>Ga0116146_1000704_pt1 | contig 38996 bp, 43 predicted proteins | sample AD_JPNHG2_MetaG_FD_89748 | JGI IMG/M metagenome (GOLD analysis project Ga0116146, IMG submission 89748) | Active sludge microbial communities of municipal wastewater-treating anaerobic digesters from Japan - AD_JPNHG2_MetaG | ecosystem: Engineered > Bioreactor > Anaerobic > Digestate | place... | reverse complement strand
TCATCAGCCATGACTCACAGGCAGAAGCTGCTTTACCTCTGCAGATGTATACCAATGGTAGAGAACAACGTGAATATGATTGAGCTTGGCCCCAGAGAAACCGGCAAAACCTACCTGTACAGAAACATTTCCTATTATGCCCATGTCCTCTCTGGAGGCAAGGCAACACCATCTCAACTCTTTATCAACCTGAACACGGGCAAAATTGGCCTGGTGGGTACCAGAGATTGTGTGGTCTTCGATGAGATAGCAAATACGGACTTCATAGATCCAAAGGCATTTGTCAGCATCATGCAGGGCTACATGCAGGACTCCAAGTTCAGCCGCGGCAAGAAGGAGATCCTGGCCTTCGGAAGCCTGATCCTGGTCGGCAACCTGGATGTCCAGGGAGACCTGCCGCACGAGAAATACTATCATCTTTTCGAGCCCCTTCCTGATTTTCTGCAGGTCATAGCCTTCCTGGACAGGATCCACGGCTATCTACCTGGCTGGGAGATACCAAAGCTTACGCCGCAGAGCTATTCCAAAGATTATGGCTTCATCACCGACTACTTCTGCGAGATCATGCACGAGCTGCGAAAGGTGGATGTGCTTGCATCCATGAGATCGCGTTTCGAGGTTGTGGATACCGCCAGGACGGCCAAAGGAGTATCCGGGCGCGACCAGAGGGCAGTTATGAAGCTTGCCTCTGGTTTGCTCAAGCTATTGTACCCCCACGGAGTAATAACGGACAAAGAGCTGGAAGAACTGCTGCTAATCGCCTGTGAGCTGCGACAGCGTGTTAGGGAGCAGCTGTATATCATGGCCCCTGGTGAGTATGAGAGGATTAGCATTGGCGTTAGAATTTTGCCTTCCGGGAAAGAGGTTGTGCCAATTCTGCCTGATGCCAACAGAGTCCATAAAGTATCTCTGCCACCCAGGCCATCGATTGGAGAGGTTATAGGTCTGGCTGTAGCAGGAGAGCGGGGTTGCATATTGCTTTTTGAGATGCAGGCAACAAAGGGCAGCGGGAAGATCGTACCTCTGGGATCCATTCAGAGGGTGATGAGAGAGAGCATTGAAGCCGCAGCTCAGTATATAAAGGCTAAACATGAGGAGCTAGGAATAACAGAAGAATGGAGAAAGAGCTTCGATGTTGCCGTGCTTGCTACATTTATGTCAATACCAAAAGAAGGCCCATCTGCCGGAGTGACCATCGTCACGGGCATAGTATCAGCATTAAAGGGAATTCCTGTAAGAAATGACCTTGCCATGACGGGGGAGATCACCATCATGGGCAAGGTCCTTCCTGTTGGTGGCATTCAGGAGAAAATCCGGGCAGCATATGATGCGGGAATAAGTGAGGTATTGCTTCCCGAAGACAATCTGAAAGAGGCGCAATTATTGCCGCAATATATTCTTGAATCAGTAAAGCTCACCCCGGTCGCAAGCTTAAAAGATGTATTGGAGCGTGCATTTGTAAGCAGATCATGAGGCGATCAGGATAGCGGATATATAGGCTCCTCGCTGTTTCGTGTGGGTAAGCTGGAATCCCGAGACACAATCCAAGTTATAGCTAAATTGCCGGGAGACCGCCAATCATCATAATATCAATGCCAATCGCCCCTCAAGTCGGACTAATGAGTGAAGTTGTATCATGATACCCAAAATAGATATCATGAGGATACCCACACAAAACAGAGAAGAGCCAAATAATTATTTCCCGTAAATAGGTGCCGGGGGCGGGATTCGAGCCCGCGACTTCGAGATGCCTCAGGAAGCGCGCAATAATCGTGTTTACCCTATGAGTCTCGCGCCCTAACCAGCTAGGCCACCCCGGCACGGCATAGTCCCTCGATTGAATTGTTAAATAAGGTTTGTGGCCTGCTAGCCCGCCGGCCCCTGCGTGGCCCCGCAGGGGGAAAGAGCCATCTTACAGGAGCGCAATACGAGCGCAGGACCATTCATGCCCTCAGATATCACAGGCACGGTAAGCGATACGCTTTCGGGAAAGACTGTAGTAGTGGCCGTCACCGGCAGCATAGCCGCAGTGAGGACGGTCGACCTCATTCGCGACCTGATCAGGCGCGGGTCCGAGGTGCACTGCGTCATGAGCGCAGCCGCAGCCCAGATACTGCACCCCTACGCCCTCGAGTACGCCACAGCCCATCCGGTCATAACCGGGATCACCGGCCGTGTGGAGCATGTCCTCTTCTGCGGCGTGGGCGGCCTCGCAGACCTGCTGCTCGTCTGCCCTGCCACGGCCAACACCATAGGCAAGATTGCCTGCGGAATAGACGACACTCCAGTCACAACCTTCGCCACCACTGCTCTTGGCAGCGGCAAGCCTGTTGCAGTTGTGCCGGCCATGCACGAGGCCATGTACCGCCACCCGGCAGTGCTTCGGAACCTGGATGCCCTGCGCGGCATGGGCGTCACAATCATCGATCCCAGAGTCGAGGAGGGCAAGGCCAAGATCGCAGACAACGCCCGCACCGTCTTCGAGGTGGAGAGGCTGCTGGGGCCCGGCGACCTCGCAGGCAAGCGCATTGTCATCACCTGCGGCTCCAATGCCGAGGCGGTCGACCCAATCCGCATCCTCACAAACCGGGCCTCGGGCAAGACGGGCGTGGCCCTAGCCCTGGAGGCGCGCAGGCGTGGGGCGGATGTGACCCTGATCCACCGCTTCGCCTCCCCTGCCCCAGTGCGCCAGGTCTATGCCGAGAGCGCTGAGGAGATGCTGAATGCGGTGATGGCGGAGGTCGGCCGCGGCTGCGACGCTCTGATAGGGGCGGCGGCTGTGGCAGACTACACCCTAGATCCCGCTGCGGAGAAGATCAAGTCCGGACAGGATTTGGTTCTGCGGCTGAAGCCCACCAGAAAGATCCTCAAGGCCGTGCGCGATGCATATCCGCGCCTGAAGATCGTCGGCTTCAAGGCTGAGACTGGCCTTGATGATGAGCAGCTTGCCGCCCGGGCGGAGCAGTCCCTTCGGGACACAGATCTGGATCTGGTGGTGGCAAATGATGTGGCCAGGGGGGGAATGGGAACCGACGACAACCGGGTGCTGATCATCGACAGGCAGGGCAGGCGGCATGAGGCAGCAGGCAGAAAGAGCCTCATCGCGAGAAGCATCATCGACGCCCTTGTGGAGGTCCTATGAACTCCAGCGGCTCCGGTTCGGCGCATGCCTGGGTGCCCTCCCACATCACTGGCTTTTTCGCCGCCCACAGGAAGGACGATCCCCGCCTCTCCGGATCCATCGGCTGCGGCCTGTGCCTCTCCACTGGGGCTGATACTACTGTTGCCGAAATTGCTGGCGATGGCTCATCAAAGCCTGCCTCAGATCACGAAATCATCCTCAACGGCATCCCATCCGAGGCTCCAGTCAGCCGGTTTGTGGCGGAAAGGCTGGCCATCAGGCCGGTGCGTGTGAAGACAGAGCTGCAAATGCCATCAGGATCGGGATTTGGGGCAAGCGGAGCCGGGGCTCTGGGCGCAGCCTACGCCCTCAACTCCTACTTCGATTTAGGCCTGACAGCCGATCAGGCAGCCGCAGTGGCACATGAGGCGGAGGTCATAAACCGCACCGGCCTCGGCGATGTCATCGCCCAAAATGCCGGCGGCCTGGTGGTGCGCCTGCAGCCCGGAGCGCCGGGCACCGGCAGGATCGACCGCATTCCCCTCCCGCCCCTTCCCATCAGCTTCGTCGTGCGCGGCCCCATATCCACCAGCGCAGTTCTCTCCGACGAAGGGACCATGCAGGCCGTCAACCTTGCAGGCGAGGCCGCCTTGAAGGGCCTTCTCAAAAGGCCCACATTCAGAAATTTCATGCAGCTGTGCCGCAGCTTCACAGTGCAGTCAGGCCTGGCCAGCGACTGGGCCATGCAGGCCATAGAGGCAGTGGAGGCGGCAGGAGGCCTGGCCAGCATGATCATGCTCGGCGATGCTGTATTCGCCTGGGGCCGGGGCAGCGCCGGGGCGCTGAAGGACTTCGGAGAGGTCCATACCACAACCATTTCCCAAAGAGGTGCCAATCTTGACTGAAATTCCCAGATCCCATCCCCGCTATGCCTCCCTGGTGGCACGCGAGCGCGTGGCCGAAGGTGTCAGGCAGGGCTATACCAGCATTCAGGGGCTGATCGCCCATGGGCGGGGCGAGTGCTTCGACTATCTGATAGGCGAGAGGACCACGCCTTCGGCTGAGCGGGCAATTCGGGCGGCTGCAGCGCTGCTTCTCTTAGCTGAGCGGCCTGCTCTGAGCGTCAACGGCAATGTGGCAGCACTTGCGGCTGATGAGATGGTGGCACTGGCTGCCGCCCTCAGCGTACCCCTGGAGGTCAACCTCTTTCACCGCTCAGAGGAGAGGGTCAGAAAGATCGCGGACCTGCTCCGCCAGAAGGGGGCCGGTCTGGTTTTGGGGGAGAATCCAGATGCCACTGTGCCAGGACTGCAGCACGCTCGTGCTCTGGCCAGCCGGGGCGGAATCTACGACGCAGATGTGGTGCTAATCCCGCTGGAGGACGGGGACCGCTGCGAGGCCCTGGCAGCCATGGGAAAGAGGGTGATCGCCATCGACCTCAATCCCCTCTCCCGCACTGCCAGAAAGGCAGCGGTGAGCATAGTGGACAATATCCTGAGGGCTGTGCCAGCTCTCACAGAGCAGGTGCGGAGACTCTCCTCTCTGCCCCCTGCCGAGCTGGAGAGGATGGCCGCGGACTACGACAACCAGGTGATCCTGCGCCAGGCTGTAGAGGAGATACAGAAGCACCTGCAAAGGCAGTTTCTGCAGGGCAGAGGCGATTGAATCGGAAAAAAGGTTGGGCCGGATATTCCGGCAGATCATATTTATGCCCTTCAGGCCGTCTTCTGCCCCTCGGCCCTTCCGGTCCAGCTCTCGCCGCTGGTGGAGATTGCCAGGAGCTGGCCGGCGGCTGCCTCTCCACTCAGATCCAGATCGAGCTTGTAGAGACGGATTGTTCCGAGGGAGACCAAATTCAGCTCCAGATTGGATCCGCTCACACTCCCGGATGCGGCTACGTCCACTGTGCTATTGCCCGCCCTCATCTTTCCAGCCCCGAAGACATCACCATCCTTCTGGAAGAGGGAGAGGGCCATCTCCTTCTCATCGGTGTCGTTTAGCAGGAACGACCAGCTACCGCCCACTGTCGCAACTGTGGCGGGTGGAAGCTCAGTGTCTGCTGTCGAGGCTGCTGTAGCGGTTGATGTATTCGTTGCGCTTTCTGTCGATTCGGATGAGACAGCCGCCTCCGCTGCAGCTCTGGAGGACTTGGCGCTGTTGCCTCCGCCTGTGAGAGTGCTGGGCATAGTCCAGTCCTGCGATGTTTTATTTTTCTCGAGTTCTCTCTGTTTCTGAGGTGTCGCTGCGAAGCCGTTTGGATTCACATACGTCTCCACCTCTCCGCCTGAGATCAACTCATCAGCACCCAAACTCTCCGAGTTGTACCAGTTGGCAGCAATAGCAGTTACAGCCAGAAACCCGGCCAAAAACAATGATGATAGTATCAGCAATTTGAATCTCATGATCTATCGACCTTTTTCTCAGCTTATTTCAGTCGTCTCTTGTTTCTGTCGATTGCTGCAAGCAATTTATTAGTTGATAAGCTTAATGGTCCTACGACAAACGCCGTTCAGGCCGAAAAAGAAAAAACGAAATATGAATAGCCTTTAGCTGATCCTACCCATAGCGATGCCCTTCCAGGAGACCACTGTGGGGCTGTAGCCGTGGTAGTCTCCGGAGAGAGATCTGCCGCTCATTGTCAGTGAAAGGCGGAAGAGTGTGAGGTCATCTGTGAGGACATCCATGTCCACCCTGTTGCCGGCGATGGTTCCTGTGGCAGAGGCAGGCTGAGAGCTTCCGCCGGCAGCAACCGTGCCCCTTCCGAATATGACATCATTGGACTGTCTCATCTCTATCGAGACCGATCTGTCCTGGCTGTCAGACAGTGTGAGCTCCCAGTTGCTGACCGGGCTGACCAGCCTGGGCTGGGAGGCAGCCTGGCCGCCCACAGTGGCAGCGCCCTGGTTCTTTCCGGTGATCACCGGTGTGGCATTGCCCAAAGAGTCCTGCGGGGCCTTTAGGATATCGTCTCCCATGGTCTTTTTGATATCTTCAATGGCGGAGTTATCATTTTCGGACAGCGGATCCATCTCTGCCGCCTCAGCCGCCGCCAGCAAAACGATCACCAGCATTGTCGCTGCAAGTTTTATCAGATTCATTTCAAATCACCTGTATTATCCTCCCCTACCCTCTGCACCTCGATGCTCTCTCCCTTCTTCATGCGCTTGAGAATGCGCTTGGCCATCTCCGAGGACTTGGCCACCCTGATGTCGCCCCTCCTGCCCACTGTGGCGGTGAAGACAGGCTCGGATCCTATGTAAACCTCCACCGACTCTCCTGCCATGCCATCCAGCCAGATGATGAGGTGCTTTGCCGTCTCCTCTATCCTGGCCAGGTGGCTCTCCTCTTTTCCGGAAGCAGACGCCCGCACATCTATATGCATCCCCAGGCTCTTTTCGATCTGGTCGATGTTCTTTCCCGCCTTGCCTATAACCCGCGCAGCCTCATCCTGAGGGACGTGGATCACAGCAGACGAGTCTGTGAGCATCTCCACCTGGAAGGGGCCGCGCACGTGATGGGATATCTCCTTTTCTATCTCCCGGCTGGCCAGCTTCCAGGAGGGCTTCCGGCTCTCCCTGGAGACGGCCATGACCACGATCTCCTCTCCGTAGGAGTACATCTCATACTCCGCCTGCCCGGTCTCAAAGTCCTTGATCACAATCACCGGCCGGGCCAGGTCCGCCTCAACCATTCCCTCCGGGACCTTGACCTCGAACTCAACATCCAGGACATGGGTGACCTCTCCCTTCTCGATGAATACCACTGTGTCCACCACCTGGGGGATCATGCCCAGCTCCACCCTGCCAAGCAGGCGCTGCAGTGCATCCACGGGCTTGTTGGCATGCACCACTCCGATCATGCCCACGCCTGCCAGGCGCATGTCTGCGAAGACCTGGAAGTCGCGCGTCTTTCGCACCTCATCGTATATGGTGTAGTCAGGCCGGACCAGCAGCAGAATATCGGCGGAAGCCTCCATGCTCCCCTCCAGCGGCCCGTACTGGGTGATCTCGTCAGGTACCTGCAGATCGCGAGGCGACTCAAGTGTCTTGACAACATAGTTGCAGCTCAAGAGATACTCGGCCACTCCCGCAGCGAATGTGGATTTTCCGGATCCGGGCGGCCCGGCGATGAGAATTCCCCTCTGAGCCTCTTTGAGCCTCTCCTTGAGCATGCCGGAATGGCGGTAGGAGTCGAAGCTGACCTTTGCCACGGGACGCACTGCTGTGATCTCCAGGCCATCGGAGAAGGGCGGCTTGGCTATGGCTATCCTCATGGGGCCCAGTTGAATTATGGTGGCTCCCATCTTTTCCATCTCCACATATCCCTCCGGATCGGCCTTGGCCCTCTCATAGATCTCACGAGAGAGGTCGCGCAGCTCCCTCTCAGAGAGGGGCCGGTCGTCCAGCCGCACAAGTGAGAACTCCCCAACCCGCCCCCTCTTGGCCATGGGAATGGCATTCTCCTTGAGGTGAATGGAGAGGGTATCGTCTGTGAAGTACCTCTCCAAAGAGAGGGGCTTGATAGCCTCGCGCTGGGGGCGTACGTACTCCACTGTCAGGCCCATGGCCTCAGCCACCCGCGATTGCACCTGATCGCTTGTCAGAAATGAGGCTCCGAGTTCCAGTGCCACATCCCTGATCATGGCATCTATCTCACCGCCTCCTGCCAGCTTGATCTGGTCCAGGTTGGGGCGTATGCCCACGTACTCCAGCTCGATCTTGCCTGCTTTGGCGAGCTCTGAGAGGCGCCGCAGCTCCTCCAGCCCTCGCAGGCCGATATCCCTGCCGTGATTGGCCTGAGCCTCAAGCTCTGCGACCACAGCCTCCGGCACCACAATCCTTCTGCCCTGCAGCTCTCCAGCTCTGATCTTGGCAGAGACCCTGCCATCAATTACCACACTGGTATCTGGCACTAATGGTTGCGCCATTGCCTAAACATCCTTAGATCATCATTTATCAGAGATATACTATGTTCATCTTTCGCTTTTTCGCTATCCATTCCAGCACATAATCGATGTCCATCTGTCTTCTCGTCTGCAGACTGGACTTGACGACCATGATGGAATCGCATTTCGTACCCTTCATAGCCTCGGATATCTTCTGAGATGCCGCCGCCCCAAAGCCCGGATCAAGCCTTCTCACGATGTAAATGGCGATATCTCCGCAGGCAAAGCCCTCCTCCGTCTGATGGCCGAACTGTATGCAGACCTTTCCAGGCGATGGCTGCAGCCGGAAGGCCACGCTGTAGCTGGCGAACTTGCTGCGATCGTAGAGCCTTCTCTCCTGAAATGCAGGCCGCAGGTCCTCCTCCAAAATGGCGTTTGCAAGCCCCTCCAGCTCCTGCGAGGCCACGCAGGAGTACTGAGCGCATTCGGCAAGCTTGGCGGCTGTGATATTCTTAAAGGATGTGCCTTTGCCGTGGCAGTAATCGCTTTCGTCCACCGCCCAGAAGTCGTGGCTGAGGGGAAACGAGGCGGTGGCATAATTGTCGCAGGATCTGCACTTCATGCCGATGACAGCCTCCCTGCTCAGAAAGGGAGCTATGCCCTCCAGTATGGCCAGGGCGTCTGCAACCCTGAAATCGGCAGCCTCCCCCAGGTTTTTCTTCGCCTCCCTGACGGCAGAGAGTATTTCATTCCCGTTATCCATAGGCTATCCTTCAAACGCCGGGACACACCCGGCTTTATGAACTCCATTCAGTGTTGAGCATCATACATAAGAACTTGCCGCGGCTCCGAAAGAGATATATTTACTCATAACTTTCCCGCGATGAAGAGGAGATCAGCCCGCAATTTATAGGAGGTCAGGGTCTTGAAGGAAATACGCTTACACGGTCGCGGCGGTCAGGGATCTGTCACTGCGGCAGAAATAATAGCCGTTGCTGCTTTCGAGGACAGGAGGTTCTCGCAGGCATTTCCGGCGTTTGGAGTTGAGAGGAGGGGCGCTCCGGTGATGGCCTTTGCCAGGATCGCAGACAAGCCCATTCGCATCAGAAGCCAGGTATACGAGCCGGATTATGTCATAGTGCAGGACGTAACTTTGCTCGATGTGGTCGATGTCGCCGCCGGCCTCAAGCCCTCGGGCAAGATCATAATCAACACCGACCGGCCCCGGGAGTCTCTCAAGCTGAATACACAGGCCGATGTCATCACCATCGATGCCACCAGGATCGCCATGGAGATCCTTAAAAGGCCCATAGTCAACACCACCATGCTCGGCGCCTTCTGCGGGGCCAGCAAAGAGGTGGGCCTGGAGAGCCTGAACAAAGCCATCTCCGAGCGCTTCAAGGGAGATCTCGGCAAAAAGAACTTGCTTGCCATCAAGGCGGCCTATGAGAGGGTCTCTTAATGGGAATTGTTGCAGGAAGCCTGGTTGATCCGTGCAGCACCCGCATAACCAAGACCGGTGCCTGGCGGACTTTTGTGCCCGTAGTCGACCATGATCAGTGCATAAAGTGCAGCCTGTGCGAGATTTACTGTCCTGAGGGCTGCATCCACCAGGAGAACGGGAACTTTGTCCCTGACCTGGACTACTGCAAGGGATGCAGCGTATGCGCCAATGAGTGCCCGCGAATGGCTATTACGATGGTCCTGGAGGAGAAGTGATGAGCGAGAATACTCTTAATATGAAGGTAGTGGAGGGCTCTTATGCCGTGGCTCATGCCGTAATGCGCTGCCGGCCGGATGTGATCTCCGCCTATCCCATAACGCCTCAGACCCATATCGTGGAGAACCTCTCACAGATGGTGGCCGATGGCGAGCTTGATTCCGAGTTTTTGACTGTGGACTCCGAGTTCTCGGCTCTCTCAGTGCTTGTCGGAGCCAGCGCCGCGGGAGGCAGATGCTACTCATCGACCACCAGCCAGGGCCTGGCCCTGATGTATGAGGTCCTGTACAACGTATCCGGCATGAGGCTGCCCATTGTCATGAATGTGGCCAACCGGGCTGTGGGCGCGCCCCTGAACATCTGGAACGACCAGCAGGATGCCGTGGGCGCTCGCGATGTGGGCTGGCTGCAGATCTATGTGGAGGATGTGCAGGAGGCGGTGGATACCACACTTCAGGCCTACAAGATTGCCGAGGATCCCGAAATCAAGATGCCTGTTATGGTCTGCATGGACGGATACATCCTTACCCACGTATACGAGCCTGTTCAGCTGCTGGATGAGCAGCTCTGCGATCAGTTCCTCCCTCCATTCCGGCCTGCCGATGTACTGGACCCAGATCATCCCAAGACCTTCGGCGCATTCGCCGATCCCTCCACATACATGGAGTTTCGCTACAAGCAGTTCGAGGCCCAGCACAAGTCCCTGGATGTGATAGAGAAGGTGGCTCGGCAGTTCGAGCAGACCTTCGGCAGGTACTATGGCGGCCTTTTGGACAGCTACCAAATGGACGACGCCGAGGTGGTGATTGTCACAATGGGCTCGGTCATAGGCACAATCAAAGATGCCATAGATGCCATGCGGGCGGAGGGCAAGAAGGTGGGTCTCCTCAAGGTGCGAAGCTACCGGCCCTTCCCTGTGCAGGCTCTGAGGAAGGCCCTGAAGAACGCAGCTGTGATCGCCGTTCTGGAGAAGGATGTGGCTATCGGAGGCGAGGCGGGCCTGGTCACAGACCTGAAGGCAGCCTTCTACAACAGCAGCATCAAAACGCCAATCATCGGCTTCACCGCAGGCCTGGGCGGCAGGGACATAACAATCAAAGACATCAGAAAGATCGTAGAGCGGGCAGAGGCTGCCAGAAAGGGAATAGAGTCCGAATTTGAGTTCCTGGATCTGAGGACGGAGATCCTTTAGGAGGCGAAAGAAAATGGAAAAATCTTTGCTGGCACCGGGGCACAGGGCATGCGCTGGATGCGCCATGCCCACCACCATCAAGCTGGTGCTGGATGCGGCCGGGCCCAATACCATTGTGGTCTCGCCCACAGGCTGCCTGGAGGTCACAACCACCCCCTTCCCGGAGAGCGCCTGGTGCGTTCCCTGGATTCACTCACTCTTCGAGAATGCGTCCGCCGTGGCTTCGGGCGTGGAGGTCATGCTCAAGCGGAAAAAGAAGGATGCCAACGTCATTGTGATCGCAGGAGACGGCAGCACATTTGATATCGGAATGGGCAGCAACTCGGGAATGTTCGAGCGCGGCCACAGGGTGCTCTACGTCTGCTACGACAATGAGGCCTACATGAACACCGGCGTGCAGAGGAGCGGCTCGACCCCCTTCTGCGTGCATACCACGACAACTCCTTCAGGAAGCTGCAGCCAGGGCAATCCCCTACCCAAGAAGGACATGCCTGCCATCGCGCTTGCTCACAAGGTGCCATACGTTGCCACTGCATCTGTCGCCTATCCTGTGGACCTGCGGCGAAAGGTCAAGAAGGCGCTGCAGGTGGACGGTCCCTCCTACATTCAGGTCAACTCCCCCTGCATCACCGGCTGGACCTTCGACACCGGCACCATGATACAGATCGCCCGGCTGGCGGTGGAGACGGGGTTATGGCCGCTAACCGAATACGAAAACGGCGAGCTGACTGCCGTCATGAAGGTTCGCATGCCAAAGCCAGTGGCAGAGTATCTCAGGCTGCAGGGCCGCTACAAGCATCTCTTCAAGAAGGCGGAGGGGGCCGATCTTCTGGCCCGGATTCAGGCTATCGCAGATGCGAATATCGCCAGGTACAATCTGGTTGACTAGACATGTACGTAGGCCGAATAGTAGTAGTAGGCCGCTCTCATGGCAGTGGCTTTGTGGGATACAGGGTCTCCTCCCGCTCTTTTCCCAACAGACGGGCCGATGTGCGCGGAAAATGCATTCTCGTCTCGCCTCTGGATATCTCCGACCTGGCCAAAAATCCCTATATCGCCTACAATTGCATTCGCATCTGCGGTGATGCGGCAGTGGTGGCCAACGGCAGCCAGGCGGATATGATCGCCGAGAGGATCGAGGACGGGTGCAGGCCTATTGATGCCATCGCCCTTAGCCTGACCGCCTACGGCTACGAGAGGGACGAGCTGGACACGCCCCGCATTGCCGGCGCAGTTCGGGGCAGCCGGGGGTGGCTGGGAATTGCTGCAAGGGATGAGATCCGGACAAAGGAGTTTGATCTGGAGGACGGCCAGTCCCTGATGGTGGCGACATACGAGAAGACGGGATTTGAGCCTGCCTCCGTAGCAGGCACGAGTGCTGCGGCTGTGGCCCGCATCTGCTATGACCTGCCCTTTGAGCGGCCGGTCTGCGCTGCGGCGGCCCTGGCTTTGCCGGGAAAGGGAGGCGAATACGAACTGGCAGTATTCAATCCGCATTAGAAATGAGATAGAGGGATGGTATGGAGATCAATGGCGTGGTTATTGAGGACACCTTTGCCGAGGGCTTTCCCATCAAGATGGCAAGGGTGACGGTTACGGCGATAACGGAGCGCTGGGCTATGGAAGCGGCCCGGGAGGCCACGGGATTTGGCACCTCTGTTATCGGCTGCTCGGCTGAGGCGGGCGTGGAGTGTGTTTTGAGCGGAAGCGAGACGCCTGACGGCAGGCCCGGCGTCAACATGCTTATCTGCAATATGGGCTACAAGAACCTGGAGAGCTCTCTGCTCGCCAGGCTGGGCCAGTGCATACTGACGGCGCCCACGGCAGCAGCGTTCTCCGGAATGCCGGGGGCCGAGAAGCAGTTTGACACAGGCAAGAAGCTGAGCTTCTTCGGCGACGGATACCAGAAGCTGGCAGAGCTGTTCGGCAGGAGCGTCTGGAGGATACCCCTCATGTCCGGGGACTTCATCATAGAGAACAGCTTCGGGGCGGTGGACGGGATCGCAGGCGGAAACTTCCTGATCCTCTCCCAGAACCAGGCAGCAGGCCTCACAGCCGCTGAAGCTGCTGTGGATGCCATAGCCAGGGTACGGGGCACCATCACCCCATTTCCCGGGGGCGTTGTGGCCAGCGGCTCCAAGGTGGGCTCCAAATACAAGTTTCTGAAGGCCTCTACAAACACAGCCTTCTGCACATCTCTGCGCGAGGACGGGGTCTGTACTCTGTCAGAGGAAGTCTCAGCCGTCTATGAGATCGTGATCAACGGCGTGGACAGGGATGCCATCTCCGCTGCCATGAAGGCTGGCATCAATGCGGCATGTCGCGTGCCAGGCGTTTTGAAGATCTCTGCCGGAAACTACGATGGCAAGCTGGGCTCCCATCAGTTCCCGCTGCATGTGGTGCTGGAGTAAGGCCGGCTATAATATTATTTTTTCTTTTACATTATATTTTCGCAGAAATGCTGCTGAGATTCGGCTTTATGATGGGTGCGGGCTGAATTAGCATGTATGGCAAACTATTAAGCATTTGGAGATATCATGACCGTAGCAGGAGTTAAGATGTCAATTAAAGATCCAACAGAAGCCCGCGATAAGATAAAGGTCTGGCTGGTGGAGGAGGGCCTCTTCGATGAAGAGGTCCCCACTGAAAATCTCTACTTTCAGTTCGCAGCAGAGTATCCGCCCAAATCAGGCCGTCACCTCTCAGTCATTCAGCCCAAAGGCCATGAGGATATGGTGGTGGTATTCAGCAGGATCAGGCTCGCCGATGTGCATCAAGAGGCCATCTCCGCAATGCCACTCAAATCCAGGGAGCGCCTGCTCTGGCAGATGCGCTACGACCTGCTCTTTCGCGATTGCAGCTTTGAGATGGAGCCTAGGGGCGGGCCCCTGCAGAGCATACGCTTTACCAGGGAGATCTACTACGACGGCCTGACCAAGAACAAGCTCATGGAGGTCATCGCCGAGAACTTCAAATGCGAACTTTATGTGGTCTGGAAGTTCCAGGAGGTCTTCGGGGAGGGGCAGGCCAGCCGTGTCACCGGCCCGCCTGAGCCCATGTATTCCTAAAATGAATATCCGTCTTTCATCCCTTCGAATGCCTGCTATTTCAAGCCCCGGATATCTCGTATGTCATTGTGACGCTGGCTGTGACCTCCATCCTGCCCGGCTGAATTGGCGTTGTGGCGGCATCGTACATCACGCCCCCGGCAGCCGGCGCAGCTCTCACATAACCGTAGCTCTCTGAGATCTCCAGGATCCTGCCCAGATTCACTCCAGCCGCCTTTGCGGCCACAGCGGCCTTGCGGCTGGCATCCTGTATGGCCAGGGCCAGGGCCTGATCCTTCTGGGGGCCAGGGTCCTGAATGTCGAATGAGATATCCTGGATGGTATTTGACCCGGCTGAGATCGCAGTGTCGAGCACCCGGCCCACGTCGGCCGTATCGTTCAGGTTTACTGTGACAGTATTGGAGGCCACGAATATCGGAGCCTTCTTTGTATTTCTGTCACCGGCTGAGAGATCCTCCCGCACAGTGCCCAGGCTGTAGCCGCTGGTCTGAATATCGCTTTCGGCAATTCCAGCGCCGAGCAGTGCGGATATGGTCCTGTTCATGAGCTGGGCGTTTTCAGCAGCCGCTCTGGCCGCGCTGGCATCCTGCGTCTCCACCCCCAGCACAACCACCACCCTGTCCGGAGGCGCAGTGACTATGCCCTCTCCCTGCATGATAAGCCTGGAGATATCGCTATTGCTTCCATCCTCGGCTGATGCCACAAGTGCGGCCGCCAGGAGGACTGTCAATCCCAAAAGGACTGAGTTTATGCCAATGATCCTCATTAACATCCCCACATTTGAAATACTCTGAACTGCTTTATAAGTTATCCTGCGAGGATGAGATGGATGACGGACGATAGGACTGAGAAGGACATAACTGATACGATGGGCGAATTTTCTGTTCTCATCGGGGGTATCGCCGGAGACGGCATAAACGAAGCCGGTCTCTCTGTAAGCCGCATGCTATCGCGTCTGGGATACTGCATCTACATGTACTACGACTATCCCTCTCTCATCCGGGGAGGCCACAACTACTCCCTAGTCAGGGCCAGCAGGAAGAGCATAGCCGCCCACAGCGACAGAATCGATGTCATGATAGCCCTCAACCAGGAGACAGTGGAGAAGCACAGGGGCCGGCTCAAGGAAACCTCCTTTGTGATATATGACGCAGATAAGGTGGATGGAGCTGGCCTGACAGGTTGCGGCATTGCAGTCAGTGGAATACTCGAGGAGGCAGGGGCCCTGCCGGTGATGAAGAACACCTGCATACTGGGCGGCTTTGCCAGGGCGGTTGGCATCGACTGGTCCGTCCTGGAGGAGGTTCTGAGAAAGCACATCCCAAAGAGGCTGGAGCAGAACCTGCTGGTGGCCAGGCGGGGCTACGACCAGGCAGATTCCTTCTGCACCCTGCCAAAAAATCCCATTCTGGCGCAGGGCAGGCTGCATAGCCCCGCAAGCCCAATTCTCTCCGGCAACCAGGCCATCGGCCTGGGCCTCATTAAGGCGGGCCTCGGCGCATACGTGGCCTATCCCATGACTCCGTCCTCCAGCCTTCTCGACTTTATGGCCCGCCAGGCGGGGCGGTTCGGGCTCGCTGTGATCCACCCGGAAAATGAGATAGCAGTGATGCTCATGGCCGAGGGATTCGCCTATGCAGGCGTGAAAGCAGCCGTGGGGACCTCTGGAGGAGGCTTCTGCCTGATGGCCGAGGGGCTATCTCTCTCAGGCATGGCCGAGCTGCCTGTGGTTGTGGTCATGGCCCAGAGGGCAGGGCCCTCCACTGGCCTGCCCACATATACAGCTCAGTCCGATCTCAACTTCATAGCCAGCGCCGGCCAGGGCGAGTTTCCCAGGTTCGTGGTGGCACCGGGAGACGCCGCCCAGGCCTACTACTGGTCAGGCGTGGCCCTGAACCTGGCCTGGCGGTATCAGGTTCCGTCGTTCATACTGACAGATAAGACGCTGAGCGAGAGCCAGTACAGCTTCGAGCGGGGGGCGGCAGGCGAGCCAGTCGAAGCCTCCCCTCTGCTCTGGGACGGCAGTGGGGAGTTCATGCGCTACAGGTACACAGAAAGCGGCGTCTCACCCCTTGCATTTCCGCCGGTAAAGGGTCAGGCGGTCAAGACGGACAGCTACATGCATGATGAAAAGGGCATCACCACTGAGGATGCGTCCATCACCAGGCAGATGGCAGACAAGAGGCTGCAGAAGGGCCGCTCTCTGGCTGCGGAGCTGGAGGGATATGAGACAGTCCAAACCTCTTCACTTCACCCCTCCCGTACGGCTCTGCTCTGCTGGGGCTCCAATCAGGGCGTCTGCCGGGAGGCGGGGGAGAGGCTCGGCCTTTCCGTCATATCCGTTCTGGTCCTGCAGCCCTTTCCGGAGAGGAGGCTCAAGGAGGCCCTCGATGGGGTGGACAGGCTGATAGCCGTAGAGTGCAATGCCACCGGCCAGCTGGCCTCTCTGGTGGAATCATTCGGCATCCCTGTATCGGATAGGATATTGAAGTACGACGGGAGGCCTTTTTCCATCGAGGGCCTACTCTCCGAGCTCGGGAGGGTACTGGCATGAACCCGAAGGAGCTTTCCACCACGGCTAAGAACACCTGGTGTCCGGGATGCGGCAACTTCTCCATTCTCAATGCAGTAAGATCTGTTCTGGCGGATCTGGACGGAGAGGGCTATCCTGTTGAGAAGACAGTGCTCGTCTCTGGCATCGGCTGCCATGCCAAGATCGCGGACTACCTCAATGTGAACAGCTTCTATTCCATTCACGGCCGGACGATTCCCGTGGCCACGGCGATCAAGGTCGCAAACCCGGACATCAATGTGATCTGCTTCTCCGGGGATGGAGACAGCCTGGCAGAGGGGCTGGACCACCTCATATTCGCGGCCAAGAGGAACATCGACATCACCCTCGTACTGCATGACAACCGGGTTTACAGCCTGACCACCGGACAGTATACCCCCACATCTCCCACGGGCTTCAAGGGCAGGTCCACCCCTGATGGGTCGGTCGAGCACCCCATCAATCCGGTGGAGCTGATGCTGGATGCGGGTGCGACATATATCGCCCGGGGCTACAGCCACGGAATAGAGCAGCTTCAGATGCTGATCAGGGATGCAGTGCTGCACAGGGGATTCTCCTTCCTCGATGTCCTGCAGGTCTGCGTCTCCTACAACAACCTCTACGAGAGCTACAACAAATGGACCTACACCGTAAAGGGAAATGATACTGCAAGCCAGCAAGAGGCCCGGCGCATCATCAGCTCCTGGAACTATGACCGCTCCGACGTGCCTATACCCCTGGGCTGCTTCTATCGGGTGGACTCCCCTCGCTTCGATCAGCACTTCTCACTTGTGCGGCCGGATGTGGCTGAGAGGGAGCGCAGGATCGACGATCTGCTGGAAAATTTCATCTAGGATGGGATCTTACCGATATGGGGTGAATTAATACATGGACAAGTACGTCTGCAAGATCTGCGGATACATTTATGATCCGGAGAAGGGCGACCCCGCCTCAGGAGTTGCACCGGGAACGGCCTTTGATAGCCTGCCTGAGGACTGGACATGCCCTGAGTGCGGGGTCGGCAAAGAGCAGTTTGAGAAGGTTCAATGAAAGAGGCATCGTTGGCGGATTGTCATGATCAGCGAAAGAATGGCGGAAGCCTTGAATGTTCAGGCTAATCGAGAGCTGTACTCCTCATATCTCTATCTCTCCATGTCTTATTACTTCGAGTCCGGGTCCATGAAGGGCTTCGCGCACTGGATGAGGTGTCAAGCAGGCGAGGAGCTGGTGCACACCATGAAGATGCTCGACTATATAGCCGGCCGGGGCGGCAGGGCCAGGATGCTGGCCGTGGAGGCCCCTCAGTCGGAGTGGGGCTCGCCGCTGCAGGCCTTCCAGCATGTCTGGGAGCACGAGCGGGCTGTGACCGGCCTCATCCATTCACTCGTAAAGGTGGCGCAGGCTGAGAAGGATGAGCAGGCTCTCGCCTTCTTGCAGTGGTATGTGAGCGAGCAGGTGGAGGAGGAGGACTCCTCGGACAAGGTCCTCAATCTGGTCTCGGCTGCTGGCAATGACCCGGAGGCACTGGCCGCGGCGGACAGGAGGCTCGGGGAGCGGAGGTTCAGGCTCCCGCAGGGGTTCGAGATGTTTCCTGGAGAGGGGGTATGAAATGAGAGCTGTCGAGATCTCAGCTCATCATTATCCATGAAATTGCACCGCCTCTCCGGAGAGGATCACAGCTCTTGCCCGACGATGCTTTTAGCCACGAAATTCAGTAAGACTGCGATATCCTCTGTGGTGATGATCTCGGCAAGCCCCCGATCGAACAATATGGTCACTTCAGGCGGTAGCTCTTCATCACCGTTCCAAAAAATTATCCTGATGCGAACTTCAGGAAAGGTAACCAGCTCCACTGAGGCATCGCCTCCCTCTACAGGCTGGCCCCCAAAACGCTCCATCAGATCCTTTAACAGGCCGTCGGGATCTCTTTTTAGGCTTTCCTCTAGCGGCCTGAGTGTGCTGTCCTTAAATGCCGGATAAAAGCTCTGTCCGCCCCAGACCTCTTTGAAAGAGATCCACTCTCCCTTCTGTTTATAGCCATGCTTTAAGATGCCGGTGAGGTAGTGAAGGATGAGTATGGCCGCATCTTCACTTGCTGCAGCGCCGGACGGTTTCAACTGGACGACCCTGTCGGTTACATTTACTTCATAAATATCATTTAATAGTTTGACATTGTATCTTGGAGACGAAGACAGCACTGCAATCTCATTCCATGCCTTGCCAAGTGCGATCTCGTATGCCATGATATCACATTTGGATCTCTCTACAATGAAGATAAATAGAACGGATGATAACTGTGAAGAGAATTATTAGAGCGGCAGTCCGCCAATCTCTTCTCCTGTTTCTATCCGTTCATCCAGATCACTGCCATCTGCTCTAGAGCATCACCGGCTGGTCTTGCGGATTTACGATGTGCCAGCGGTTGTCGTCCCTGCCGTTGCCTGATGTGAACCCGGCCTCTTTATCCCCGGAGTAGAGGTAGAGGGGCCAGCCCTTGTAGGTTGTCTGATTGAGTCCATCGGCCCTGGTTATGGTGGCAAAGTCCACAGCCTTCAGGCTATCAGGGACGGTTATGACGCCTGCATAAAAGGGCGGCCACTTCGCCGCGCACTCGCCTGTGCAGGTGCTGGCACCGTCTCCACCGGCATCATCCGAGAAGTAGTAGAGGGTGTAGCCGCTCTGGTTTACGAGCAACGTGCCCAGGAATTTATCCGCCGAGACGTTGATCGAATAATTCTCAGCTAAAGCCGGCGTATAGAAGATCGACAGGGCAAGAAAGACAAGCAGGATCCTGCGGTTTATAGACATGAATCTCACCTGAGTCTCCTTGATCCGCCTGGCTAATAAGGATTTGCCATGATAGAGTGGCAGGGAGCGGCGTCCGCCCCTCCCCCTCTCCGCCCTACCTTCTAGCCGCCATCTCCAGCAGCTTGACAGCCTGGGCCCCGGCCTCCAGTATCTCCAGGTTCTTTGGAATGAGCCTGGGCTTCTTGGCGAATGTCACACGGAAGGCGTCTCCATAAGCCTCGCGTGGCAGGCCGAGGCCTCCGGCCTGCATGAGGGCCCCGAACATGGCTGTGTTGGCAGCCTGAACTGCTCCCTTCTCAGTTGCTATCTCCGTGGCAGGCACGGATATGGCCTTCACACCTTCCGGAGCCTGGAAATGGCCGCAGAGGGAGTCATAGAGTATCACACCCCCCTTCTTGACTGTGGCGGCGAACCTCTCCAGCGATGGCCGGTTGAAGGCCACCAGCACATCGGGATGGTCGACCACAGGCGAGCCGATGGGCTGGCCTGAGATTGTCACAGAGCAGTTGGATGTGCCGCCCCTCTGCTCCGGCCCGTATTCAGGATAGTAGGAGACAAACCGGCCGCAGCCGAAGGCTGTCTGGACTAGGGCTAGGCCCATGCTGAGAACCCCCTGCCCTCCGAAGCCGGCGATCTTGACGCCCTTTGTGGCAAACTCCGGATCCTTGATGGCTTCTATGCATACCCCCCTCTGGCAGCCGAATATCCTGTCCAGTGACTCCCTCGAAAAGTCGCTCTTAGCCCTGGCGATGGGCTCGGCCCCCTCAGACCGGTCCCGGAACCTCTTTAAGGGAAACTCCTTTTCCATCTGCTCGTTGAGAAAAGCCGTTATGCCCTTCACATCCATCCTGAGTATGGTTGGGCAGGGCGAGAGCAGCTCCACAAAGGCATAGCCCTTCCTGTCCCTCTGAATATCCAGGGCGCGCCTCACCGCCCTGCGAGCCTTGCGGATGTGCTCTATGTCCGAGAGGGATGCCCTCTCAATGAACACCGGGGCCTTGAGCGTGTCCAGGATCTCGCAGATGTGAATGGGATATCCCTGCTCCCTGGGATTGCGCCCGGCTGGAGTTGTGGCTGTGACCTCGCCGACAAGTGTGGTTGGGGCCATCTGGCCGCCGGTCATGCCGTAGACGCTGTTGTTGATGAAGAACACTGCCATCTTCTCTCCCCGGTTGGCTGCCTGAATGGTTTCATTGAGGCCGATGGATGCCAGGTCTCCATCTCCCTGATAGGATATGACTATGGAGTCGTCCTCCGCCCGTGAGATGGCTGTGGCAATGGCCGGCGCCCGGCCGTGTGCAGCCTGTACATGCCCGCAGTCCAGATAGTAGTAGGCGAAGACTGCGCAGCCCACAGGGCTTATCACCACGCACCTATCCTGTATTCCCAGGTCGGCCATCGCCTCGCCGATGAGCTTGTGCAGTATGCCGTGCCCGCAGCCAGGGCAGTAGTGGGTGGCAGTGGGAGCAGCCCCTCCCTTCCTCGGAAAGGTGGCATACATTCCCGGATGCCCGCCGATAACCTTCTCCTTTGCCGCCATTCTAGGCCACCTCCCTGACCTTCTCCAGAATTCTCTCCTCCTGAATCAAGTTCCCTCCCATGCGGCTGACCAGCTCCACACTGCACCCTCCGCTGTGAAGGAATATATCGTCTCTCATCTGCCCGGCGCTCATCTCCACTGATATGAACTTGCAGCCGCGCCCGGCCAGGACCTTCAGGCCATTTTCAGGGAAGGGGAAGAGGCTTGTTGGCCGGAAGAGGCCTGCTTTGATGCCCTCCTTCCTGGCCGCATCCACTGCGGAGCGGGCGATCCTGCTGCTTATGCCGTAGGAGACCAGGACGACCCCGGCATCCTCAAGCCGGTATCCATCCCAGCTCTGCTCGCTCTCAACTATCCTCCTGTACTTCTCCTGCAGCTTATAATTGTGCCTTTCCATCTCATCGAAGTCGAGCATTATGGATGAGACCAGATTTCCCCGCGTTTCAGCCCGGCCGGCCACCGCCCAGCTGGTATCGATCTCCGGAGCTATCGCCCTCTCCGGAAAGTGGAGGGGCTCAACCATATGACCGAGAACTCCATCCGCCATGATCACCACGGAATTTCGGTACTTGAAGGCCAGATCAAAGCCTCTGGCCGTGAAGTCGCACATCTCCTGCACGCTGGCTGGGGCGAGAACGATGTTATGATAGCAGCCGTGCCCTCCGCCCTTGCAGGCCTGATTGTAGTCGGACTGCTCCGGTCCGATGTTGCCCAGCCCGGGCCCCGCCCGGCAGATGTCGACTATGACGCAGGGCAGCTCAGCTCCCGCGATGTAGGTGATCCCCTCCTGCTTGAGACTCATTCCTGGCCCGGAGGAAGCAGCAAGGACGCGGTGTCCTGCTGCAGCAGCTCCGTAGACCATGTTGATGGTAGCCTCCTCTGACTCGGCCTGCACGAACTTGCGGCCCACCATGGGGAAGAAGCGGGAGGCCTCATGCAATATCTCGCTGGCAGGGGTTATGGGATAGCCGAAGAAGCAATCGCAGCCCGCATAGAGGGCTCCCACCACCACGGCCGTATTCCCGGCAACAAGTTGCGATGCCATCTTCAGCTCTCCCCTTTGTCGTTAATCCTAGCCTTCTGCGGGATGTGGACCTCGATGGCCAGGGGCTCGGGGCAGGTATAGTAGCAGGCACCGCAGCCGATGCATCCGTCTCCGGCGTAGAGAACATAATGATAGCCGCGTGCGTTCAGCACACCGCCCATCTTCAGGACATCGGACGGGCAGGCCTCGATGCACCTCTCGCATGCCTTGCACTCCAGGCTATTGATGAGGGGATATGGCTTATCCTTGTCCCTGATCTCCACCCTGCGGATCTTGCCGCTGATGGTCTTGGGAAGCTCATCCACGAATTCCACAATCCTCGGGTACTTATAGGGGGCTGTGACGCTCTTTACATGGTCTTGCAGCTCCTTTTTCAGCTCCTCAGAGGGGGCGTAGCCCTTTGTCAGGACAACAGTCGCCTTGACCACCTGGCCGCGGATGGGGTCCGGAACTCCGGTGATGGCCACCTCCAGGACAGCCGGGTGGGACATGAGTGCGCTCTCCACCTCAAAGGGACCAACCCGGTAGCCTGAACTCTTGATCATGTCGTCCGTCCGGCCTATGAACCAGAAGAACCCCTCCTCATCCCTCCAGGCGGTGTCTCCGGTGTGATAGTAATCGTCATGCCAGGTGTTGCGGGTCTTGTCCGGATCAAGGTGATAATCGGTGAACAGGCCGGTGGGCTTTCCCCTGTCGGTCTTGATGACGATCTCTCCCTCCTCCCCAACCTCGCAGACCCTGTCGTTCCTGTCCACCAGGACGATATCAAATCCCGGGGCGGGCCTGCCCATGGACCCGGGCTTTGGATTCATCCAGGGGTAGTTGGCTATGCAGACCACAGTCTCAGTCTGGCCGTAGCCCTCCATGAGCCGCAGGCCTGTGGTCTTGAGGAAGCTCTCGTAGACGGAAGGATTGAGAGGCTCGCCTGCGGTGACGGCGTACTTGAGCCGGGAGAAGTCGAATCTGGACATGTCGCTTTTGATCATGAACCTGAATATTGTGGGCGGGGCGCAGAATGTGGTGACCCCGTACCTGCCCATCTCGTCCATCATCCTTCCGGCATCGAAGCGGTCGTAGTCGTAGACGAAGACCGCAGAGCCGGCTATCCACTGCCCGTATATCTTGCCCCATGCGCACTTGGCCCAGCCGGTATCGGCCACTGTGTAGTGCAGGCCATCGTCCTCCACATTCTGCCAGTACTTGGCTGTGAGGATATGGGCCAGGGGATATGTCTGGTCGTGCTTGACCATCTTGGGGTAGCCGGTGGTGCCGGAGGTGAAGTAGGCGAGGATTATATCATTATTTTGAGTGGCCCCCTCCCCCCGGGGCCTGGGGAAGTCAGGTGATGCATCATCAAGCTCGGCATCGAAGTTGATCCAGCCCTCTCGCTTTACATCATTATCTCCCACGAGGGCTTTGACGAGGGGGATATTTCCGAGCTGCTGGTGGGCGGCATCGAACTCGTCAGGCACACCGTTCTCGGCTATGCATACGATCATCTTCAGGTCTGCCTTCTTGATGCGGTAGACGAAGTCCTTGCTCTTCATCATATGCGTTGAGGGAATGGATATGGCCCCGATCTTGTTCAGTCCCACCATGCAGACCCAGAACTCCCAGCGGCTCTTGAGGGTGAGCATGACGGTGTCGCCTTTGCGGATGCCGTATTTGCTAAAGAGGCTGGCAGCCTTGTCGCTCAATGTCTTCAGATCTTTGAATGTGATGATCTTCTCCTCGCCACGGTCATTGCACCAGACCAGAGCGCGCTTCTCCGGGCATTCTGCTGCATAGACGTCGACCACATCGTATGCGAAATTGAAGTTCTCGGGCACGATGAGCTTCAAGTTCTCCTTGAAATCCTCGTATGATTTGAAATCAACGCGGGAGACGAACCTGGATAGTAATGATGTCATTTATGAATCCTCTTTTCTCACATAACCATGGCCAGCAGCTTGACAGGCCTATCATTTAAAGCTTCCATGTAGTGTTTGTAGGACGAATCGAAGAATATGGAGTCGCCTTCTTCGAGCACTATATCATTGTCCTTTATGGTGATCTTGAGCGTCCCGTCCAGAACGTAATCAAACTCCTGCCCCGGATGGCTGTAGAATTGGGGGCTACCCTTCCTGGGGTCGATGGTGACGATAAAAGGCTCTGCCTTTTTACGGGCGAACTTATTGGCCAGGCTCTGGTAGTGGTACTGCTTTCTTCTCTCTACCTCCACCGCCTCGCCCTTCCTGGTAACTGTGAAGATGCTCATCTTGGACTCTTCGCCTGTGAGCAGCAGGCCGGTGTCAACATTGAGTCTCCGCGCAATGCCTATAAGAATGCTGGCGGGCATGTCCAGCTTTCCCTCTTCATAGCAGTTGTAGGTCTCTACAGGCACCTTGAGGTGCTCTGCCATCTCCTCTGGCGATACGCGATTCAATTCCCTCAGCTCACGAAGCCGTGAACCGATTTCATCAAGACTCTCCTTCAAGCGTATTCCTCTGGCTTGAGACTGCCTCACTTGCATATTTCAATCTATCTCTGCCGGCATGATCGCAGGACATATCGCCGCTTTGTGCAGTGGAGAATTCCTCAAAAGCCTTCATAAATGCTTCTCGCGAAAAATGGTGGCGGCATGGGCCGGAACTCTGTCTGGCGCAGGTGCCTGCATAGTGCAGCATCAGGGGTTAGGAGAGAACTCATGCCCGCTCAATCTATGCCTTAGCAGCCTGGATCAGAGCGTCCAGTCGTCTTCGTCAAGCCAGCTTTGCTCTTTTTTCCTGTCGTCGCTCCTCACTTTACCGCTCTTGCTGATCCTGGCGCTTTTGTCCTCCCCGCACTCCCTCTTCAGGCGCTGTTCGGAGAGTATGCGCGATACGTTCTTTCCCCGCATGAGTCTGTAGGCGATCTCCGGATCGATGCCGTACTTGTCGAGGTATTCCTCGTATGAGAGGTGCTCTCCATTGCCTGAAATGTAAATGGGATCGCCGACGATGGGGGAGATCTTGCCTGCGGGCAGGATCCATTCAAAGCCGGTGGGAAGGGCACATTGCAGCCAGTCGTCTTCGCCTGCCAGGGCCTCTTCGGAGGCCTGATTTACCGCTCCGCAGTTCCTGCAGATGAACTTCTTCAAATCTACTCACCTTCAATCTGAGAATTATGCCCATAACAGTATATATAATTTACTTCACATATAATTTAATTGCAGCTTTATCATTTTTTATATAGTTATACTGATTGACCTATTATTGTTCGAAAATTTTCATAGATCACATCGGCGCTAAAAATAGGATCAATCAAATGTCTGCGCCGCTCAGCAGCCATTTTACTCGCTAATTTTTCTCTATCGCAAAAGTTATAAACTTTGAAAAATATACGTTTATGTATGAGGAAGTCTGCGGGGGCCAGCACCACCTACTATGCTCTGGTGCGGAAAAAGGTTCTGAGCAAATATCCTGGGCTGGTCGGCATTCTTGTGGTCCTGGCTTTGGTCGGCATGGCCGGACTGGCTGCATTTCTGGTGTCCGATATTGCCGCTCAGGCCAGCTCTACCGGTCATGACAAGACTGCTTCAGAAAGCTCCCTGGGCAGAGGAGCCTCGGGCGGTATGCCGCCTGTGCAGGCGGCTCTCCCCACAAGGGATGCGAATATCAGCAGCGGAACCACCGGGTCGAACTCATCGCAATCGGCTGAAAAGATCATAAAAAGCCCAGGGGGTGCGGCAGGCAGCAATTCATCATCTCTGAAGAAATACAGTTCTTCCTCGTCATCATCGCGTTCGTCGTCCTCCCATTCATCATCGTCCCGCTCATCGTCCTCCCGTTCATCATCATCGCAATCGCCTTCATCCTCCTCTGCTCCGTCCTCAAAAGATTCGGGAGGGATTAGCAGTTCTCTGCCTGCGAATAACTCCACACATGTAGCAGGCAGCCAAACCAATGCCAGCCAGATATCTGGATTTTCCGGTCTCCCGGCTTTTATGTCATTATCCTCTGCGGCGATATCTTACCGGGAGCCGGCAGTGAAGATTCAGTTCAAGACGGATGCATCTCTCCCTGCAGCAACATCGGATAATAACGGGCAGGACAGATCCATTGAGGAGCGTGACAGCTCCATTGCCGGTCAGGGTGTTTCATCGTCCATAGCCAAAAAGAGCACACCCACAGCCGCCGTTGCTGGAAAGCAATCATCAGACAGGGCTTCGTCGTCCATAGCCAAAAAGAGCACACCTACAGCCGCCGTTGCTGGAAAGCAATCATCAGACAGGGCTTCGTCGTCCATAGCCAAAAAGAGCACACCCACAGCCGCCGTTGCTGGAAAGCAATCATCAGACAGGGCTTCGTCGTCCATAGCTAAAAAGAGCACAACAGTAAAGAGAAGCAGCGCCAAAACGCCCTCCATCTCCGGGGGCAGCAGCAGGAAGAGCGACTCGCAAACCAGTAGCATTGCCTCCTCCAGCCGGACGAGCAGCATTCAGAAGAGCCGGTCACAGGAGAGCACTGCCAGATCCGCCAGCATATCCAGGGCGCCATCCTCATCGCGGACGAGAAGGTGATCTATTTTTTCTGCCGGGATATCCTCATGCAGCATCCATCTTCAGTGTGTTCGACCTCCAGATTCATCAACAGGTTCGAGAGGACCTTCTGCCAGTGGCCCTCAACGCAGGTCTTGCAATGCTCTTTTGCAATCAGGCTGGCTCCCACCCGTGCGAAGGACCTGGCCCCCTCCAGCAGGCCGCAGCGGTGCCGCCTGATCTCTACATACCCGTCCCCCTCGATAACCTCAACAGTGCTACCGAAAAGGTTCTTGTCATTGGCTGCCACGGCCATGGCTACGTCTTCCGGCCTCTCCAGCCCCAGCTGCCTGAATGTGGCGGCTACCTGGCGGGCACCCAGCTCCTGAAACTCGCGCAGCCCCTTCTTGCCCAGCTTGCGGGCGACATAGCCGCTGCTGCCGTAGAAGGAGCCCATCCACATGGCGACCACGCGTTGCTGAATCTGCTCTAAAGGAATATCAGGGACGTCAGTCATGTTCCCTGTCTCTATGCAGCGGGCATTATAATACTTCCGGAAAGCATTTTATCGAGAAAAGCCGCAACACCGCCAGGATAATAGGCTTCGAGGGCGTCAATCTCTGCCATGCCCGAACTGTCAAGCCCAAACGGCTGCAGATATCTCTTGAAGGCATCTCTGCCCTCTTTGCTCTCTTTACTCTGCCTGCCCCCTTCTCCGGCTCGAATCATGGGGACCCCCAATTCCAGCACCTGCTCCGGAAGCAGACCCAGGCTTCGCACCTCTACTGGTGAGCCGCACCCCTCCGGGCCCAGCATTCTTATGGCCTCTCTCAGGTCTCTGGCGAAGAATGCGCTCTTTACGGATAGGTCGGAGAGACAGAGGACTTGGGTTGGTGAGCTGCTTCTCATGCAAAGGGCGCGTACTGCCTCGGCGGTCATCTGACCGTTCACGGATACCAGTGTTGCATGATGCTTCTCGCATACGGGGTAGAGCAGCGGATGCAGTGATGCCTTGCTGACCCAGACCTCCAGGTGGGTGTCAGCCGCTTCCTTTGTATCGGGGTGGAATATCTGCTCTCCGGCCTTGCCGGCGGTTTCATCCAGCAGGGCGTCGGCCGGAATCAAGCCCATAGCGCGGGCTTTGCCTGCCCATTTGTCCAGCTTCACTCCGTCGTTCTCATGATATGGCCTGGTGATCCTGATCTCGCCCACAAAGCCACCGCAGATAGGATAGTCCGGGGCCTCTCTCTGCAGGGCAAAATAAAAAAGGCCTCGCATGGTGGTCCTGGTACGGCCCGTCTTCTTGACGAAATCGCGGTAAACTGCAGAAACCCATTTCGACTTTGTCCGGTCGGTTTCCGTGAATACAAATGCCTCTGTCATATATCGCAGCTATTTATTGGAAAAACGAGTATTTATAATGAAGCGTTTCTATTGATATACCGTATTTTATCCATCTCCATATGGCCGCCTTCGCTCAGCAGGGCGGAGTTCTGCTGGAAGGAGATAAAAACGCAATGCTAAATTATATAAAAATCTCTTTTTGCGCCCTGCCTGCAAGGAGGGCGCCCGCAGAACAGCCGATTAAACCGTGGGGGCTTCCGTTGCCGTAGATGGAGCCTGTGTGGCCGTGCTGGGTTCGGTCATAATCTCAGTCTTCCTGACCTCAACGCGCCTCAGGGGGTAGATCATCTTGGCCTCTTTGTAGATGTCCAGCGAGATCTTGCCGCCCACAGCATCCTGGATCAGCTGATTTAGGTTCAGGCTCTTCGACCTCTCCATGACAACCCTCTTGGAGAGCTCCCTGATGCTCTTGACCTGGTTGGCCCGCGCCCTTTTGACTGTGAAGCAACTGGGCTTGATCCGGACCTGGTAGCCGTCTGTTGTGGTTACATCGACGATGGCATCGATCCTGGATGTTCTCCTCTTAACCAGTGAGCGCACATAATCTGTGGTCATCTCATGGCCCAGGAACTTAGTGTATGCCGAGTCTCCAGCTACGCGATCAACTCTGAATCTGAGCTTGGTGTTCTGCTTGGAGAAGTTGTTGGTGAGATCCCCAAGGGTAGTCTCAATGATCCTTCCCACGACCCTCTCCGGATCGTTGGCGATAGTCTCGCCGAAGGGAGCCCTTCCGAACATCTCCGGACTTATAACCTTAAACCACTGCTTGGCCTTTCTGCTGTCAGCCTTCCTTTGCGATCTTCTAGCCAATAAACATCCTCCGAGATAATATTGATCCGAAGTCCGTTCAAACTCACTATATTTAAACCGATCGCCCAAAAAAGATAGGCCTATTCATCCGGCCAGACATATATGTAAATGTAGTTGGACCAGTCGTTGCAGTGGTAGCTCAGGATGTGCCATCCCGGCTTGTTTCCTTTGAACCAGGTCTGATGCCATCCGGCTGTCTTGAGTCCGAAGCTCTTGGCCTCAGGCGTCCAGCATCTGCCTGACCCGCCCGGGCAGGGCGTCCACTCATATGACCAGTATTCCCCCGGCCGGCTGATCTTTGACCACAGTGCCACCCAGTCTCCGCAGAAGACGCCGGCAACAGTGCCCAGTTTTCCTGTGCAGATCTGGACATAATACTCATTGCATTTGCAGACCGATGGCAGGGGGTAGACTACCTGATAGCTCTGCGGGATATAGCCGGACGGCTGGGAGGCCTGGATACATGTGGGGCAGCCCGATGCCGACGAGTATATCCCGAAGCTGCTCTCGGTCATGGTCGCGGAGTAGGTGGCGGATGCTGCGGCCGTTGTGGTCGAGGATGGCAGTGCCCCACCTGCCGTTCCGGAATATATGCCTCTCAGTGCAGGATTGGCCGTCGCCGGGCTCAGAGAGCCACTGCCCATTGCGGCTGTGCCCTGGGCAGCAGTGCTGCCGCTGGCAGCAGCCGTCTGACCCGTGACCGGCCGGTACTGGCTATAGTCGGGCATGACGATATTTTCAGACGCCGGATTGGGAGGAACCGGCGCTCCTGATGAGAGTGCGGCAGCCGAGCCTGCGTATCCAGAGCTCATCGGATATACGTAGATGTAGATGTAGTTGGACCAAAAGCCGCTGTTATAGCAGAGTGTATGCCATCCTGGCCTGTCTGCATAAAACCAGCCCTTCTTCCAGCCGGCTGCCGTCCAGCCCCATGAGCTCACCAATGGCGAGGAACTGCCCGGGTACCATTCGTAGACGAAGAAATAGCCGCTAGATCTGATGTCCGACCAGATGGGCAGATAGCCGTAGAGGCTGCATCCTGCTGCGGTCTTGAAACCGGAGGCCGTCTCAATAAAGAATCTGTTGGCTGACTGTACCTGGCCCGGATAGTACCAGTTGTAGCTCTGCGTGCCGGAGAGGCCTGATTGCTGCACCTGGGCGGACCTGGATGTCGATCCGTATGCGGACCCGGAGATGGCCGAGCCGGACGGGCTGGCGGGCACGAAGCCCAGGCTCTCGTCTGGAACGAAGCTCTCCATCTGGGGAATGGGCAGCCCCAGGTCATCGGCTGTCATCCTCTCCTGCACCGGCCCGCTGATCTGTGGGGCGGCATAGGATGATCCCTGACCGGAAGCCAGCCCGCCATAGCTTGATGCCTCTCCTGACCCCCCGCTGCTATACCACTGGAGAGCCGGAGATGCCGCGCTCGACCCCCATGAGGTCTGCATCTCATACAGTCCGGCTGCCGCCGAACTCCCGGTCGATGTGCTATCCGATACGCTATTTTCTGTGGTCACCTCGCCCACTGCAGCAAAGGCAGTGCTACATAATAGCAAGAACGCAATATATACTTTCATCCGCCCCACTTCCACCAGAATTCCTGGATCTGCTACACCCTCTTTCCAGCATTTATTCTTTTTAGAGCGTTCTATCTATTTAATACTTACTTATTCTTCGAGATCAGGAGGCCTATTAGGTTTTGGTGATTGATTTTTGTACCTCCCGCTAAAAGAATAAGAAAAATGAGGATCCATGCCATAGGGGCTTACTCCCCTTTCCGGCGCCAGTTGCTCCTCACCATCTCTGCGAGGCGCGGATTGCTGAACTGGTTATAGATGTCCAGGTCGGTTGTGTAGCCTATGAAAGGATCGACCGTCCCCTTCTCCAGGTTGCAGATCCAGATTTGAAGGCCCTTCTCCTCCGCAGCCTGCCCCTTCTCCCGGAAGAACTGTATGAAGGGCTCAACACTCTCGCCGCTGGGCAGCAGGATTATGCAGTCAGTCCCGGGCTCTGGATTGTACCTGTCTATGTCCAGGTTTCTTACGCTCGTGACCACGAAGGCCTTTGCCCTGCGCCTCTCAGCAGTGAAGGTCATCTCCCCACGGCCCTCGCCTGCCAGGGTATATCCCGCCTCACTCATGAACTGCTTCATCCTATCTGTCAGGCACTGGGCCAGTATGGCCTTCAGCTCGGGAAGGGACCTGAGAAACCTGCTGCTCGCACTGGCGAAGTCCTGCCTGCTGTACCTTCTGGTATGCAGGAAATGAAATATCCTGCCGTTCATCTGGGTGTATGTGTCCAGCTTCGGCAGGTTGAAAAATGGGCCCTCGCCCATCAGGGCCGCAAATATGCCGGGGGCAATCATCTCGCCCACAGTCCCGGATAGCTCCATTTTCTCCTGCTCGTTCAAGTCCGCCGACCTTACGATATCGTAGATGCGAAGGAGAAGCTCGCACCTGGCAATTATCTCCTTTTCCTTGAGAAGCTCTCCCAGGGGCCCCGATATTTTGTCTGTCAACATGGCAATCATCTCCTCTGGCAGGCCAGCTCCGCCCTCAGCTCGCTCATCTTGGCAGTCCTCTCCGCGAAGGCATTGTGCTGGTGAATGCTCTCCTCATTGATCTGTTTGAGGGTTATGGATGCATCGTCCGGCAGGTCTGTGAACGTCTCCACAAGCTTCTGGGCCATGGTCCTCACGCAGTCCTCCACGAATTTGGGATTGCTGTGTGCCATCTTGACCACCACAGCCTCGTCTGGGCGCTTGAGCAGCCCGAAGACCCGTGAGCTCATGGACTCCTCTATGATCTCTATGATCTTGTCGATGGAGACGCAGCGCCGGTCGTGGACCTCCACGGATATGCTGCCCCTTCCCCTCTGGTTGTGGGTGGCCACCGGCAGCCTCTCAGCCAGGTCGAAGGCCGCCTGCTCGGAGAGGCCTGCTTTGGCCAGCTCCCGGCGCACCTCCTCCTTCATGATCTCCTGGGCGCAGGGGCAGGCGGTCATGCCCAGCACCTCGGCTCCCACCGTCTTTCGCAGGTGGCAGGATGCCGAGCCCTTGGCTGCCCTGGCCACGGCTTCGGCGAAGATGTCCACCACCTCCTGGCAGACGGCTTTGGTAGCAGGCGACTGTCTCTGTACAACATACTCGCTCTTCATCTTAACCTCGGCGCGGGAGGCATACTCATGCCTCGAGAGAAGCCTTTTGGCGATCTCGCCGCACAGCTCCTCGATCTCATAGACGGGGCGGCTGATGGCCTCCTCCAGGACCTCGTCGATGGCCTCGAAGTTGCGGGAGAGGTTTGCACCCTTCCGATCGGAGGGAAGGTCGACGAACACCTCAAAATTGGATATCAGGACAATAGGCCGCTCATCATTGCCGCGCTCGACCTTTACCAGCTTCTTGACTCCCGTCACACCCACACGGGTCAGATTGAAGGGATAGTCAGGCTCGCAGGCCTGAATATCAGGCAGGCTGTGCACGCGAGCTCACCTCTGGCCCGAGTTATGAGTCTCATCTTCATCCTGCAGAGGCTCGTCCTCCGCATCTTCAACGGCGAAGAGGAGCCTGTCCACCTCCAGCATCATCTCCTCCAGCTCATCATCGATTCTCTGATGGCGTTCGTCCGAGTCGAGCAGCAATCTCTCCAGCTCGGCGAGCAGCTTTTCATCATCCATATCAAGCAGCTCGCAGATCCAGCCCCGGGCATCCTTCGAGTCGGGCATGGCCGGTTGTTGATGGCGAACATATTTGAGACTTTGCTCAGCAGTCAGATATATCTATGCGAAGGGCCAACCACCATCGAAAGGAGACCTACCGATGATCAAGCGATGTCCTCAGCATGGATTGTTCAGGGGAGAGCATTGTGAGTGCGGCTCCTCCGGCCAGCTTCTTTTGGATGATGCCAAGACGGAGCAGCTTGGCAGGCTGGTGGCGGGATGCCTTCGCCATTTTCCCGCAGATCTGGGACTGCCCATGGACGGCCGCGGCTGGGTGGACCTCAACAAGCTCTGCCAGGTGGTGGCCAGCCGCCATCGATGGGCGGACAGAGAGCTGATTGTGGCACTGGTAAGCTCCGATTCCAAGCATAGGTATGAGATCCGCGGCGATAAGGTCCGGGCCAGGTATGGCCATTCAGTTGACGTCCAGCTCGACCATCCCGAGAACAGGCTTGCCAGGCTCTACTACGGGGCCAGCGAAGAGGAGGCGGACCGGATCCTCGAGATCGGCATCAAGCCGGCATCGCAGAGGTATGTTCACCTCTCCACAACTCCGGAGAAGGCCTGGCATGTGGCCACATTCCGCACCGGAAATCCCAGGGTGATCCAGGTCGATGCAGCGGCTGCCCAGTCATCTGGTGTCAAGATGATGACTGTGAGCGATGATATCGTCATATCTGAGATGATACCTGCCGAATTTCTGGGCATTATGAGGTCTCAAGATATTCACCGCCAGGATCTGTAGCGTTTATTTGCCGAAGCGCCTCTCCCTCCGCTGGCTGTCCCTTATGGCCCGCAGAAAATCGATCTTCCGCATCTCTTTCCAGTTTACGTCTGTGAAATAGAGCTCTGAGTAGGCCGCCTGCCAGATCATAAAATCGCTCAGCCTCTTTCCCCCGGCTCTGATCACCAGGTCAGGCCTCTCGCAAAAGCGCAGATGAGATTCAATAGTCTCCTCGTCTATCTGATCGGGGCTCAGGCTGCCGCTCTCCACCTCCTTGAGAATGCTTCGAAATGCCTCAGCCACCTCGCGCTTGCCCCCATAGCCCAGGGATATCACCACATTGAAGGGCCCTCCCAGGCCCGTCTGCTCGACTCCATCGGCTGTATGCAGGCTGACCCTTGCTGGTGCGTCCCTCAAAAGGGCGGAGATCTCCAAGCAGAGGTTGGGCGTATCGTCGCTCACATAAAGCGCCAGTGAGTACAGGCCGAGAGAGCTGCTCCATTCTATCAGATCGCAGAGGCGCTGGCTCCCTTCGCCTGAGAGGTCGCCGGCGGAGAGGACCACTGCCACGCAGCCAGGAATATTGCCCTTACTGATGCGGGATAGCAGAATATGCTCATAGAGGCGGTAAATCATATCAATTCCGTAAAGCCCTCTCCTAGGCAAAGTATTTTTGCGATGAATGCTCTGCTGTATTTTCGTGGATCGAGAGGATATGGCCAGGCTGGCTATGGGGCTTTTGGTGCTGCTGCTGCCAAGCCTTGGAGCTTTCACAGCCCTTGCCCTGGCGGCGATCTTCCTCCTGGATAAGGGATCGCGCCTTCTCTCTGCCTCCCTTGCCCTGCTGCTAATCATGAGGCCGGCCTTAGCTGTCGCAGGCACCAATCTACCTCTCTATGTCACTGCCATCTCTTTTGTGGCTGCCACATTTGCGCCCCTGGCTTTCCGCAGATTTGACGCCCTGGCTGGAAGCATCATATATCTGTTTATCACCATCTGCCTCGGCTATCCAGCCGCCAGGATGGTTTCGGGAGCCAGTGTCTCTCCTGAGAGGATACTATTCCTTGTCATACTGGGGGGGCTGTCCGGGGCCTTTCTCCATCACGCCTCGCGGGAGCGCGACTTCGCTGTGCCCTTCGGCACTGCCATGATCATGTGGCTCTTCTCATTCGACTATCCCCTGCCGGAGCTGCAGCGCATACTTCTCATCTGCATATTCGCCCTACTGATCGGCATCGGGGCCTACTATGCCAGGGCAGCAGACACCGATGCGGTTTTGAGCGAGGCGCTGATATGCATCCTGGTGATACTCTTCGCCGGCCTCAGCTGGTTTCTGCTGCTCCTGACATTCTATCTGCTGGGGGGCGCCTTTACCCGCTATGGTTACTCCCAGAAGCTGAAGATGGGAATAGCCCAGTCCCATGGTGGCGTGCGCGGCTACAAGAACGTCTACAGCAACAGCCTTGCTGCCCTGGCACTGGCCATCTGCTATGGAGTCTACGGCAGCGACATCTTCCTCTATGCCTTCATTGCGTCCGTGGCCACCGCCAACGGAGATACACTGGCAAGCGAGATCGGCGAGACCAGCCGCTCCCGCCCGCGCATGATCACCACATTCAGGGAGACGCAGCCCGGCGTGGATGGGGGAGTCACCCCTCTGGGCGAGGCCGCCTCACTGGCCGGGGCCCTGCTCATCGGCCTGCTGGCCGCTGGAATGGGAATGGCCGGCTACCAGGCGATCTTGGTGGCGGCGGTGGGCGGATTTCTGGGGACCAACTTCGACAGCTTCCTGGGGGCGACGCTGCAGAGCCGGGGCATTCTGAGCAATAGCGGTGTGAACCTGGCTGCCACATCATTCGGGGCGCTCCTCGGTGCAGCTCTCTGGTATATCCTGCAAATTATTTAGGGTTGAAGTACAATTGCCACCTATGAAGATCTTCGCTATCTTCGGCGATCCCATATCTCACAGCCTCTCTCCAGCAATGCAGAATGCAGCGCTTCGGGCTATGGGAGTGGATGGCTGCTACATCGCACTTCGTGTCGCGCAAAAAGACCTCTCTTCGGCCCTGCGCGGGGCAGATGCCATGGGCTTTGCCGGAGTTAACCTGACCATCCCCCTAAAGGAGATGGCGCTGGAGATGGATTTTTTGCGACTGGACCCTCTGGCTAAGGCAATCGGTGCGGTGAATACCATCTCCTTTTCGCCGGCAATGACCGGCTACAACACGGACGGCTGTGGGGCGCTGCTGGCCCTCGAAAGGGCGGGCGTGGCAGTGAGGGGCAGCCGGGCCCTTATCATCGGGGCGGGAGGCGCGGCCAGGGCCATCGGCTACACTCTTGTCCGGGATGACGCAGAGGTATGCATCGCCAACCGCAGTCCAGAGAGAGGGCGGCGGCTCGCCGACGCCCTGGGCGCGCCCTTTTGCGGCCTGGACGGAATTGATGGCATACTGCCGGAGATGGACATAATCATAAACTGCACATCGGTGGGCATGAGGGAGGGGGACGGCCGCCTTTTGGAGGGCAGGCTGCTGCGTGAGGGCCAGACAGTCTTTGATATAGTCTACAACCGGGAGACGGAGCTGCTGCGGGACGCGCGTGCCGCGGGGGCGAGGACCATCGATGGGGTGATGATGCTTGTCTACCAGGGAGCAAAGGCCCTGCAGATCTGGACGGGAAGGGAGGCTGACACGGCCGTTATGGAGAAGGCCGTTCGCGAGGGTCTGGCGAGAAGAGCGGCAAATGGATAGATGAAAATAGCGGCAGCGGATTTGTGGATGTGCCTATGTGAGATGAGGCAGGTGGCACTATGAAGAGGATGTTGATACTGGGGGGCACGGGCGAGACAGGTTCCTGGTTTGCCCGCTACTTCAAGCAGAGGGGCTTTGATGTGGCAGTATGGGGGCCGCACGGCAGGGTTGATGTGGCGGAGCGGCTTGGGGTGCGCTACGCCCATGATATGAAGCAGGAGGTGGAGGGCAGCGACGTGGTCCTGGTCAGCGTCATCATCGAGAAGACTGAAGAGGTCATCAGGGAGGTGGCGCCCCTTATGCATCCGGGAAGCCTGATCATGGATGTGACGAGCGTTAAAACAGGGCCGGTCAGGGCCATGAAGACATATGCCCCCAAGGGTGTGGAGGTGCTGGGAGCTCATCCGATGTTCGGGCCCACCATGAGGAGCCTGCACGGCCAGACCATCATACTGACGCCGGTTGAGGGAAAGACGGGAAGGTGGCTGGACGCCATGAAGGCCCTCTTTGAGTCGGACGGGGCCAGGATCGAGATCATAGATGCTGCGGAGCATGACGAGATCATGGCTGTGGTTCAGGCCCTCACCCATTTTGCCATCATCGGAATAGGCTCGGCTCTGCGTGCACTGGACTTCGACGTTCAGAGATCGAGAAGGTTCATGTCTCCCGTTTATGAGATCATGATAGACTTCGTGGGCAGGATCCTGGACCAAAATCCGGAGCTTTACGCCTCCATTCAGAAGAATCCCAAGGCCATGGCCGCCCGCCAGACATTTGTGGCCGAGTGCATGAGGCTCTGCGAGCGCGCCGACGCCGGAGACCTGGAGGGCTTCAAGCAGATTATGAGGGAGGCGGCGGAGCACTACGGGGGAACACACGAGGCTCTGGAGCGGTCTGACGAGGTAATCCATGCCCTCATCGGACGGATGGACAGGAGGCCCTCTACCAGCTCTGTGGATCAAACTCCGTAGCCGGATCGTCCCTGAGCATGCCAAAGCCTGCCTGCACAAACATCTTGTTGAAGTTTCGGCTCAAATTGACTGTGCCGTTGGCGCCTGCCATGTAGACCACACACATCCAGCATCCGCTGCTGTCCATGCCGGTCTGGTTGTCTATGTCGAGGAAGACCTCAGCTCCCATCAGATTGTCGCGGGTGTACTCCCTCGCCTGCAGGGCGGCAGGTGTGTTTGCCATGGGAGCCCAGACATCGGCCAGCCGGACGCAACCGACGCTGCTGACATAAAATGTAGCACCATCCACGATCCTGGTAACGGCTCCCCTCGCCTCCTGGGGGTGGCAGGAGGCTGCGGGGCAGAGGACGGCACAGAGCATGAGCAGGATGAGGGCGGAGCGCATGGATGATTGATGCGGAGCGGATGGATGATGAAACGCGGTCGAGGGCATCTTCATGATAATCAAATACATTTCATATGCAAATAACTTTTTCCTCCCGGGTCGATGGCGGGGAGGTTTTTTCTTCTCCAGATGGGAGAGCAGGCGGTGTAAGCTGGCAGGCGAGAGCGCTTGCCCGGTCCACCAAATTAACCCAATAATGTTATATCCCTCTCCTCCCTTCGCCACTCAATATGATATCAGGCAAAGTTTCGGCATTTTTAACCCTCTTGATCATTCTGTCTTTAGCCTCTCTGGTGGCAGGCCAGATGAACCGCGACACACCTTTTCTGGGCAGCAAGCTTCCAGATACCGACAGCTTTTCCGCCGGGAGGGTGCAGGCGCCTGCCTCGTCTCTGAGGATCTCCGAGCCATACAACAGCCAGCCATCATCTGACCTGATGATCGCAGCCGATGCTGCCAATACCACATGCGATTCTGTCTCATTCCAGCTCACCATGACAGCCGCTCCAGCCGGCTCCAGCGGGTATCAGCCGGTGAAGGTGAGAATTCTCGAGAGCCGCATGGGAAAGCCCACATCAGTTGCCGATCTGACACTCCTCATGCCAGCCTCCGGCGGATCGGTTCATGAGACCATCGGCTTTGTCAGCGCTGCAGGCGTGCCGGGAGGAAACCGCAGCAATGAGATCACAGTGGTCCTGGACCCGGACGGCGAGCTCTCCGAGACAGATGAGAACAATAATGTTCTGACGGTGGCCGGCAGCTGCCCGGGCTGATTGAGGTATTCAGGCCAGGTCTTTCGAATACGGCCATACTCTATAAATTTAACAAAAACTTTTTTAATTAGAACATCCAGTAAGGAGATCAACTCAGGATATTTGGATTTGGTGTCTGGAATGAAGCTGATTGAGGATGTATCAAGCTCTGACCTTGCCGGTCTATTGAGCACAATTAAGGCCCTCGCGCCTGAGATTTGGAGCTCCAGCGATCGCCGCCTGATCCTTCCCCAAAGGCTGGAGGATCTGGAGAACCCCGAATACCTGGATGAGATTAGGGCCAAAATTGCGAAGATGAGAAAGCTCAAGGATATGCTGGACTGCGGCCGGATAAGCCAGGCCGAATATATGTCCTGCAAAGCCAGCATACTATTGAGACCGTAGTGGATTTGCAGTATTTGTGGGCTTTAGAGGCAAATCGGGCTTATTTCTGAATATCACCGCTAAGGGGCAGATTAATAAGCTGTGACAGCATACATACGGTGGATGTAAATGCCTGAAGATGAAAAACCTGCTGCAAAGCAATCATTGCCGCAATTTATTCCCAAATACAGGGGCAAGAAGGTCCTGATCCGCCTGGTCTCAGGAGGCCAGCCGGTAACAGGAACCATTGAAGGGTTCAACTCCTATGAGATCCTCCTCACGACGGCAAAGGGGGAGCTGCTGGTCTTCAAACACGCCATCGCCACCATTGAGGTTGTGGAGGAGCCGAGGATATTCAAGCTCGGCCTCTAGGGTCTTAGCGGGGTGAATGGGTTTATAAGTTGCATCGCTGGTATGTGTTTAGCAGGTAAGCTTTGTGGTTAGCATTTGTAGGCTGTTTAGGCCGTTGGTCGTGTACTCATATCATCGACAAGGCGTCCTGAATGTCATCAATTCTTTGATCCCATCTTCCGCACTTTCAGGCCCTTCCATAATAATTTTCGCATCCGTGCCCCAGCAACCTCAGAATCGTAACTTGTGTGCTGTTCAAATTCACGCTGATCTTGATAACTTTGCCATCTGAAGTAACAATTGCCTGAATCACTCCCATG
>Ga0116146_1000700_pt1 | contig 39137 bp, 34 predicted proteins | sample AD_JPNHG2_MetaG_FD_89748 | JGI IMG/M metagenome (GOLD analysis project Ga0116146, IMG submission 89748) | Active sludge microbial communities of municipal wastewater-treating anaerobic digesters from Japan - AD_JPNHG2_MetaG | ecosystem: Engineered > Bioreactor > Anaerobic > Digestate | place... | reverse complement strand
GACCATAGCACCGTGGAAACACCTGATCCCATCCCGAACTCAGAAGTTAAGCACGGTAGCGCCCATGATACTGCAAGGGGGACCTTGTGGGAAAGTAGGTCGTTGCCAGGCTTTTTTGTTTTTAAAAGTAAATTGAATAGTTAAATATTTTAGGAAAATTGAATTAAAATTGATTACAAAATTTAAAAAGTAAGAATCTATAAATTGAAATCTATAAAAAAAGATTTTATATAAAAAACAAAAATTTTATCTTAAAATTTTTGCCTAAAAATAATCAATTGTTAGTAAAAAAATAATTAACAACTTGTTAAATAAAAAAAATTATCATAAAAATCAATGATTTAAAGACAAAATGATAATTAAAAAAAATGTATAACTATATAGTTTATAAAGAATGTATTGATATAAAATTAATAATTTTAAAAATATTAGAAATTAAATGAAAAGTTTATTAAAGAAATTTTTTTAAATCATTGAATAATTAAAATATTACCATCATCATCTATTTTTATATTTGGCTCTGAATTAAAATTATCCCTATAAATCTGTTTAGTCAAAAACCTAATAAAAGAAATAGAATTTTTTTTAGGATCTAATCTTGGATTTTTTGTAGATAATTCGATAGGTATTATCTTACCACTAATAAAATTATCTGAATTTAAATCATAATTACATTGCAAAATACAGGAAAGTGAAAGTTCTCCTTTGTTAGACAAACCTCCAGATGCTACAAAGTTTCCTAAAGAATAGACTATTAATTTGCCTTTATATAATTCAAAACCTCTCAAAATATGCGGACCTGATCCAATAACAAAATCTGCTCCAGCATCAATAATTGCATGGCAAAAAGCAAAAATATTTCCTCTATTTTCATTTCCAAAATATTCAGTCTTGTTATAGACAAATTTAGCATTGGCTCCTTCAGTACCACCATGAAAGAAAACTATTACAAAATCATTATTCTCTTTTGCTTTTTTAATTAGGGAAACTGCAGAGTTAATATCTCTTAAATCATTGAATTTTGAACTATAATAAAAACCTACTATTCCTATCTTTTTTTCTTTTTTTGTAAATTGTGTAATAGCATATTTTAAACCAATTGGCTCGATTTGAACCTGTTTTAGATATTTGATAGTATCTGAAAACCCTTTTTCACCATAATCATAAGAATGATTATTTGAAACAAGCAAACCATTGAAATTTAAATATTTTAATATAATAGGGGTAGTTTCAGGAGAAAACTTAAATGCAAACATTTTAGATGATGAAGTATTTTTAGTTGAAACTTTTGAATTAGTAATAGGTCCTTCTAAATTTCCAAGATTCAAATCAGAATTAAAAAAAATTTTTATTTCTGAAAAATACTTTTGCCAATTCTCAAAATAATAAGGGAAAACCATATCCCCAACTGCAGAAATATTTAAAATATTAGTTTCATACTGAAAAAAAGAGTAAAAAGATAAAACAGATAAACTTAATAGCAATAGGGTAGATAAAAATATTTTCAATCTTGATGTTATATTATATTTTTTTTTATTTAGTTTTAACATATCTTTCCTTATTGATTTAATAAATTGTTAATACTATAAATTTGCTTAAATTTAAGACAGAGTAAGTAAATTAAAAATTAATTTTTAATCAACATTTAATTTAATCTATGAGTTGCAGATTTAATTTAAATTAAAATTTATAATTTTTTATACCAGTTATATTTCGGTTTTTATCTTTCTTTTTTTTTTCAAATTTGTTTTCAATATTACTTTATTTTATTCTGAGAAAACTTATAAATTCAAGTGAATTTGACAATAAATTACTTTTAATTAAATTGACAAAAACTTTATATATACTGAAAATTTATTATTTCATGAATTTTAGGAGTATTTTTAATGGAATGGTGTACTGTACAGAATCAGATTGTCCATTCAATAAATGAAATACCATATAGAAATTTAGATGATTTTCAACAAGAAATATCAGATTACTTAAATAGAGATTTTAGATTAATCATGTTAGATGTATTAAATCATAAAGAAAAATATGAGAATAAGAATAAAAAATTAATTGCAGTTCTTGCAAATGATGATCATTCAAACTTAAAAATAGCCACCTCTGAAATTAAAGAAGATCAAAATTTACCATCATTAGCAGAAAAATACCCATCAATTGCTATATTTGAAAGAATATTAGCAGAAGAAAATGGTATAAAATTTTCTAATCATCCATATTTAAAACCTGTTAGAGAAATTGATTTTCCTTTTAGCTATCCTTCATCCAAAGAACTTCATCAAGTTGGCGTTGGACCTGTTCATGCAGGAATAATTGAACCCGGACATTTTAGGTTTACCTGTGAAGGGGAAAAAGTAATCTCTCTTGAAATTTCATTAGGATACCAAAAAAGAGGAATAAAAAAAATATTGTTAAAATACTTAAAAGAAAGACAACCTCTTACCAAAATATTTGCTTTAATAGAAAGCATTGCTGGAGATTCCTCAATTGCATATTCACATCTATTTTCTTTAATAATTGAATCTTTGGCAAATATCTATCCCGATAAAAGAGATCTTGCTATAAGAGGAATTTTTTCAGAAATGGAAAGAATTGCTATGCATATTGCAGATCTTTCTGCGATTGCAAATGATGTCGCATATTTATCTACTTCTTCCTTTTTACAAGCTCTTAGGACAAAAGTAATAAACAATTTATTAAATATATGTGGAAGCAGATTTGGAAGAAATTATATAGGAATTGGCACAAATAGGTATGATTTTGATGATAAAATTATTGAAAATTTAAGAAAAAATCTTTTAGAAATAAGAGATTCTTTTATAAATATCTGCGATGATTTTTTTTCAAACTCAATGATAGTTGCACGGCTTGAAAATACCTCTATTTTAACTAAAGAAGATGCAAAACTTCTTGGTCAGGTTGGTATTTCAGCAAAAGCATCGGGATTACCAATAGATTCAAGATCGAATCATCCATATGGAATATATAGGCATTTTCCGATTTATCCATATACAATTAAAAATGGAGATGTTTACTCTAGGGCATTCATAAGATATATTGAAGTTCAGCAATCTATTAAGTTTATACTGGAAGTTTTGGAATATTTTCCTATAAAAGAAAGATTTGATTGGTCAAAACCTCTTATCGAAATGCCAGAATTGGCTAAAAATTCTTTTTGTATAAATATGGTTGAAGGTTTTAGAGGTGAGATCACTTCATTTGTTATGACAGATATAGATGGTAATGTTTCAGATATTAATATAATAGATCCATCTGTTCATAATTGGTATGGTTTATCTGTTGCTATGAAAAATTCAGCAATCTCTGATTTTCCAGTTACAAATAAGAGTTTTAATCTTTCATATTGTGGACATGATTTATAAAAGACGCAGAGATAGGAGTTAAAAAATGTCTTCCTTATTTAAAGCAAGATTAAGACATGGATATCAAGCTATTAAATCTATCGAGAATGCAAAAATAAATGAAAGATTTAAAGGTTTACCAAAAATTCTTGTTGAATCAGTAACAGATGAATTGGAAAAGAAGTTGGTATCAATTTGTCCCGTCAATGCTATAAAAAATAAACCACTTTCAATAGATCTCGGGAAATGCATATTTTGTGGTGCATGTGAGGATTTTATAGAAGATAGTCCAATAAAGCTTACAAATAATCATATAATGTTTGGCTTTAAAAAAGATCAATTAATTATTACATCAAAAACAGATGAAAATTATTTTAAAAAATTAGATTTAGAAGATAAAGATAAAAATATCCAAAAATTATTTAAAAAATCCTTTAAGATAAGAAATGTGAGTTCAGGTGGATGCAATGGATGCGAACTTGAACTTTCAGCTTCATTTAATGTAAATTTTGATGCAGCTAGATTTGGAATAGATATAGTCGCTTCACCAAGGCATGCAGATGCAATGCTGATAACAGGTCCTATAACTAAAAATATGAAAGAAGCAACAATTAGAACATGGGAAGCTATTGGAGAACCAAAAATTTGCATTTTGTTTGGAAGTTGTGCAATTAGTAGTGGAATTTTTAGTGAATCAGAAGAATTAGGAAGAGAAATATTAAGTAAATTTAATACTTTGTTATATATTCCTGGATGTCCTGTTCATCCATTAACATTCATATCGGCAACAAAGAGATTAATTGGCTGGGGGGAAGATGAACCTTAATGTAGTCGAAGTTTCAGAATTGCTTCAAATTAAAAAATCTAAAATACTTAAACTTGCAGAAAGTTCAAAAATACCTACATATAAAATAAATGGTCAATATCTATTTTCTTTATCTGAGATTATAGAATGGACCCTAATAAATCATCAATTTATTTTTCCTCAATTAATTGATTATGCTCTTAATGAATTTAATATAAATTTTGTAATTCTATTTGAAAGAGGAAATCTTGTTTATGATGTTATAAATTCTGGTAATCCAAAGGAATATGATACAATAATGAAAAATATTGTAGTTCCTAAAAGTGCGCGAATTGAAGAGATAGAAAGATCATTAAAAGTAAAAAATAGTTTAACTATTGCATCATTAAAAACTACCTATGCAGCATTGCATCCCAGGAATCCATTATTCTGCCTTCATAAAGAAGAATCGATATCGATTGTTAATTTTCAAAAATCCTTTGAAATCGATGATACAAGAAGATCTATTGTCAATACTGTTTTTATAAATTTCAATGCAAATGCTGCAAGACATTTGCTCTGTCGCTTATTAATATCTTATCTATGTCAAAGTATTGATATGGCATTACTCTTAGAAAAAAAGGAAGGTAAAGATAAATTTATAGAACTCGCAAAGCAAATAATTAAAAAATAATATAAGGGTTAAAAATGATTATTTTTTTATTAAGTTTTATTTTTCTTGTTTCAGGAACTTTTTTATCATTTTTATTCAAAAAAAAATTAAAACTGATTATTTATAGTTTGACTTTTATCATAACTTCTCTTATTCTATTAAGTATTACCTTAGTTTATTTTATAAATGAAAATTATTTCAGAACCATTAACTCTTTTAATAATATATTGAATGTTATTAGTTTAAATAATGCTGAAGAATTTTCAGTTTTAGCAAATTTAAGCTTTGAGATGACTAAAATTGGAAGTTTTTTTATATTTATTTTGTCTATAATTTCTTTTTGCTTAAGTATCTATATTCCATTTTATATTAAGTCTTATAATATTAGTAAATCACAACTTAATTTTCATCTATTTAATTTGTCTATACTTTTAATTTCAATAGTTTTACTCTTCCTTACAAAAAATCTTTTGATTTTTGTTATTCTATGGGAATTTATGGGTTTTTCTTCATTTTTTTGTATCTTCTTTGATGGACAAAAGACTAAAACCATCAATGCTGCAATTCAATATATAATAGTAATGCATATAAGTTTTTTATTTCTTTTAATAGGTGCAATGCTATGTTACAAGTTTACAGGGTCTTTTTCCTTTGATAAAATTTCAGCATTTTTCCAACAACAAAATCTTCAAGAAATAAATATAGATTTTAATAAAATAAAAATAGTACTTATTTCGATTTTTTCTCTTGGATTTGCTATTAAACTTGGTATTTTCCCATTTCACTTCTGGCTTCCTGAAGCACATCCAGCATCGCCTTCACATGTTTCGTCATTTATGTCTTCAATAGTAATAAAAACAGGACTTTATGGATTTTTCTTATTATTAAATTTATTTGGACTTCCTCCACCTGTCTTTTCAAAGATAATTATTTTCATCGGTTTGATCTCAGCTTTTATAGGAATAATAAATGCTGCTTCTCAAACTCAAATAAAGAAATTTTTAGCCTATTCTTCTGTTGAAAATGCAGGAATTTTGTTGTTTTTATATGGTTCAGCTATTTTTGGTCTTATAAATCAAAGTTATTTTTTATATGTTTCTTCACTTTTAGCAACCTTTATTTATTTGTTAAATCATGCATTTTCTAAATCCTCTGCATTTTTAAGTGCAGGTCTTATAATACATAAAACAGAAAATGATGATTTGGATTTGCTAGGGGGACTTGTTCATTATTACCCCGATTTAACTATTGCAAATTTATTTTCCAGTATTTCTTTATCTGCCCTTCCACCTTTTGGGAATTTTATCGGGGAACTACTAATTCTTATAGGATATTCAAATTATATAATTAATTATAGCTTTTCTATAGTACCATTTTGGGTATTTTTATTAATTGGTATTATAGGTGCAATTACAATACTATCTTTTACTAAATATTTTACCACTGCTTTTCTTGGAGTTTTTAGAGGTAAAAATGAAATTGAAAAAAAGAAGAATCCATTTTTATTAAATATTTCTTTATTTTTACCATTAATTTTTGCATTAATTTTTTCTTCCTGTTTTTTCTATAATTATTATTTTAAGATAATTGAAGAAGTCTCTTTAAAATCTTTTTATATTATAAATGATTTTGCATTAAAGGCAGAGATGATTCCAATAAATCAAATATTTTATTCATTTTATAAGATTATTATTATATTTATTTTAGTTTTCTTTCTATTTTTCTTTATTTATAACTTTATTAGAGATAAGAAGGAAAGAACCTGGAGTTGCGGATTTATTTCAAAAAAAGAGGATATTTTCCAATATACATCTTCTTCATTTGTCGAACCGTTTATATCAATTTTTAAACCTTTAACAGGTATTCAGGTAAAAAGAAAAGAAAAAGATATGATCTTTCCTAAAAAAACATATATTGAAACAGAACATAATGATATAGTTAATAAAAAAGTCCTCTCTCCTATTATAGAAAAAATAAATCTAATATTTGATAAATTTACATTTATACAAAGTGGTAAGACTCAACATTATATTTTATATGGTTTGTTATTTCTTATAATAATTTTAATAATAACACTTATAAGATATTTTTAAACTTTATGGAACAATATTTTGGAGGATAAATTGAAAGGTATTATTTTTAGCTTAATAAAAATATTTTTAATAATTTTTCTACCTCCTTTAATGATAGGTATAATAAACAGGGTTAAAACAACATGGGCTGGTAAATATGGACAAAGTATCTTTCAACCATTTTATGATATAATTAAGCTTATAAAAAAAAGTATAATTCGAAGTACTTCCTCAAGTTTTATTTTAAAAATAGCTCTGGTATTGCAATTTATTTCAACAATTTTTGCTTTATTGTTAATCCCTTTTGGAAAAATAAAACCATTTATTTACTTTGAGGGCGATTTTTTCTTGTTTATAGGACTTTTAGGTCTGTCGACTTTGAGTCAAATAATCATTGCGATGGAATCAGCTGGCAGCTTTCAAGGTATGGGAGCAAGTCGCGAGATAAATTTTTCAATTTTTGTCGAGCCTGCAATTCTTCTATTATTCGCCTCAATGATATTTTACACTAAAAGTTATACGTTAAATAAAATGTTTGTTGAATTTGCCTTTTTATCTTTAGAAAAGATAATGGTCGGAATAATACTTGGTGTATCATTTTTTCTAATAATCTTAATTGAAGGTAAAAGAATACCAATTGATGATCCCGCGACTCATTTAGAGCTTACTATGATACATGAAGCTATGATTCTTGATTTAAGTGGAAAAGATTTAGCAATCTCTTTATATTCGGGCTATTTGAAAATATTTATATTTTCTCTTATTACAGCAAATATATTTATACCATCTTTTATTTCAATTGAGCTTAGTATCCTGCTTTTAATTTCTATAGTACTTTTTATTGCTATATTAATTGGTTTTATTGAATCTTTATTCCCAAGAGTCAGGATGAGTCATATACCAGATTTTATGCTTCTTGTTCTATCTTTAAGTGTTATAATTGTCGCATTGATGTTTACAATGAATACATAAAGGTAATTTATTTGAAAATTTATAAATAATTAAATGCGAAAAAAATTAAATTGAAAAAGATTGATTAAAAAGATTTAATCTAAAAAAAAAACTAATAATAAAAAAAGTAAATTTATAAAAAAATTAAATCTATAACAAAAAACTAACAACAAAAAAAGTAAATTAATAAAAAAGGTAAATTAATCAAATTAATAATAGAAGTTAATTAAATATAAAAGTTAATAAATTTAAAGGTAATAAAAATGATTGAAGTTTTATTAATTATTTTCAGCATAGCTCTTTTATCTCTTTCATTGACAACAATGGTAGACACATATGTTAGGAATTTAATATATCAGGCTATTATATTGTTCTTTATAACTTTATTTACCCATGAAGCAAAAAATATTGGAACTGTCATTTTTATTTTAGTAGAAACTATTATTATTAAAGGTATACTCGTACCATACATACTTTTCAGAAATATTAAAGAAAATGAAATTGTTAGAGAAGTTCAACCAAATACTCCCCAATATCTTTCAATTCTTATAATGTCCATGATTTTAATATTTGGTTTTGTAATAGCATTTTGGTCCAATAAACATATAAAAGGATTAAATTCCTTACAATTTGGTATTTCGATATCTACAATATTAGCAGGTCTATTTTTAATATTGGCAAGGAAACAACTTATTACACATGTCATAGGTTATATGGTTATTGAAAATGGAACTTTCCTTTTATCTTTAAGTGTCATTAAGAATCTTCCATCACTTGTCGCATTAGGAATCTCACTTGATATATTGATGGGTATTTTACTTGCAGGCATTTTAATTAATCATATTAAAACCACATTTGATGAAAAAGAAGGAATAGATAGTCTTACATCATTAAAAGATTAATAAATGGGAGAATTAAAGTGTTTGAGATTTTTATTATTATAAGCATAATATTAGCTATAATATTGCTTTTATTACGCAACAATACTATCAAATATATTATCCTTGTATTATTTAGTTTATTTCAATTAGTTTTCATCTTTTTAATGTCCCGATCTTATTTTGAACACACCCAATTTTCCAACTTTTACTTAATATTAGACTCAAAATATCTTGATAAATTCATTTTTTTAGACGATTTTTCTATATTTTTTTCAATAATAACCTCTGTACTTTTTTTTGTAAGTTCAATTTCATCAATAAATAAAATAATTTTTATGAGAGAAAAAAATTTCTCATTATTTTCTTCCTTCATGATTTTATTTTTAGTATCACTATTTGGTGTTATCTTCGCTCAAAATTTAATAGTCTTATGGGTTTTTATTGAAGCAACAACATTGACAAGCTCGATACTAATATATCAAGATAAAACCAAACATTCACTTGAAGCAACATGGAAATATCTTTTTATATGCTCTATAGGTATTGCAATTTCATTTGTAGGTATAGTATTTATTTCTCTTGCATTTAATAGTTCTTCTCTTTCTTTTATTGATTTATTGCCCTTAAAAGATATTGCTAATCCTTTTTGGCTTGAACTTGGATTTTGTTTTATATTAATCGGTTTTGGTACAAAGGCGGGTTTGGCCCCAACTCACGCCTGGTTGCCTGATGCTCATTCAGAAGCACCATCACAGATATCAGCACTTCTTTCTGGAGCACTTTTAAATACAGCTTTACTTGGTATTATTAGAGTATTAAATATATTACCAGACAATGTAAAAGGAATTTGTAAGACCTATCTTTTATTGATGGGTTTGATTTCTTTATTTGTTTCTTCTATATATATGAGTAGAAGTGTGAATTATAAAAGACTTTTAGCTTATTCTTCTATTGAAAATATAGGACTTATATCTATTGGACTTTCTTTAGGAGGAATTGCAGAATACGCCTCATATCTTCTAATGATATCTCATAGTCTAACAAAATCTTCATTGTTTATAGTTTCGGGTGTAATCAAAGATGTATATCATACTACAATAACAAAGAAGGTAAATAATTTATTAAAATTTATGCCTTTTGCTGCATTTACGCTAATCTTAGGATTTTTGAGTATTGCTGGTTTTCCTATTTTTCTCTCCTTTTTTTCTGAATTAAAGCTATTTTACTTTTTAATATCAAATAAAAAATGGTTGCTTTTAATTATAATAGTATTTTTATTGTTAGTAATTCTTTTTGCATTATCGAAAAATATTTTTAATATTATATTTGCAAAAGAAAATGAATATAAGGCATCAGAACTTATAAAGGTAAAAGTGAAAAAACTAAATATTGTTAATGATGTTCAAATAGCATCTGCTTTTTTTCTAATAGTCTTAACTTTTTTATTAGGGTTTTATTTTCCAATTGAGTGGAAAAATTTCATAATCAAACTTGTAAGTTCTATGTAAAAAAATAAGTTTTTAAAATATAAATAATAAACAGAGGAGATGTTAATGGGTAAAAATAAAAACAAAAAATATAGAAAGGATAAAAATCTTGAAAATGAATTAAAAACAAAATCAAAAGCTTATGAAAAGAAAAACAAAAACTTAAAAAATGCTAAAGAGAATAAAACCGAAGATGTAAAAAAAGATAGTCTATTACTATTTTTAAGAGACGCAATAATAATAGTTATAGTTTTTATACTTATTATTCAACCTCTTATCATATCAAGTTATACTATACCAACAGCTTCTATGGATCCAACAATACCAGCTGGAACAAGAATTATAGGGTTACCTATAGTATATGGTGGGTTTATTTTCAAGACAAATATAAAATTACCAGCTCTTAAAAAAATTCATCGATTTGATATAGTAATATTCAAACATCCTGATACAAAAATAAAAACTCCTTATGTTAAAAGAGTTATAGGTTTACCAGGAGACACAGTATTTATTGATGGTAAAAATGTATATATAAATGGGCAAAAGATTTTTGAACCATATTCTCAATATATTTTAGACCCTCAATATTTAGCTCATCCTGAAGTAAAAAGACAGACTTATGGACCGGTAAAAGTTCCAGAAGGAAATCTTTTTGTTATGGGTGATAATAGAGATAATTCTGAAGATTCAAGATATTGGGGTTTTTTACCTATTAGAAATGTATTTGCTATGCCACTTATTGTTACTTTTTCAAAAGATCCAAATACTGGCAAGATAAGATGGAATCAGTTCGGAAAAATTTTATTTAATAAATAATAAAAAATTGTTAAGAGTTATAAAAATATAATATTGATAATTTATAATATTATGATATTTGCTATTGCAAGTTAGGGAGATTTTATGGATAAATTACCCGATTCAATTAAAAAGATTTTTGTAGATAAAAATCAAGATAAATCTTTACCTGATAATCTATTTGCAGTATGTCCAGGTTGTCAGGAGATAGTATATAGACCCAAGTTGCAACAAAATCTTGGAGTCTGTCCTTTATGTTCTTATCATTTTAGAATATCAAGCGAAGAATGGATCGAATTTCTTGCTGATGAAGATTCATTTACTTCGTTATTTGATGAAATAGTATCTGTTGATCCTTTGAATTTTCCTGGTTATAAAGAAAAACTTGAAGAGTTATACAAAAAAGGTATAAATGAAGGAATTAAAACGGGGTATATTAAACTTGATGGAATAAAAACTTTGATAGGTGTAATGGATGCCGATTTTATAATGGGCTCTATGGGATCTGTCGTAGGGGAAAGAGTTACAAGGTTATTTGAATATGGTATGAATGAAAATCTTCCTGTAATAATCATATGTCGCTCAGGTGGTGCGAGAATGCAGGAAGGAGTGGTTTCTCTTTTTCAGATGGCTAAAACATCTGCTGCAGCTAAAAAATTTTCTGATTCTGGTAATCTTTATATTTCCATTCTTACAGATCCAACTACTGGAGGAGTTTCTGCTTCTTTTGCATTTTTAGGAGATATAATTATTGCTGAGCCGGGCGCATTGATAGGTTTTGCGGGTCAGAGGGTTATAGAACAAACTATAAAACAAAAACTTCCTGAAGGTTTTCAAAGGGCTGAATTTTTAGAAAAAAAAGGTTTTATTGATATTATATGCGATAGAAGAAAATTAAAAGAAACTTTAGTTAAGATATTGGAAATACATAGATATAGAAGATAAAAATTGATTTATAAAAATTTATTAAAAATAGTTTTAATTTTGAAAGATTAAAAATATAAAGGAAAAAAAGAAAGAAATAAAAAGGCTAATAAGGAAAATATTAAAAATAAAATTAAAAATAAAATATTAATAATGAAATTATAAAAAGTTTATAAAAAAAAGATTAGAGATCAAAAATAAAATATAAATAAAGAAATTATAAAAAGTTTTTAACAAAAAAGATTATAGATTAAAAATAAATTATAAATAAAAAATTATAAAAATGTTTATAAAAAAACATTATTGGTCAAAAAGAATAATATAATTAAAAAAAATATAATTTAAAAAAATCCTAAAAAGATTAGGAGAAAATTGTGAAAAAAGAAAAGATATTGAAGCAAATCGACAAGCTTAAATCCATAGCTATAGCAGAAGGTATAGATCTTTCATCTGAAATAAATAGATTAAGAGGGTTACTTGAACTCGAAAGTGATGATTATAAGAAAGAGAAGGAGATAGAAGAAGTATTTTCAATAGTTCAGAATTCTAGAAAAGTTGAAAGACCTAAACCTCAAGATTTTATAAAGGCATTGATAAAGGATTTCATAGAGCTTAAAGGTGATAGAAGATTTGCAAATGATGAAGCAGTAATTGGTGGTATTGGGTATTTTGATAAATACCCTGTAACCGCTGTCGGAATACAAAAAGGACATACACTTAATGAAAATATAACATTTAATTTTGGCTCTCCTCATCCTGAAGGTTATAGAAAAGCCTTAAGGCTTGCGTTTCAGGCAGAAAAGTTTTCAAGACCAATTTTATTTTTTGTCGATACACCAGGAGCTTATCCTGGTATAGATTCAGAAGAAAGAGGAATGGCTCAAGCTATTGCTGAAAACCTATATTATTTATCAGACTTAAAAACACCTATTATTTCTATAATAACAGGTGAAGGAGGATCAGGCGGTGCTTTAGCTCTTGGAGTATCAGATATTTTAATAATGATGCAAAATGCCATACTTTCGGTTATATCTCCAGAAGGCTGCGCTTCTATTCTTTTTAAGGATTCGTCGAAGGCTGCGCAAGCGGCTGTTTCATTAAAACTAACATCTTTTGACTTATTATCTTTAGGTATTGTCGATAAAGTAATAGATGAAGGACCAGGGCTTGATATAGAACCTCAAATAGGTTATAAAAACCTGGCAGATCAAATATCTACATCTTTAGCTTATTTTTCTTCTCTAAATCAAAAAGAACTTGTAGAGCATCGTTATCAGAAATTGAGAAAAATAGGATTTTATAAAGATACTACTGGATTTGTTAAAAAAGGATTAAATAAATCAAAAAACTTTATCTATGAGCTATTCAAGTTTTAGTCTAGATAAATAAATCTTAAAATAATATAAAAAAAATTAAATAAAATTTAAAAAGTAGTGCAAAATCAAATAAATAATTCATAAAAATGGAAGAAGTTTTTGAATTTATTAAATAAAAATTTTTACAATAAATAAAAATTTTATTAAATTATATAAAAAAATTATTAAAAATAAAAAGAATGAGGATTAAAAATGAATATCAAAAATATTTCCCCAAAACAAATTGAAATCATTGATTTAACAAAGCTTGGAGAGTTGGAAGGAAAAGAGATTAAATTACAAGGAGTTATTCATAGACTTAGAATATTGCCAAATGTTACTTTTTGCATTTTAAGGTTGGAAAGATCACTTATTCAGGTGGTTGCAGAACAACAGCATGATCTATCTAAATTTATTGAAGGTGATTTTGTAGAAATTACAGGTATTGTAAGATCCTCAAAACTAAATGACAGGGCAATATTAAATAAAAACTATGAGATATCTTTAGTTACTATAAATCTTATTCATAGACCTAAGGAATTACCTCCTTTTGAAATAAATAAAAAAGAATTAAATATAAAACCTGATTTAGAATTTGATATGAGGCCAATTTCCCTTCGCCATCCAAAGAAAAGAGCAATATTTAAGATTTCAGAAACAATTGCTAATTCCTTCGCATCATTTTTAGAATTAAATGGTTTTACAAGAATCTTTTCACCAAAAATAGTTTTTGCAGGTGCTGAAGGAGGTGCCAATATTTTCAAGATTCAATATTTTGATAAGATGGCTTATCTGGCTCAATCTCCTCAATTTTATAAACAATATGGTGTTGGAATATTTGGAAGGGTTTATGATATAGGTCCAGTTTTTAGAGCTGAAAAGCATAATACTACCCGTCATATAAATGAGTATATTTCTTTAGATTTTGAAATGGGTTTTATCTCTTCCTTTGAAGATGTTATGGCTTTAGAAACAGCTTATTTGAAATATTTAATTGAGCAGCTTAAGGAAAAAAATAGTTTTGAAATTGATCTTCTTGAAATTACCCTACCAACATTTAATGATTTTATTCCTTCAATAAAATTAAAAGATGCACATGAAATAGTCTTCAAAGAAATTAAAAAAGATTACCGTAATGAACCAGATTTATCTCCTGATGAAGAAAAATTTCTTACACAGTGGTCAAAAAAAGAGTATAATAGCGAATTCCTATTTATTACACATTTTCCCACAAGTAAAAGGCCATTTTATACAATGGATGATCCAGAAAATCCAGGAGAAACTCTATCTTTCGATCTTTTATTTAGAGGACTTGAAATTACAACAGGTGGTCAGAGAATTCATGATTATGATATGCAGTATAATAAAATAGTTTCTTTTGGGCTTAATCCTTCTGATTTTGAATCATTTTTACAATTACATAAATATGGAGTTCCGCCTCATGGTGGACTTGCAATTGGTCTTGAAAGGTTGACAGCAAGGATATGTGGAATAGAAAATATAAAAGAAGCCTCAATGTATCCAAGAGATATTAATAGAATTACTCCATAACCTAAGGGAAAATATGAAAAATTTTTTACTTATTGGAAATAGTGCGATTGAAGATGCAATAGCATGGAAGCTTAATAAAGAAAATAATATTGGAAATATATTCATTTCACCTGGTAATGGTGGATGCTACTTCAAACAAAAAACTAGAAATATTAATTTAAATTTAAATGATAAAAATGAGTTAATTGACTTTTTGAACAGGGAAAATATTAATCTTATTATAAACTCTTCTTATAATGAACTTACAGAGGCTTTTGATAATTTAATTAAAGAAAAAAAAATTGGATTTATTGGTCCTGATTTTAATAAAAAATCTTTTTTTAATTCCAGAATTAACATAAGAAACTTTTTTAAAAAATATAATGTCTTAAGTCCATCATTTGAAATAATTGAGTCAATAGATCAGCTTTCAAAAATAATTGAAAAATATACAACAAGAAAAATAATATATACTGAATTACAAAAAAGCTGGAAAGGCTCTTATATAATCGAATCAAAAGGTCAGGGAATAAAAATACTTGAAGCAATAGAAGAATCTGGCGAAAAGGATGGTAAATTTATTATCGAAAATTACCAGAAAGGAGAAGAATTCTCAGCTATTATTGCATTGGATGGAATAAGCCATTTTATATTTCCAGTCGTTAGAGTTTACCCTAAATCCTTTGATTATGATTATGGTTTATATACTTCAGGAATGGGTGCATTTACTCCATGTCCATCTTTTACAAATTTAGATTTAAAAGTATTGGAAGAAAAGATTATAAACCCTATTATTGAAGGATTAAAAAAAGAATCATTAAACTACTGTGGATTTTTAACAGTTCATTTTATAAAAACTGGTGATAAACTATTGGCTTTAAATATGATACCTTCAATTCATAGTCCAGAAATTGTGACAATAATAGCTTTGATGGATTCTTCTTTTAATAATCTATGTGAATCTATTTTAAATCAAGATTTAGAAAAGTATGTTTTAAAAATAAATAAAGGTTATTCAATTAGTATAGTTTTAGCTTCTAAAGGTTATCCTATAAATAGTGAAAAAGGCGTCTTAATCGCAGGACTTGAAAAGAATTATGAAGATATCAATATTTTTCATAATAGAACATCAAGGATAACCTATTCTAAAAATAGAGGATTTGTAACAAATGGAGGAAGAGTAGTCATCTTAAATACTGTTAAATCTACATTAGAAAATGCCAGAAAGAGAATATCTGATTTATTACAGAATAATGAGATATTTTTTAGTGGTAATTTTTATAGAAGTGATATAGCTGAAAAGTATTGTAAAAATTAAAAAAAATTAAACTTTTTTAGAAGGTATTTATGGAATTACTATTTATAAGTGGTTCTAATAAAGAATTAAACTCAGAAAAAATTAAATTAAAAAAATTTAAAAGATTAAATGTTGAAGAATATTTTGAACTTGAAAAAAATTTTGCAAATGAAGAATGCCTTTTTATTATTGACAAAAATTCTGTAAAAGAGGAAAATATAGATAGAATTAGAAAAGGGAAAAAACCAGAATCTATTATTTTATTAAGCGATACACTGGATTGGGATAAATTAATAGAAACATTTGAAAAAGGTGAGACTTTTTATGTAAAACCAATCAAGGAAGAGGATTTTGAAAATTTATAGTATTATTAAAAATAGGAGATAAATATGAAAAAAAATTTCTTCTCGATTTTAATTATTTTATTTTTCCTCTTTTTCTTTTCTCAATTTATTTTAGGTCAAAGTTTAAATTTTTCTTTTTCTCCAAGGTTATGGGGTTTAGATTTTTATCTTTTCTTAAATGATTTTCCTGCAAAACTTGGACAGGCAGCTACTTTACAGACTATAATTGGAATAGGTGGTGGCTGGGAATCTTATGGATATTTTAGAGATGTAAATAATTATCCAGTACCTTATTCTGATAATTCAGCATATTCTTTCTATTTCAATAGAATAGATATAATTGGAACTTTTGGAATTGGCTTTTTATTTTTTTATAATGATAACTATAATAAATATCTTTCTCAGTTAAGATTTAAGTTTATTATTGATTATCAATCATATGAGCAGGAAAATAATGATAAACCAACCTATCTTTCTTTAACCAATTTGCAGGATAAAGAAGGAATTTTTCAAAATTATTTTGCAGTAGAATTTTATTTTGATTTACTTAAATATTCTTCAAAATTTCATTCTATAAAAGGGATAGATTTTCTTTTAAGTTATGAAATTTTTCCTTCTTTTATTAATCAGGTTGCAAATTTTTCAAGATTTCAAGCAAAATTTAGAGGATATTTAACATTAATTGAGAGTAGCGAGTTCACAATATATTTAGCTGATAGAATATTTTTTTATTATATACCTCAATCTAGTGTTTATATTCCTGTATCTGCATTAACAATGGGAAGTCTTGGTTATTCAATGAGAGGTATAAATTGGTGTCAGTATGAAGGTACAATAGAATTGATAAATAACTTTGATATTAGAGTATTTTTACCAAGCTTATTTAATCAATCATATATTATTCCGGGGTTAGTTTTGTTCTTTGATTTAGGTATAAATGATTTTCAAAATCTTGATGGTAATATAAATTTTGAAGATTTACAATATACTACTGGTATAGGACTTGTTATAGTAGTATTCGGGATAGATTTAATTGATTTTTATTTAGATTACAACATTAAAGAAGAAAAATTAGCTTTCAAACTTAGATTTTCTTTGTATTTTTAGTGTAAATAACAAAATAAATAAAGCCAGGGAGGAATAAAAGATTGCTGAAGTAAATATATTCAAAGAAATTGAAGAAGTTAAGACCATATAAAGAGCAAGGTATTGCCACAAAGATACTAATTAGTGATTACATAAAAGATTATTTATAAGGCTCTTCAAGTATTAATAAAATAAATCATTGCAGTTTTTGTATGAGTTGAAATCATATGTTTATAGAAAATATACGATATATCGACTTTTTAAAAAGTCATAAAATTAGATGGTCATTTATTTCTTTATAGATTTACAAAAGAAGTATTAAATAAATTTGAAATAGACTTTTAGAAAGTTTCTGATGGATAGCGATATGTTATTATAGATGACAAAACTATAAAAAAAGGGGCAAGAAGATAGAAGGTGTTACAAATGCTTACGATCATACAACAAACAAGAAAGAACCTGGATACAAGCTATTGATAGCGAGCTTATTAAGATGGTTCAACACTTTATCCTCTATTATAAAGGAGATAAAAAACTGCTTAGTCAAGAGAAAAGTTAAATTGAAGTTGTAATGCAGTGGATAAGGAAGTCACTTAACTCAAAATTGCAAATTAATTATTTTTTGTTTGACTCCTGGTATTTCACAAAGCAAATAGTTGAGAACCTTTGTTATAAGAATTGACGAGTTTTTTAGTAAATTTTAATTTAATTTTTAATACAGCATAAATAAAGAATTAAAAGATGCGAAAGTTGAATAATAAATTGGCTAATTATTATAAGGATATTCTATCTCTTTTTCATTAATAAATAATTTAACTATTATTTTGCTATTTTTCTTTAGCATTGCAGAAACACCACAATATTTTTCCTGCGATAATTTTATTGCCTTTATAATGTCATCAATTCTATCCTCGATATTGCCGGTAAAATAGTAATTCAAGGTTATATCTTTAAAAACTTTTGGATGCTCTTCTGTTGTTTCGGTGCTACAATCAAGTTCAAAAGATTTTACAGGTATTTTCATCTTTTGAATAAGAGAAGCTACATCCATTCCAGTGCAACCAAGTAAAGCAGTTAACATTAAACCCTTAGGTCGAGGACCTCTATCTTTTCCACCATTTTCAATCGAAGTGTCAAGCTCAATAATATGCCCATCTAATTCTGCTGTAAAAGAAAGATTTTCATTCCATTTAGCCTTTGAATACATAAAAACTCCCATTAATAATCTTAATGAATTTTATATAATGAATATAATAAAAATATTAGAAAAAGTAAAATATTAAAATACTAGTATTTTATTCGGGTTTTAAAAGTTCTTTTTGATTGGAAGGATTGTCTGAAGTAAGTAATAATTTACTTTCATTTTTTTCTTCTTTTTTATTTTTTTTATTATTTTTTGCTTTTATTTGTTCAATTACCTCTGGTTTAATTATGAAAGTTTCATCTTCAAAGACTTTGAATTCCTTAACAATATTTTTTAATAATTCTATTAAATTTACAAGATTATTTGAATTTGCATCCAATTCTTCGGAAATGCTTATTCCTTCAGCAGTTAAATCAAAATAATTTCTTGCTATTGAATCTATAATAGAGGTATTTTCATTCTGAATATTTGCAGATGCTAAAATTGATTTTACTTCGTCTGCTATGACTTTAGTTTCATCAAGTATTGATACTATGGAATTGCTTATTGCTTTAGAATTTTCTATTGATTGTAAAATTTTAGTATTAATTGTATTTATAAGTTCATTGACCTGATCTGATATTACAGAACTACTTTCAGCCATTTTTCTAATTTCCGAAGCTACTACAGCGAAACCTTTACCGCTTTCACCTACTCTTGAAGCCTCGATAGAAGCATTTAATGCTAATAATTTGGTGTGAGAAGCAATATCTACTATTAATTTCAATGAATCTGTCATCTTTTTAGATATTTCACTTATTTGAGAAAAAGAAGATAATGAAGATTCAAATGTAGAAATTTCTTTTTGAAGTATTGAATTAGATTTTGTAATAACTTGTGCGGATTTATTGGATTTTTCAACTATTATCGATGTTGAATTCTTAAGTTCTTCAACAGAATTAAGAAGTTTTTGAATAGATTGATTTTGTTTTTCCGCATTTTGCTCAATCTTTTGTGAAACTATAAAATTCTCTTTTATCTTATCTGAAATAGCACCAAAATATTTTATACTTTCTTTGATAATTGTATTAAGATTGATTGAAACAATATTAATTTTTTGAATTATTTCTGCTAATTCATCTGAAGTTGAAATATTGGAATCAAAAGAGAAATTACTTTTTTCAAGTTCAGAAAGAGCATTTTTGATATGTCTAAAATTTTTTCTTAAAAAGTAAACATAAACTACTGTAAAAATTGTAAATACAATGATTGCAAAAATTAATAATCTATAAAAAATAGATTTTGTGACATAATTTAATTCAAGTGCAAGAATTGTACCTCCCTGAACTGCATACTGTATTAAAGAAAAAGTTATTAAAAGAAGTAAAATTGCAAGTAAAGAAGATGGTATCATAAATGTTGCAAATGTTTTGGTAATTAATCCTATTTTATAAATTTTATATGGAGATTCTTCAGAAAATATTTTTACTTTTCCAGCAATTGTAAATTGTTCTTGAAGAGAAAAATGTGATAGATAATATGATAAAATGCTTAAAATTACAAATATAAAAGTAAAATAACCTATTAATATTAATAAAAAATTTCTTGGAATATAAGATAAAAAAATACTAATTATTATTGCAACTAAAGTAAATATTAAAAAACGGATAGAATAATTAATAGTAAGAATAAAAGGCATATTTATTAGTTTTGCTCTATATCTTAAAAATTCTTCTTGATCAAATTTATATGATACATTAAAAATTGAAAAATAATCAATTAGATCTCTTAATTTAAAGTAAGTAAAAATTAAACCAATAATAAAATTGACTAAATATAAAAATAATAAAATATTTCTAAATTCTTTAAAACTTGCTCCTGCAATTGGAAAAGGTTGGAAAATAAACCAACAAAGATAACCAAATAATAAGGCCAAAGATTCTGAAAAAATTATTGGGAAAAAATTAAATCTTTTTTTAGAATAAATTTTTTCAAGTTTAGAGATATGATCTTTTTTACTTTTAGTTTTATTTAATTTTTTTCTAGTATCTAAAGATTTATAATTATAATTTTTTTTTGATTTTAAATTTTTTTCTTTCATCTTAACCCTCATTGAATTAATGATAAATAAAAAACACTTTTTTTCAATTATCGACTGATTTTTTCTAAATCTATATTTTTATATTTTTAGTAAATTATAAAACTTATTTTTCAAAATAATTTATATCGATTTTTTTCTTTCTATATCTATTTGCAAACCTATGAGCCTCATTTCTTATTTCTACCAGAAGTTTTAATCCTTCGTTATTTAATGGTAATTTTATCTCTTTCTTACCTTTTTCTATAATAATAGTCTCCTCTCTTTTTGCAAGTCCGATAATTGGAATATCAATATTTAAATCTTCATTGATTGTTTCTGATATTCTTCTTACATGTCCTTTACCACCATCTATACAAATTAAATCAGGTAGTTTATTTTTGTTATTTTGATATTCTAAAACTCTTCTTAAAACAATTTCTTCAATAGCAGAATAATCATCCTGTTTATTTATAGATTTAATAGTAAATTGCCTATAATTGCTTTTATCAGGATAACCATTTAAAAAGCTGACAGAAGAACCGACTATAAATGAAGAGCCTATATTTGAAATATCAAAACCATCAATTCTATATGGAATTTTATTTAAATTTAATAACTTTTGTAATTCTTTTAATTTTTTTTCTTCGTTAAAAAGAGCTATTTTAAATGATTGTTTATACATTTCTATTAATTGAAAGATTAATGTTTTATATATTTTTCTTTCATATTTTGATTCATATACTTTAATTTGCAAATCCTTTTTTAATAATAATTTTAATGGCTCGACCAAGAATTTGGCTGGAACAAATACATTATTTGCAGGCTCAAATTCAGAATATAATGAGATAATAGATTGTAAAATAATCGAATCAAGATTATCTTTATCTTCTATATATGTAAATCTTTTATTTAAGGAAAGTGTCTTAATGCCATCTTTACTTCTTAGAAGAGTTATGTAACCATAATTATTTCTAAGATAAAATGCCAAAAAATCATATTCTCCTTCAAAATTCCATTTATAGGAATAATTGGATTGAAATTCTTTTATTATATTATATTGAGTCTTTAATAGATTTGCTTTTTCAAATTCTAAAGATTGAGATGCTGCATCTATTTGAGATTCTATCTCTTTTAAAAGATTTTTATATTCTCCTTTTAGAAAGGATATGGCTTTTTTATATTGTGAAATATATGTATTTTCATCTATTAGGAAGGCACAGGGAGCACTGCATTTGCCTATATGATAATTTAAACATGGCTTTGATTTGTATTTTAATTTTTTTTTACAGGTTCTTATCTTAAATGTTCTTTGAATAAATTCATATAGTCTTTCTGTCATCTGTTTTGAAACAAATGGTCCAAATGTTATACCATCAAATCTGTCTTTTTGTCTTATAATAAAAAGTGATGGGAATTTTTCTTTTGAAAATCCTAATAAAGTATATGATTTATCATCTTTAAGCTGAATATTATATTTAGGTTTAAGTTCAGATATCAAATTTTGCTCTAGTAGTAGGGCTTCATATTCAGATTTAGTTAGTCTATAATCGATATAACAAATGTTTGAAACAAGAATTTCTGTCTTTTCATTAAGAATATTTTTATTAAAATAAGAACTTACCCTTTTTTTTAAATTTTTAGCTTTTCCAATGTATAATAAGTATTTTGATTTATCATAAAAAAGATAAACGCCACTTTTTTCGGGTAATGTATTATAAAATTTAGCTTCTATCATTTTAAAAACAATTTAATAATAAAAATAAAAATAATCAATATTGACATCATATTTATCTATGATAAAAGGTAAAAAAAAGGAGAATATTTGTGCCAAATAAGAAATCTGCTGAAAAAAGAGTAAAACAAGCATTAAAAAGAAGAATGGAAAATAAAAGCATTAAAGCTGAGATTAAGACGGGTTTTAAAAATTTAGCCACATCTATAAAAAGTGGAGAGAAGGAAAAAGTCATTAACCTTTTTAATGAATATCAATCTTTATGCGATAAAGCAGTTAAAAGAAATGTTATCCATAAGAATGCTGCAGCAAGATATAAATCAAGAGCATCAAAGATGATAAGTGGGAATTAATTTTTTATATTAAAAATGATATTAAAAATTTGATATTAATAAGATGAAGATAACTAAAAAAGATTTAATTGATATTACTTATCAAAAAACCGAAGGGATAAATAAAAATATTATATCTTTCATTATTGGGCAATTTTTAAATGAACTTTCTGCTATTCTTTCAAAAAATGAAGAGATAGATGTGGAAATAAGGGGTTTTGGAGTTTTTAAAAAAAGAAAAAGAGAAAAAGTTGTTATACAAAATCCTAAAACAAAGGAGAAAAAGATATATAATAATTTATATTCTGTTAAATTTAAAATTAGTAAAGCGAATAAATAGTAAATTAATAGTAAATATAATTAAATAGTAAATAGACTTAAATAAAGTGGTATGCACTGATTTAAATATTAATCCTTAGTTATGCGAATTTTATTATTTTGTTTTAAAAAGTAGTAATAATGAAGAGATTAGAAAAAGAGGTTGGTTCCAATGAATAAATTTAAGATAGTAATGGTAGATGATAATTGGGAAATCTGCGAATTATTTAAAACTATAATCCAAAACCTTGAAATGTTCGATGTAATTTCATTTGATAAAGGTTACAAATTTTTAGAATATATAGAAGAAAATAAATATGATATCGCAATTATAGACATAGATTTACCCGATATTTCAGGATATGAAATTATTAAAAATATTAGAAATGAGATGGAAAGTTATGCCCCTATAATAGTTATATCTGCATTTGAAGATTTTTCTCATAAGATAAAAGCTTTAGAGCTTGGAGCCGACGATTATATTGTAAAACCAGTAAACATTTTTGAAGTTGTAATAAAGATGAATAATCTTTTAAAAAGACAAAGCTATCTTTGTGAATTAAATAAAAGAGAATCAATTATTCAGGAAAAAGCTGAAATTATTAAAATATTAAAATCATTTTTTCAAGAGAAAATATATCAACCTGCTATTAAATTAAAAAAACATTTCGATGAAGAACTTTCTAAAGGTAAAGAATCATTTAACATCGATAATTATGTTAATTCTTATAAGAAACTTTCTGAAGGATTTGATAAATTGATTCAAAATTATGAGATGTTAAGCAGTGAAATAGAAAAAAGAATTGAGAAAATAGAAGAGAAAAAGGCTGAATTTCTTCCCCAGACAGAAATTGAAAAAAAATTTAAAACTAAATTTTGATAAATTAAATATAAATTAAAATTAGATTTGAAAATAAAATTTATTTATTTTTTTTATTAATAAGATAATTATTTCTTTTAAGATATTACTAAAGTTACAATATTAAGATAATGAGATTAATATTAAAAATATTTTTAAAAATAAACTTGAAAAATTAAAAGTAAAATATAAGGTTAAAAATAAAAAGTATAAAAAGAGGTTTTTATGCTTTCAGAAGAAAAAAAGATGCTATTACAATTTTATAATGAAGGTATAGAACTTTATTTTCAGAAAGATTTTAAAAATGCAATTTTAAAATTCCAAAAAGCTTTAGAAATTGATCCAACTGATGGCCCTTCAAAATTACAATATCTTAGATGTGTTGAATATTTAAAAAATCCACCACCAGAAAATTGGGATGGTGTTTTTACAATGATTTCTAAATAATAGATATAAATATACCATGAATAAGGAGATTTGATAATGAATAAAAAAGATAGACCTACTTTTATAGATAAGGTTGCTACAACTTTTGGACCTGAAACAAATTTTAATGGTAATCTTAATTTTAAAACTTCTCTTAAGATTTGTGGGACTTTTAAAGGGACTATTAAAACTGAAGGTTATCTTGAAATATCACCAGAAGCGAATGTTGAAGCAGAAATAGAAGCTGGTTCTATTAAAATAGCAGGAATATTAAGAGGGAATATTAACAAATCTGAAAGAGTCGAACTTGTAAATACAGCTCAAATGTATGGGAATATTACTACAAAAGTTTTGAAAATAGAAGATGGGGTCATTTTTCAGGGTGAATGTAAGATGAGTAAATAATTTTTAAAACACTCTTGACAGTTGTAAAAAATCTGTTATTTTTGCTTGCGATTTTGCCCTCATAGCTCATACGGTAGAGCGTTTCCATGGTAAGGAAAAGGTACTCGGTTCGATTCCGAGTGAGGGCTATGAGCAAAAAATCTAAAAATTAAATTAATAAATTATAAAATTTTCTATTAAAGGTGAAAATATGAGAGAATTAATAGCTTTTAAATGTGAAGTTTGTGGTAATAAAAATTACACTTCAGATAAGAATAAGAAGAATACTCCTGATAAATTGTCATTTAAAAAATATTGCAAATTTTGTCAAAAACATACCGTGCATAGTGAAACAAAAATTAAATAAATAACAATAATAGGTCAGTAGCTCCAATTGGTAGAGCGGCGGTCTCCAAAACCGCATGTTGGGGGTTCGAATCCCTCCTGGCCTGTTTTTATTTTAGTGGAGGCAGGATGGCTAAACAAAATATTTTTAAGAGATTTATATCTTTTATAGTATCTTCATATAGAGAAATTAAAAAAATTGATTGGAATATAGTAACAAAATCTGTTCCTGCTCATCTTATAGGTATTTTGATAATTATGGGCTTTTTTTCATTGTTCTTTCTTGTAGTTGATCTTGGAATTGGTAAATTTATACAGTGGATATTTGGGTTATGAAAAATTACTATATATTAAAAGTAACCAGTGGCTCAGAATATCAGGTTGTTGATTATTTAAATAAAATTATTAAAAATACATATTTAGAAAAATATGTTTTTAACCCTGTTGTTCCAGAATCTAAAACAGAAAAGAAGATTAAAGGTAAGAAAAGAGAGTTTACTTCAAGATTATATCCTGGCTATGTGTTTGTCGAGATTGATTTTTCTGATAATCCAGAAGATGAAAATTATTGGAAAAAAATAGCAAAAGAGATTTTAAGTATATCTTCTGTAGCGGGTTTTTTAGGGGTTAAAAGAACAGATAGACCAATACCATTATCAAAAGCTGAGGTTAAATCCTATTTGATAAATATTGGTCAAATAAAAGAAAGTGAGACAGAAGATACAAAACTTGTTTATGATATAGGTGAAGAAGTAAATATAATTTCGGGCGGTTTTAAAGGTTGCAGTGGAATTATTAAAGAAATAGATAAAGATAAAACAAAGGTAATAGTTGAAGTCAAAATATTTGATAGACCAACACCTGTTGAATTAACGATTGATCAGGTTGAAAAAAAATAAATAAGATTAAAATTAAATTTTAAGGATAAATTATGGCAAAAGAAATTAAACAGATAGTAAAATTACAGATTATTGGCGGGGAGGCAAAACCAGCTCCACCTATTGGGACAGCTTTAGGACCTACTGGAGTAAACTTGCAGCAATTTGTTCAAACTTTTAATGCTAAAACTTCAAACAGAAAAGGTGAGTTAATACCTACTATAGTTACAATATACAAAGATAGAACTTTTGATATTGCATTTAAAGTTGCTCCAGTTTCATTTATGGTTAAAAAGGCAATAAATTTAGAAAAAGGTTCTGCTACACCTAATAAAACAAAAGTTGGAAAAATAACAAAAAAACAGGTAAGAGAAATAGCTGCTAAAAAATTACCCGACTTAAATACTAAAGATATAGAAAAAGCAGCTAAAATAGTTGAAGGAACCTGTAAATCAATGGGTATTGAGGTTGTAGATTAACTTTACAAGGAGAACTAAGGATGACAGTTAGAGGAAAATTATATAGAAAGGCTAAGGAAAATATTGAACCAAAACCTTATAATATTAAAGAAGCTATTGCTTTGATAAAGAAAGTTGCTTATGCAAAGTTTGATGAAACTTTTGAAGCATGTTTTAACTTGAAACTTGAAAAGAAACATTCGATAAGATCAACAATATTACTTCCAAATACTTTTGGTAAAACAAAGAAAGTTTTAGTTTTTGCCAAAGGGCAAAAAGCAGAAGAAGCTATTTCTGCGGGTGCTGATTATGCGGGTGATGAGGAATATATTGAAAAGATCAAAAACGGATGGCTAGATTTCGATGCTTGTGTTGCCACACCAGATATGATGAAAGAGATTGGAAAAATAGCAAAAATTTTAGGACCTAAAGGTTTAATGCCTAACCCCAAAACAGGTACTGTTACTGATAATATTGCAAATGCAGTTAAAGAAATAAAACAGGGTAAACTAGAATATAAAGCTGATAAAGCCGGAGTTGTTCATGTTGTTTTCGCAAAAAAATCTATGACAGAAGAACAGATTTATGAAAATTTTAGCCAGCTTTATCAAGATTTGCTAAAAAAAAGACCTTCTGATTTAAAAGGAAATTATATTTTATCAGCATATATTTCATCAACAATGTCTCCATCGGTAAAGGTTGATATTTCAAGTTTGGCATAATGCCAAAATATGAAATAATTATTATTTTAGTGAGCTATTACGCATTTATATAAATTGCTTCTTTTATTTACCAATTTATAAGGAACTTTTATGGAGAAAAAAAGAGAAATTCGACCAGAAAAGGTAAATTATTATAATCAAATTAAAACTATTTTTGATGAGAATAGTTTTATCCTTTTCTGTAATTTTTCAAAACTCACTGTAAAACAGTTTGAGGAACTTAGAACTAAAATTAAAGAAAAAAAAGGCAATATTAAGGTTATTAAGACCAATATTGCACGAATTTCTGTAAAAGAAAATCTTAGCATAGACATTCCAGATGATATGTTTAAATTAAACACTTTTATTGTTTATGCTAATGATGAAATCAGCAGTATTGTAAAAGAGATTAAAAACTTACAAAAAGCAAAGGTTGTAAGTATAAAGGGTGCTATTTTTGAAAATAGCTTCTTAAATGCAACTGATGCTGAAAAATTATCCGAATTACCTTCAAAAATCGAGCTATATGGAATGCTTGCTAATATTTTAGCTAGTCCATATACGAGATTTACAAGGGCTCTTGGTGAAATTGTTGCAAGATTCCCAAGAGTATTGAATCAAATTGCTCAATCAAAATAAATATTAATAATTATTAAAGGGAGTAATTATGGCAAATCTTACAAAAGATCAAATCATTGAAGCTGTTAAAAGCATGACTGTTATGGAATTAAATGAACTTGTTAAAGCTTTGGAAGAAACATTTGGTGTAAGCGCATCAGCACCTATGATGATGGCAGCTCCAGCAGCAGCTGCAGCAGCTGGTGAATCAGCTGAAAAAGAGGAAAAATCAGAATTTGATATCTATATAAAAAATCCTGGTGCTCAGAAAATAGAAGTTATTAAAAGAGTTAGAGAAATTACTTCATTAGGATTAAAAGAAGCTAAAGATGCTGTAGAAGATGCATCAAAACCAATAAAAACAGCTGTTCCAAAAGAAGAAGCTCAAGCAATTAAGAAAAAATTAGAAGAAGCAGGTGCTCAAGTAGAGTTAAAGTAATGCCAGAACTTGGCAATATATCTTATAATTTATTTTCAATATTGAGGGGGGTAGAAATACTCCCTTCAATCTATATAATATTATATCTTATATTTTATAAGTTTTTCGATAGAATTTTGTTTTCATAATCTTAAATATTCAGGAGAAATTCATGAAGGTGAAATTTTCACCAATTAAAAACAATCCAAATAGATTTTACATTAATGGTAAAAAAGATGAAATTATAGATTTCCCAAATTTTTTAGAAATACAAAAAATATCTTATGAATGGTTTTTACAGTTAGAAAAAAAGTTAAATAAACTTCCTATTGAAACACAGGGATTGGAAGACCTTTTTAAAAGTCATTTCCCTATAGAATCAAAAAACAACAACATTGTATTAGAGTATGTGGAATATTATTTTGGACAACCAAAATATACAGTTGATGAGGCAAGAACTAAAGGCAAGACTTATTCAATACCTATTAAAATTTTAGTTAATTTAATATTCAAGGATTCGGGTGAAGTTAGATCAAAGGAAATATATTTTGGTGATTTTCCTTTATTAACAGATGCTGGAACCTTTATTATAAATGGAGCAGAAAGAGTAGTTGTATCTCAAATTCATAGGTCACCTGGAGTAATGTTTAAATATGATGATAGAAATAATGAATATCAGGCAAGACTTTCTCCAGATAAAGGCGCCTGGCTTGAATTTATTTTAGATGAAAAAAAGGAAATATTATCTGTTAGAATTGATAAAAAAAGAAAAATACCCGCTACCACATTTTTAAGAGTTTTAGGACTTGAAACAAATGAAAAAATTATAGATGCATTTTATGAAACAGAAATATTACCTATAACATATGATTTAACAGGAAGAATTTCTGCTCAGACTCTTATTATTGAAACTGATTTTTGCCCTGAAAGGATAATTGGAGCAGGTCAGGAGATTAGAGAACTCGACATCGATAAGATGATGGAAAATGAGATAAGGGAATTGAAAGTTATAAATTTAAAAAGTTCAAAAAAAGTTTCCACCCAGATAATATTAAATACAATTCAGAAAGAAGCTTTTGAAAAAGATCCTGATAATCCACTTAAATCTGAACCAAGTAAGGAAGAAGCTATAAATAAAGTTTTCAATATATTAAGACCAGGAGAACCCGCTCTTATTGAAACAGCTGAGATAGAAATTAAAGAAATGTTTTTTAATCCTCATAGATATTTCTTAGGTAAAGTAGGAAGATTTAAGTTAAACAGAAAATTTGGTTATAAAGAAAATGTTACTGATATGAATCTTCTAATGGATGACATTATAAATACTGTTATATATTTAACTAAAATAGCTGAAGGTATTTATAATGTTGATGATGAAGATCATCTATCTAACAGGAGAATAAGAGCAGTTGGAGAACTAATATACAATGAGCTAAAAAAAGGTTTCTCAAGGATGCAAAAGATTGCAATAGAAAAAATGAATACAATAGATCCAGAAACCGCAAATCCAACTGAATTGGTAAACAATAAACCAATAACATCTGTTTTAAATGAATTCTTTGGTACTTCACAACTTTCACAGTTTATGGATCAAACAAATCCTTTAACTGAGTTAACTCATAAAAGAAGAATAAATGCTCTTGGTAAAGGCGGTCTTTCAAGAGATAGAGCAGGTTCAAAGGTTAGAGATGTCCATACTTCTCATTATGGAAGATTATGTCCTATAGAAACCCCTGAAGGTCAAAATATTGGATTGATATTGTCATTAACAACTTTTAGTAAACCAAATGATTTTGGTTATCTTGAAACTCCATATATTAAAGTAGAAAATGGTGTTATAACAAATAAAGTTGAATTTTTAACTGCTATAGAAGAAGAAAGATATTATATTGCTCAAGCTACAGAACCAAGAGATGAAAATGGGAATTTTATTAATGAATTTATTGATTCAAGACATAATGGTGAATATATAAGCGTTCATAAGTCTAAAATAGATTATATAGATCTTTCACCAAGGCAGCTAATTTCTATTTCAACAGCTTTGATTCCATTTTTAGAGCATAATGATGCTAACCGTGCTTTGATGGGTTCAAACATGCAAAGACAGGCTATTCCTCTTCTATATCCTCAATCACCATATGTTGGAACAGGAATAGAACAGAGAGTTGTTAAAGATGCAGGCATAATTCATTATGCAAAAAGAAGTGGAAAAGTAATTGAGATTTCAAATTCAACAATAGTAATAGAACCAGATCATAAAACAAATAATAAAGATTTGGACAGGTATAATCTTGTAAAATATTTTAGAACTAACCAGGATACTGTTTATAATCAAAGACCTATTGTTAAGCTCGGGCAAAAAGTCAAGGAAGGGCAACCTCTTACAGACGGACCTTCGGCTGCAGATGGCGAATTAGCTTTAGGTGTTAACTTAAAAGTAGCTTTTATACCATGGTATGGATATAATTTCGAAGATGCTATTGTAATATCTGAAAGAGTTGTGAAAGAAGATCTATTAACTTCTCTTCATATAAAAGAGTTTCAAATAGAAGTTAGAGATACAAAACTTGGTCCAGAAAAAATTACAAGAGATATCCCAAATTGTAGCGAAAGAGATTTAAAAGATCTTGATGAAAATGGAATTATTAAAATAGGTTCATACGTAACTTCAAATAGTATTTTAGTTGGGAAAGTAACTCCAAAAGGACATGAAGAGCTTTTCCCAGAATATAAGCTTTTTAAATCAATATTTGGTGAAAAGGCTTCAGAAGTTAGAGATACATCTTTAAGAGTTCCTCATGGAGTTGAAGGTTATGTTACAGAGGTAATAAAGCTTAATAAGAATGATGTAGATGATCTTGATAATGGGGTAGAAGAGATCATTAAAGTATATGTGGCTACAAAAAGGAAGATACAGGTTGGAGATAAACTTTCTGGAAGGCATGGTAACAAAGGCGTAATTTCAATAATTCTACCAGAAGAAGATATGCCATTTTTACCCGATGGCACACCTGTTGATATTGTTTTAAATCCTCTAGGAGTTCCTAGTAGAATGAATTTAGGTCAAATTTTTGAAACTTCATTAGGATGGGTTTGCGAAAAGATTAATAAAAAAGTTGCAGTTCCTGTATTTGAATCGCCAAAGTATGAAGAGATTCAAAAAATGCTAGAAGAGGTTGGACTTCCATCTACATCTAAAACAAATCTTTATGATGGAAAGACAGGAGAAAAATTTATCAACGATGTTTTGGTTGGTAATATTTATATTTTGAAACTAAATCATATGGTTGAGGATAAGGTTCATGCTCGTTCCACCGGTAATTATTCACTTGTTACACAGCAGCCTCTTGGTGGTAAAGCTCAGTTTGGAGGGCAAAGACTTGGAGAGATGGAGGTATGGGCATTGGAAGCATATGGAGCTGCTGCAACATTGCATGAATTTTTGACTCAGAAATCAGATGATAGAACAGGTAGAAACAATATGTATCATGCAATAGTTAAAGAAGAACCCATACCACCTGCCGGTATTCCTGAAGCTTTTAATGTTCTTATTCAAGAACTTAGAGGAATGTGTCTACATGTTATATTGTATGATGAAAATGAAAAAGAAATATCATTAACAGAAAAAGAACAGGAAAAGAATGTTTATAAATCAAAACAGATGCTATAATTAATCTTTCCTATATTTTAGAGAGGGAGAATATGAGTATTTTTGATAATGTAAAGATGATTTCAAAAATTCAAATAAAATTGGCTTCTTCAGATGTTATAATTGAACAATCCTACGGGGAAGTAAAGAAGCCAGAAACAATTAACTATAGGACTTTAAAACCCGAAAAAGACGGGCTTTTTTGTGAGAAAATATTTGGTACAACAAGGGATTATGAATGTTCCTGTGGAAAATTTAAAACAAGAAAATATGAAGGTGTAGTTTGTGATAGATGTGGAGTTCAGGTAACAGATTCTAAAGTTAGAAGATATAGAAGTGGTCATATTGTTTTAGCTTCACCAGTTGCACATATCTGGTATTATAAGACCACACCTTCAAAGATAGCGCTAGCCCTTGATGTCAAAAATAAAGATCTTGATTCTGTGCTTTTTCATGAGAAATATATTGTAATAGATCCAGGTGATACAGACTTAAAAGAAAAAGAGATTTTAACAGAGAAAGAATACGAAGAAGCCTTGACTAAATATGGCTCATCATTTAAAGCACAAATGGGTGCTGAAGCAATAAAAGAACTTCTTTCAGAAATAGATATAGATTATGAAGTTCAAGTCCTTCGAAGAATGATGATTGAAAAAGATAAAAAAGCAGATAAAAAATTGCTTTCCAGATTGGCTTTATTGGAAGATTTTAAGAAATCTGGAAATAAACCAGAGTGGATGATACTTGATGTTGTTCCTGTTATTCCACCAGATTTAAGACCTATGGTTCAACTTGATGGTGGGCGTTTCGCAACCTCTGATTTAAATGATCTTTATAGAAGGATGATCCATAGAAATAATAGACTTAAAAAATTACAAAAGATGAAAGCGCCTGATATTATTGTTAAAAATGAAAAAAGACTACTTCAGGATGCTGTAGATTGTCTTTTTGATAATTCTAAAAGGAAAAGAGCCGTTAAAGGACCTTCAAATAGACCTTTAAAATCTATTTCTGAAATATTGAAAGGTAAACAGGGAAGATTTAGACAAAATTTATTAGGTAAAAGAGTAGATTATTCGGGACGTTCAGTTATAGTTGTTGGACCAAACTTGAAGATCTATCAGGCGGGAGTTCCTCGAAAAATTGCGCTTGAGCTTTTTAAACCTTTTGTAATTGCGAAACTTAAATCAGAATACAATTATACAATTAAAAGAGCAAAAGATGCCATTGAACATGGTGAGAAGGAAGTATGGGATGTCCTTGAATACATAGTTGACAAACATCCTGTGCTATTAAATAGAGCACCTACTCTTCATAGGTTAGGTTTTCAAGCTTTTGAGCCAAAATTAATTGAAGGATCTGCAATTCAACTCCCTCCACTTGTATGTCATGCTTACAATGCAGATTTCGATGGTGACCAAATGGCTATTCATATCCCATTGTCGATTGAAGCACAAATCGAATGTTGGATATTGATGTTATCTGCAAAAAATTTACTTGATCCTGCAAATGGTACTCCAATTTCCTGGCCTACAAAAGATATGGTTTTAGGTGTATTTTATCTTACCAAGGAAGATGTGAGAATCAAAAGGGAAAAATTAAAATATTTTACAAGTCTAGATGAAATAGAGTATGCAATTCAATACAACGAAATAAAATATAATGAGCAGATTCTTTATTATTTTAATGATCAATGGATAAAAACTACTGCAGGAAGAGTAATTTTTAATGATATATTACCTCCTTCTATTAGATTTATAAATGATCAAATGACAGAAAAAAAACTTAAGGCACTTATTGCAAAAATAATTGTACAGGAAGGGATATTTGCAGCTGGAGATTCATTGGACAAGATAAAAGAATTAGGTTTTTATTATGCTACAAAATTTGGTTCAACAATAAGTGTATCTGATATCATTATTCCTGATGAAAAACATAAAATTATAGCTTCAACAGAAGAAAAGGTTCAACAATATCAAAAAGCTAAGCAAGATGGTACAATAACAGAAGAAGAAAGATATAATGAAGTTATTAAGCTATGGGATAGTGCAAAAAAGAAAATTCAGACAAAACTTAAAAATGTTATTGAACAATTTGATAGTGGAATTAATCCATTAAACATGATTGTAGAATCTGGAGCAAGAGGAAATATCAGTCAGGTAGTTCAGCTCGCGGGAATGAGAGGAAACATGTCTACTCCTTCCGGTAAAATTATTGATATTCCAATTAAATCTAATTTTAAAGAAGGTCTATCAGTATTTGAATATTTTATAAGTACTCATGGAGCAAGAAAAGGTTTAACAGATGCTGCATTAAAAACAGCAGATGCAGGATACTTAACAAGAAAACTTGTCGATATTGCTCAGGATGTCGTTATTACGGAAGAAGATTGTGGAACAATAAATGGTATTTATGTTGAAAGTATAAAAGAGGGAGATGAAATTAAAGTCCCATTATCTCAAAGAATTTCTGGCAGATTCAGCCAGGAAAAAATTTATCATCCTATAACAAATGAATTGATTGTGGATGTAAATGAATATATTGATGAAGAAAAAGCTCAATTCATTGAAAGATTAGGTATTAAAAAAGTTAAAATTAGATCTGTTTTAACCTGTGAATCAAGATACGGTGTCTGTGTTAAATGTTATGGTCAAAACCTTGCAACAGGTTCAATTGTTGATATCGGAGAAGCTGTTGGTATTATTGCTGCTCAATCAATTGGACAACCAGGTACTCAGCTTACCATGAGAACATTCCATATCGGTGGTATTGCTTCAGCTGGTGAAGGAGTTGAATCTGAAAGAAGGTTTAAAAATCCCGTTTATATCGAAAAAATATTTGGCTCAACTTATAAAAATGTTGAAAATGATAGCTTAATATTTTTAAGAGATGGACAGGTTATAATAAGAGAAATATTTAAAGATATTACAAATTCTTGTGCAAGCAGGGTAGAAGTTGCTGACGGAATGAAGGTTATTACTGATACTATTTTAGGATATGATGAGAATAATAAGATTGTAAAATCAAATCATATTGGAATTGTCAAAAAAATAGGACATCATCTATATTTAATGGGCGATGAAATTTCAATTGATGCAAGAACCGGTTCTTCATTATATGCAAAAGAAAACGAAATTTTCCCTAAAGATAAAGTTCTTTTAGAAACTGATATTCATAATGATATTACTCTTGCTGAAAATGATGGTATAGTTAAGTTCGATAATGTTATAATAAATGTAAATGCGAAGCAGATTGAAGGTGGTAACCTTAAAATTGCTCAACTTTTAAATGATAAAAGACAACCAAAGATATATATTTGTGATAAAGAAGATAATGAAAAGATACTGGCAACATATCATCTCCAATCTAAAGCTATTATTACGGTTAAAGATGGTGATGAAGTAAAAATAGGCGATATAATTATTAAAGTTCCAAAAGAAAAGACCACTCAAGAGGATATAGTTTCAGGTCTTCCGAAAGTTACATCTCTATTCGAAGCTCGAAAACCAAAGAAAAAAGCGATTTTAGCCCAGGTCGATGGCATAGTAAAATATGGCGAATCTAAAAGAACTAAAAAACTTATTTTAATTGAAGATGACTTTGGTAAAGTATATGAACATCTTATTCCTGGTTTTATGAATGTTAAAGTAAGAGAAGGTGATAGAGTTAAGGCTGGTGTCCCTCTTACTGATGGTGAACCAGATCCTTATGATGTTCTTTCTATAAATGGTATTTTTGAATTTTCTGCATATCTTTTGAATGAAATACAGAAAGTATATCGAGAACAGGGAGTTAATATTAATGATAAACATATAGCTATTATAGTTAGACAGATGACTAAAAAAGTAACAATTGAAGAAGTTGGAGATACAAACTTTGTATTAAAACAGGTCGTGGAAAGAGAAGAATTTTTTGAAGTTAATGAAAGAGTCATAAGAGAAGGTGGTGTGCCAGCAAAAGCATCTCCCGCACTTGAAGGTATTAAAAAGGCTGCTTTAGGTAGATCCTTCTTATCTTCTGCATCTTTCCAGGAAACTACAAAAGTCTTAACAAATGCTGCTATTAGAGGTGAAATTGATTATTTAAGAGGATTAAAAGAAAATGTAATAATTGGCCAGAGAATACCAGCAGGTACTGGAATTAAAAATTATAAAAATATAAAAATTTATGAGAAAGAAAAAGGTGATATTGAATTCAATATTGATGATATTTTTAAAAGCTCAATTAATAAAAATTTTTTTCCAGAATCTGATAAATTTGGTTAATACTTGACAATGAAAAAAAATTTGTTATTAGTAAATTCCATGTGCAAAGGAGTTAATAAAAATGCCTACTATCAATCAGTTAATTAGAAAAGGAAGAGAAAAGGTTACTTACAAATCTAAATCTGTTGCATTAAAAGGTTGTCCTCAAAGAAAAGGGGTATGTACTCGTGTTTTTACAATGACCACTAGAAAACCAAACTCTGCTTTGAGAAAAGTAGCAAGAGTAAGACTTACAAATGGTTATGAAGTTACAGCATATATCCCAGGTGAAGGGCATAATCTTCAGGAGCATTCAGTTGTTCTCATTAGAGGTGGAAGAGTAAAAGACCTCCCTGGTGTTAGATATCACATAATCAGAGGTACTTTAGATACACTTGGCGTTGAGAATAGAAAAAGTTCTCGCTCAAAATATGGTGCAAAGAATTCTAAAAAATCTTAATTTTTATTCCAGGAGTTTATATGAGTAGAAAGAAAAAGAGAATAGAAAGACCTTTAGAATTAGATTTTAAATATAAAAATCAAGAAATTTCAAAGTTCATAAATTATCTAATGTGGGATGGGAAAAAAAGTGTTGCTCAATCTGTTATCTATGATGCTTTGGAGATCATTAAAGAAAGATTAAATGAAGATCCAGTTAATGTGTTTCATCAAGCATTAGAGAATGTAAAACCAATTGTTGAAGTCAGATCTAGAAGAATTGGTGGTTCTACATATCAGATACCAGTAGAAGTTCCATCTTATAGACAATTTTATCTTGCATGTCATTGGATTATTACATTTGCAAGAGCAAGAGGTGGTAAAAGTATGGCTGAAAAACTTGCAAATGAAATTATAGATGCCTATAAAAATCAGGGTTCTTCAATAAAGAAAAAAGAAGATACCCATAAAATGGCTGAAGCTAATAGAGCTTTTGCACATCTTAGATGGTAATTTATTATCGATTGCGTGCGCTGGAGCAAAGATTATAAAATCTTTATCTAACTTAAATTTTCTTTGAATGATTTAAGTTAATACTCCATCACGCATTCTTTATATACATTTATTTTATCACAATAGTTTTAATGCATTTATTTATAATTTATGCATTATTTATATTTTACATTTTTTTTATTAATTAATATTTTAAGGTAAGGATATGAGTACTAAGATTTCATTAGATAAATACAGAAATATTGGTATAATGGCGCATATTGATGCAGGTAAAACAACAACAACAGAAAGAATCCTGTATTATACAGGTAAAACCTATAAAATAGGTGAAGTTCATGATGGCGCTGCTGAAATGGACTGGATGGTTCAGGAAAAAGAAAGAGGTATAACAATTACATCAGCTGCAACTACAACTTTCTGGCTTGGACATAGAATAAATATTATTGATACTCCCGGGCATGTCGATTTTACTGCTGAAGTCGAAAGGTCACTTCGAGTTTTAGACGGAGCATTAGCTGTTTTTTGTGCAGTTGGGGGAGTAGAACCTCAGAGCGAAACAGTCTGGAGACAAGCTAATAAATATAGAGTTCCAAGAATTATTTATGTTAATAAAATGGATAGAATTGGTGCAAATTTCTTTGAAGTAGAACGACAGGTTGTTGAAAAGCTTGGAGCTAAACCCGTTATTATACAACTTCCGGTTGGAAGCGAAGCCAATTTTAAAGGTGTTATAGATCTAGTTAAAATGAAAGCAATTATATGGGAATCTTATGAAAGTAATGCTTTATTTTCTGAACAAAAAATACCGGAAGAATATAAAGATTTGGCAGAGGAATACAGGGAAAAATTACTTGATGCAGTATCTGATCAGGATGATTCAGTATTGGAAAAATATCTTTCAGGTTCTGAAATTTCCGAAGAAGAAATTAGAAAATGTATCAGGAAAGGAACATTATCTATGGATTTTTATCCTATGATATGTGGTTCGTCTTTTAAAAATGTTGGTGTTCAGACAATGCTAGATTCAATTGTGTATTATTTGCCATCACCATTAGATATTGCTGATGTCGAAGGTGTTCATCCAAAAACAAGAGAAACTATTAAAAGAAAAACTAGTGAATCAGAACCTTTTTCTGGTCTTGCATTTAAAATTATGAGTGATCCATATATCGGTAAACTAACATTTTTAAGAATATATTCTGGTAAGATTTCTCAGGGAGATGAGGTTTATAATTCTTCAAAAGAGAAAAATGAAAGAATAGGTAGAATTGTATTAATGCATGCCAATAAAAAGGAAGAGATTAAAGAGGCATCTGCAGGAGATATTGTGGGTCTGATCGGTCTAAAAAATACTCAAACTGGCGATACTCTTTGTTTACATCATGCTCCAATAATACTTGAATCTATGGATTTCCCTGACCCAGTTATATCTGTTGCTATTGAACCCAAAACAAAGGCAGAATACGATAAACTTTCAATTGCACTTGGAAAATTAGCAGAAGAAGATCCCACTTTTAAAATTAGTGTTAATGAAGAAACAGGACAAACAATAATTCGAGGCATGGGAGAATTGCATCTTGAAATAATTGTTGACAGAATAAAAAGAGAGTATAAAGTTGAAGCGAACATCGGTGCACCACAGGTTGCATATCGTGAATCAATACTTAAAAAGGTAAAATCTGAAGGTAAATATATTAGGCAATCTGGTGGAAAAGGCCAATATGGTCATGTAGTAATCGAAGTCGAGCCTCTTGAAAGAGGTAAAGGTTTCGAGTTTGTAGATAAAATAGTCGCTGGAAGAATTCCAAAAGAATTCATTCCTTCTGTTAAAAAAGGTTTAGAATCCGCAATAGAAAATGGAGTTCTTGGTGGCTATCCTGTTACAGACATACGTGTTAACTTACTTGATGGTTCTTATCATGAAGTTGATTCATCAGATCTAGCCTTTCAGATTGCAGCATCTATGGCTTTTAAGAATGCTTGCAAAGAGGCAGATCCAGTTCTTCTTGAACCAATAATGGCATTAGAAGTTATCATTCCTGAAGAATATCTCGGTGAGGTTATGGGTGATCTT
>Ga0116146_1000693_pt1 | contig 39353 bp, 30 predicted proteins | sample AD_JPNHG2_MetaG_FD_89748 | JGI IMG/M metagenome (GOLD analysis project Ga0116146, IMG submission 89748) | Active sludge microbial communities of municipal wastewater-treating anaerobic digesters from Japan - AD_JPNHG2_MetaG | ecosystem: Engineered > Bioreactor > Anaerobic > Digestate | place... | reverse complement strand
TCGAGGTGACGGATGCCAGCCCGCTCACCCTTCAAGGCGTGCCCGCCGACGGGCCCGGCGTGCCCCCGATTCATTGACCATTTCTGTGGTTCCCAGCACAATACGAGCAAGGCAAGAGGCTGTCAGGCTGTTAGACTGTTAGGCTGTTGGGCTGTCAGGAAAGCAAGCAGCATTCCACACGGTGCCTGACAGCCTGGTCGTCCAGCAGCCCGAGGCGGACCGCCTTTTTGCGGGCCGCAACCCAAGCGCTCTGCGATCCAGAGACATGCGTGCAAAGCGTATAGATGTCCGGCCGTAAGGTTCCAACGGTCTCTCGCGAGGCATTGGCATGATCATTACCATCGACGGCCCTGCCGGTTCGGGGAAATCCACTGCCGCGCGCAAGCTGGCGGCGGCCATGCAGATTCCGTATCTCGACACCGGCGCGATGTACCGGGCCATTGCCCTCAAGGCACTGGACAAAGGCATACCGCTCGACAGGCCTGATGAACTTGTCGCCATGGCGGAGTCCACTGACATCCGCCTCGACTGCGGCCCCACCTACGTTCGCGTGGTCATGGACGGGCGTGATGTCAGCGAGGATATCCGCAGCATGCGGGTCAGCGAGTACACCAGTCAGATTGCCCAGACTCCCGGGATCCGCCGGGTGCTGGTTGAGAAACAAAGGCAGATCGGCCGACAGCTCGGTTCCCTGGTCACCGAAGGCCGCGACCAGGGCAGCGTGGTCTTTCCCGATGCCGACGTGAAATTCCTGGTCGATGCAGAGGACAGCAAACGAGCGGAACGCCGTTACCACGAGATGCTTGCCGACGGTGAAGAGGTTCGGCTGGAAGACGTCCTGGCCAATATCCGGCTGCGCGACAACAATGACCAGGCACAGTGGGCTCCGCTGCTGGCCTCGGGTGAAGCGGTGCGAATTGACACCACCGACATGACCATCGCCCAGGTTGTCGCACGGATGCAGGAGGAGATCCGCCGTCGGCGGCCTGCGGGGGAAAAGACACCCTGATCACCCATGGATAACGTGAGTCTCTACTGGAGGTTTCTGCGGTTCTTGTGCCGCTGGCAGACTATTCTGCAGTTCAAGGTGCGCGTTCACGGCGTGCGCAAGGTTCCGCGCGAAGGGCCGGTTCTGCTGGTCTGCAACCACCAAAGCCACATGGATCCCGTGCTGGTCTCGATGGCCCTGCCCCGCGAAAGCTGCTACATGGGTCGCGATACCCTATGGGCCAATAAGTGGTTCGCCAGGCTGATTACCTCGCTGAACGCCTTTCCGGTCAAGCGGAACACGGCCGACCTCGGGGCGATCAAGGAATCACTGCGAAGGCTCAAGAACGGCATGTCGCTGGTGGTGTTTCCGGAAGGTACCCGTACCCCCGACGGCCGCATTCATCCCATGCTTCCCGGCCTGGCCTCGATCGCCAAGAAAGCCTTGGTGCCAATCGTGCCGGTCCTGATCGACGGCATGTACCAGGCTTGGCCGAAGGGATCGCCGTTGCCACGAACGGGCAACGTCATCATCCAATACGGCGAGCTCATTCGGCCCGCTGAGTACGCCGGCCTTTCCGCGGAGGAACTGGTGCGACTCCTGCGCGAACGTCTGATCCGTATGCAACATCGTTTGCACCAGAGCCTGCCGGAGCGAAGGTTGCCCTGGTACACGGCCCGGCCCGACGTGTTCGGGGTGGAACCGCCGGGCGCGACTGTGACACCGGCCCCCGCAGACGACGGAACGAACCTGGCCGGTCAGAAAGCCAACCTGAGCGGCTCGCGGAATCGGGCTCCGATACCCAAGCGGCCCGGGGCATCTGCTCGTTGAGGCTCGAGACGATCACAGCGGACCACCTCGGCGGTACCGCTGATTTGGCCCTCATACGGGAAGTGGCCGTCGCCGGGGGGTATGGTCAGCGAGACCTTGAGCAGTGAATGCAACTGTGGGACGGGAATCCCCTCGATCAGTTCTACTTCAAAGTAGAGGCCGCTGGTACTGATGTTGCTGCTGACGGTGCGCAATACCCGATGCTGGCCGTTATTCACGGTGGAGTATTCCATCGGCAATCGAATGGCGAGTCGGCGATGTTGGCGACGTTCCTGCTGCATGGCAACTCGACGGGTTGAATCGCTTCTTTTAGCCCCGCTTCGCCGGGATTCTCCCGCAAGACGGGGGCCACTGGCCGGCCTGCCTGGGCTATAGCCCTGGCGAGGTTTGCAAACCATTGCTGGGCAAGGCCTTGTATCGGCCCTGGCTGTCAGGGAAGTTGAATTTCACAGCCAGACGACTGACCGACCGTTGTTTTTGGGCAACATCAGTCTTCCGGGGAAGGCTGCTGTTGATTCTGTAAGGCTTTTATTCAAAAGAGTTTAAGCGACAGATGCGTGTCTGCAACGCGCCGAGGTTTCGACTGCCACCTACACAGGGAACCAGCCCACGTCCCGCATGATCTTTTTGAGTGCGTCTGCCGCGACCTTGAACAGCTCGGGACCCGTTTCACCGGTCGAGTGCAGGGCCTTCGCCAAATGCGGCTCAAGGGCGAGAAACCCGTCATACCCGTCGGCGGCCGCGTCTCGGAGAATCTCGGGTATGGCCCCGTCGCCCTCACCGGCGGGGACTGCGTGCTCTTTCTCCCCGTATTTGAAGTCCTTGATATGAAAATAGCCGACGAACTTGCGGAGCGGTAGCCAGCAGGTGTTATAGATGTCTTGCACGTTCATATTGACGAAATTGGCCGGGTCGAACGCGGCGACCAGGTGGTCCGATGGGATGGCGGCGTGGAGATACACGCAGCGTTCGGGGTAGGCTCCGAACAGGTTTGACTCGTTCTCGAGGGCCAGCGTGATGGGCAGGTTTGAGACGTAGTCCACCTTCTCGGCCAGGCGGTCGATGACCTCCCGGCGATAGTCGCCGATGTCGGCCCCGTTCGGCGGATAATAGCTGAAAATGCGGATGTAATGCGCATCGAAGAACAAAGCGATGTCGGTGGCGCGTTTAAAATCGTCAAAGTGTTTCCGGTAATCATCGCTGATTTTCACCTTGCCGATAGGCGAGGCGATACAGGAAACCCCGAAGCCGCGGTCCTCAAACATTTTCTTGAGATCAGCCATCTGCTGCTTCGAGAAGGTCAGCACGTTCCGGCCCCAGACGCCGCGGAGCTCGATGTAACGAATCCCGTTGGCCTCCAGGACGTCCATCTGGACCTGAGGGTCAGGACTGACTTCATCGGCAAAGGCACTCATGGTTGGCATGGTCGTTCTCCTCGCAGACACGGACCGTCGATTTCGGCCATCCGCCCCTGGTCGCCGGCTACTTGGCTGAGGTTGTCATCAGGGCCGGCCGGGCGGTGACCCAGGCACCCCAAGAGGTCAAAGGTAATCTAACATCTGGGCCGGAGATCGGCCAGCCCAGCGCAAGGGCTGCTTGACAGCGCCGCTCACCGGGGACTACCCTCTGCCGCTCGGCGGGTTTGCGAACGCGGACCGGTGCGGTGGAGGTCATCATGCGCGGAGATGCCGTTGGGTTGGGGTTGGCGGTCACGGCCCTGCTGGTCACCGGCGGGTGCGCGGCGGACCGGGTGCTGGGGAGCGGAACTCGTGAGGACGAGGGTTTCGTGACCATCTTTGATGGCAAGAGCATGGACGGATGGGAGATCATTGTCGAGCCGGGCAACGAGCCCGAAAAGAGATGGCGGGCTGATGCCTTCTACCTGGAGGACGGGGCTTTAGCCTGCAGGGGCTATGGGTTTCACTGGTTCCGCTACAAGGAGCCGCTGAGCGATTTCGTGCTTCGTCTCGAGTTCAAGATCGCCAAGGACACTAACAGCGGGATCTGCCTGAGAAGCCAAGAGAAGGGCGCTCCCCCGTTTACCGGCTTCGAGATTCAGATCGCCGACGACGTGGGCAAGGATCCGCACAAGCATGGGACGGGAGCGATCTATGACGTCGTCACGCCGATGTACAACCCATCCAGGCCGGTCGGCCAGTGGAACGAGATGGAGATCACGCTCAAGGGTTCACAGGTTGTAGTGGTGCTCAATGGTCTGAAAGTCATCGACGCCGATTTCTCGAAACTCACCAGGCCGATCGGGAAATTCGACTTCGCATACGCGAACATGCCGCGAAGCGGTTACCTGGCACTGCAGGACCACTGGACACCGATCTGGTACAGGAACATTCGGTTGAAGAGATTGTGAGCGTGCCGATGACGGCCACGTGCCGGCCGTGGTTTCTTGCCCCGGGGTTTGTCCCGGCATAAGCCGCAACATGTACCGACCGGCTCGCGCGTGATATGACCGGCCTTTGAACAGGCGAGTCGGAGCATGGGTTCGAAGTGAAACATGACGATCAAGGATTATCAGCTCTATCACGTTCGCCCGCGTTATTTGCTCCTTAAGATTGAGACGGATGATGGGCTCTACGGCTGGGGCGAACCGACGCTGGAGGGTCAGACGCCGGCGGTTGAAGCGGCGATCGGGCAATTGATGCGGCTGATCAAGGGTGAAGATCCCCGACGGATCGAACATCTCTGGCAACGAATGTATCGAGGCGGTTTCTACCGCGGCGGTCCCGTCTTGTGCAGTGCGATTTCCGGCATCGAACAAGCCTTGTGGGACATCCTGGGCAAATCGCTGAACGTGCCGGTCTATCAATTGCTCGGCGGCCGGGTACGCGACCGGATCCGACTCTATGGACAGATCGGCAGCAGACGCCCCGAGATCCTGATCGAGCGGTTTCGCCGCCTGCGGGCCCAAGGCATGACCATGGCGAAGTTCAGCCCGTGGTGGGCGACGAAGATCGTCGATTCGCCGGCCGTGGTTGAGCGGGCGGTCGACCTGATGGCGGCAGTCCGCGAGGAAGCGGGGAGCGGGTTTGATCTGGCGCTCGATTGTCACGGCCGCCTCAGTCCAGCCATGGCCATTCGTTTTGCGAAGGCCCTGGAGCCGTACCACCCGATGTTCCTGGAGGAACCGTGTCTGCCCGAAAACGTCGACACCATGGTCACTGTTGCCCGCTCGACGTCGATCCCGATCGCCACGGGTGAGCGGTTGTTCACCAGGTGGGGGTTTCGCGAGGTGTTGGAGAAGCAGGCGGCGGCCATCATCCAGCCGGACCTGTCGCACATTGGCGGTATCTTCGAGGCCCGCAAAGTGGCGGCGATGGCGGAAGTGTACTATGCGGCCGTCGCGCCGCACTGCCCGCTGAGCGCGGTGTCCCTTGCAGCATGTCTGCAACTGGCCGCGTGTATCCCCAACTTCCTGGCCCAGGAACACGTGAGCCTGGGCGAGAAGCTGCTCGTCCAGCCCTTCGTCATTCAGGACGGTTACGTGGGAGTTCCGGATAAACCTGGTCTCGGCATTGAGGTCGACGAGGGCAAGCTGGCGGAACTTCTTTACGACGGCCATTGGACGACGCCTGAACTGCGACACGACGACGGGTCAGTGGCGGATTGGTAGTAAAGGCCGTCGGCGATCAGCTTTCGGCGGTCAGCACTTGATTGATCCGTGTCTGCACGCCATCGTTTTTCCTGTGACGGGCCGGCCGCATCAGGATTCAGGCCGCGAAGCCGAATCAGGCACGAGGCGCGGAAGGCCTCGGGCAGGGCGGGGTCGTCGATGAGCCAGATATCGCCCGCCGGATCCACACTGATACCCTCGATACTGATATATGGCATCCTTCGCGGGGCGGGGAAATCGTGCAGCAGCTTTCGCAGATCGAGCCCGTTGATGTCGTGAAGATTGAGCCATCGCTCGGCGGTGCCGGCCCGCGGGTCGAGTCTCAGGATCCAGGCTCCGTTGCGATCGACGGCCAGCAGACGGCCCGAAGGCAGCACGGTCAGCGCATTGAGGGTCTGCTCGGGTCCTTCTCTGAGGGTCCACACCGCCGAGGTCAGCTTGTGGGTGAGATCTTGCTGGATGGCCAGGCGTCCCCCGATGAGCCGGCCGCGGCCGACCTTCGGGTCGCGGAAGAACAGTCTCGGTCCGGGGTCGCCCCCGTGATAGCTGGTGCCCTCCTCGGCCCAGTAGAAGAACCCCGGTTGCCCGGCCCACGCGAGGGCCTCAAGTCCGTCGTTGCGATCGCTACCCCGCTCATCCTCCGCCTCCTCGTAAATATGCAAGGACAGAATCTGTGCCTGGGCGTCGGGTCCGTGAGCAAGAGGAACCAGTTCGAGAACAGTCGAATAGGGTTCCTCGGCGGCCACGAACAGGCTAGTCTCGTGGGAGGGCAAGATCGAAGGGGCGATCGTGACAGCTTCCAGGTCGAGGTAGGGGCCCTTATCGCCGGTCAGGCGGGCTTCGACGCGGTCGTGCAGGTCATCCAGGATTTCGGCCGGTATTTCGGAATGGCTGCTCGCGAAGGTCTCCCAGCCCTCGGCCGGTGGAACGACTGTGAAGCATTCGTCGACCTGGATCGTACCTTGGTGTTGGGCGTCCGCCAGCGTGGCGGCTGAGATGAAATGGATTTTTCCTGCCGACGGGCCGCCGTTGCGGTCACTGGTCATCCAGAGCCCGTCTCGCCGGCCCAGCCTGCCAAAATGCAGAGCGGAACACTGCTGCACGTCATGTTGACCGTCCGCGGTTCGCAGTCTGTAGTACTCGATGCGGACGGTCGCAGGGGTGGTGGTCGGCCGTGAGGCGGCTGGGGACGAAGAGGGAGTCCCCGGATTCGCAGCTAATACCAGCAACATGGCGACGGTGCAGCCCATGAATGGGACTCGATACCCGGTTTGGCCAACGTTTTCAACCGCCCGGATCAGGCGATATGATCAGGTCGTTGTCTCGAGAATCGGGAGGTATGATGATGACTCGCCGGGAATTCGTTTCAGGTGCGGTGGCGATGGTGTCCGGGATGACCACAAGCATGGCACAATCAGCCAGGCAAGCAGCGACGGATCGAGCGTTCAAGGCGTTACGGGTGGCTCAGGTGGGCGTGCAGGGCCATTTTGGGGATATCGTTACAGGCATCCCGAAGGTGGAAGGGTGCAGCCTGGTTGCCGTTGCCCGGTCGTTTCCGGACGAACCGGTCGAGCAGCTCAAGGAGAAGCCGGTTTGGAACCCCGACACGAGGATATTCGATGACTACCGGCAGATGCTCGATGAGGTGAGGCCCGACATCGTCGCGGCCTTCGCGCCGTATGCGCACAACGGCCAAGTGAGTATCGAAGCCGTCAGGAGAGGCTGTCACGTGATCAGCGAGAAGCCTCTGGCGTCGACGCTTGAGGATCTCGACGCCCTGCGGGCCGAGCGGGACCGCGCGAAAGTCCGCGTGACCGCCATGCTGGCGATGCGTTTTCATCCCGGCCTGATGGCCGCGCACAAAGCCGTCCAGGAGGGTTCGATCGGCGAGCCGCTGCTGATCTCGGCCCAGAAATCCTACGCCTGGGGCCAGGGGCGTCCGTGGTATTTCAAGCTCCGCAAGAACTACGGCGGTTCCATTCCATGGGTGGCCATTCATGCCATCGATTTCATACGGTTTGTCACCGGCTTGGATTTCACCTCCGTCACTGCCCGCCAGGCGGTGAAGGTTCACAAGGATTATCCTGAGTGCGAGGATTGCGGGGCACTGTTGTTTGACATGAGCAACGGAGGGCAGGCGACTCTGACGTTTGACTATTTCCGGCCGCCAAAGGCCGGAAGTCACGGGGACGATCGTCTTCGGGTGGCCGGCTCCAGGGGCGTGGTCGAGGTGCGGATCACCAACACGACCTTCTGCGAACTCATCACCGATGAACAGGGCCCTGCCCAGTTGCCGCTTTCCGACGAGAGTCACAACATCTTCATTGATTTCGTCGAGAGCCTCCGCGGGTTGCGTCCCCATTTTCTGAGTGAGGAGGATCCTTTCCGCGCGACGGAGGTCGCCCTCAAGGCACGCGACTCAGCGGACCGGCGAGTGACCGTTGCGTTGTAAGCGGCTGTCCCGCTTGTCCGCGGAAACGGGTGGATTGGCGGAAGGTGCGGCTGTCGTTAGAATCCACTCTTGCCACGGACCGCCGTGCGGTCCCGGGCGCGAAGTGAAAGAGGCAAAGAACCCGACACAGGAGCGCGACATGATAGACAGCAGACTGACGCGACGTTCGTTCATTCGGCAGGGGCTGGTGGGTGGGACGGTGGCCGGTGCGGCTTCCTTGGGGTTGAACGCAGCGAGTATTGCCCGGGTGATCGGGGCCAACGAGCGTATCAATCTCGGCCTGATCGGGGGCGGTCATCGCGGCCGGTTCATCGTCGAGCAAATGGCCAAGGGCTCGGGCGACAACTTTGCCCTGGTCGCTTTTGGCGACATCTGGACGCAACGACGGGAGAGTTACCCGGCCGAGGCAGAGAAGATCCTCGGGATCAAGCCCAAGGCCTATGCCGACTATCGCAAGCTGCTGGAAGACGCCGACGTGGACGCTGTGGTCATTGCCACGCCGGATCATCAGCACGCCGGACAGGCCATCGACGCGGTCCAGGCCGGCAAGCATGTCTACGTCGAGAAACCGATCATCGGTTTGCACGTTGACCTGCACGAGTTGAACAGGCTCTACGACGTCGTGAAAGCCTCGAAGATGGTCGTGCAGCACGGCACGCACGGCGTCAGCTCACCGGCCGTTCGGGCAATCAAGGAACTGATCGCGGAGGGCAAACTCGGCAAGCTTTTCCGCGTCGAGTCGACCGAGACGGCCTATGTTCCTTACTGGGCTCACTACCAGGGACCGGCAACCGTGTCCGAGACCGACTGGAAGGCCTGGTTGTACAACCGGCCGGAGCGCCCGTTCGACGCCAACATGTGCGCGAAGTGGATGGGATACAAGGAGATCACGAGCGGCACGATCGGGGGCTGGATGACGCATTTCATCACCTTCGTTCACTTCGTGACCGGATGCGATTATCCGCTGTCGGCGGTTGCCTGGGGCGGCCGCTATGCCCCGACGAACGACCCGAAGTGCACCGCCCCGGACCAGACCATGGTCATGCTGGACTACGCCGAGGGTTTCCACACCCAGTTCACCAGCCACTTCGGCAGCGAGATTGACAATGAGACGACCGTGTTCATGTTTGAGAAGGGCTGCGTCAAGACCCGGTTCGGCCACCATCCTGGCAATCCGCTGGTTTCAGGCGAGGGCACGAACAACAAGCTGGAGGCCCACAAACTGCTCGGAGAAACCGTCGATCCGCCGTATCCCGGCGCCGCCCACGTGAAGAACTGGTTCGACTGCATCCGCAACAACGGCCGGCCCAACGCCGACATGGATCTCGGCCACAAGCAGGGCGTTGCAGTCGCTCTGGGCGACCTGGCCTGGGACCTGAACTGCAAGGTCGTGTACGACAAGGCCAAGCGCGAGGTGAGGCGAGCTTGAAGAATAAACCAGAAGGAGGGGGGGCGCCCCTGTCGGCTCATCGCTGCCGCGTGCCCTGCCCACGGCCTTGCGCGGAGATGCTTGCTCTCTGATCACAAGCAGGCAGCGTCTGCGCGCGGACCAGTCTGCCTGCCGGCTTCCTGCCGACGTGCGCCTTCGGGCAAGAGACTTATCTCTCACAGTCGATCTTGCCGGCGGCGGCCTGGGGGTTTGATTTGAGCCAGGCGCGGTAAAGTTCGAAGAAGGCAGGGGCGTCGAGGAGCTCGATCTTCGGATTGGCGGCGCGGGCCCGGTCGTAGACTTCGATGTACCAATCCGGCGATTTCAGAATGCCTCGGAACCAGTGGAATGGCACGCTTCGCCTGGCGACGCGTCCGACGATGGTTCGCGCGGCCCGTTCGGCATTGTCGCCCAGATCATAACCGGCTCTCAGAACCGGCATGTTGCCGTGCAGCAGGGTGGCGGGGATCTTCTGGGGGACGATGCCGTTGGGGCTGAACTTCGCGTAGCAATCGAGGCCGTCCTTATTCAAGCCGGGAGCGTAGCCGTCGATGATAAAGCCGGTGATCGTGATACCCCAGCGGGCGTAGATCGGAGTGCAGTGCTCAGCCCAGAGGTCCAGGCCGCTGGGCAACCCGGAGATGTCTCGCGGCTCCTGGAGCATGCCCGGGTTGAGGTAGCCGGCCCCGTTGTCGGCGGCGGCGAAGTAATCGTTCGGCGTGGCCGTGCGGCGGAGGTAGTCCATGGCCATTCCTGCGCGACGTTCGAGCACCGGGCTGATGGACCACATGAGCGGCAACTTGCCGCGGCCCGGATGGTCCCAGACCACGGGTACGAACTGGTACAGCCACGCGGCCGAGTCGAAGTCCCCGACGTAGAAGATCACGAATTGCCGCCCGTCGAAGTTGACCTGTCCGTTCGGTTGAAGCAGGCCGCGGTTGATAAGCCGCTGTTTGGTGACCCACGGCTGCGGATACCGCTTGTTCAGCGGAAAATGCGCATAGAACGACGCGTTCGCCATCGCGGCACTGCCGAGGGCATCGGCGTCGATGAAGGCGTTGTAGGCCCCGATCAGTCTGGCCGTTTCCCACTCCGTGGGAACGGGCTCGTGCGTGCCGCCGGCTTTGCCCGCGTTGGTGTATTTGAAGGCCCAGGGCGTAAAACCTCCGATGTGGAGCATCTGCCGCCCGCTTGTCCGGTCATAGGCGCTCCGGAGGAGTGCCTTGAACGTCTGGAGATCGGTACCGGGCTTCTGGGCACGGTCATCGATCGGCGTTTCGTCGGCCCAGACGTTCAAGTCAAAAAAGAAGGCCTTCTTCGCAACAAAGAAGTCATGGTTACTCAGGGTGTGCTGGTTTGGGCCGGCGGCGGTCGGGCATTTCTGCCAGAACGAGTCGATGTAGTAGCCGGCATAACCTGCTTCGACCTTGCCGGTGTCGATGTAGTGGTGCTTGAGCCACAGATAGGCGTCGCACTTGGCGCTGCCGGTGGACGGCTGGTCGGTGCCGGGGATGTTACCCTGACCGGTGAACATGGATGAACCGTTCTCGTTGAGCAGGCGCCTGACGACCGGCAGACGGGGACCCGAAGTGATGAGCCGGCTGTAGAGGCTGTTGGGCGAAGGGTCGTAGCGGACGGCGATGAGGTTCTCGACGCCGGCGATGGTTGAGGCAAGGTTGCTGGTGGCCGGGACGGCGGGGTCGTAGACGACGGCCCCTTTGACGAGCTTCTTATACTTGTCGATCAGGGCCCCAAGGTCTGGAACCATTGCCCGCGTGCGTCCGGCAAGCCACTGGCCGGGTTCCGACATGCGGCCTAGCCAATACTCGTCAATGCACCTGCCGCCGGACTCGACGAAGAGAATGTAAAGGTTGGCCTCCTCGCGGTTCACGATGCCCTGGAGCGTGGCAACGGCGTGAACGTGATCCCACGCGGCGGCCACTTCCTGCGGATTCTGTGCGTTGAATCGCAGGGCATATCGCAAGTCGTACACGGTGAATGGTCCGGCGAGATATCCGAGCGAGCCGATGGCGAGCAATACTGCGTTTGACAGCATCGTCTCGTTCCTCCCGCGAAGCGTCCGCGCCGCATTGGGGCACAAAGGCAGGTTGCAGCGACCGTTATGGCAACCGGTTCCTTGGAGGTATAAAATAGCTTGTCCGTTATGTCGAGACGCTTGCGCCTTCGAGATGAAAGCTTATCCCGAACCCCCGACGGCTGGAAGCCGGTCCCATCCAGGTTTTGGGATAGGTTCTGACAGGCTGAGGAGCCGTATCGGATGATGACGAGCGGTTTTCGCTGTCCCAAGGCTCGTCGGCGGGCATCGCCGCGAGGGGCATTGAGCCCCGTCAACACGGCGGGGAGAGCCGCGGTCGGCCCCCCGGAGCGGGGTCATGACAGCGGGGTGCCGGGTGGTGAGCCGACAACGGCGTTCCGGGCGTTGGAGTGGCTGTGACCATGGCTGTCGAGGATCTCGAATCTCGATTTGCCCAGGATGCCGAGCGAAGCGGCTTGGTACCTCGGGGGGCAGCGGTTGTTGCGGGGGTATCCGGCGGCGCAGACTCGGTGGCGATGCTTCATCTCTTGTGTGGATTGAACCGGCGAGGCTGGGGTCTGAGAATTCACGTTGCCCACCTCAACCATCAGCTTCGCGGAGCCGAGGCGGATAAGGATGCGAGGTTCGTGCGCGAGTTGGCCGAGGGCCTTCTTCTGGACTGCACGGTTGGAACCGCCGATGTTCGCGCGCGGGCTTCCCAAGACGGCGTCTCCATCGAGCAGGCTGCTCGGCGATGCCGTTTCGAGTTTTTCGAGCGGGTGTGTCTCAAGTCGGGAGCCGGCACGGTGGTGCTGGCGCACCACGCCGATGACAATGCCGAGACGATCCTGCATCGAATCGTGCGGGGTACCGGTTTGCGGGGGTTGGCCGGCATCCGGGGCTCACGGCCGATCCGGCCGGGCAGCGGTATTCAGGTGGTCCGACCCATGTTGTCGTTTCGCAGGAGTGAGATCGAGGAGTACGTTCGCGACCGCGCCTTGCCTTTCCGCCATGACGCAACCAACGACGCCGACAGCTACACGCGCAATCGTATTCGCAATGACATACTGCCGTTGCTGCGAGATTCGATCAATCCACAGGTTGCCGAGGCACTTGTTCGCCTGGGCGAGCAAGCCCGCGACGTGGACGAGTATCTGACGGAAACCGCGGGGCGGATGCTTGAGTCGATGATCGTCGAGCGCGACGATCGGCAGATCGTGCTACTGAGCACGTCGCTGGCTCGAAAACCTCGCCTCATCAAAACACAACTGATTCGTGAGGCGATGTTGCGTCTGGGAGTCAGCGAGGCGGAGATCGGCTATTCGCATCTGACCGCTGTCGCGGCGATGGCGGAGGAAACGGAGGGCAGCAAGGCGATGGACCTGCCCGGCGGCCTGCGTGTTTTCAGAAGATACGATCGCCTGGTGCTGCAACTGGAAGCGGAGCCTGCGGGAGTGGCACCGGTTCCCGGCGAGATACGCGTAGGCATTGACGGCAGGACTTCGCTGTTGCCATTCGGCATCGAGTTGAGCGTCGAGACCCTCCTTGCCGATCAGAGCCTGATTGCCGAGCACATCCGAACGGCGGCCTCGCGCGGGCAGGTGTCCTGGGAGGAGTGGATCGACGCCGACCAGGTGCATCCTCCGCTGATCGCCCGGTTGCGCCGTCCCGGTGACCGGTTCTTGCCGCTCGGGATGAGCGAGCTGAAGAAGTTGTCGGATTTCTTTATTGACGAGAAGATTGACGCCGACGTGCGAGAGCGGACGGTGTTGTTGTGTGATCGGCTGGGTCCGATTTGGGTGGTGCCGCTGCGGATCGACGATCGCGTTCGTCTGACTGAAGCAACGCGGCGAGTGATGCGTCTTTCAGCCCGGCCGTTGTCCGCTCCGCGTGATTGAGCGAGTCCCCAATGGGCCAACGTGATGAATAATGCAGCCTGCGGCTCACGAATGCGGCGATGGGGCTGGTTGATCGTGCTGTTCGTGATCGCCGCCGGTCTGCGGGCCGGATGGGTGTGCTTCCGGTACGGCGGTCCGGCTTCTCCTGGGCACGAATACCCTGACGAGAAGGCCTATCAGGATGTGGCCAGATCACTGGCCGCCGGTGACGGTTTGGTGGACGAGTTCGGCTATCGAGCTACGTACATGCCGGGCTATCCGGCGTTCCTGGCTCTGTTCGCGGACGGGTCCGACGCTTTCTCACCCGGTCGGTCTTATTGGGCTCGACTGACTCAAGCAATTCTGGGAGCGTTCATTGCCCCGGTCGTGTACATTCTGGCTGCTGGGTGGCTGTCGCTTGCCGGATTTGTGTCAGAGCAAGCCGGTTCGCGCACGGCGGTACCGGTGCTTGCCGGTCTGGCGGTGGCGATCGATCCGTTCCTGGTGTTCTTCTCCGGATTGCTGCTCACCGAGACGCTGTTTGTGGTTGCGTTGGCACTGGCATGGACGTGCGTCTTGTCGCTCTGCCGCCGCGATCGCAGGGTTAGCCCTGCCCCGGTGATCGGCGCCGGCCTGATGTTGTGGCTGTGCCTGATGTTGCGACCGTCGGCGGTGGTTCTGGTTCCGCCGGTTGCCGTGGCGATTGTGCTTGCCCGGGGATTTGACCGGCAGGGCCTGGCGGCCGCGGTGTCGGTGCTTCTTCTTGTGGCGGTCGGGCTGAGCCCCTGGGCGGCCAGAAATCGCCGGGTGATCGGAGAGTGGCGATGGTTGACGACCAGAGGCGGCATTTCCCTCTATGATGGTTTTCAGTCGCAAGCGACGGGGGCCAGCGATCTGGCACACACCAAGACGATGCCGCAGGTGCAGGGCTTGAGCGAGGTTGAGTGGGACCGCTTCTTCCGCAACCAAGCATGGTCGGCAATCCGGCAGGATCCTGGACGGGCGGTTCGGCTGGCGTGGGCCAAATTCCGGCGGACCTGGAGCCCGTGGCCCAATGTTGAGAACTATCGCGGCAGCGCTGCGGGGCTGGCAGGGGCCCTGTGGACGATCTGCATCCTGCTGTCGGCCTTTCCGGGGTGGTGGGGCTACCGCCGGGCAGTGGGGGCGTGGATGGTGTTGTTGTTGCCGGTAGCCGCGTTCACCCTGCTCCACATGGTCTATGTGGGGAGTGTCAGGTATCGTTTGCCGGTAATGCCTTTTGTCACGATCCTGGCAGCGGCCGGTCTGGTTCGGCTTGTTGCCGTTCTACGCGGCGGTTGTCCGGTAGGGGGTCGGACGCCGTCATCGCCCCTTCGGTGAGGAAGGCGGTACTTTCCGTAAAAGCTCACTGTTGTGAGGCCTCGCCGGTCCCTGAAAGATGCGCGACTTCGGCGGTCAGCATTTGCGCCTCGGGAAGAACATGCTGCGACAGAACGTGCCTGACGAAATCGTGGTGCACGGCGCTGACGTGCGTTCCTGTCCAGCCATAGGCTTCGTAGCGGCGGGTCCATGGGATGTTGCGTATCTTCGACGACAGACCTCGCAGGCCGACTAATCCGGCCGGGTGGGAGCCCAATGCGCCGTCGATCGTGCCCAGTACTTGCACCGGCCCGCCGAGTACTCCGTCATTTGGGGAATAGTAGACAAAAATGGTTCCCCGGACATTGGCCAGTGCTTTGCTCATCTCGTATTCCGACGAAAGGCTCGAACTGAGCAGGATCACATTACCGATCTTGGCCGGGGGGGTCAGATGCTCGCACGCCCAGACAGCCACGCCCGTCCCTGCCGAGAGGGCGATAAGGTGAACCTCATTGTTTGGGTATTCTGCCAGATAATGCTCGATTTCCCGAGCCAGCTTTCTGCCCTGGGCTCTGGCCACGGCCCGGAAAACGGTCTGGTCGAGCAGCGGATTGAGCGTCGCCGACCAGCGATAGGTTGCGATGCGGCCGCGATATCCGGCCTCGCGCAAACCCTGCGGCACGGCCAGTTGGCCGAAACCCCAGTTGCCGGCGCCGTCGATGTAGTAGATCCTGCCGAATTGATCCTCGGGGCGGAAATCCCGGCTTGAATTGGAGCAGCCTGCGGCCAAGGCCAGCGCCGCCAAGGCCAGCGTGTATCGTTGTCCCCTCTGCGTGAGCAGCAGGGAGTACCTGTACGTATCCCTCATGGCTTCTTTCCCCTGAACCCTGCTGTTTTTATGCCTCGGATTGACGGAAGGTCAAGGGTTGGAAAGAGGTTCTGGAGCGAGGGGGGTTCTCGGCAGTCCTCATGACTCTTTCGATATGCTTGGGCCGCTCAGCGGGGCCGGCATTATGGGACGGTGGCATACATTGTTTCTGATGCCGCCATACGGCGTGCGGTGAGCGGAGTTCCAACCCAGCCGGCGTCGCTGGTGCCGGCTTATCCTGTCATCTCGGTGGACGTTCTTATTTGCGGTTGCAGCTTGTCGGGTGTCGTTGAACCTATCTTCGGAGCATCAGCCGACGGTGGTTTTGTTCACGGCGTTTGGGCTCGGGTTTCGAAAGCACCTTGAGACCCTTGCGGGTGTCCGCCAGCTTGAAGACCGCTCGTGCCTTGCCGCCCGCGCCTCCGGTCGTGCAGTATGCGTAGCTGATATTGATGTGTGCGTTGGCAAACCGCATGCAGATGTCGGCCAGGGCGCCGGGTCGGTTGGGCATCTCGACCATCAGCACTTCGGTCTCCATCGTCGGCAGATTCAGCTTGCGGAGGGCCACTCTTGCTCTCTCAACGTCGGCGGTCACGAGCCGCAAGACGCCGTGCTCGCTGGAGTCCATGACGGTCATTGCCAGGACGTTGATCTTGGCCTGAGCAAGCTGTTGTGTCACCTGGGCCAGAACGCCCGGCTTGTTAACCATGAACACGGAGAACTGTGTCACCAGTTCCATCGCACACCTCCTGTCGTCATGTGGGGCATGTTACACACATCGGTCGCCCTCGACTGCTCGTTACCGCCGTACTCGTCGCCGGCCGGCCGGCCGATGGGCCACCACCGCCCGACGTGCCGGTTGTGATATGCTGTCGCGGCCTTGCACGCACCGTAGTTCCCCGGCTGACCGGCAGCTTTGCCGGCAGGGTGGGGTTGTTCATGGAGACGGCGGCTGAATCGGTGATGAGCGGAGCGCAAGCGGACCTCTCTGTTGTCAGGGCGCAGATGCTTGCGGTTTTGGAACGTCTTGAGATGCTCACAGATCTATTATAACCGGGTGCCGCCGAAAGGCCAATGAAAAAACGGTCTACGAAGGACTCGTCGGTTCGGGCACGTGTGCAGCGAGTTGTGGCGACCGATTCTACGCGTCGTCGTTGCGGCGGCCGGCCAAGGTCGCCATCAGTTGGCGTTTGAGGATTTTTCCGCTCGGGGTGCGGGGCAAGCTGTCCCGGACAAAGATCTCCCGCGGCACCTTGAAGCCGGCGAGGTGGTCGCGGCAGAACGCTCTCAACTCGGCCCCCGTAACCTGGGAACACCCGTTCAGGATGACAAAGGCGACGACCACCTCGCCCCGCATCTCGTCGGTCTGACCGACGACCGCGGCTTCCTGGACGGCGGGATGTTGTTCGAGGACCGCTTCTATTTCGCGGGGGTAGACGTTTTCGCCCCCGACGATGATTATGTCCTTGCTGCGGCCGGTGATGGTGATGTGCCCGTCGTCGGCGATCTGAACGATGTCCCCGGTTCGCAGCCATCCGTCCTTGTCGATGACCGCTTTCGTCTCTTCCGGCCGGTTGTAGTACCCTTTCATCACGGAAGGACCGCGGACGTAGAGTTCGCCTGTCTGGTTCGCCGGCAAGGAGCAACCGTTCTCGTTGCGGATCTGGACCTCGACGCCCGGCAGCGGCAGACCGACGGAGCCCACACGATGCGCAGAGGGAAGATCGCAGGAAATCACCGGCGAAGTCTCGGTCATGCCATAGCCCTCCATCAGCCGGATTCCTGTTCTTTCGAGCATCAAGTCATAAATCTTGCGAGGGAGGGGTTCCCCGCCGCTGACGGCAATCTTGATGCCGCGGCATCTGGAGGCGTCGATTGACTTCAGTCGACCGATGGCGGCGTACATGCTTGGCACGGCGAGCAACAGAGTGATGTCGGGGTTTGCCGCAATCGTCTCGTAGACCGCCTGGGCGGAGAACCGGGGGATGAATGTGACGGTGGCCCTAAGCATGACGGGCAGCAGATTGAGGATCGTCAGGCCGAACACGTGGAAGGGCGGGAGCACGCCCAACAGATGGTTTTCGGGGTCGAGTTGAAGATGACGTATCGCCGCTTGTACATTGTTTTCGAAGTTGGCGTGGCTCAGACAGACGCCTTTGGGCCGTCCGGTGCTGCCCGAGGTGTAGACGATCGCCGCGGTGTCGTCCGGTGAAACCGGCGGGGGTTCCGGTGTTGGTCTGAGCTTTTCCCAAAGATAGCGGCGAGGCAGGCCCAATTGTTCGATATAGAGGGTACGGATGGGGAGCGTTGCCAGGATCGACTCGAAGTAGCGGGTGCCGATAACAAGGTCGATGTCCGCATCCTCGATGATCGAGGTCAGTTCGCGGGCCTGAAGGAGGAAATTCAGAGGTATGGCGGTCCGTCCGGCCCAGATCACGCCCAGCAGCGTGCTCATTCCCGCGGAACTGCCCGGCAGCAGGATGCCGACCCGCCGGCAGGCGGTTTCCTTCAGAACGATACGGCGAATCACCTTTGCCAAGGTTGTCAGTTGGGCGTAACTCAAGCGACGGAAGGGGTCGATGACTGCCGTCTTGGCGGGAAACCGACCGGCGGCATCCAGGAGTGATTCAATGACCATGACGCACGAGCTCCGGGTTGGCGAGCTGTGAAGACGCAGGCATGCTATCATGTCGTGCGGCCTGCGTCCACAGTCGGACGATGGAGAACGTCGGTGAGCTGTTTTGATCGGGCAGCGGCCGAGCGCTGCCGTGAAAGCTTGAATGTGGTTAGAATGCGTGGGCGGAATCGCCATGATCATCGCCGTATGCGGATGAGGTCACGATGAACAGCTTCAAACAGAGCATGTGCGGGCGGTCGGCTCAAACGGCCTTTTATTCTGGAGTTCTGCTGGTTCTCTTGACCGGCTGCACCCAACTCGGGCCGCGGGAACGTCAGAGCCTGATCGAGGCCAAGGGGCTGTACGACCAGAATCGGTTCTCGGAGGCGATCAACAGGCTGAATCCGGTGATCAAAGACTTTGGTCAGGCCGCCGAGATTGGTGAGGCGTACTACCTGAGAGGACTGTGCCGCAGCAAACTGAATGACTCCAAGGGGGCGGCGGCGGATTTCGAGCAGGCCATCGCATCGAGCAGAAACGACGCGGTCATCATCCGCTGCAAGATCTCGCTGGCGGCTGTTTCCTTCCAGATGGGGCAATGGTCCAAGGCCGCGGATCTCTATGTCGAAGTGGTGCCGAGGTTGGAAGACAAGCCGCCGGCCGACCAGGTCCTTTTCTACGCGGGTACGGCCCTTCGGCGGGCCGGGCGATGGCGGGAAGCAACCCAGTACTTTGCCCGGATTCTGCATCGGTTTCCCAGCAGCCCGATTGCCGCAGACGCTCGCCGGATGGCCGGCTGGCAGCACGAGTACTTCGCAATTCAGCTCGGGGCCTATCAGGACGCGGCGAATGCTGAACGGGCGGTCCAGGCGTATCGCACGCGTAATCTGGATTTTGTCCAGATGGAGAATCAGCCGTCGGGCGGCCGGGTGCTTTGGGTTGTGATGGCCGGCCGGCATCGCACCTACCAGGACGCCGTGGCAGCGCTCAATCGGATCAGAACGATCGTGCCCGATGCCAATATCATTCCCTAGCGGTTAAACTGGTTAGGGCAGGGGGCAGGCGTCCGGCGGTCAGCGCCCTGCCGAATCGTGAATCTTCCGACGGCGGCCTGCCCGAGGGGTTATGGGGCTATGCCCAAGTCCGCGACAACCCGGTTCTTGCTGCGAATCGGTCGTGCATTGATGGTACGGCCGATCGGGACGGGTGCCCTTTTCCTCGCGACGTTGGGCGCGTGCATGGCCGTCTGCTTCCTGGCCGAGTGGTCCGACCGGGCATCGATCACGCTGGCCGTCAGAACGCTGGGGGCAGCCCCGGCATCGAGTGAGGCGGCCGCTGGTGACGACCGCTCCGCCTTCTCAACGGTCTATCTCGACCTGCTTCGTTCGGACACCGTCCTTTGCCGCACTTTGCTCGTGGTAAGTTATCCCGATTCCCCGGCGGCGGCCGAATGGCGAAAGGCACGCCACGAGTGGGAAGGTGCCCATTCGCCCGAGGCATGGGCAGCCCTTTCCAAGGCCCTGGGTCAACTGGATGCCGAAGCCGAACGCCTCCGTCGCGACGAGGTCACCGGCCGGATGATCCTGGCAGGCCTTGCCGGATTGTCCGAAAGAGTCGACGTGATGCCTTGCGGGTCGCAAGGATTGCTTGACGTCGTGAAGATGTCGGTATCCTGGCCGGTAAGGCGCGGAGACGTGAGGCTGGTAGCGGACTGTTTGTCGCAAATGGCGTGCGATCGGTTGAAGGAAATCCAGATGCGGGCCGCTCAGGAAGCTTCGGATTTCATTCGCCTCCGGCGCGAGAGCCTGAGGCCGGATCAACTGGCTCCCGCCGAGAATGCCATGCGCCGGTTCGTAGAGGAGGAATTAACGTCGCCGGCCGATCTGGTTCATCTCCAGCAACTGAGCCGCTCTGCCGAAGAGGCTGATCTTCCGGTCTTCATCAAGCGAGTGCGACAGGAACTGCTCGCGCTCGATACGCAACGGGCGGAGGCCCGGAACCTGCGCCGGCTCTTGCTCGAAGCGCTGCCGGCCTCCTTGTGGGACGGCGCTCGGCGGCGAAGTGACGAGGGGGAGCTCATTGGTCCCGACATGTCGAGAATCGACGAGAAGCATTTGCCAGACCACGACCCGATATTGGCCGATGTCGCGCAGGTGATTCCGCGAGAGGCTTTGGATCGCAACGTGGTCCTGAGCCGACTGAAGACCCGCGAAGCGGAACTGCTGCAGGATCTGAACCGGCTTCGCAGCGAATTCAACCCCGCGTACATGGGGATCGCCGACAAGCGGGCCGAGCTGGCCCGGACTCGGCGTCAGATCCTGACGCAGGTGATCGGCGAGGCGGCGCAATTGCAGGTCTCGATCGCCGGCATGGCCGCTCGTCAGACGGAGCTGCAGCAGCGCCTCGAGGCCGCCGAGCGTCAGCTCCAGCGTCTGACGGGGAAGCTGGGCCGCTATCAAGAGCTGACCCAGGAACTCGATGCGTCCCGGAAACGCTATTTCCAGGCATGGCTCGACGAGACCCAGGCGATGAAGGATCAGTGGGAGCGGCTGCCGACGGCCGTCCTGCACGTGGTGGATATATCGGCTGATTATGCGGGTCGGCGGGCGCTGCTGGCCAGCCCGTGGAAAGCGGCGTTGACGGGTTGCATTGTCGGGTTTGTGTTGGCCCTTGCGTATGCGGTTGCGGCTGATTTCCTGGACCGCACGCTGAGGTGGCCGGACGAGGTGGAGCGACACGTGAAGCTCTCGGTGGTGGGACGTATCAGGAAATCAGGCAACCGGATCGTTGCCTGAGGTTGGGCATGAGGGAAAAAGGCTGGGATATCGCGATCGCGGTGGTTCGCAACGGCCGACCGCCCGTGCCCGGAGCGATCGTACCGGGCGTTGCCCCCGCGGCATTACCGAGCTTGCGTTCTCTCTGGTCCGCGCTGTTCCCGGCGTCTGACCGGTCGGGAGGCTATTGTCTCATGGTAACGGCCGCCGAGCGGGGCGAGGGCGTTTCGCAGATCGCCACGGGACTGGCCCTGGCAGGCCCGGCAATCTGCCCGGATCGACGGATCGCCGTAGTCGATTTCAATTTCAAGCGTCCGATGGTCGGCAGGCTCTTTCGGATTCCTGCGGTGCAGGGCGTGGCCGATGTGCTGGCCGGCAGATTGCCGATCGAGGAAGCGCCGATTCAGACGCAGGAAATGGCGATCGACGTACTGCCGGCCGGATGTGCTAACGGCAGCGTCCTTTGTCCTTTCCCTTGGCCCGTCGCCGGGCAACTGATCGATCATCTGCGGGCGTATTACGATTACATTCTCCTGGATGCCCCTGCCGTGAACGTCGATGACCTCACTGCCGAACTGGGTTGCCTGGCCGATGGAGTGCTCCTGGTGATCAGGGCGGGGACAACGCATCGCGAAGCTGTTATGGAAGCCAGGTTCAGACTCGACCGGGCGGGTGCGCGGCTTGTCGGTGCGGTTCTTAACGACTGATGCTTTCTTTGACGGAGCCCGACGATCGGCGATGAACTTGTTTGCGGCTCAATCCGATCGCGAACCGATTCTTTTCAGACCCGACGGCGTTGGGGCTTCGCTGGGCTTCTACCTGCCGGCCACGATGCTTTCGCGCTTCATGGGTTTGATCCGGGGCGTTGTGCTAACCTGGCTGATCAGCGAGAGCCAATACGGCCTGTTGCAGATCGCGATGTTGTCCATCTCGATTCTGCATCCGTTGCTGGGTGTCGGCTTCAATGAGGCGATGACTCGTTACGTGCCCCAATACGAGACTCGCGGGGCATTGCGGGCGTTTCTGGCCAGGGCGCTGGCCGGGGCGATGCTGATCAGCCTCGTTGTTTGCGGCCTGGCGTGGTTGGGGGCCGGTCCGCTGGGCCGCTTCCTGTTTGAAATCATGCCGGAGGCCGGCGGATTGCCGGCCGGTTTCGATGTCACACTGATCGGCCACTTGGCCGTCGCAGCAACGTTTTGCCTGGTGCTCTACTTCCTGATGCTCGGCATCCTGCGAGGCCTGCGCATGTTCCGCGCGATCAGTGCGATCGAGACGGTCTATCAGGTCGGATTCACGGTGGTGGCGGTGGTGATCGCCTTGTTCGGATGGAAGAGCGCTCAGGCGATGTTGATCTGTTACGCGGCCAGCGTGCTGGGGACGGTGTTGTTGTTCTCCCCTTGCCTGGTGCGGGTGATCGGTTCGGCCGCCGATCAGCCCGAGCCGCTGTCGGAATCCGGCCGGGCTCTGCTTGGGCAAATGCTTCGTTTCAGCATCTGGGCGGCGTTGGCGGCGCTCATGTGGCAGACCTTGCAGTACTATCCGGTCTGGTACTTGCACAAGGTCTGCGGCCGCGAGGGCGAGGTGACGGGCATCTTCGCGGCCATGAGACTGCTGGCCCAGGCGGTCCTGGTCATTGCTCTGGCGGTGGTGACGGTGGTTCAGACGTCGGTCACCAAGACTTGGGAGACCCAGGGGCGGGAACTGGCCGACCGGCTCTTGCTGCTGGGATTCAAGGCCACGGCCCTGGTCCTTCTGGGGCTTTCCGCAGTGCTGGCCGTCTCGGCCCGATTGCTGGTGATGATTTATCCTTCGTCGTACTCGATCGGCCAGGCCGCGATCACGCCGTCGCTGCTGAACTACGTTCTGTGGTCGTACCTGCTGTTTCAGACTATTCATTTCACCTTGATCGAGAAGACGCGACACGTCTTCGTTCCATGGTGCCTGGGGCTTCTATGTACCGTCGCGCTGAGCAAGTGGCTGGTTCAGCCCGGCTTGCCCGACGAGGCGGCCATCCTGGCGGCGGCGTGGGCCGGTGTCCTGGGCATCACGCCCGCGATGCTTGCCTGCCTGGTATTGCTCAAGCTGGAGAAGCGGCCGTTCGATTTCGGCACCTGGTTGCTGCTGGCGGCCGCCAGTGTCCTGGCCCTGCCGCTCCCGCTGATGGTGCCGGTCATGGGTCTTGTTCTCCTGTTGGCCGCCGGGACGACCGCGATTCTCAACCATGAGGAGAAACGTCAGATCCGCGATTTCCTCGCCACCGGCCACGGCACGGCAAGACAGATTCTCTCACAGCTCGTTGGATGGATGTGAGGCTGAAGAAAGGATGAAGGATGAATTGAGGCGGACTATGTGCGGGTGCCCCGTTCCTGGGTTCGCCCTGAGCGCGTCGAAAGGCTCAGCAGCAAGTGGGGGCTCATCCTAAGGCGGACCGTCTTTTTGCGGGCCGCAGGCCAAGCGCGCGTAAACCGGCAATATGCGCGCGAACCCCACAGATGTCCGGCCGTAAGGATTCAAAGGCGCATGCCCACGCAAAGCCGTGGGCATGGCACCCGGCCTTCGGGTGGAGGATTGGCGTCGTCATGAATGCCGAATGCGGAAGGGATTCCGCGAGGAGTGCGGCCCGGAAAGGATTCCGGGCCGAGCGGTTCATTTGGAGGCGCATGCCCACGCAAAGCCGTGGGCATGGCACCCGACGATCGGGAGGCATGCGCGCAAAATGCGCACCAGTCGCGACGGGAGAGACTAAGGCGGACCCTCTTTTTGCGGGCCGCAACCCAAACGTTCTGCGATCCAGAAACATGCGCGCAAGCCGCACAGATATCTGGCCGTAAGGTTCTAATCGCGATGTGAGCGTTCTCCTTCATCGAATCGACACAGCGGATCGAAGAGCTTAGCGCCGACCCACTTGGCCACCGTGCGGTCCTTGAGCAGGGCGACGCGCCAGACGTCGCACAGGAAGCGCTGCCGCCAATTGCTCTCCACGCCCCGGCCCATCCCTTGAAGCACCAGCAGGTCGCTGTCCGCGGCGGCGGCATTGCACTCGTCGCTGATCCGGCTCAGGTCGATCAACGGGCTGTTGCTGCCGTTGGCGACGGTTGCGATGATTCCGCTGGTCCGCAAATCCGCCAACACCGGATCCTGTTGTGACAGACGGTCGAGCAGGGGATTCAGTTCATCGAAGGTGATATCGTTGAGAGCGGGCTGTGAGTTGGCCGCCAGGACGACGCGCGTTCCCGCCCGGGCCATTTCGCGTACCAGGGGCATGACTCCCAGCACAATGTCGGTTCCCGCGTTGTCCACGAAGAACAGGGCCTGCTTCCAGCGCCGGGGCGACATGATCCGGTCGCGGACGGCGTCGGCATGATCGATAAACCACGGCCGGGGGCGGATCTCGGTGAGAATCGTTGCGAAATCCAGTTTTCCGCTGTTGTAGAGATCGATCGTGTCGGGGGCGCCCAGGTCGAACATGTTTCCGGCAAACAGCATGCGGAAGAGCAATTCCCAGCGTTGCGGCAATAGGCTTTCGTCGACATCCCGAACGGCCTTCGGGTATATGCGGGCGGCCATGTTGTTCTCGCGAGTCTTGACGCCGAGATAGGGGTCGGGCCAGCCGTATTTGTTCAGCATCCGCTGCCGGAAATCGCACAAGTCGATGGTTGACTGAAGGCCGGTCCGCTCCGACTCAGCCCGGATGTGCCGCATGCCCTCGGCGTATTCGGCCTCAAACAGCGGCCATCGTTCTGCAAAACCGTCGCCCGCGAGGCCGTCCTCTATGAGCCGCTTTTTGATGTTGGCGGTGAAGCTCTCGAAGAGGCCCAGCCAGTAGTGGCGATCCTGGTCGTCCTGAACGCCGTCCCAGTCAAACGCCTTGTACGTCTTGGGGTCAGCCAGATGACAGAGAACGGCCATGGTCTGCTCGCGTTGGATTAGTCCCGCTTGGCTCCGGTCCTCACATCCGTTGGCGGGGCGATTTCGTCGGGAATGGGGATCGGGCGCCCGGTGCGATCCACGCAGGCCAACGTTGTGGTCGCCTCACAGAGGATGACGCCGTCGCGAAGGAGCCGGTATTCATGGTCGATCCGGGCCCGCGTTTGACGGAGGATGCGGACTTCGAGCTTGAGCAGATCGTCGTAACGGGCCGGTCTTTTGAAGGTGCAGGCCGTCTTGGCGACCACGAACAGCACGCCCTTTTCTTCCAGATCGCGGTAACGAAACCCGGCGGCGCGGAGCAATTCGGTCCGGCCCATCTCGAAATACTCGAAGTACTTCGAGTGGTGCAGGTAGCCCATCGGGTCGCACTCGGCATAACGGACCCGGATTTCAAGCTCGATTGACGACACCGGTTGACTCATTCGGTCTTTCCTTGCTCTGGCGAGCGAATCATGGTACTCGTGATGGCGTGCGAATCAACAGGAGCAAGTCCATTGTCCGAGCCTACATCCATTGCGGTGCCGCCTGTGGAGGATGAAGGCCTGCGCTGCATCAAGTGCGGGTACAACCTCACCGGCTTGCCCGGTTCGATCTGCCCGGAGTGCGGCGTGACCGTCGATTGGGAGGCCGTTCGCCGCAAACGTGACGAGCTGCGCGAGCGCATCGGCACGCCCTGGGAGCGATGGCGCTGGCGACTCAAACCTGTGGCTTTCGTGGTCACGTGTCTGCAAGTGGCGTTCCTGCCGTGGCGATTCGCCCGGCAAGTGCGCGACCGGCCGTCCCTTCTATCGGCGGGGGCGTTTCTGTTGGTGTGTATGGGTCTGCCGATTCTCTGGTTTGGGGGCGGTATTCTCTGGACTGGTCCCGGCGATCGTGACACCCTTGCCTGGTGGATGTGCGGCGTGATCTGCCAGGTTGTCTTTCAGACCGTCGTGTTCGGTCTTCTGCTGCCGGTGGACGGCATACGTGGATCGCTGAGATTCTGGTTTGCGGTCACCGCCTATACCAGTTATCCCCTTCTCCCTGAAATCTGGACCGGGGCTCCATACATCGTCGATAATGAGAGCAACCTGTACCCGTTCAATCTCCTTTTGCGCAAGAGCGGCTCGGGTTGCCTTTGGACCAGCCTGCTGTTCTATCTCTGGTGGATCGGGCTGGTGGTTGTGGCCCTTATTCGCCTGCCTCGCCGACGATGGTGGCGAATTGCGATCATGATTGTGGCAATCCCGCTGATGACATACGGATCGACGTACTTCTGATGCCAGATGGCCCAGGGGCTTGACGCGGCGGGCAAGGCACTGGGGGTGCGATGAAGCGAAGGATGAAATAGAGGGGATGAAGGATGAATCAGGGGAGGCACAGGAAGATCGGCGAGTTGCCTGCGACGTTCAGCCGTTTCATCCTTCCGCCTTTATCCCTCATCCTTCTGATCTTACTCCCACTCAATCGTGCTCGGCGGTTTGCTGGAGACGTCGTAGACCACACGGTTGATGCCGCGGACCTCGTTGATGATCCGGGAAGAGACGCGTTCGAGGACTTCGTAATCGATCCGCACCCAGTCGGCGGTCATGAAGTCGGTGGTTTCGACGAATCGTATCACGGCGACCTGCTGGCCTTCATAGCTGCGGTCGTCGCCCATGACGCCCACCGAACTGACCGGCAGAAGGACGGCGAAGGCCTGGCCGATGCTTTTGTACCAGCCGGCTGAGCGGATCTCGTCGATGACAATCTCGTCCACCTCTTGAAGCAGCTTGACGCGCTGGGGTGTCACCTCTCCGACGATTCGCACCGCCAGGCCGGGCCCTGGGAAGGGATGTCGCCAGATGATCTCCTCGGGCAGTCCGAGATGGACCCCGGCCGTGCGGACCTCGTCTTTGAACAGGTCTCGCAGCGGTTCAATCAGCTCGAAGCCCAACTCGGCCGGCAGGCCTCCGACATTGTGGTGCAACTTAATGTTCGCGGAGGTCCCCGAAATGCCGTGTCCCGATTCGATCACGTCGGGGTAAAGCGTACCTTGGGCCAGGTACTTGGCGTTGGGGATTGAGGCCGCCTCGGCCTTGAAAACCTCGATGAATTCGTGACCGATGCGCTTGCGCTTTTCCTGCGGATCGGTCACCCCTGCCAGACGGGCGAAGAAACGATCGGCCGCCCGCACCACGCGCAGATCGATCTGGAAGTGGTCACGAAAGGTTGCCTCAACCAGTTCAACCTCGTTCTTGCGCAACAGGCCGTTGTCCACGAAGATGCAGACGAGGCGATCGCCGATGGCCTTGTGCAGCAAAGCCGATACCACGCTGCTGTCCACGCCGCCGGAGAGTCCGCAGATGACGCGTTCGTCGGGCTTGACCTTTGCGCGGACGGCCTCGACCGCCTCATCGATGAAGTTGCCCATCTCCCATTGACCCTTGCAGCCGCAGATCTCGTAGAGGAAGTTGCGGAGAATCTGCCCGCCGCAGGGTGTGTGAGTGACCTCTGGGTGAAACTGGACGCCGTAGACGGGCTGGGTCTTATGCCGAACGGCCGCGATGGGGCAGTTGGGCGTCCGGGCCAGCGGGACAAAGTCGGCAGGCAGGTCCTGGACCATATCGCCGTGGCTCATCCACACCGTTGTGGGCGACTGAACGTGGGCGAGCAGATCATGAGAGTCGATAACCTCCAGCCGCGTCCGGCCGTACTCTCGTGCCGGCGCTGCGTTGACCTTGGCCCCCAGGCTCTGGCAACTGATCTGCATCCCGTAACAGACTCCCAGAACAGGTATGCCGGTCCGAAGCAGCGCCGGGTCGCACCCAGGCGCACCGGGCGCATAAACACTGGCCGGTCCGCCGGAGAAGATCATGCCCGCGACGTTCATCTCGCGGACTTGCGCGGGGCTGATCGTCGGCGGGCAGATCGTGCTGTAGACACGATTCTCGCGGACCCTTCGTGCGATGAGCTGGGCGTACTGGCTCCCGAAATCGAGTACGGCAACCGTTTCCTTCATGGTGGCGGATTATATCGAAGGCGCGGCCGGCGGGCGAGACTCCTGAACGGTGGAATCAGGGCCCGGTGGTCCCTGCTTTGCAGTGTCCTTGATCTTGAGTACCACAAGCGTGACGTCGTCGATTCGGTCGGCCAGGCCGCGAAACCGACGGATGTCCCAAAGTATGTTCTGAGCAATCAGTTGAGCGGGCTGGTCGGCGTAGCGAATGAGAGATTCGCCGAGCCGGGGACGACCATACTGTTCGTCGGAGAAATTCAGCGCCTCGGCCGCCCCGTCGGTGTACAGAAGTACGACGTCGCCCGGCTGCAAGGAGACGAGCTCGCGCTCGAACCTGGCCGTTTCGTCTATTCCAAGGACCATCCCGCCGGTACCCAGGGGCTGGATCTGACCGTTGCGGAGCAGCATCGGCGGTTCGTGGCCGGCATTGCAGTAGGTCAATCGTCGGCCGTCGGGTGACAGCACGCCGTAAAACAGCGTCGTGAACTCGCCGATCTTCGTTTCCGCGCACACGTGTTTGTTGAGCATCGCCATGATGTGATCGATGTCATAGGTGAACTTCGCGTAGACCCGGAGGGCCGACCGCAGCGACGCCATGACCAGCGAGGCCGGCACGCCCTTGCCCGATACATCGGAAATGGCAATACCCAGGTTGCCGTTGGGTAGCGGGATGAAATCGTAAAAGTCGCCGCCGACATTGTAGGTGGGGCGGTAGACGGCGCCGATCTCAACCTGTCGGCAGACCGGCGGCTGACTCGGAATCATCCGCCGCTGCACCTCGCCAGCGTAGGTGATCTGCCGCGAATAGCGTTCGGCTTCAAGGGTCTCGGCCATCAGCCGGACATTGACAATCGCCGCTGCCGCCTGGGATGCCACGGCTTGGAGCAGGGCGGCTTCGAACGGCGTGAACACATGCGGTTCCCCGGTGTAAACGCGAAGCACCCCGACAGTCTTGCCGCGGTAGATCAACCCTACGACCAAGCCGCTGACGATGCCCTCGCGGCGAGCTTCTTGAGGATAACGCGTCCGCGGATCGGTGGGAGCGTCGGCGATGTAGACCACCTCGCCGCGCATTGCCGCCCGGTCGATGGGATTCTCTTCGACGGTGACCGCGCCCTTGTTGAGGTACTCTTCCGAAAGGTTATGAACTGCGCGGATGACCAGATTGCCGCTGGTCTCGTCCAGCAGACGGATGCTGCAGGCCTTGACGCGCATCACCTCGCACACCGTTCGGGCCGTCCGGTTGAGAACTTCCTGCAGGTCCATCGTGCCTGAGAGAAGGCTCGCGATGTTGTACACCGCGGTAAGCTCTTCGATTCGCCTGCTGAGGCTCATCTCGTGGAGGCACAGTTCCGCCAGCAACTCGGCAAACAGGCCGGCCATGTTGCGGGCGGCGGATGCTTCCGCAGGGCTCCAGGGCTTGAGCGACGCGGCCGCCTGTCGCAGCTCTCCGGCAGGCAAGCCGGCCGCGGACTCGATCCGCGAGATGGCCTCTTGCGATAGGGGGGTTCGAGAACGGTCGCCGAGTGTCAGCATTCCCGCGCACTGGCTGCTGCGGCAGATCGGAATGCCGAATCTCTCCAGAGGAGCGGCAGTCAAAGCGTTCGTACCCGAGGGGGGCTCGCCTGGCGGCGATTTTCCGGCAGCACGGTTTGCAGTATCGCGGTGCGTCGAGATGACGAGTTCCCGACCCTGAGGTGTGCTCAACACGCGACGGATAAGGTCGTTACCGGCTACCGGGCCGGCGGCCACCTGCCCATCATTGTCAAAAAGTACGACCGATGCTGAAGTTGCATCTGCCAGAACATCCAGGGCATGGCGCAACGAGTTGTCGGACAGGGTATCCCTGAGGTGTTTGATGCAGAACTGTGGCCCCTTCATTCAACACTTCCCCAGGCGGGTTGCGGCGACTCGCCAATGAGCATTATAGGCGGTTGTTGGGAATGGGGCAAAAGCCGCATGCCGACGCAGCGGATGTCTACGGGACTTCCAGGCTCACATCGCCGTGAACCGGTACCTGAAGGCGGCCCGCCTTTTTGCGGGCCGCAACCCAAGCGCACTGTGATCCAAAATGATGCGCGCAAGCTGCGCGGATGTTTAGCCGTAAGGTTCTCCTGGCGGTCATCGACTCCTCAGATGACCGAACCTGACTGAACGGGGCCTCCCGACGGGGCGCTGGCAGGGGGATCGTCGCTCGTCGCCTTCTTTTTTTGTGCGGTATGTGCATATCGGCCGCGCACGATCTGACAACCCCAAATACGCACAACGGCGGATGCGCTGGGATTCTTGACCCTGGCGACATCCGCCGTTGGCGTCTTTATTTGGCCCAGGCTTCGTCGGCCTGCACGGTCCTGGTGCCGGACCCTATCGGGGTCCTTCTCTGAAAACTCGGCGCCTCGCTCTTGAGGCATCGCCGCAGTTGTTTCTGCGAGTCTTGTTGTTGGGCTCCTGTCCGTTCTTACGTCCGAACCTCCTGTTTGACCCAGCACCTTGGCCGCGGCCTGCATATGCTGTTGATCTTCGCGGCTCGCCGCGACCCCCCTTTCCCCCGGCCGGCGCACCTACGGAGGTGCTCGTTCTCCTTCGCCAGAGAAATCATGAAGCCGCAATCGCAACGGGGATAAGTTCATCCCCGATCTTGCGGATACCTTCCAATAGAAAGACCCCTTCCCCTGCTCGCGCACCTTGTCGCGGTCACGGGACTTTTCCTCAACAGGGTCCAGCGTACCGACCTGGGATTCGCCGATGATCTCCGGAATACCGGGCATCGCTCGCACCTCCCATTCAGCCGCGTATCCGCGGGCATCATGCCCGCGCTGGGATGTCTTCAATCGCCTCGTGGCCCCCAGGCCATCTACGGCAACGTGACGCTTGATATGGCCTTTCGCTGAAATCAGTATAAACCAAAACGGGCCGAATGGCAAGGCTTTTTTCGCGAATCTCTCAGGCCCGCGGGGACACACGGCCGCGGTTGCGGGCCCCGATCCCGTGTGGCATAATCCGCTCCACCCCGCCCGGTGAGGCCCGGGCCGCGGATGAGGCCAAAGGTGTTCTTCCTGTTTGATTGAAAGGAGATCCCATGTCGCGACGGTGCACATTGTGGGTTTGCTCAATGTTGATCCCGATGGCGTTTGTCCTCGGTTGCCAGGGGCAGGGAGCCTTTTCATCCGGCGGGGTAAATGCCGCCGACATCGATCCGACACTACCGGTTGTTCCAAATGGCGCAGTCGGTCGCGCAATCACGTGGGAGAATCGCGCCGGTGCCGTTGGTGCCGGCGGCGTGAGCGAAAGCAAGCTTGGCAAGGGTCGCAAGGGCTCTCCATGCATCCCGGAGGTTAAGAACGGCGAGACGGTCGCGCTGATGGACATTGACGGCTGCGGCGTCATCAGGCACATCTGGATCACGATTCCGGACCGCTCGCCCGAGGCGATGCGAAACATGATCCTGCGGATGTACTGGGACGGGAGCGAGATGCCCAGCGTCGAGGTGCCGCTCGGCGATTTCTTCGGAGTGGCCCATGGGCAGTGCCGGGTGCTGACGACCGCCTATGTTACTCAGGTCCTGGGCCGGGGGTTCAACAGCTACTTCGCGATGCCGTTCGGCACCCATGCGAGGATCACGGTGACCAATGACATGCCCGATGGAAAGAAGATGGGGGCGTTCTTCTATCAAATCGACTATGAGTTGCGCGACAAGTTGCCGCCGAACACCGGTCGTTTCCATGCCCAGTTCCGCCGCGAAAACCCGACGGTGATGAAGCGGGACTACGTGATTCTCGACAATGTCGAGGGGCCGGGCTTTTTCCTCGGCTGCGTCATCGGCGTCAGGGCCCTCGGGCCGCACTGGTGGGGCGAGGGTGAGATGAAGTTCTACATGGACGGCGACACCGACTTCCCGACCATCTGCGGCACGGGTACGGAGGACTATTTCGAGGCCGCCTGGGGCATGGGGGAGTATCAGACGCCGTATGCGGGTTGCCCGATGCATCTGACCAACGACTTCTTCAGGCACCCGCTGGTCAGCCTGTACCGCTTTCATGAGAAGGACCCGGTCTATTTCCGAAAAAGCTTCAAGGCCGTGATTCAGCAGATCGGCTGGAACCAGGGGCTCTTCGAGCGAAGCGATGACTGGTGCAGCGTCGCCTACTGGTACCAGCTCAAGCCGGTCAAGCAGATGCCGCCGTTGCCGGATCGCGCGGCTCGGACCGCCGATATCATCGAACCTCCCAAACCCAAGGAGGACAAGCCCAAGGCCGATGGCGGCGGGTTTGTGCCGCTGTTCGACGGCAAGACGCTGAACGGGTGGACCATCTACACGCACGAAGGCAAGAAGGTCGAACCCAAGGACAGCTCGTGGAGCGTTCCCGAGGATGGTGTTCTGCACACCACCGGTGACGAGAGCAAGGACTATTGGATCTCGACGGACGAGAAGTACGGCGACTGCGTGCTGAGGATGGACTTCAAGGTCAGCCAGGGGGCCAACAGCGGCATCTTCCTCAAGGTGCCCGGCCACGATCGCCCGGCGTACACGGGCTTTGAGGTTCAGATCATTGACGACGTCGGCAGGCCGGCCGACAAGCACAGCACCGGCTCCATCTACGATCTCTTTGCCCCAGTCGCGAACGTCTCGCGGCCGCTGGGCCAGTGGAACAGCATCGAGATTACCTGCAAAGGCTCCCTCGTGACCGTGGTCATGAACGGCCTCAAGATCATTGACTGCGACTTCAGCCTGATGACCGAGCCGATGGGCAAGTTCGATTTCCCCTATGCCAAGATGCCCGCGATCGGTTACATCGGCATGCAGACCCACGGCAATGCGGTATCGTTCAGGAACATCAGGATCAAGAAGCTGAACTGATCCGAGAGGGCGGCAAGTGTCGAGCCGAAAGGGCGGGCGTCGCCGATTCCGGCCGGCGGAACCCGCCTATTCACCTGGAACACGTTGCTGCATCGACGTGCGCGGCCGCCGGGTGTAGAATCTCACTCAGAGTGGGTTTGCCCGGCCTAGCCGAAAGAGCAGACGGTCGCCGATATCTCAATTGTTCGTGGAGACGCCCCATGATTCGCCGGATTGAGGCTCTCAACTACCGCTGCCTGAAATACATTTCTCAGGAACTGGACGACTTCCATGTTCTCGTCGGCCCGAACGCGTCCGGGAAGACCACGTTTCTGGATGTAGTGGCTTTTTTGGGTGACTTGGTTTCCGGTGGACTGGAACAGGCAATGGGCGGCCGTACTCAGAATTTCCAAGATCTGGTCTGGCGGCGATCAGGCGACCGCATCGAATTGGCTGTCGAGCTGGAGATTCCGCCGGAACGGCGGGGCGAGGCAGACCGGGCTGGCCACGACCGGGTTCGCTACGAGGTGGCGATTGGCCCCGACCGCGAGACGGGAGCTCTCGCGATCCTGGCCGAGAAGGTACTCTTGAAGCAGACCCCGCATCGCCAGTCCGTGCAGCGGTTCCTGTTCCCGGTCGAACCGGAAACGCCCGAGAGCCTTATTACGGGAAAGATCGCCCGCAGCGTCAAGACCGTGGTGAACAAAGTCCCGGGAGGGAATGACAACTTCTACGCTGAGACGAACAAGGGCTGGGATCACGCTTTCAAGCTGGGGCCGCGCAAGTCAGCCCTGGGCAACCTCCCCGACGACGAGAGCAAGTTTCCTGTGGCAAGCTGGCTCAAGGGAGTCTTGAAAGAGGGCATTCAGAGGCTTGTTCTGAATAGCGCCGTCATGAGAAAGCCGAGTCCGCCCAGCCTGCCTAGCTCTTTTCTGCCGGACGGGGCCAATCTGCCGTGGGTTATCGAAGGGTTGCGTCAGCAGAAAGCCGATCGGCATCACGAATGGGTTGTCCATCTACAGACTGCTCTGCCGGATCTCACTGATGTCAAGACAATCGTAAGAGAAGAAGACCGACACCGGTACTTGGTGGCCTGTTATCGAGATGGTTTGGAGGTGCCTTCCTGGATGGTGTCTGACGGCACGTTGCGTCTGATGGCGCTCACACTGCTTGCCTATCTGCCCAGACTCCGGGGCGTTTATTTGATCGAGGAGCCCGAAAACGGCATCCACCCGCGCGCGGTCGAGGCTGTCTTTCAGTCTCTTTCCGGTGTCTACGATGCACAAGTGCTGCTGGCGACGCACTCTCCGGTGATTCTCAGCATTGCCGATTCGTCCGAGGTATTGTGCTTCTCGAAAACGGAAAGCGGAGCAACCGATGTGGTTCGGGGAACGGAACATCCCAAACTGCGAGACTGGCGGGGTGAGACCAATCTGGGTGTGCTCTTCGCCGGAGGAGTGCTTGGTTGAATACCTGGAGCTCTGATTTGGTCGTTCTGGTGGCCGATGCGAGCATCGAGTCAGCCGTGAGAGGACTCCTAGAACGGAACCAGGCACTCCCTATTCGACCAGTGAAGGCGGACGTTCACACCCACATCGAGCGAGATCCTGGGTGTTTGCTGCACAGCCACGACTTCCTCCGTCCACTCGCCTCGCGGTATGCCCATGCGCTTGTCCTCTTTGACCGGGAGGGGTGCGGCCAGGAAACCAAGTCACGAGAGATCTTGGAGCAGGCGGTGGAGGCGCGTTTGGCTGGGACCGGATGGTCGAATCGCGCGGGGGCGGTGGTTATTGACCCTGAATTGGAGGTTTGGGTCTGGAGCGACTCTCCTCATGTTGAAGATGTGCTGGATTGGCGAGGTCAGGCACTGCCGTTGCGGTCATGGCTCGCCGACCAGGGCCTGTTGCAGGAAGGCCGGCTCAAGCCCGCACACCCCAAGAGAGCCTTGGAGCGGGCTCTGCGGCTGGTTGGCAAGCCGCCCTCGTCAGGAATTTACGGAGATCTGGCACGGCGAGTTGGTCTTGACAGATGCACAGACCCGGCGTTTCTGAAGCTGCGCCGCTTGCTCACGAGCTGGTTTCCGCCATCCGGTTCGGCCTGAGCATCAGCCTTCGCGTTGCATCGACTTACCCCCATCGCGATGATAGAATTGCCGTATTCGGTTTGTGCCGGTCGGCCGATGGTGAGCCGCGGTCACAAAGGGTTATTGTGATTGAGCCGTTGAGGCACTGCTCACAGAGCAGTGACACACTTGCTCGGCCCGGAATCCGCTCTCGCTCGGCCCGGAATCCTTTCCGGGCCGCGGCGGCTGGCGGAATCCATTCCGCATTCGGCGAGAATGAGGAGGCGAATCCTCCATGCGGAGGGCCCCAGAAAGGATTCTGGGACCAGCGGAAATGGATTCTGGGACCAGCGGAAATGGATTCTGGGGCCAGCGGAAACGGATTCTGGGACCAGCGAGCACTGCTCACAGAGCAGTGGCACACCAGTACGTTCAACAGCGGCGGTGAATCGGTGTTTGTAGGTTGGTGTTTGAATGTCCACGCTTGATCAGTTACCCCCGACGTACGAACCACAGAGTGTCGAGCCGGAGATCCGCCGCATCTGGGCGGAGTCCGGGTGTTTTCATGCCGATCCGACCGCCAATGCGAACGAGCCCTACACCATCGTCATCCCGCCGCCGAACGTGACCGGGGCCCTGCATGGCGGGCACGCTCTCAACAACACACTGCAGGACATCCTCATCCGCTGGCGGCGGATGCAGGGGTACAACACGCTGTGGATGCCCGGCACGGATCATGCCGGTATTGCCACCCAGGCAGTGGTTGAGAAGCGCATCTTCGAGACTGAAAGAAAAACCCGGCACGACCTCGGCCGCGAGGAGATGGTCCGCCGCATCTGGGAATGGAAGGAGCAGTACGGCAACCGCATCATCGAGCAACTCAAGCTCATGGGTTGCTCGTGCGACTGGGATCGCACGCGTTTTACTCTGGACGAAGTCTGCGCTCGGGCCGTCCGCCATACCTTCTTCAAGCTGTTTAAGGACGGCCTGATCGTCCGCGGCAAGCGCCTGGTCAACTGGGACACGCACCTCCAGACGGCCGTGGCCGACGACGAGGTGTACCACGAGACGATCCAGGGCCATTTCTGGCACTTCAAGTACCCGGTGAAGGACCCGCGTCCGGGCGAACCGACGCACGTCCACATCGCCACCACCCGACCCGAGACCATGCTGGGCGACACTGCCGTGGCCGTGCATCCCGAGCCGGACAAGGCCCTCGACAAGACCGAGGCCGAGCTGCGCGAGAAGCTGGCCGAGGTGCCCGACAAGGAGAAGCGGGGCGTCCAGGCGGCGATCGACGAGATTGTCGAACGCCGCAAGACGGTCCTGCCGTTGCTGCTCAAGCTTCGGGACATGGCCCGCGACGGTCGCAGACTCATCCTGCCGCTGGTCAATCGCGAGATCCCGCTGATCTGCGACGTATGGGCCAAGCCCGAGCTGGGCAGCGGCTGCGTGAAGATCACCCCGGCCCACGATGCCAACGACTACGAAGTCGGCCGGCGGCAGGGCTTGCCGATGATCAATGTCATGACGCCCGACGGCAGGGTCGCCCGGATCATCGAGCCCGACGGGGCGGTCAACCCGAATTCCCGCAAATACGAAGGCCTGCGTTTCGCCACTGACGCCCGCAAGAAGGTCGTCGCCGACCTGGAAGGCCTCGGCCTGGTCGAGAAGATCGAGGATCGGATTGTCGAGATAGGTCACAGCGACCGTAGCAAGACGCCGATTGAGCCATTCCTCTCTGACCAGTGGTTCGTACGCATGGGCGATCTGCCTGCTGAAGAGGCCGCCAAGATCGAAGGCCTCCGCGGCAGCAGCGGCCTGGCCCAACTGGCGATGGATGCCGTCTGCGAGAAACAACACGCGAGCGCTGCCGAGCGCAAAGCCTGCGGCAAGGTCCACTTCTTTCCCGAGCGGTACGCGAAGACCTACCTCGACTGGCTGAGCGAAAAACGCGACTGGTGCATCAGCCGGCAGCTCTGGTGGGGGCATCGGATACCGGTCTATCGCGGGCTGCAGATAGCAGATCATGAAGAGGCTAAGCGGCGTGATGCCAAGGCACAGGAGTGGTTGAAGGCCGGACGCATGGCGCAGGCATTTGGACCCGTGCATTCGACAAGTGCGCCTCCGCCTCCCGGAAGTCCGTGGTACTTTGTGGGTCCGGCCGCGCTGTCTCGCGAGATCTACGTCTGTGTGAAAGACGCTGACGACGATGAAATCGTCGCTGAGTTGCAGCGATGGGGCTTCGTCCAAGATCCCGACGTCCTTGACACCTGGTTCAGCAGCGCCCTGTGGCCGCATTCGACACTCGGCTGGCCGGCGCCGAATCCGCTTCTTCCCGAGGCGGACAAGCTGCTTGAGCGGTACTACCCGGGCTCGGTGCTCAGCACCGCTCGCGAGATCATCACCCTATGGGTCGCGCGGATGGTGCTCACCGGCCGGTACAACATCGGCAAGGTGCCGTTCCACGACGTCTACATTCACGCGGTGATCCAGGACGGCCAGGGCCGGCCGTTCAAGAAGACTCTGGGCAACGGATTCGACCCGGTGGACATCATCGAGGTCTATGGAGCTGATGCCCTGCGTTTCACCATGGCCAACTTGAGCACCGAGACGCAGGACATCCGGATGCCGATGAAGAAGGTCAAGCTCGACAACGGCCGGGAGGTCCAGTCCTCCGAACGCTTCGAGCTCGGCCGCAACTTCTGCAACAAGATCTGGAACGCCGCGAGGTTCGCGTTCATGAACCTCGGAACCCCCCCCAGCCCCCCCTCAACTGAAGGGGGGAGTGCGGAAAGGGCCTCAACTGAGGGGGGGGGTGCGGAAAGGCCCTCAACTGAGGGGGGGGGTGCGGAAAGGCCCTCAACTGAGGGGGGGAGTCAGGCAGTGGCTTCGAATGAGCGGGGCGGCGGTCAGGACGCTGGCCCGCAATCTCCCCCCCTTAACAAGGGGGGGCAGGGGGGGGTAGCTCCGTTAGATGTCGCCACCCTCCCCATCGAAGACCGCTGGATTCTCTCGCAGGTGAGCAAGGCGGCGGTCGACGTGCAGGATGCTCTGGAGAAGTTCCAATTCAGCCGGGCGTCGACGCTGGCCCGCGACTTCTTCTGGGACTGCCTTTGCGACTGGTACCTCGAACTGGTGAAGCCGCGGGTGCGCGAAAACCGCCGAGCAGACGAGGCCCGGCAGGTGCTGGCTTTTGCCCTTGATCAGTCCATCCGCCTGCTGCACCCGTTCATCCCATTCATCACTGAGCGGCTGTGGCGGCAGCTCAACGAGATCGTGCCCAGGCGCGGCCTGCCCGGTGTGGCCGAGTTAGATACCCCGGAACTGCTGGCGACCGCTTCCTATCCCCCGGCCGACGGCTGGAAGGACCTTTCCGCCCCTGATGCCGATGCGGTATTCGACGACTTGCGCAACGCCACCCGGGCGATCCGCGAAATCCGCCAGAATCAGAATGTTGCCCTCAAGGATACCGTCGACGTGGTCATTCGCGTGCCCGCTCAGCGTGTGGAGTCGCTGCGTCACGAGGCCCAGGTGATCAAGCAGATGGCCAAGGTGGGCGAATTGACCATCGGAGCCGACGCCGAGCGCCCGCCGAACGCCGCCACCCTGGTCATCGGCGACATGCAGATCTTCGTCGCCAACGTCATCGACCCGGCGGCCGAGCGCAAACGCCTGGAAAAGGACTTGGCCGGCCTCGATAAGCAGATCGCCGGCATCGAAGGCAAGCTCAACAACGCCGGCTTCGTGGAGCGGGCCCCGGCCGAGGTGGTGCAACGCGAACGCGAACGCTTGGCGGAGTTGCAGGCCAAACGCACTACGGTGCAGACGACGATGAACCAGTTGGGAGGCGTGTGAAAAGGGTCGGGCCCGGTCGGAGCCGCCGAAAGCGGCGAAGACCTGCTGTTTCTGTCGTCCGCTGGTCTCAAGATTTCTTCCGGGGCCTTCGGGGGGAGGGACTGCCATCGTCATGGATGCCGAATGCGGAGAGGATTCGGGGCCGAGCGGAGGGCCGAATGACGAATGTCGAAATCCGAATGACCAATGCCCAGATACCCATCACTCATCGATGGCCCGCGTTGGCCGAGGGGCTGCGGCGTGGCGAGCCGGAATATCGACTCTGCGAGGTTGCTTCGCTGTGCAGCACCTGTGAGGAATGAAGGGCGAAGGCGGAAAGCGTGCCGGGGGGTGGCAGGGATAGGCTCCAGAATTCACCTGGAGGGGCATGCCCGGGCACGGCCGTGGGCATGGCGTCCGACAGATTCGGCGGTTTCAGGCGGTCGTTTTGAAAAGAGCCTCCTCAGCAGAATCTGTGGGTAAGTTCTGGCTCCGGTAGCTGTCCAAGTGTATGATAGATAGCGATTTCCGCCACTTTCAGCTCCCGATAGCCATAGGCTTTTCTGATGGTCAATTTGATTTTGTAGTTGAGCCCCTCCACGATTCCGCTGTTGAACTCCTTCTTGGCCTTGAACCAGTTGAGGATCAATTCGCGGTGACTGCGGATGCTCCGGGCCACGGACTTGGGATATTAGGGACAGTCACCTATTATTGACACCGGGTGTGATGGTTTGTAGTGTGAGAGCATGTCGAGAGTTGGACGGATCGTGGTTCCGGGGTGGGCGCATCATGTCACGCAGCGGGGCAACAACCGCCAGGCCGTGTTTTTTGTTGATGATGACCGCCGGGCGTATCTGAGGTTCCTGAAGGAGC
>Ga0116146_1000685_pt1 | contig 39571 bp, 30 predicted proteins | sample AD_JPNHG2_MetaG_FD_89748 | JGI IMG/M metagenome (GOLD analysis project Ga0116146, IMG submission 89748) | Active sludge microbial communities of municipal wastewater-treating anaerobic digesters from Japan - AD_JPNHG2_MetaG | ecosystem: Engineered > Bioreactor > Anaerobic > Digestate | place... | reverse complement strand
TCTTTATACTTATTTATTATTTCTGGATTTTTTGAAGTAATATCGTACAAAAACCTTTCAAAATTGCTTGAAATAAGAATATCCATTGAAGGTGAGATTGTCTTATAAAATTGCCTGTTAACATCCATTCTGCCAGTTGTAAAAAACTGATATAAAATATTATTACTATTTGATGCACAAATTATAGTTTCTATAGGCAATCCCATCTTCTTAGCATAATAACAGGCTAAAATATTTCCAAAATTTCCAGTAGGAACTACAAAATTTATCTTTTCGCCATTTTTTATCTTATCTTGCTGTCTAAGTTTTGCGTAGGTATAAAAATAATATACTATCTGAGGTATAAGTCTTCCAATATTTATTGAATTTGCAGAGGTAAAGATAAAACCTTTTGATTTCATCTCTTCATTGAATTTTGTATCGTTAAAAATCTGTTTTACCACCTTTTGTGCATCATCAAAATTTCCTTTAATTGCAACCACATGTAAGTTTTTTCCGTTTGATTTTATCATCTGAAGCTTTTGAAGATAACTCACTTTATCTTCGGGATAAAAGACGACGACCTCAATTCCTTCGACATCTGAAAATGCCTCTAATACAGCTTTTCCTGTGTCTCCAGAAGTTGCAGTAAGTATAACTATCTTTTCTTTAATTCCAAGTTTTAATGCAGATTCTTTTAATAGATATGGAAAAATAGATAAAGCAAAATCCTTGAAGGCTAAAGTCTTTCCGTGATATAGCTCAAGAAAAAAAAGAGGATTAAAATCTTTTATAGCAGCTATTTCATCAATTTCAAAGTTTTTTAAATTATATGAATTTTCGATTATTTGCCATAACTTTTCTTCACCAAATTCATCAAAAAATATCCTTAATATTTCAAAAGCTATCTGCTGATAGTTTTTACCAATTATTTTTTCAACATCAAAATAACCAAAACTTTCAGGTACAAAAAGACCTCCATCATTTGCAAGACCTTTGACTATGGCATAGGTCGAGTCAACTTTATTAGAATCTTCTAGGCTTGATGCCATTTTGCCATTTCTTGTACTTATATATTTCATTTATAACCTCATTTAAGTTAACAATAAAAATTTATTGAAATTTAAACTATAAAAATAAGACAATACTTAAAACTAATATTATGCCTTACTACCATTTATTTTAATGGCTATTTTATAATTGTAAAATTTTTTGTATATTTTTAATGGCAAAATTTAAATAAATTATAAAAATATTTTTTTAAATAAATCTTAAAAAACAATTCTTGAAAACTAATAAAAAAATTTTTAAAAACTAATTGATGTTGAAATGGTAAAGATAAATTTATCAGTTCCTGAAAATGTAAATTCCCTTCCTTCTTCACCACCAATATATGTTAAAGAGTAGCTAAAAGGCAAAATACCTGGAAAGCTAAATGAGTTGTTCAAACTCAATCTGTAAGTAAAGTCGGTCAGGTTCATTAAAAAAGAGATAGACAAAGAAATATAATTATTTATGAAATTTGATTTTGTAAGTCTTGAATAGATATAGTATTTTCCAATATAAAGCAAAGATCCTTTGCCTAGTAAAGCATTTGCTATTGCAAGTTGATATATAATTTTTGATTCATCCGTACCATCAAGTGCATAGCCATCAGAATTGTAAAAGAAATCCAGCTCAAAAGAATAATCTTTTTTATCTCCAAAAACCTTACTTAAACCAACAGTCGCAAGGAAAACTGGATTATCGGTATATGAAGTTATAGGAATGTTATAAAATCCAGCATTAGTATAGCCCACAACCTTTTCGGTGTAACCTTTCATAGAAAATGCCGCTTCTCCCCATATTCCAAAACCAAGTAAATATCCTGAAAAATCAAAGCCAAATTTAGCATATTCATCTTTTGTAAGATATGTAGAAAGAGCAAGTTCAAAATCACCTATTGTATAATCAGCTCTAATACCAACAGATGTGGCATCAATAAAATTAGTGGCTTGATTGACGTTCATTGGTGCTGTATTATAAAAGTCAAAAAATACAAAAAGATTGAACTTTTTTATTGGAAGATGAAATCTAACTCCATTTTTACCTTCCCTTGTATCTATAGATTCTAAAGGATTATATTTTGCAAGATTTATAAAATCTGCTGGAGTCCAGAGATTAGCAGCTCCCCAATGAATTACCTGTTTCCCAATCCTTATAAATAAGATATTTTTTATGGAAAGATCAAAGAAAAGCTCCATAAGGTTAAATGAATCATTAAAATCGGATAAAGACAGACCTGATGAACTTAAATTTATTAAAGGATCGGAAAAAGCAGCAAGTGTTTGTGAAAAACTTTCAGAAAGATAAAATTTTGCATAAGGTTCGTAGATTATTGATAAAAATCCGATACCACTTAATGTCCAGAAATTGGTGTATTGATCAAATGTGGATGGAAAATTAAATGTAGAAGAAAATTGAAGGGTTCCACCAAAAAGAACCTGTAAAGTACTTACATTTTTTGATGCCTGCTGAACAGTCTGATCGAAGTTCCCCTCATCAAAAATGCTGTCTTCATCACTATCCTGAGCTAAAACCATATTGTTTGAAATAAAAAAAATGCCAATAACTAATACAGATAAAATAAAAAAGATAATAGATATTTTTTTATATTCCATAATCCTCTCCCGATATTTAGTTGAGTTTCAAAATATATTTAATCATTAAATTAATTTTTAAAGTGCAATTTTTTAATAATATTTTTGTTAATTATTTTATAAAATGCAATTTTTTAATAATATGTGGTTAGTTATTTTATAAAATGCGATTTTTTAATAATATTGTTTAATTATTTTATAAAATGTAATTTTATAATATTGGCCAATTATTTTATTGTTTTGATTGCTGCTCTAAAAATGCTTTTGTAAAAACATAATCAGGAATTGGTTCAAAAGATAAAGATGCCTCATCTACAGTAACCCATGTGCGACTTGATTCAATCTTGTTTTCTGTCATAAATTTTGTTAAAAACATCTTACCACCCTTTATAGGGATATATTTGATATAATATGAAACCTGCATAAGTGTTCCTGATAATGAAAAAGCTTCCTGCTTCATAGTAAGATAGTCAGATACTCTGATATACCACCTTTGAATTGGATATGAAACATCTGCTTGTTTTGCTGTAAGTTCTATAACATAACAGTCAGACTTATTAACAACTGCATTTGGAAGCATTTTTACATAATATAAATCGAGTGTCTTTTTCTTCTCAAAATCTTCAGCCTTTGCATCAGTTGATCCGACATTTTCTTTTCTATTCTTATGTATAAACTCTCTTGTTGAAGGCATATACATATAAAGATTGTCCTCCAATCTAAGATAACCTTTGCCTTTTTCACTATCTGGCTCTAAAAAGATTATGACAAATGCATTATCTTTATCTCTTCTATAATATCTTGCTTTATAAATCTTGTCGGGTTCACCAGTTTTTTGCTGTAAAAATAGTATTGTCGCAGTTACATCAGTGTTTTCAATATTTGTTATGCTTTCCATCTTTGTAATAATTTGTTCAGCCTTAGGATCATTTTTATCCTGAAAACCAAAAGCTGTAAATAAAGAAGCAAAAATGATTATTAATAAAAACGAAAAGAGTAATTTTTTATTCATAAAAGTTCCTCCAAATTTATTAATTCAAATTTATTATATTAAAATTATTATATTAAAATTTTTTATAAATTTTTTACCAAATTAATGAACGGCATTAAGTGCATCTATTGGCTTAATTTTACCTGCATATTTTGCTGGAATGTATGAAAAAATTGCTGAAAATAAAGTTAGAACAATAAGGATGCTAATCATATCTAAAAATTTTGGTATTAAAACAAGATGACCTTTATCAAACAGGAAACTGATATCTATAGGAACATTGAATTTGATAACCTGTCCAAATAATACAATTAAAATCAGGGATATCAATATGCCTAAAATAGTAAATATCATAGCCAAAAAGATATTTTCATATATATAAAGTCCAACAACTTTATTTGCTGACATTCCTATGGTTCTCATTGTTCCAATCTCTCTCATCTGATCATTAATTGTCATTCTTATATTAACATATAATGAGATACCTATTATCAAAAGCATTACAAGAGTTACAATATAAGCAAATGTTCTAATACTATTTATCATCTGATTCAAAGCAGATAATATCTCCTCCAAAGTAAAAATAGTAAGATGATATTTATAAATTGGGCTTTCAGTAAATATTTTTCTTGATTTAGTATTACCACCCATTCTGATGCCACCTTCCTGTCGTTGAATAACGGGTTTTTCAACCATATAGGTAGGGTCTTTTGAAAGTTCTTTTATCAAAATCATCCTTTTTTCATCTGCACCTTTTATCGATTCTGTAAAAATAAGCAAAGATGAAGCTGCCTTTTCAGGATAAAGCATTATTTTTTGTAAATATTCAAAATGGGAATATATCATGTTCTGAGCAAAAGGATTTGTATTTTTATATATCCCTTTTATTATAAATGTTGCAGTATTATATGCACCATAAATTGTCTTAGTAGATACAATAAATTCATCATTTAAATTAAACTCAAAATAATTTGCAAGATCAACTGGAATTATTACTGCTCTTTCTTCACTTAAAAATTCATCAAAGTTTCCTTTGACAAAGTTTATCTGAGATTTTAAAGATTGACTTTCTCTTTCAAGAACAACTCCAGTAATAGAAGAAGATTTAGTATATCCTTTATTGTAAATCCTGCTGAACATCGATATTCTTGGATAGATTTCTACCTTACCTGAAAAAGTCTTCCTTATTGCATCTTCAATCTTGAAATAATCGGGAATGATATCCAGGATCTTACCATTATCCTTATATTGCCCATATACATTAAGATGACCTACAAATGATTTTGAAAGGTTGTTCCCAAAATTTATTATAACTCCATTTGTAAATGCAAGTAATATCATCAAGATGATAGCTACAATTGTATATGTTATACCAAGAGAAAAAGTCCTTTTTTTATCTCTAAATATATTTCTAAATGCTATTTGAAGTATAACAGTATTCATCTTTATCTCCAATCTTTTTACTATTACTTATTCTAATTCTTTTTTAATTCTTTTTATCAATTACAACTATATTTTTTCAGACATTGCTTTTACTGGTGGTATCCTTGTTGCAAGACGTATTGGATAATAAGTTGCTATTATCGATATTATTAATATAAGGATAAATCCCATAATTATTGATGAAAAAGAAAAGATAAAATATAGTTTTCCACCTCCAAGAAGGACTTCTGCTATCATTTTAGGAATATTAAGTCCAAATTTTTGAAAATATAAAACAAAAGGAAGTGAAAAAATAACTCCCGCAATAAATCCAGTAAAATTCACCATAAGGGATTCTGATATAAACATGTTTCTTATAAAATTTTTACTTGCTCCAATTGCTCTCATTGTCCCTATTTCATAATATCTTTCATTAACATTAATAATAAGCGTATTCATTATTATGATACCGACAATGATGAAGATTAATGTTGTTGTAATCAATATAAAGATCCTCATTGCATTTGATATCTGATCAAGCCCTCCTGAAGCTTCATTGTATGGAACAACCTTATAAGAATATTGATCAGCATATTTTTTAAAATGTTGTAATGCATCATTAAGCTGAACCCCTTCTTTTAGCTTGACTGCTATCATAGTATAACCACTTAACTTTGTCTGTGAAAGATTTTCGATTTTCAACTCTTTTGTAAAATCAACATCTTCTGATGCAAAGATATCTTCTTCACTTGAGCTTGACAATGCTTTTGAAAGTTGTTCCGATGGATTGACTATTTCAAATCCGACAAAGTTATACAGATTTGAATAGGTCTTCATATCAATAAAACATGTACCGCTTAAAATCCTCTTAAAAGCCTTATACTCAAAAATACCAACCACTGGTATTTTGATGGCATTTACACTACCATTTTGTGTGAAAGCAACAACAGTAATCAAATCTCCGACTTTAAGTTCTTTATTATATCTTTTTTTAAATCTATCACTTATATCCTTTTCAATAAGAATTCCCTCTGTATATTTTTCTTGATTTTCTTGATTTAAGCCAAAAAAAGATCCTTCAAGTAAATTTATATTTTGAAAAACCTTTTGATATCTTACTGGATCTATTGCATTGAAAACTAAAAAAAGTTCCTGCTCTTCTTCTTGCTGATTTGCCCTTAATTTATCTTCTTCACTAACTTCTATTGTAGCAAAATTCTGGGTAAAAGGCACAAATTCTTTGACTATTGGATCGTTCGATAAAAATTCCTCTATTTTTTCAATATTTGAAATGTTTTGAAGTGGCGATATAAAAGAAAAAGGAGATGGTTTATCTTTAGATTTTTGAGAATATATTATTAAATCTCCAGTAAAATTATCTATAATTGCCTTTTTAGAATAATAACTTGCTGCATCGACAAAGGATTGTCCTAAAATTATCAATATCGTTCCAAAAAAGACAAGAAAACAGATTGCTATCATTTTCCCTTTATGTCTTAAAATAGATCTAAATGCTATTTTCAAGTATTCCATATTTTTTCCTTATTATTGCTTAAAAATTGTTATTTAAAAGCATTGAATTTATAAAGATTAAGAATCTATAACCTTACCATCATGAATCCTTATAACTCTTTGAGCATGTTTCATAATATCTGGATCATGAGTAGAAAAGATAAATGTTGTCTTTTCAATTTCATTTATTTCTTTCATCAATGAGATAATCTTATCACCAGTTTCAGAATCAAGATTTGCAGTTGGTTCATCAGCGAGAACAATAACCGGCTTTGTCACCAAAGCTCTTGCTATTGCGACCCTTTGACGCTGGCCTCCGGAAAGTTCAGATGGTTTATTTTTAATCCTATCTTCAAGTCCAACTTCTTTAATTAGTTTCATTACTCTTTCTTTCCTCTCATCTTTAGATATATTTTTCTGCAAAAGAAGAGGAAATTCTATATTCTCATAAACATTTAAAACTGGAATAAGGTTAAAAGACTGGAATATGAATCCAAGTTTATTTAATCTATAATTAGTAAGTTTTTTATCATCAAATTTTGAAACATCTTCATTATCAATTAAAACAGTTCCTTCGGTCGGTTTATCAATACATCCAATAAGGTTTAAAATCGTGGTCTTACCGGAGCCAGAAGGACCAGCAATACAAACAAATTCACCTTCTTTGATTGCAATATTTACGCCTCTTAAAGCATGTACCTCTGTTTTATCTAGCATATAAACTTTCTTAACAGACAAAAGCTCAACTACATTCATGATCTCTCCTTATAATTTTAATTTTAACCTAAAACTAAAAATTAAATTTATATGTGTATTATTGTCTTAGTTCACTAATATCATAAATTTATTTTATATAAAATCAAGCGATTTAAAAAATATATTTAAATACTCTTGAATTAAATCTATTGCCTAACTTATCTTTAATAATTTTTTGTCTGTATTTATCTTTATATATTTATAATTTATTCATCATTCAATATATAGTCAATCTTTTAATTGGATAATTTTGCATTTTCCGGTTATGAATTCAAGTGGGAGATGAAATTGAAATAAAATTATGATTTTTAATAAATTTTTTAATGAAAAATAAAATTAAAAAATATTTAAAAAATACTTAAAATTTCATTAATTTTTCTTGAAAATTTTAAATAATGTTCTATAAAATTATTATTAAATGGAGGAAAGAATGAAAAAGTGTATTTTATTGTTTTTTCTTGTATTATTAATTGCTACCCCTATTTTTGCACAATCTTCAAATGATCCCTCTAAATATTTTCAATCTTATTTAGAAAATGGAGATTTATCTATATATGCATCAATTGGCTGGTTTTGGGGTTTTTGTCTTAATGGTGGCGCAGAACTTGTTCTTGGACAGTGGAATATTGCAGATATTGTCCCAATCGATTTTTCAGTTGGAGTAAGAGTACTTTATGAAGGATGGTCCATTTATAGTTATAGCTATTATTATTTTGGAGCATCCCCTATGTTCATTATTCATATTGGAACAACAGGAAATTTAGATTTTTACGAAGGAATAGGATTGGGTTTTTGCTTGACAAATGATACTGGTTTATTTTTAAATGGCTTTAGTCTAGGCTTTTCAGCTGTATCTGGTGTCGCATGGTATCTTTCTAAAAATCTTGGACTTATTCTTGAATATGCATATGTAGGCTATGCAAGCACATGGGGTGTTGGAATTACATTGAAATTATAATGTTTTTATTTAAATTTAGTTAATTAAAATTTTTTTAAAAAAACATTAAAATAGGCTATCCTATAAATAAAAAAAGGATAGCCTTTTTTTTAATCTAAAATTTATCAAATTATTTTTAAATTTTATTTCATAGTTCGGATTATTATTCGTGGGTTAATATTATTATAAAAAAAATATCACTTTTCTTTTTTCAATTTTATATTAATTATTTTATAAAAATAACATAGAGCAATTATGAGAAAAAGATTGTTTTATCTTTTTATTATTTCAATATTTTTTATTTTTATAATTAGTATTAGCTCATATGGACAAGATAGAAAACAGCAAAATTGGGCTATATCTTATATAAACAATAGCCCTTTTATATTCTCTATTTCAGGTAGTCTTATTTTTTCATTTACCGGGATGGTTGAGATGAATCTTGGTAAATTTTATTTTGGTCAAATTCCACTTAACTATTGTTTTAGTTTTATTTCTGCACTTTTCATACAGGGCTCTACCTTTTCACTCGCTTTTTCGCCAATATTGACTGTTCATCTTGGACTTGCTTCAGTTCCTATTGAATTTATCGAAGGCATTGGTTTAGGAGTCGGTTTTGAAGCTTCTGATCAAATCAAACCTAAAATAGGTTTTACTGCTTTATTTCAGTTAAATTATTATTTAAGTAAATATAATGGAATTTTTTTACAGATCTCTTCGATTTCGGGATATATGAATTGGGGATTTGGAATATTTTTTAATACTGTAGGAGGTAAAAAGTGATTACTAGAAAACAAAAAGTTTTTTTTACTTTAACTATATTTTTTATTCTTCTTTTTATATTTGTTGCTCAAGATTATTCGCATCTTTTAAAGTATTCGACTTTTACTTTAGATAATGGTTTAACGGTATATCTTGTTCCAAAAACCGATATGCCTTTAGTATCTGTCTGGCTTGCATCAAAAACAGGAGCTTATACTGAAACTCCTGATACAAATGGTCTAACCCACCTTTTCGAACATATGTTTTTCAAGGCAAATAAGCATATGAAATCTGCTGTGGATTACTATAATGCAATAAATAAATATGGTATAATTTACAATGGTTTCACCTCAAAAGAATATGTATATTATTTTTATATACTTCCAAAACATCTTCTTGAACCAGCTGTAAGATTAATGCATGATTCAATAGTCTATACTGGACTTGATCCTGAAGAGCTTGAGAAAGAAAAACAGGTAATAATTGAAGAATATAACCTACGAAATTCGGATCCAGATTATTATCTTACGAGCAGATTGATGCCCGAAGCTTTATATCAGGATCAATTTTATAGATTTGATGTTATAGGTGACATGGAAGTTGTCAAATCTGCAACAGTAGAAAAACTTCAAAATATAAAAAATAACTTTTTCATACCTAAAAATTCTGCACTATTTATAGTAGGTGATTTTGATAATGCAGAAGCAAAAAAAATTGTTTCAAATACTTTTAATGATTGGCAGGGGAAAGACCCAATAACTTTGAAAATTAATCCTGTTAAGGATCTTACACAAAATGTTGTTAAATTTAACTACATGCAAAACCCTTACTATGCAAAAATTTATATAATGTTAAATGGTCCTGGCAAAAATGATGCTGATGGAGAAAGACTTGGATATGCTGCAGATGTGCTTTTTCAAAGTTTGGTTATGCAAAATCATCCATTTGGAAAAGTTTTATCAAACTATGTATATAGCTGGGATATATACTATGTTACAAATCTTTATGATGGACCAATATATTTTGAAGCAGTTGTGCCTGTTAATCAGGTAGGCAATGTATATAAAATATTTAAAGAAAATTTTAATAAGATAGTTAATGATGAATCATTCTGGAATAATCCTTCATTTATTAATGCTGCAAAACAAGCTTTAGCAATGAATCAGATAAAATTAAACAAGGTTCGTGATATTGAAAAGGTTGGTTCTTTTGTTTGCAGAACATGGAGTACCAATTCTTTCCCTAAAATTCTTGATCTATTCAATGAGTATAATAATGTAAAAGATACAGATATAAAAGAATTTATTCAAAAATATCTAGCCAATAAATTCTGGGTATTAGGAGTCTTAATTAATAAAGAAAAAGCAGCTTCCTATCAATATGAAAAATTATTAAAATAAAAAGTATATAATTACAAAAAATTGGAGAAATAGAATATGAGAAGATTAAAAGTCTATTATATTTTTATATTAATTGTTTTTTCTGCATTTCTTTTATCATCTTCGGGATGCGCAACAACTCCGACAAAGCTTGATGATAAATTTTTTAGCACTATAAAAAAGATTGGTACAGAGGTTGACTCTATTTATTACTTCAAATTGCCAAATGGAATATCTGTTTATCTTTATCAACAGCCAAAAAATGAAACAGATTATGAATCCTCGACTTTATATAATTCAGTATGGATTAGTTATATTTTTAATAACTTAGCTGTTTGTATGTCGGGATTACCAGCTGGAACTCAAAATGCACTTGCAGATATTTTATATTATATACCTGGTAAAAATTATGATTCAGATAAATTTGAAAAACTTTATAACTCGGGCTATCTTTCTTCTCTTAATTATGAGATGAGAGAAGATTTTTATAGAATTAATATAAGTAGTAGTCCAACATATTTTAATTCCTATCTTACAGATATTCCAGTAGATATATTAAATAAATCTATACCTCAAAATATAGATTTTAAGGCTCTTGTAAAATCATATACCGAGTTTTTAAATAAAAATAGTTATGACTTAAATTGGCTTGTATATCGACTTGCTGAAAAAAATGCTTTTGCAAATACACAATATTCCCATCTTCTGGATTATCCTGAAACATATTCTCGTTTATCATATAACTCAGTCACAACTTTATATAAAAGATTAATTCAGCCTAAAAATTTAACTATTATCATCCGTGGTAATAAAATCAATCCACAAGCTGCAGCCAATATTATATGGGAAAAATTTTCTTTTCTTAAAAATAAAGAAACAGATATAGATAAAATACAATTTTCTGAGATCGATCCCGTTAAGTTAAATAAAAAGAATTTTGCTTATACTATTTCTAAAGACTCAAAAAACTCTTTAATAGCGGGATATTTTCCGGGACCTCTTACAAATTCACCTGATATTCCTTCTTTTGTTGCAGCATTAAATATATTAAGTAAAAAGCTATTTATAAATGTAAGGATTAAAAATAATGGTGCGTATCAGATAGATGCATTCCCTTACTTTTTAAAACAATCCTGGGGAAATATTCTTTATAATACAAATGATATAAACGGTTCTATGAAAAATATAAGATTGACAATACAGGAACTAAAAAAAGATGGTATTTCAGATGAAGATTTAGAAGGATTTAAAAATTATTTTATAACAGTATATTATCTTTATCAATCGTATGGAAAAGATAAATTTAATCTTTTTTATAATTCACTTGTTAGATTTAATGAAGATTACGATAGATTTTTTGTTAATTACCTTCAAACATACCTTAATATTAGTAAAGAATCTGTAAATAATATTATTAAAAAATATTTTAATTATTTTTATTGGGGTTTAGTTGCTCCAGATGAGAATACTATTAAATCTATTCAGGATGGAGTATTTTTCTATAACCCATAATTATAATACTTTAAACCTCGATTATTTATCTGATGATTTTTATTATTATTGAATTAATTATTACTGAATTATTATTGAATTATTATTGTTGAATTTTTATCACTGAATTATTATTTAATTGTTAGTACTTAATTATTACTAAATGAATTATTAGTGAGTTATTAGTGAAATTATTTTTTATTGAATTTGCTTCAAATGATTATAAATTTTAGGGGTTTTTAATTGAAATTAGAAGAAAAAGATTTACTTTATTATTTTAAGATAGCTAAAAAAGCTGCACTTTTAAGTGGTAATCTATTAAGAAAAAATTATAAAAAATTTTATAAGATAAATGAAAAAGGTATTAGAGATGTTGTTACTGAAATAGATAAAAAAAGTGAGAACTTTATAAAAAATTATTTTAAGAAATATACTCCACAGATTAATTTTTATGGTGAAGAAACAGGTGGTAATATTGAAAATCTAAGCTGGGTTGTGGATCCATTAGATGGAACTAAAAATTATATTCATAAAATTCCTTATTTTGGAGTTTCAATCGCTCTTTGTTTGGATTTAAAACCAATTATTGGTATTGTATATTTCCCGCTACTTAACAAATTATATTGGGCTATTGAAGGGAAAGGTGCATTTTTGGAGGTTAAATCTACTTTTTTAAATAAAATATTCTGTAATTTTGATTTCTTAAATAGAATATCGAGTAGATTTGACATTTTTAATAAAATTAAGAAACTAAATATATCAGATACAAATAATTTATCTTCTTCTTTCCTTGCAACCGGTTTTCCACATTCTAAAAGCCATCTTGTTTCTAACTATATAGTCGAACTTGAAGCCATACTTAAAAATGTTTCGGCCGTTAGAAGACTTGGTAGTGCAGCTTTTGATCTATGCTCTGTCGCTGAGGGAACTTTTGATGCATTCTGGGAATATGGACTTGAAAGCTGGGATGTGGCAGCGGGGGCTTTAATAGCAAAAGAAGCAAAAGCTTTTATTTCTAATGCAAGTGGCGGTAATTGGGATATTAAATCTGATTCAATACTTGCTTCAAATCAAAATTTAAAAGATCAACTACTTATGTTAATTAAAAATTCTCATAAATAACTTTAATGTTAATATTTTATACAACTATATTTCATTTTTATTAATAAAAAATCAAACAATTTCCAAATTTATATTTTCTCATAAAAAAGAAAATTATTTAATAAAAAAAGCCCGCAAAAAATGCGGGCTTTACTTTGTTTAAAAGGTACTAAATATTATTTTTTACCTTTTAGTTGTGCTCTTAATTTTGTATCGATATCTCTATATTTAGAGTAACCATATCCGATATCTCTATAGAAATAGTTAAGAACCCATTTGTAAACTAAGCTATAAGATTGTCTGTGAACACCAAGAACCCATGGGCAATCTTCAGCAGCTAATTTTGCAGCTTTTGCATAAAGTTCATTTCTGAGTTTTGATTCACCCATAACTTTGAACTGATCATATAAAGCATTGAATTCTGGGTTATTATAGTTAGCTGCATTTGGACCAGGAGCTGCGTTTGGACCATAGAGAAGTTGTAAGAAATTCTGAGCATCTGGATAATCAGCACCCCATGCGATACCACCGATCTGAACTTCATGTTTATCAATTTTACCTAAGAATGTTGGCCAGTCGGTTGTTTCGATGTTTAATGTGATACCAATTTTGCTCCATGCATCTTTGTCAAATTCAGCCATCTGTCTTGATGTTGTAGAAGTAAGTGTAGTATATGTGAAAGCAGGTAAGCCTTTTCCTTCTGGATAACCCGCTTCAGCAATAAGTTGTTTTGCTTTTTCTACATTGTATACACCGTATGGGTTAACATATTTTGGATCATAACCACCAAGTCCTGGAGGAATAACTGTCTGTGCTTTGATAGCTCTGTTGTTATAGAAAATCTGAATCATCTTGTCTCTATCAATAGCCATTGACATAGCTTGTCTTAATTTTCTGTTTTTTCCAAGAATAGGATCTTCCATATTGAAGAATGTGTATGTTACATCAAGAGTTGGGTTAATATCAAGAATAAGACCTTTGTCCTTCATTTCTGGAGTAAGTTCTTTTGTAGGAGTAATAGCTTTTGCAAACTGATCTTTTGGAATACCACCAACATCAAGTTCGCCAGCCATCGACTTTAACCATGCTGGGTTTGACTCTTCGATAACATAATATACAAGTTTATCGATAAAAGGAAGTTTCTTTCCAGCATATGCCAAAAGTCCAGCAGCTTTAGCTTTTTCGCCACCTTCTTTTGGATAATAAACAGCTCTGTAGTATGGGTTTCTGACAAGTACAAACTGGTTATCTATAATAGTTTCCTTATAGTTCATTGCATATGGACCTGTTCCGATAGGATGGTTGATCCATTCATCACCCCAAACATCCATAACTTCTTTTGGAACTGGCCATGTAAATGTCATGGCAAAACAATAAAGAATCTGTGGATAAGGTTGTGTTAAAGTGATGCTGAATGTGTAATCATCGATAATTTTAACACCTTCTGGGAGTTTGTTGAAATCAGCTTTACCAGCTTTTTCAGCTTCATCTCTCCATGTATCAAAACCTTTGATGAAACCGTCAAAAAGCCACCAACCACCAGATTCTGTGTTATTTGGATCACCAAGTCTCAAAAGTGTGAAAACGAAATCTTTAGCCATTACATTTCTGCCTTTCCCATTTTTGAAGACTTTTTTCTCTGGATCATAGTATGTTACACCTTTTTTAATCTTAAATGTATAGGTCATGTTGTCTTTTGAAACAGTAGGCATACCATCTGCAAGACATGGCTCAAGTTCATAGATGTCAGAAAGGTACTTATACTGGAAAAGACCTTCAAAAATGTTTCCGCCAACAGTTGCTGTATAAAGATCTGTTATAACTGTTGGGTCAAAACCTTTAATTTTTTCTGGAATTGAAGCATAAAAGACTTTCTCTTCTTTTGCACTGAAGCTAAACATCATAGCAATTGCAAAAACAAGAAAAAGTGCAATAGCTGCAACTTTTAATGCATTTCTCATAATGAGTTCCTCCTACTTCATTAATTTATTTATAATAATCAATTAAAATATGTCAAGTGAATTTTTAATTTTTAAAAACAATTTTATAAAACAAAATTTGTTTTTATTTTATTATTAATTTAAAAATTGAAAAAATTATTATATTAAATATACTGATATAGCCTTAAATTAACTAGAAAAATTTGAAATAATATAATTAAATTGTTTTTGTTGATTTTTACAGATATTTACAAGGATAAATTTTCATGATTTTTATTAACATTTTTTTATCTAAATTAACTAGTTTTAATAATTATTGTATCAAAGATCCACTTATTTTCCCTATTATTGCAAATAATGAACTTAAAATTACAGATAATAAATTTATATCTTCAGATAAAAATATTGGAAAAAGTTTCAATAACTTGGTTTGTAATTATATTGATGATGATAATTTAAAGAATGTAATAAAAGATTTTACAAAAATTATCAGAAATCTTTCAGATGATAACTTTTGTGAACTAAAAGATCTAGCCGATCAGCAAAAAAACATTAATTATATAAAATTTTGTACTATAGAAATTATTACATTTCTTTCTTCACTCTTTGCTTTTGGTTCAAGAATATCTATTATAAATTTTTTATTAAAACTTTATAAATATTTCCCTCCATATGATATAGTAAAAAAAGACATTTTTAATGAAATTCAAAATATAATTAAAAAAGCAAATATAAATATAATTGAAAATATAAGAAATGAAAATAGAATTGAAAATAAAAATGAATATAGGAATATAAATGAAAATATAAATAAAAATAGAAATAAAAATAGTAATGAAAATGTGAATATAAATGAAAATATAAATGAAATTACAAATAGGAATGAAAAAAAATTTAAGAATCTCTATGAAGAACTAAAAGCAAAACTTGAAAGTGATGAAAACTTTCCATATTATCGATGGATAAATAAAAAAATAGTGTTTTTTTTAATTCTCTCCTTAAATCTTTTCTATAAAAATCATCATTCCATATATGATTACTGTTCAAAATTGATTATCAACAATCCAGGTTTATCTTATCTTGAGGCTATGATTTGTTTTTCCAATAAATTATTTGAAATAATAGAAGAGCAGGAAATAAAAAGTAAGATTATTTTAAATAAAAAAGAAAAAATAATACTAAAAAACTTTTTACCACAATCCTTAAATTCAACTTCGGCAAAAAGATACAATCTTTTTTTAAAATGGGTAATAAGGCAAAATTTTCCTGATTTAGGATTATGGTCAAATCTTGACAATTCAGTATTTGATCAAAAAAATCTTTTTTTCCCTCTTGATATTCATATATTAGAAATTACATCATTTTTATTTAAATATCTTATCGAAGCTATCTATTTTAATTTATATAAAGAAAAATATTATAAAATCTATGAAAATTGTTTTGAAATAACTTTTGATAATTTTGAAAATCAATTGAACCTGCTTTTAATGGATAAAGAAAAGAAGAATAAATCAAAATCGATAAATAATATAAATTTAAAAGAGCAAATTATAAATAAAAGTGAACTTGATAATGAAAATAATGAGATAGAATATCCTATATATAATAAAGTTATCAGTCTTATATACAATCGATATGAAAATAAGGAGAGAAAAGAAAATATTAATCTTTTATTAAAGGAATTTTTTGATGAAGTAGTTGAATTAGGTAATAATGCTAAAAAATTATTTGATTTTTCAAAGGAAGAAAAATTATTTTATTTTTATAAATACTTAAAAGAGAATAAAAGATTTTTCGAAAATTCTTTTAAAAGAAGTTCTATTTTTTTAAATAAAAAAGAACATTTGAAGGTTATTACAGATTTTTATAAGATTTTTGAAAAAGATGATCCTCTTATCTTTGATTTACCTCTTTCAATTATAAGATCACCGATATTAAGAAAACAAAAATAATAATATAAACTTATAAAAGAAAAAATTTATAAAAGAGATTAAAAAAATATCTTATAAAATAAAAAAGACTTATAAAAAAATATTATGAGGGAAAAAGATGATAAAAGATATTATTAAAAAAGATGAAGATTTTTATTTTAAGTGCTTTAATTGTGGAAAAGTTTATCCTATTGAAAAAGGAAGATATCTTTGCGATGAATGCAGTAAAAAACAGGAAAAAGGCAAACCATTATCTGGACTTTTAATGGTAGAATTCAGTACTTCTTATATAGATAAAATCAAAGAAAATTTTTCTATAGATTATAAAAATATAAATTTTATTAATAATCAAAATGATAAAAGTGATATTGAAGAAAAAAGAAGCGAGCAAATATTTTCAATTCCAATTAAACCTTTTTTTCCATTCGATAATTTACCAAATCTACCTATCGGAAATACACCTATTATAAAATCTAAAAAACTTGAACAAATTCTTGGTATATCAAGTCTATACTTGAAATGGGAAGGGGTAAATCTTTCGGGTTCATTTAAAGATAGAGCATCAATACTTGTTTCAACAGCTGCAAAGGAGTTTAATGAAGAAAATATAGTTGTTGCTTCAACTGGAAATGCTGCTTCTTCAATGGCAGCCATAGGTGCAGCAAACAACCAGAATATCTATATTTTTGCCCCAAAAAATGCTCCAGTTGGAAAACTTGCTCAAATTTTACAATATGGAGCAAAACTTTTTTTGATTGATGGAAGCTATGATGATGCTTTTGATCTTTCCATGAAATTTTCAAATCAAACTGGTTTTTTCAGTAGAAATACCGGATATAACCCATTTACTATTGAAGGTAAAAAATCTGTTGCATTTGAACTTTTACTTAAAGATAAAGGTTATTTTAATAAAAATTTCGAACATCCTTTTCATTTCGATACTTTTGATATTATTTTAGTTCCTGTTGGAGATGGTGTTATAATAAGTGGTCTTATAAAAGGTTTTTTGGATTTACAGAAGTTTGGCTTTATAGAAAGACTTCCAGTTGTAATAGGTGTTCAGGCAGAAGGAAGTAGCTATATCTACAAAGCATTTAATAGTGGGATTTTTAGTGATAACTATAATTCGCAAACCATAGCAGATTCAATAAGTGTAAATAGTCCAAGATGTGGATATATGGCGATTGATCTTGTAAAAAAAACAAATGGATTTTTTATAACTGTAGATGATCAAGAGATTTTAGAAGCCCAGCATCTACTTGCTAAAACAACTGGTGTTTTTGCTGAACCTTCTTCAGCTTCAACAATTGCTGCGATTTTTAAAGAAAATAAAATTTTTAAGGATAAAAATGTTGCAGCGCTTATAACAGGTCATGGTTTAAAAGATATTAATAGTGCATTAAAAATTATTGATAAACCCAATCCAATTAAAAATAATTTTGATGCAGTAATGGATTATTTCAAAAAAATAATAAAAAATTAAAAAATGAAAAAGAAAAAACCTTATGAAAAAGAAAGGATAATCTCTGCTATAATACTTGCCTCTGGAGCTTCTCAAAGATTTGGAAGTTGTAAATATATAGAAAAAATTAATGGTATTCCTCTAATATATTGGAGCTTAAGGCCATTTATCGAGCTTTCAGAAAAATATAAAACAATAATAACTTTGGTTGCAGGTCCTTTTTATGATACCTTTATCCAGCTAATGAAGAATAATAAAGAGCCTTTTTATAATAGAACAATTCAATTTATTGAAGAAAAAGATATTGACTTTAATTTATCAATAATTGGCAATCTTTTTTCTAATAAAAAATCATCAAAAGGCAAAAACTTAAAATTAGAAACAGATAAAAATATTATTAAAATAAATATCTGCAAAAATGAAAATTTTGAAAAAGGAATGTTTTCTTCATATAAAAAAGGTTTAAATTTAACTTTAAAAATTTTCAAGAATAAAATGAATTTTACAAAGTTTAATAAAACAATTATAATATCTTTAGCAGATATGCCATTTATTAAACCTGAAATAATACTAAATCTTACCGATAAATTGAATTCGAATTTTATTGATTATTCAGTTCCTTATTTTATGGGGTATACTAAAATTCTTAATAAAGATTTAAATACAAATAAAATTATTCAAGGAAAAAAAGGGCATCCAATTGCATTAAAACCTTCTTTTGCATTGAAAATTTCAAAACTTGATGATAAAATCACATTAAGAGATGCATTAAAAATCGGAAAAATAAAGTTATTGAAAACAGAAGATGAAGGAGTCTTAATTGATATAGATAAAAAAGAAGATATTGATATAATAAAGACATTGATATATTGATACTATTGTGAATAAATATATCGCTATCAGTAAAAAAAAATTTATTAGTTTAAAATCCGGAGAAAAATATGGATAAAAAAGAAAGTGAGATTGAAATTCTTGATAAGACAACAAAAAATCAAAAAATTCGAGTGGATGTGTGGGAAAAACTCAGGGGTGAAATAAAATATACAGATGACTATACTTTCAAAGATATTCTTTATATATCAATAGTAAGATCAAAGATTCAAAGAGGGAAAATAAAATCAATTCAACTTCCACATATTCCAAGGGGATATTTTGTTTTTGGACCATCTCATATACCAGGATCAAGAGTATGGCATTATCTTCTTGATGATTGGATGTTTTTGACAGAAGAGAATATCAATTTTTATGGTGAACCTTTACTTTTAATAGCAGGTCCGCAACTTTCAATATGCAAAAGGCTTTGTGAAGAGGTCCAGATTGAATATGAGCAAATTAAACCTATTAAAAATATAGTTGATGCATTTTCAAATGAAATACCACCAATTTATCAAGGTGAAAATGGTAAAAATATATTTAAAAAACTTGGTTATACTTTTGGTGATATATCTATTTTAAGTGCTGAACCACTTGATATTACTAAAATACTTGAATATGAAACATATACGAAAATTAAAAAAGGCAAAGAAAATATTATTATTGAGGAAATTCTCCATACTGGTCTTCAGGAACATGCATATATTGAACCTCAAGGTTTTATAGCATGGATGGAAGATGATATTATAAACTTAAAAGGCTCCATTCAATGTCCATTTTATGTTTTAAAAGCTATCTGCCAGCTTCTTGATCTTCCGCCTGAAAAAATAAGAATCCAGCAGGCTGCAACAGGTGGTGGTTTTGGTGGAAAAGAAGAATATCCTTCAATACTTGCTTCTTTTACAGCTTTGGTTACCTATCTTACAAAAAAACCTTCGAAACTTATACTTGAAAGAACAGAAGATATTGAAACAACAACAAAAAGACATCCATCAGATATTATGCTAAGGATTTTAGCTAACAAAGATGGTAAAATTAAGAGTATAGAAAGCGATATAATACTTGATGCAGGAGCTTACTGTGGGATATCACCAATAGTTCTTGCAAGAAGCGAAATAGCTGCCTGTGGAATCTACAAAGTCGAAGCTGCCCGAGTTGAAGCAAAAGCTGTTGCAACAAACAATGTGATATCAGGTGCATTCAGGGGTTTTGGCGCTCCTCAAAGTTTTTTTGCACTTGAAACTACTATTAATCATCTTGCAGATAAACTTGAAATAAGTCCAATATCTATTAGAAAAAATAATCATCTAAGAAAAGGTGATTTTAGTGCGACTGGTGGTAAGATGCGACAGGATGTTTTACTTTCTGAAATGCTTGATTGGATAAATGAAAGAACAGATTTTGAGAAAAAATATTTTGAATATAGAAGAAAAAGCAAAGAATTTATAGATAAAATTAAAAAACAAAAACCAACAAAAAGAATTTTAACACTTGAAAATCAGATTATTAAATATGGCGATATTTTTAAGGGAATCGGAATTTCTACTGTTTTTCATGGATGTGGATTTACAGGAAGAGGCGAAGAAAATATAAAGGCAACGGTGAGAATAAAGTATTTTCCTCAAAATTATTATTCATTTGAATCGGGTGATGATAAAAATCAAAAATATATAGTTGAAGTATATGTCGCTACAGTTGAAATTGGACAGGGAATGCTTACTGTCTTTACAGATATAGTCGCAGATATCTTTCAAATTCCAAGAGAATCTATAAAAATAATCAGCGGCGATACTCATCTTGTTCCAGACTCAGGTCCTACAGTTGCAAGTAGAACCACGATGATTGTTGGTGGTTTAATATATGATGCCTGCGAAAGAATCAAAAAAAGTGGTGAAACTGATGTTACTTTAACTTACAAAAGTCCAGATGATATTAAATGGGATGAAGTAAAATCTCAGGGAGATGCCTATCCTGCATATTCATGGGGAGTTTGTGTTACAGAACTTGATTTTTCATTTTTGACTTTTACGGGCAAGATAAATAGGATGACAAGCTGCTTCGATATTGGTAAAGCATTAAATGAAGATGCTGCCATTGGTCAGGTAATAGGTGGTTTCGCTCAAGGTCTTGGATGGACTGTCATGGAAAAATGCGAAACAAAGGATGGAAGGATTATGCAAAGGGCTTTTACTGACTATGCTATACCGACAAGTCTTGACATGCCCGAGGTTGAGGTTAAGTTTTTTGATAATCCTTATGATAAAGGTCCTTTTGGAGCAAAATGCCTTGGCGAGCTTCCTTTTGTTCTCTCTCCCGCTTCTATTTTACATGCTTACGAAGTCGCAACTTCTATGCATTTTTATAAGATACCATTAACATCTGAGTTGATATATAATAGTTTGTTAATTTAATATTTTTTGATTGTTTATTTTTAATTTTTTAACTTTTTATTTTTGTTTTTGATTCTTTAATTTTTATATGGATTTTCTATAATAAACTTTTTATAAAAATTGGAGGAAAGATGCTGGTTGAAATAGAAGTTGATGGAATCTTGCAAAGAATTGAAACCGAACCCACAAAAAGGCTTTTAGATATTTTAAGAGATGATTTAAAAATAACATCTATTAAAGAAGGATGTGGCGAAGGAGAATGTGGGGCATGCTCTGTTTTAATAGATGGAAAACTTGCCACAAGCTGCATAGTAAGTGCATCAGCAGTCAATAATAAAAAGATAACTACATTGGAAGCAGTTAAGAAGACAGAGCTTTTCTCTATAATTGAAGATTCATTTGCAAGATTTTTTGCAAGTCAATGTGGTTTTTGCACTCCTGGTATGATTATGGCTACTTACCATGCATTCAAAAAACTTATGGAAGATGAAAAATATAAGGAAAATTTGATAAGAGAAGGAAAAGTTAAGGATTATTTTGCAAAATCAATTGAAGGAAATTTGTGTAGATGCACAGGGTATAATCAAATAATAGATGCAATGATGGACATTTTTGCAAAAATAAATAAAAGGAATAACAATGGAAAGTGAAGTATATTATCCCCAAACTTTATCCGAACTTCTTGATATAATTTCACAAAATAAAGTGACAATATATGCGGGTGGAACAGATTTAATGGTAGAAAAAAGAAAAGGGAAATCTGTCCCCGCCGATATCAATTTACCTATTGTTCATATAAAGGATATTGAGCAGTTAAATACCATTGAAATAAAAGATGAGTTTATAGAAATTGGAGCATGCTGTTCATATACAAATCTTCTTTCAAGTCAATATATTCCAGATATCTTAAAAGATGCCATAAAGACCATTGGTGGTCCTGCATTAAGGAATTTTGGAACTATTGGAGGAAATATCTGCAATGCATCCCCAGCAGCTGATTGTGTTCCTGTTCTTGCAGTTTTAGATGCTATTTTAACTATTGAAAGTAAAAATGGGAAAAGAGAAACTAACCTTTATGATTTTATTTTAGGAAGAAAAAAGGTTGACTTAAAAGAGGGGGAAGTTTTAACAAAGATAAAAATACCTTATAAATATTTGGAAAATATCAAATATTACAAATTCGAAAAGATAGGTCTAAGGAATGCGATGACTCTTTCCAAAGTTTCTGTTGCAGTTATTGCAGAAAAAAAGATTCAAATAGCGTTTGGTGCTGTTGCTCCTAAATTTGTAAGAATAATTGAAAATGAGCAAATTCTATCGAGAAAAAAGATAAAATTTGACCAGTTTGTAAAATTGTATAAACCTTACTTTAGTGCAATAGATGATCAACGTTCGACAAAAGAATATAGAGAAGACACCGCCTGTATGATAGGATATAAACTTTATATCGAGGCTTTTGAAAAAATAAAATATAAATCTTAAATTTAGAGGAGTTACCGATGATTAACCTTAAAGTGAATGAAGAAGTTAGAAAAAAAAATATTCAAAGATGTAAAGAAAAGGGGATATTGATTCCAACTTTTGAAGAGATGAAAAATCCAGAAAAAATACCATCAAAAATAAAAGATGAGCTTAAAAAAATTGGACTTTGGGAGATAAATCCAAGAAATTTATATAGAATCACCTGGAAAAATGAGCCAAAGGAAAAAGGTGGTCTATTTGGTGGTGTAAATTTCATAGAATTTCCTAAAGAATTAACTGGGGTGGATGCTAAAATAATAGCTCTTGTTGGCAAATGGTTCCCAACAGGTGCACATAAGGTTGGTGCAACATTTGGTTGCCTTGTCCCTGCTCTTGTTACTGGAAATTTCGATAGTACCACTCAAAAAGCAGTATGGCCATCTACTGGAAATTATTGCCGTGGTGGTGCATTTAACTCAAAACTTTTAGGTTGTGATTCAATAGCCATTTTACCTGAAGGTATGAGTAAAGAAAGATTCGAATGGCTAGCCAACGTTGCAACAGAAGTCATAGCAACTTATGGATGTGAGAGTAATGTTAAAGAGATTTTTGATAAATGTAATGAACTTTCCAAAACAAGAGATGATGTTGTTATTTTCAATCAGTTTGATCAATTTGGAAATTATCTATGGCACTATGAAGTTACTGCCAATGCTATACTTGAAGTAATTGAAAAATATATCAAATCTGGGAAAAATCTTGCTGCTTTTATAAGTGCTACGGGTTCTGCTGGAACTATAGCTGCAGGAGACAAATTAAAAGAGCATTACCCAAACATGAAAATAGTTGCATCCGAAGCTCTTCAATGTCCTACAATTCTTGAAAATGGATTTGGCGCTCATAGAATTGAGGGAATCGGAGATAAACATATCCCATGGATTCATAATGTTAAAAATACAGACGCTGCAGTTGCAATTGATGACATTGAACCACTTAATCTTATAAGACTTTTCAATGAAACTGATGGTAGAAAATTCTTAAAACAGCAAAATATAGACGAAAAATTGGTAGATAACCTTGATTTACTTGGAATTTCTGGTTGTTCTAATCTTCTTTCAGCAATAAAAACAGCAAAATATTATGAATTAACTTCCGATGATATTGTTGTGACTATCTTAACAGATTCAATGGAATTATACAAAAGTAGAATCATAGAACTTAGAGATCAGCTTGGGGAATATAATATTCAGAAAGCGGCTGTTGACTACTACTCTACTTTGATAGGTCAAAAAATAGACAACTTTATCGAACTTGGATACAGGGATAGAAAGAAGATTCATAACTTAAAGTATTTTACCTGGGTTGAACAGCAGGGGAAAACTGTTGAAGAATTAAATAAACTATGGTATGATAAAACATTCTGGCAGGAACTTCGACAACTTACACCTAAGATAGATAAACTTATTGAAGAATTTAATAGAGAAGTAGCAAAATAAAATTAAAAATTAAAAAAACTAAAACTATAAAATATATTTTCCTATAACAAATTTTTATCTTTTCTGGGAGAAAGAAAATAATGCAAAACATCTTATATTCTATAGAAGATATTTTTAACGAAAATGCTCCATGTGTATTTGTAGAGGTTATCCATGCAACAAGTGGAACTCCATGCAAAGCTGGATTTAAGATGATTGTAAATGAAAATGGAAGGGTCGAAGGATCGGTTGGTGGCGGTGTTTTAGAAAAAGTCGCCATAGAAATAGCCCAGAAGATGATAAAAGATAATGAAAAAACTTCTATTTATACATTTGAACTTAAAAATGATATTCCAATTTCTCAAGAAAAAAATCTCGACAAAGAGCCAAAAAATTTATATGCTGCATGTGGTGGCATTGTTACACTATTTTTCGAATTTTATGATATGCTTACGCTTTCAATTTTTGGTTGTGGTCATATAGGACAAAATTTAGTTGAGATAACCAATGGACTTGGTTATAAGATTCAACTTTTCGATGTAAGGAAAGAAAGTTTAGATCAATTTTCTTCAAATTTTAATTCAAATTATATTAAGACTTTTCATCTTAAACCAGTTGAAAAAGAAGGTGAAACACTTTTCTTTGTCGATGAAATACCTCTTTCAAATCTTTTAAAAAATGATTCTTTTGTTGTCATAACGACCCATGGGCATACCTATGATTTTTCTATAGCAAAATATATATTAGATCTTGATAAAAAGTTCAAATATATTGGAATGATAGGGTCAAAAAACAAGGTAAAAGGTTTTGTCGATGAGTTAAAAGAAAAATCAAATAAATTATATGAAAAACTTCTATCTTCAAACTTCTATAGTCCAATAGGACTTGATATTGGTGGAATAAGCGCAAGAGAAATCGCCCTTTCAATTGCAGCTCAGATTCAATCTGTTAGATATGGAAAAAACAATAATAATCTTAGCATAGTTAAATAAGTTAATCTAGTCAAATAAAATTACTAAAATCGTATCTTAGTCATATTTTCTAATTTTCATTTCAAATTTTATCTTTAATTTATCTTTAATTTATCTTTAATTTATTTTTAATTTATTTTTATTTTTTCTATTTTTTCTATTTTTTTCAAACATAATTTTTATTTTACTTTATTTGTATTTTATCCATCTTTATTTTTGTTTTTATTTATTTTTATTTAACCTTAATAATTTTTTAATCTTCCGAAACTATTTTTAAGATAGGTGATTATTTAACATAGGTAATTATTTTAAGAAATTGGAGCAGATATGGTTAGAGGAATCTACACAGCAGCATCAGGTATGATAGTTCAAAATGAAAGGATAGATATTATTTCAAACAATCTTGCAAATGTTAGCACCACTTCATATAAGCAGGATCAGGCTATAATGAAGGAATTTCCTCAGATGTTGCTTCAAAGGACAAATGAAAAATTTTTCATCTTCGATAGTGGCGCTATAGATATAGCTCCAATAGTTGGTAAAATCGGAACAGGTGCTGAGGTGAATCAGAAATTTACTGATTTTCGAACGGGTGCTTTTATTCAAACCGAACATAATCTTGACTTTGCCATAGAGACAGAAGGTGCATTTTTCTCAGTCCAGACACCTTATGGTATTTTTTATACAAGAAATGGAGAGCTTAATCTTTCTGCCGATGGGACAATAGTTACAAAACAGGGTTATCCAGTTCTTGGAGAAAATGGACCTATAAATGTCGCAGGAAAAGATTTTAAGCTTGATCAGTTCGGTCAGGTATGGATTAAGGATTATAATAATACAAATTGGGAGATAAAAGATAGGATCCCATTTTACAGTTTTGCAGATTTGAAATATCTTGAAAAGGTTGGAGATTCATTTTATAAAGAAACAAAATATTCAGGTTATGCTCAGATTAGAGAAAAAAATCAGACAAGAATTCATGTTGGTTTTGTTGAAGGTTCAAATGTAAATCCAGTACTTGAAATGGTAAGGCTTATAGAGGCACAAAGAGCTTATGAGGCTAACTCAAAAACATTACAGGCGGAAGATGATGCTACAAATAGGGCTATAAATCAGGTGGGAAGAATTTAAGCATAGATGAATAAAATAAGAATTTGGGGGTTAAGATGATAAATTCATTATGGATAGGCGCAGTTGGAATGAGTGCACAGCAGACAAATATAGATGTAATTTCAAACAACCTTGCCAATGTGAATACAACAGGTTTCAAAAAAAGTAGAGCCGAATTTGAAGATTTGATATACCAGAAAATTAGAATGGCTTCAACTCCAATAATGGATGAGACAATAACACCTGTTCCAATCCAAATAGGTTATGGTGCGAAAGTTGCAGCCACCCAGAAGATCTTTGCTCAGGGTGCACTTCAAAATACGGGCGTCCCCACAGATGTTGCCATAATGGGCGAAGGATTTTTTAGGGTTCAACTTTACGATGGATCTTTTGCATATACAAGAGATGGTTCTTTTAAAGTAGATTCAAACGGGCAGATCGTTACTTCGCAAGGTTATAGACTTATCCCCGAGGTGATACTTCCAGAAGGTTTTGTCTATGAAGAGATAAACATAACCCCCGATGGAAGAATATTTGCAAAAGTTGCTGGCAATGATACCCCTATTCCTGTCGGTCAGATCCAGCTTTTTAGATTTACAAACAATGCGGGTCTTGAATCCATCGGTGAAAACCTTTTTAAGGAGACACAGGCTTCAGGTCCTTCCATTCCAGGTAATCCAGGTTCTGCGGGCTTTGGTTCAGTTCATCAGGGTTATGTCGAAATGTCAAATGTAAACACAGTCGAAGCCATGGTCAATCTTATCGTCGCACAAAGAGCCTATGAATTCAACTCAAAAAGCATAACCACAGCCGATTCACTTCTTCAAACAGCCATTGGAATGAAACGATAAAAAGCGATAAAAAAATAAAAATATGATAAAAAATAAAAAGATGATAAAAAATAAAAGGATAATAAAAAAATAAAAAGATAGGAAAAATTGAAACATTAAACAATAATAATAAGGAAAAGTGATAATAGAAAAACTAATAATATGAAAACGAAAAAATTAAAATTTTTTTTTTGCCTTTTAATTTTAATCCTACTTCTTGTACTTACCCTTTTTTCCTGCAACACAATGTATCAATTTTCAAGAACTTTAAATACTCAAAACTCCCCAATAAAAGATGATTTTAATTTCCCCGAAAAAAAGGAGCTTGGTCAGTATTTAAATCTTATAGATTCAAATATCAGAATAAATCTACTTTTAAAAACTGGTGAAAAATTTATTATTAAATCAGATTCGCCTATTTATAAGGATAATAAAGCAGTTGAAACTGTAAATCCAACGCAGCCCGACAATCAAAGCCAGAATTCCACTTCAAGTCAGGGCAGCAACAGCAATAAAACTTATTATTACGAAATTACAGCCAAAGATATTGGCTCTACTTTTATTTCTTTTTCCTTTATCTCCTTAGAAGATATGCAGGTATCAAAGGTACTGAAGGTCGAAAAAAAAGACGATACAAGTTTTTATTTAATAGCAAACATACCGTTAATCTTCTATCTTGCGGGTGTGCTTTCTGCTGAGATGGGAAAATCTTTTCCAGATGAAGCCTTAAAGGCTCAGGCAGTAGCTGCAAGAACATATCTATATTCAAGTGGCTTTTCCCCCGATTTAAATCCTTCAAACAATCAAGCCGGCTCAAATACCAGTTTGACTTTGAATTCGAAAAATAAAAAACCCTATGATGTTGAAAATTCTACAAATTTTCAGGTCTTCTCTTTTAAAAATATAGAATATTTCATCCCCTATGTTGCAGCAACAGATAATCTTGTTCTTAAATATGATGGTTCAGTTTTTCCAACCTATTTTCATTCTCATTCAGGTGGTATATTGACAACCCCTGAACTTGTATGGGGTAAAAAAATTTCGAATGTTTATAAGGTAAAAGAAGATATTTTTAGTGGGGATTCTTATAAATGGAAGGCTGAGATAGGAAGGTTTTTCTTGAAGACTCTTTTTCAAAGAGCAGGTTTTGATGTAGATGGCTATTGCGAAAATATTGAAATATTGAAAATTGGCGAAGACAAAAGAGTTTCAAAGATAAAACTTTCCTTTTCAAATGGAAAGATAGTAGAATTAACAGGGGATGCATTTAGAAAGGTTGTCGGGACAACAGTTATAAAATCTACAAATTTTAGTTTTACTTATGATGCATCTAATCAAAATTTTATCTTCAATGGTATTGGTTATGGTCATGGCATAGGTCTTTCGCAATATGGTGCAAAAACCATGGCTGAGCGTGGTTTTAGTTTCGATAGAATTTTAGCTTTCTATTATGATGGTTCTAAACTTGAAAAAAGATAGTTTTTTTCAAAATCTTAATTAAAATGATAAATTAGAATAATAAATTTTAATAATAATAAAATAATAAATAGCATTCATTATTAAATCTATATTTCTAAAAAAATGTTTTTCTAAATTTTGGTTGTCAATTATAAAATTTAAGCTATTAATCCTCTGAGCAAACAGAAGTTGAATTATTAAAAATTTAAGGATTTTTTATGAAAATTAAAAAATATTTTATTGCAATTTTATTTGCCATCTTTTTTTTCCTTGTTTTAACCGGCTGTCCTGCAAAATTTATTGTAGATACTAATAATCCATATGATGGTGTTCCACTAACGGTATCAGAAAATTTTGCACCAAACGAATCCTGGACATTTATGATCTATCTTGATGGAGATAACAATCTTGAACCAGCAGCAATTGAAGATTTTAATGAGATGATATCTGGTTTGAATGGTCTTGGTAATCCTAATATTAATGTTATTGTATTAATGGATAAAGCTTCTATTGATGATACAAAATTATATGAAATAAATCAATCTAATTCATATACCATGCTTGATGGTTCTGTTTATAATCTTCCTTCAGATACTGGAAATATTGAATTAAATATGGGTGATCCAAATACTTTAAAAAATTTTATTAATTATTGTAAAAACATTCATTCTTCACAACATTATGCCTTAATACTCTGGAACCATGGCGGTGGAGCAAGAAGTAAAGATATTTCAGCAAACAATAATAATCTTTTAAAAGCTGTATGCTGGGATGAAACAGATAATAATGATTGTCTTTATCTTGATGAAGTCCAGCAGGCTTTAACTGATGCTGATTTTAACTCTTCAACTAAACTTGATTTTATTGGTTTTGATGCATGCCTTATGGGAACTGTAGAAGTTGCTTATGAATTCAGAGATTTAGCACTTGTTATGGCTGGTTCTATGGCAACTGAATGGGGTGATGGCTGGGATTATGATGCTTTATTTAAAGGTATGGCTTTGGGATCAAATAATGATCCAAAAGAGCTTGGAAAACTTGTAGTAAAAACATATCATGATTCAACATCAAGTGAATTTAATCAAACTCAAGCTGCCATAGATCTTACAAAAATATCAGATTTAAAAGATTTTATATATAATCTTGCTGTATCATTGTATTATGAAAATAAAAAATCAGACATAGAAATATTAAGAGATAAGGCAATTCATTTTTACGATAGTGATGAAGATTCAATAAATTATCCTTATTTTGACTTAAATGATATTGCCTATCAGATACTTGGAAATGCAGGTTTCTTTTCGACTGCCTCTATAAATAATGCTCGTGATATAATTGATACTCTTTCAAATGTTATTATAGCAGCTTATGCTGGTTCAAATTATGGAAATTACTATGGATATGGAAGTGATGTAAAGCGAGGTCTTTCAATCTTCTTTTCAAGAGGAAATCTAACTTTTACTTATAATAATAATAATTACTCTCATTATGCATCTCAATGGTGGTATACAAATGTGGATACAAATCAATGGAATTTAGGTTCACTTTATGGTAAAATAGACTTTGCAGATTCTGATACAGATGGCACAGTTGAAACTTGGCGAGAGCTTTTTGAAAAATGGTATGATCCAACAAATACTTATACCCCTTCAAGTTATTAGGATATAGAACTAAAAGGCTATCCTTTATTGGGTAGCCTTTTTCATTTATTGACCAAAAAAATTAACATGATAATGATTCTTTAATGAAAATACTTATTATCAAACAGACTTCACTTGGAGATGTTCTTCACTCAACGGTTGCAATAGATGCCATAAAGAAAAAATACCCTGATGCCAAAATAACATATCTTGTCGATATAAGTGCTCAGGATATTGTTAAATATAATCCAGATGTAGATAGGATTATCCTTTTTCATTTCAGCTATGTTATCAATCTTGCAAAGAAAAATATTTTTAAGGTCATAAAATATTTTTATGACAAGATAAAAGAATTAAGAAATGAAGAATATGATATTGCATTCGATCTTCAAGGGCTTGAAAGATCTGTTTTATTCTTATATTTTGCAAGGGCAAAAGAAAAGTATGTTAAGGGAAGATATCCACTATTAAAAGGTTATAAAAATAAAGATATACATGCGACTTTAGAGATTCTTTCAGTTTTATCTCTTGCAGGTATAAAGCAAGATGAAACAAAAATGAGCCTTTTCATTCCAGAAGGAATAGAAAAAAGTATTTTATCATTATTGGAAAAGATAAATCCAGATAAAAAACCTATTATAACCATAAGCCCATTTACAAGATGGGAAACAAAAAATTGGGGATTGGATAAATTTAAAGCATTATTAAAATTACTTGAACAAAAAGATTATATTATCTTTTTAACTGGATCAAAAGAAGATCAATCTGAAGTTGAATCAATGATTGATAGAAATTCAATAATAGATAAAGATGATGATTCAAATCTTACTAAAAAAGCTAAAGATAAAATATTCAATCTTGCTGGAAAGTTATCTATACTTGAATTTGCATCTTTAATAAAGCATAGTAATCTTTTGGTATCATGTGAAAGTTTTCCTCCTCATATCGCCTCTACTTTGCATATACCCGTGATTGTTCTTATGGGTCCAACAGATGAGAAAAGAATAGGACCAATCAATACAAGATATAAACTAATTCGTGCCGAAAATGTTTTATGTTCAAAATGCTATAAAAGAAGATGTAAAAAAATGGATTGCATGAAAAATATAATGCCCGAAGTTGTCTATGAAAGTATAGTAAATATGATCGAAAATAGATGAGTTTAATCAAAATATTTTAAAGTTATTTTTAAAGTTAACTTTAATATTTTTCATTCAATAATTTCATTATTGATCTTTTTATTTATTTTTTTGATAGTATCTTCATCAACTTTTTCAAACTCCCTATCATATGTAAAAAGCCCATTTAATTCGTCTTCAATATCACTTAACTGAGTATAAACACAAGCAGATAAACCTTTTTTTATATTTGATACGACATCTTTTTCATACAATCTTAAAATACTTAAATTTAGCTTATTAAAATTCGTATATATTTTATATCCAAATAGTTTGTTGGAAAAAACATGGCCTTCAACTTTATAACTATATCCTCCAAATTCACTTAAAACTTTTATACGAGATGTTTTTTTTCTACTCAATTTAAATCTTTTATAATATATATGCTTGCTATAAAAATCTCCGCATTTTTGATCATGCCATCCACTTGCGCTATCAATAAGTCTTGTCTTGTCAATACTTTTAACTTTTTCGGTTATCCTTTTTGAATCAAATTGACCCCAACCTTCATTAAATATGACCCAAACTGCTATGCTAACAACATTATATAGATGATTTATAGTTCTTTCAGCTTCTTTCTCAAAAATTTTTCTAGAAAAGGTTTCCTTTCTTCCAAACAAACTATATAAATTATCTTTAATATAAATACCAATAAATGGCAAAATCTGAGTTATCATAGGTCTATAAGGATAACCTCCACTAGGGAAATCCTGCCATACAATTAGACCAAGTCTATCACAATGATAATACCATCTTAATGGTTCTATTTTTATATGTTTCCTTATCATATTAAAACCCATTTCTTTTAGCCTTGACAACTCCCATACCATGGCTTCGTCAGAACAAGCTGTATATAAACCATCGCTATAGTATCCCTGATCTAAAACACCACTTAAAAATATAGGTTTCCCATTCAATGCAAATCTTGTATAGCCATCTTTATCTACTATTTTACCAAATTCCCTCATACCAAAATAGCTTTCGACCCTATCTTTTCCATATTCTATAGTTAAGTTGTAAAGAAAGGGATCCTCACAACTCCAAAGATGTGGATTATTTATTTTAACTCTAGAAACTAAATTTGTCGTCTTAATTTCAGTTATTTTTGTATTATTTTCAAAGATTGAAATAAAGATATCTTCATTATTGTTAGATATATCGGGAAAAGATTCATTTCTTATCTTTTGCCCATCTTCTATTTCCAATCTTATTTCTATCTCACCTTTTTTTATATCAGGGGTATAAAATATATTTTTTATATATTTTTCAGGAACTTTTTCCAACCATACCGTCTGCCATATCCCGCTTTGTGCTGTATACCAGATACCACCTCTATTGATTTTTTGCTTACCATAGGCTGAAAAGGATTTATCTGAATTATCAATAACTTCAACCAATAACTCATTTTTATCTTTCTTAATATATCCTGTTATGTCAAAATAAAATGGCCAGTATCCTCCTCTATTTTCACCAACAAAAAGATTATTGATATATACTTTACAATTTTGATCAACTGCGCCAAAATGAAGAAGAATTCTTTCTCTTTCATTATCAAAGTTTTTAAATATATCATTCAAATCGAAAAATCTTTTGTACCATAGCACCTGGCTCTCTTTAAGTTGTCTATTAACACCTGACAAAATGGATTCAGGAGAAAAAGGAACTATTATTTTTCCATCAAAATTTATTGGTTTTTCCTCATTTTTATTTCTTATAGCATATTCCCATTCACCATTTAAGCAAAACCAGCTTTCTCTTTTCATTTGAGGTCTTGGATATTCATTTAAAGGACAATTTTTATCGATATTTTTAGCCCATCTTGTAAATAGATGATTTGCTTCATCTCTTATATTTACTTCTTTCATAATTTCCTCTTTCTAATCAATAAACCATCAATTAATTATCAAATAATTATTTTATAATTGAATCATCTATAATTACCATCTATTTATTGCATGTTCACAAAAAGCCAATAGATTATTGATATTTATCTTTTCACCATTATCAGATTTAACATAACCATTGAAATAACCAAAAACCTGATGACATTTTGTATTAACAATTAAAAGTTTATTTTCTGTATAATTGTCAAAAATTGGAGTCATTTCCAGATCAAGCTTACCTTTTTCATCATAAAAATGCCATTTATTCATGTAATTTTGCAAATCGATATCATATTTTAAATTTTCAATCTTGTAAGGTTTACCATTTAAAAAATATATATTTTCTTTCGGACTTCCATCAGATCCAAAACCCCAACCTAAATTAAATGCAAATCTATTATTATTTATAACAGCAGCTCCATTTCCCCAGAACCATTGATGTTTATATGGCCATACGCCTCTTCCCCAGTCTAAAACTGCAGTATCATTAGAATCAAAATCAAACACAATATCATCGATATTAACTTTGCCAGCTATATTAAAAAAATTTTCCTTACAATTCAGGTAAAATTGATTTTTCTTTTCAAAAGGTGTGACTATAACAATTCTATTTTCATCCTTTTTATTAAATAATTCGATCTGAACTTCTATATATATCTTTTTTTGACTTTTCCCCTTATATCCTTTGAAGTTAAAGTCCAAAATCCTTCTATAATTATTAATCGTAAAACAAATATTAAATTCTTTATCCTTATAAAACAACTGAGTATTTTTATCTGGATCTTCAGGCATATTCAGACTCTTAAAAGGAAATAGTTTTATTTTACTTATACTTATTTTTCTTCCAGTTTTAACATTAAAAATATTAAATGAAAAATTTGCTGCATATGATACATGACCAAAAGTCATCTGTATAATATAATCCTGATGTTTTATCTGATAAAAATCCCACTCTTTAAGTGAAAATAGATTTGTTTTAATTTTATTTCTGTTATAGTCAAAAACCATTCGATATGAATAACCAAAATCTTTTAGAAAACCTCTTTCATCTAGCAATTCAATCTTTTCATCTATATATTTTCCCATCTTATATACCTAAATATTCTTGATTTTTATTTATCACTTTATTTATTAGTTAACTTTTTTGTTTTATTAATTCAATAAAATTCTTGTAATTTCTTTGATTTTTATCTTTTATTTTATTCTTTTATAATAACTTTTTGCTGCAAAAAATAATGGTATAAGAGATGGGAAAAGTAAGATTCCAGACCAGGTAAATATTGAACTTGTAGGTATATTCTCTTTTATTCCATATGCATTTATAGTTGTTCCTGCACCATTTTTAACTACAATATTTCCTATGATTGTCCCTATAATCATTGGTAAAAGAGTGAAAAAAACTATTCGTATTCCTTCAAATTGTCCCCTGCTATTTTCAGGGTATAATTGCTTCAACCACATAGTCATAGATTGAGTTATAAGGATATATCCCGAACCAGCAAAAAATACTCCTATAAATAATGTCAGGTTATTTAGAGAAAATACATTTACCGTATTTATACTATTTTTTTTCACAAGAAATGATATGGTAAAAACACCAATTAAATCCATAAATATAGCCACATAAGAAACTATCGGTGTCCTTTTTTTATTTATCAATATTGCTGCTGGTACTGTTAAAAACATTGCTAAAATCAAGCCAATGCCTTCTATTAAGCCCATCTTATCGGGAGTAAAGCCCATATAATATATCAACCAGTTACCCATATGAACAAAATAGACATTGAAAGGAATAAAAAATAATGCAGTAGTTACACATACAAGAATTAATTCTTTTGAGGTAGGAAAATTCTTTAAGGTAAATACTTTTGAAAATTGATTCCAGAAACTACCATCTTTATATGGTTTTAAGTATGGAGAATCTTTCATGACAAATAAAGACAAAAATCCCATAGATATGACAAAAATTCCCATCGTCCAGAATAATCTTTGATAATTATCATTTGTTCCTATAAGAAAGCCTCCGACGATTGTCCCGACAATTGTAGCTATGACAGGCTGAGTTGCAAGACTGGCTCCAATCTGCCCTCTATTGTTATCTGTTGTCATATCATTTATCCATGCATTATATCCGCAATCATTTCCAAGAGAACCAAAAAAACTCATTATATCATCGGCTAATATTACTAATAAAGCTGCCAACCATGTGTATTTCCCAGGATTTTGATTTAATATTTTACCTGTGAATTCAGTAAGTCCAAATATTATTGTAAATATTCCCCAGATAATATAACCTATAGAAACAAATTTTCTTCTTGTCCCAGACCTGTCTGAAAAAGTACCGAAAAAGAATGTTGAAAAGGTTGTCACAAGAGCGCTTGTTATAACCATCAATGTAACTATGGTGGAATTTTTAGCTATTTTTGCATAAACAAAGGTATTGAACCATTGATTTTCAATATTCCAGCAAAGTTGTCCAACAAGTCCAAGACACCATACCAGAAGCCAGAACTTAAAACCTTTAGAAAACTCCCTCTTTGAAAAATCCATCATTAAACTCCTTTTTGAAAAGATTCATAATCTGCCAATGAGACATCTGCCATAGAGTTAATATTACTCCATATTTTATCGGATTTTGAAGACCATCTGTCAAATTTTTCTGGATTAGCGGGATATTTTTTATAATGAATTAATAATTTAAAAGCTAAAAATAATCCCTTTAATATAGAAGACACTGTTTTAAATTTTAATTTTTTATTAAATAATCCATTAATTAATTTTATTAAAATAAATTTTAATGGATTTTCGTCATCATTTACAAAGATAATGCTTTTCTCAAATTCATAATCATTCTCTTCTTCAGAACAATCGACAATATAAGGTAAAAGTGAAAACAAAAAAATTAATTTTGAACCTAATTGATCATAAAATTTTTTGTTTATCTGCCATAAATTCTCTTTTTTTAATTTTATATTATTTTTAAAATTATCTTTTATGATTTCAGCAGCAATATTTGCATGAAACCAGCCAAGTGCAATTCCTTCGCCATTCATGGGATCTGTTAAACATGCTGCATCACCAAGTACAATAAAATTATCTGAAACAAAACTATATAAAAACCTGTGATAGGGTGTGCAACTTTTCTCAATATATTGAACCTTAAAAGAAGGTAATTTTATTTTACTTAAAAATTTTTTTAAACAATATTCAGCATATTCAAATGAATAGTTAGAACCTATACCGATAATAGCACCTTCTTTATCATGTGAAGGAGCAATCCATGTCTTATAATATGGCCAGCCAACAGGAAAATTGACTTTATCTTTTTCAGGATTATCAAATTTTATATAATTTAAAACAACATAAAATTTATCTTTACTTCCTATATCAAATCTTTCTATAAATCTATCTTTCAAATCTTTTCTAACAACTGATTCTATACCACTTGCATCTATTATAAGCTTTGAGAAAATCTCATCTTCATTTTCATTATTTTTTATTTTTGCACCACAAATCTTCCCTTCTTTATCATATATTAAGGATAGATATTGCGAATTAAAATAGAATTCTACTCCTTTTTCTTTAGCTAAATCGACAAGTTTTCTTAAAAAAATATGTCTATGAATGCCAAGAATATTTTTATTTGTAACTTTGGGAAATCTATCGAACGAAGAACGAGAAATAGATTTTTGAAAGCTGCTTATTATACCAAATTCATCAATATTATTATCAATAAAATCCTGTTTTAATAAAAGATCTAAAGGAAGATGAAAAACATCATATCTTTTACCAAGGTCTTCAAGTCTATCTTTTTCAACAACAAGGGTTTTAATGCCATTTATCGCCATTTTTATAGCAAAAAAAAGTCCAACTGGACCACTACCAATAATTAATATATCATATTTTTTATTCATTTTGATATTAATATAGTAAAATTATTTTTATTTTCATTAATTTTTTACAAAATTTATAAAAAAAGAGCTACTTAAAAAAGTAGCCCTCTTTATTTTTGCTTTTAGCTTTTTAATGTTTTTGATTTAAGATTTATAAAAAGAGTTAAATCTTATAACCAGAACATTAACTCAAGTCCAACATAACCTCTTGTTGAAATATATTGACCTGCATTTCCACTCATTCCAGCAATGAAATCCTGAAAACTTGGTTCGAGGAAATATAAGAAAGCGCCAATAGAAATAGATCTTGTAAGGAAAAGATCAAGACCAAGTTTGAAGTTCAGTCCAACTGTAAATCCACCATCCCCATAAATTGAATCATAATAATTTATGAAAGATTGATCCCAATCATATCCACTACCTGGTTGAGTGAAGAAGAAAGATGGACCACATTCAAAATAAAGCTGTAAAAATGCAATAGGAATATATAAGCCAAGATCAAGATTCATATAAAATTTATCATGGTAATATTCCCAATTATCCTGATTATAACCTGCAGATGTTATATAAGGTTCAGCAACTATCCAGGAAGTTGGTCCATACCATTGAGAGTATTCATAATCATACCAGTAATACTGTGTTCCAACATAGAATAGATCAAATGCGATACCAAAAAATTTTGAAAATTTTAGTCTTCCATTTATTCCCCAAACTGCTGAATCAAAAAATTGTGCCTGATTATCTGAAAGTTGAGCAAGAGTAGTATTTGAGAGTCCAATCAAACCAAGACCTAAAAAGTTATATTGAGCCTGAGCAAAAACAGGTATTGAAAGAAGAAGAATTATTGCAATAGCTAATAGTATTCTTTTCATATTATCCTCCAATTTTGTATTTTCTTCTTTTCATCTTCTAAATATTATATTAAAGCAATTTGTTTAAATTTCAACTTAAAAAGATAAAAATAATTAAATTTATTAAAAATTTAGTTTTTATTTTTTCTAATTATTGTGTTTGGTAACAATGCCCCAGATAAATATAAAGATTGCCAATGTCATTGCGATAATATCGAAAGATTCGAAAAAGCCATTTTTAAGAGGGAATAAAAATAATGATATGATTATTGGATATAAAACTGTAAAGCCATATTGCATAGGTGCAATCATTATCATCGAACCATTTTTATATGCTATCTGTATTGCAATAAATGAGATAAGTCCATTTAGTAGAAAAAGATATAAATATATAGAAGAAAAGTAGGTTAATTTAAGCTGTGAGCCTTTATCAAGCTGAAGTAGTTTCATCGCAACAACCATAAATCCTGCCATACTTCCAGAAGTGATGGATGGGATTATCACCTTAATAAAAGCTGGCATCGACCCTTTACCTTCAAGCTGGTTTTTACTTGCAAGATGCATAAAAGGAAGAATAAGAAAGAAAAGGATTATAGGTAAAACTGCAAAAATAAAAGATAAAATAAAAGGTGGCATAAGCTGAGGAGTATCTTTTGTTTTGAAGGTGATGGCAGCAATCATAATAGTTATTCCGATTATATAAATAATATCAGATGTAAAAAGTTTTTCTTTAAGCAATAAAGCAGAAAGAAGGATGGTAAAAACTATTGTTAAGGCGGAAATTGCGTTTACTACATAAGATGGAACAAGATTGAGTGCGAAAAAATTTATAAAAGGATTTATGTTTATCAAAATAAGCCCGCTAATCCAGAAAATAAAATCCGATCTCTTCCTTTCCTTTGAAAAAATCCCGATCCCTTTTTTCTGAAAAACAAAACCAAGTGCGAGTAAAAAATATGCCAAAATCCCTAAAAGTGCTCCGAGAAAACTTTTGTTCATGATCTCCTCTAAATCTGTTTATTTTTATTCCTTTAACCTTTTAATAATATTTTTTTATTATTTTTATTATTTTTATTAATCTTTTTTTATTTTTTTTTATTTTCTATCAATTTTTATTATTATTTTTTATTTTTTGAAATTTTTTTTCCTGATAATTTATTAATCTTCTATTTAAAATTTTTTTTACTTTTTTTATTTTTTTTATTTGTCTTTTATATGTTTTTTATTTGTTTTTATTATTTTTATCAATTTTTTAT
>Ga0116146_1000679_pt1 | contig 39967 bp, 28 predicted proteins | sample AD_JPNHG2_MetaG_FD_89748 | JGI IMG/M metagenome (GOLD analysis project Ga0116146, IMG submission 89748) | Active sludge microbial communities of municipal wastewater-treating anaerobic digesters from Japan - AD_JPNHG2_MetaG | ecosystem: Engineered > Bioreactor > Anaerobic > Digestate | place... | reverse complement strand
GGCTGCCACGTTGCGGCTCCTCAGCGATGCATTCCAGGGCATCGCCTGCGTCGCCGCGCCTCGCCTCCAGCCCGCTGACGCCGGCAACGCAGCCCACGGGGATTCTTGGACAGGCTCCTAGAGAAATGGCCCACACGGGGGAGGTTCTCTGTTGACACCGCCCCCCCTCCCGCCTAGAATCGCTCCCGCGGCCATAGTAGTACCCCCTCGTCCCCGGGAGCATGCAATGGACAAAGACGCGCTGGCCTTCCTGGAGAAACTCGTCACCACCCCCAGCCCCTCGGGCTACGAGCAGCCCGGGCAGAAGCTCATGCGCGAGCGCATGGGGCAGTTCGCCGACTCCGTGCGCACCGACGTGCACGGCAACGTGATCGCCGCGCTCAACCCCGCTGCGCCCCTGCGCGTGATGCTGGCCGGCCACGTGGATGAGATCGGCCTGATGGTGAACCATATCACCAACGAGGGCTACATCTACGTCACGCAGATCGGCGGCATTGACCCCGTGGTGGCCATCGCCCAGCGGGTGACGATTCACGGCGCGAAAGGCCCCGTCGCCGGCGTCATCGGCCGCAAGGCCATCCACCTCACCGACCCCGACGACCGCGGCAAACCCGTGAAGCTCCACGAACTGTGGATTGACATCGGCGCGAAGAACAAGAAGGACGCCCAGAAGGCCGTGAGCATGGGCGACCCGATCACCTTCGACGCCGGCCTCACCCACCTGCGCAACCACCTGGTCACCGCCCGCGCCTTCGACGACCGCATGGGCGCCTTCGTCGTCGCCGAAACCCTCCGCAAGCTCCAGGGCAAGAAGCTCCACGTCGCCGTCTACGGCGTCTCCACCGTTCAGGAGGAGATCGGCCTGCGCGGCGCGCGCACCAGCGCCTTTGGCATCGACCCCCAAGCCGGCATCGCCATTGACGTGGGCCACGCCACCGACACGCCGGGCGTGGACAAGAATCGCGCGGGCGACTTCGCCTGCAACAAGGGCCCCATCGTGTGCCGCGGCGCCAACATCAACCCCGTGCTCTACGAGATGATCGTGGACGCCGCGAAGAAGGCCAAGATCGCCATCCAGATCGAGGGCACCCCCGGCGGCACAGGCACCGACGCCAACGCCATCCAGATCAACCGCGCCGGCGTCGCGGCAGGCCTCGTCAGCGTCCCCTGCCGCTACATGCACAGCCCCTGCGAGGTCATCTCGCTGAAGGACCTCGACCAGACGAGCGACCTGCTGGCGGCCCTCCTCGCCCGCATGCCGGCCGAGGTGGATTTCACGCCGTAAGGGGAAGAAGCAGACCGCGAATCGCGCGAATCTACGCGAATCCACGCGGATCAGGAGGAGACGCAATGGCCAGAACCGTGGTCGGCTTCCTGCTGGCTCTGGGGGCGGTCGGCCTGGCCGGAGAGGAGCACAAGATGGCGGAGCAGCGCCCCTCGCACGTGCGGCACCTGAACGAGCGCATGGTCATGCCGAAGTACGAGTCGAAGGAGGCATGGGAGACGCGCGCCGCGTGGCTCCGCGATCACCTCCGCGTGAGCTGCGGCCTCGTGCCCGAGCCCGAGAAGACGCCGCTCAAGGGCGAGGTCTTCGGCAAGATCGAGCGCGACGGCTACTCCATCGAGAAAGCCTACATCGAGGCACGCCCCGGCTTCTATGCCTGCGGCAACCTGTTCCGCCCCCTGGGCAAGAAGGGGCCATTCCCCGCCGTCGCCTGCCCCCACGGCCACTGGCGCGAGGGGCGCTTCGGCCACCAACCCGAACCCGAGGGCTCCGTGCCCGCCCGCTGCATCACCCTCGCCCGCATGGGCTGCGTAGTCTTCGCCTACGACATGGTCGGCTACAACGACTCCGGCAAGCAGATCGGCCACTCCATCGCCTCCACCCGCAACGAGCTCTGGGGCCTCAGCCTCATGGGACTCCAGGTCTGGAACGCCGTGCGTGTGCTCGACTGGCTCCAGACGCTGCCCGACGTGATTCCCGACAAGATCGCCGTCACCGGCTGCTCAGGGGGCGGCACGCAGACCTTCATGATCATGGCCATTGACCCCCGTGTGAAGGTGGCGGCGCCGGTGAACATGATCAGTTGCACCATGCAGGGCGGCTGCGAATGCGAGAACGCCCCGCTGCTCCGCATCGAGACGAACAACATGGAGATCGGCGCCCTCATGGCCCCAAGGCCCCTCATCATGTGCTCGGTGAGCGGGGACTGGACGAAGGAGACGCCCAAGGTGGAGTACCCCGCTGTCCGAAGCATCTTCGAGCTATATGGCGCCGCCGACCGCGTGACTAACGTGCATCTCCAAGGCCCCCACGGCTACCCAAAGGGCCACCGCGAGGCCGTCTACAACTTCTTCCGAAAGTGGCTCATGGGCATCGAGGACCCCACGCCCTTCACCGAGCCGCCCTTCCAGGTCGAGAAGAAGGAAGACCTGCTCGTGTGGCAGGGCCGCGAGCTGCCCCCGGAGGCCAAGAAGCGCGACACCCTCGAGGCCCACGTGATCGCCGAGGCCCGCCGCCAGCGCGACGAACTCCTGCCCAAGAAGCCCGAGGACCGCAAGCGCTTCGAAGAGACGCTGGGCGTGACCTACCGCCACGCCATCCTCGCCGAGTTGCCGAAGGGCGGCGAGGTGATGGGCGAGAAGCTGGCCGACAATATCCCCGACGACGCTCGCGTGCTGCCCCTCACCCTCGGCCGCAAGGGCAAGGGCGACGGGGTCGCCGCCTGGCTCCACCGCCCGCCGAAGCCCAGGCCCGGCGCGCCCGCCGTCGTCCTCGTCCATCCCGACGGTGCCAACGCGCTCCTCAACCCGATGGGCGGCGAACCCGTGGGCATGCTTGCCGCGCTCCTGGACGCCGGACACGCGGTTCTCGCGATTGACGCCTACCTCACGGGCGAATCGGCCAAGCTCCGAGCCGTCCGCGACGAGGCGATGAAGGGCAAGCGCTTCTTCTCCGCCTACAACCGCACAGACCTCGTCGAGCGGGTGCAGGACATCCTCACGTCCCTCGCCTGGCTGAAGGGACGCAAGGACGTGAAGGAGGTGGCCCTGGTCGGCCTCGGCCAGGCGGGCGCCTGGTGCCTCTTCGCCGCCCCGTTCACCCCCGAGGGCACGCGGGTCGTGGCCGACCTCGCGCAGGTGGGCAACGACGAACACGTCCGCTGGCAGGCCGACCTCTTCACCCCATGCCTCCTGAAGGCTGGCGGCTTCGCCACCGCCGTCGCCCTCGCAGCCCCGAGGCCACTACTCCTCCACGACGTGTCGGCCGACCTTGATACGGCCCCCTTCCGCGCCGCCTACACCGCCGCGGGGTCCGCCAAGTCGGTCCGCATCGAGAAGGACACCCTCGGCGACAAGGCAATCGCCGCCTGGCTGGAGTGACCCCCGCGGCGTTGCGGCGCCTTGAAGAAGTATGCTCTTGCCCGTGGAGAAGTGAATTGACGCCCTTGCGAGCCTTCGCCGTCGTTGCCGGATTAGTGTTGCTTGTGGCTACCGCGTTCGCGTGGTCTGAGGTGAGCGCGCTCCCCAACCTGTCGGCCGCGGACAAGGCGTGGCTGATCGCCAGCTTGTGGCCTCGTGCGCTGAGCCGCCTGGCCGAAAACTTGGTACAAGAGCCTGGCCTACTCCTGGGTTACCGCCTGTGGACTTGGCCGCTGCTTGGGCTTCACCTGTCTGCTCCAGTCGTTGCGTTCCGGCTTGCAGAGCGTCGCCGTCGGTCGCAATGGGGATGGGCAGTGGCCTGCGTGGTGTTCCCCTATGCCTCGGCGGCGCTCGCGGCGCTCCCGGCCCAAGAGATAAGGACCGATACCCGAAGCGTTGCTGTCGGTCCGATGCGGACGCTCTTCTCGCGTATGGCTCTGCCGGGTTCGCGCATAGCTACCCCTCGTCGCTTCGTTCTCGCCGCGATCCTCCTGTGGGGGGCGTTCCTCATTGTCGTGGCTCTGCCCTGTGGGGTCAAGGGCGGTGTGCCGATCGAGCGATTCCTGACCATGGAGAGCAGCCTGGATGTCCTTCGTAACGTCCTCTTCTGGCTGTGCTTGGCAACGCTCTTTCCCGTTGTATTCCGCGTGGAGGACTGGCTGACCAGACAGGAGGATAGGGAGGCGCGTTTGCACGGGGTTGTTGTCAATCCTGTCTCGCGTCTCGGGTCATGCCAGCTTGGGGCACTCCTGCTGGCCTACCTCGTCTACATTGTGGGGTGGAGCCCTTGGACGGTTCCGTGTAAGGCCATTCCCGTCCTGATTCTGATTCCAGCTACCTTACTTGTCTGGCCCGCGCTCCGATCCCACATGCGGAAGTCCAAGTAAAGAACGACTGCAAGACAAGGAGGCGCGATATGACCCTCGAAGAGGCCAAGGGGTTCATGAAGGAGGTCAGGTGGGGCTGCCTCGCGACGAGCGACGGGCAAACGGTCGGCTGCCGGCCGATGGGCGGCCGGGCGTGGATGGGCGGGGAGCTTTGGTGCGCCGCAGGGGCGGAGTCCGACAAGATCGCCCAGCTCCGCAACGTGCCCCACGCGGAATACTGCTTCGCCAGGCCGAGCGGCGAACACATCCGCATCGCAGGCCCCTGCAAGGTGAGCACGGACAACGTTGACAAGCGGAAGCTCTACGATGCCGTGCCGTTCCTCAAGAACCACATTCCGGACCCCGCCTCGCCCGGGTACGTTGTCATCCGCATGGCCCCCAGCCGCATTCGGGCGATGCGGGGCGACCTGGACTATGAGGACGTGAAGCTCAAGTAGTTCCGCTCTACCCCCACAACTCGCGCATCACCCGGCACGTGTTGAGGTGAATGTCCACGACATCCTCGGTGCGGCGTGCGTAGCCGCCGGCGAGGACGAGGGCGATGGGAATGTCGCGCTCGCGGGCGGCGCCCAGCACCAGTTCGTCGCGGCGCCTCAGCCCTGCTTTGGTGAGGCCCAGGTTGCCGAGCTGGTCTTCCTCGAATGGGTCGGCGCCCGCAAGATACAGCACCAGCTCGGGGCGATGGGTGTCGAGGATGCGGGGGACCTGCCTCTCCATCGCAGCAAGATAGGCTTCGTCGCCCGCGGCCTCGTCGAGGCCAACGTCGAGACTGCTTTGCTGTTTGGGGATGGGGTAAAGCTCTTCCTGGTGGATTGAGAAGGTGAAGACATCGGGGTCGCGGCGGAAGATGGCGGCTGTGCCGTTCCCCTGGTGGAGGTCGCAGTCAACGACGGCCACGCGGCGGGCCAGGCCCTCGGCCTGAACCACTCGGATGGCAACGGCGACATCGTTGATGAAGCAGAAGCCCCTGGCGCGCTCGGCCCGCTAGTGTGCATGGTCATTCGTCCAGTTCGCGTGCCACAGCCTGCCGGAGAGCCGGGCCATGCTCGGGGTCGTGGAGGGCGAAGTGGAGGAAGCTGCGGAAGTAGCTCTCGAAGTTCCCGATGTCGTGGCGTCGCTCCCCCGCCCGCATGCGGAGGCCGATGACGGTGCGCCCCTGGTCGAGGAGGATGCGGAGGGCGTCGGTGAGCTGGATTTCGCCGCCCTTGCCGGGTCGCGTGTGCCGGAGGGCGTCGAAGATGGCGCTGGCGACGACGTAGCGACCCGCGATGGCAAGGCGGCTGGGGGCCTCGGCAGTCGAGGGCTTCTCGATGAGGCCGCGGACGCGGAACACCGCGCCGTCGTGGCCGGGGAGGGTCTCGGCGGGGTCGGCGATTCCGTAGTGGACCACGTCGTCGGGCTCCACCTCCTCGAAGGCGATGGCGGCCGCCGCGCCGGTGGTCTCGAAGGCGTCTATGAGCCGGCGCAACACCGAGGGGCTCTGGCGGCTCTCGATGATCGAGTCGCCCAGCGCGATGACGAACGGCTCGCCGCGCACGTAACCCTCGGCGAGCGACACGGCGTGGCCCAGGCCCTTCTGCTCGCTCTGGCGGGTGTAGAAGAACTCGACGTTGGCCTCCTCGTAGGCCAGGGCATCGAGGAGGTCGGCCTTGCGACCGTTCGAGAGCGCGCGGCGCAGCTCGGCGTCGCGGTCGAAGTGGTTCTCGATGGCGGTCTTGCTGCGGCCTGTGATGAAGAGCAGGCTGGTGAGCCCCGCCTCCTGAATCTCCTCGACCACGTATTGGACGACGGGCTTGCGGCCGACCGGGAGCATCTCTTTGGGCTGGCTCTTGGTGGCGGGGAGCAGACGGGTGCCGAGCCCGGCCACGGGTACGACGGCTTTGGTGATGGCCATGCGTTGGGTTTCCTCGACGGCAGCAGTGGAAGGAGCGCCGGAGCTGAGAATACGAAACCCGAAACGGCGGGGAATGTCAAATCAGGGGTTTGGGGCGGGCGCCGGCGCCGCGGGAGCTGGGGCCGGCGCGGGGGCCGGCGCAGGAGCCGGAGCGGGTGCCGGCGCCGGCGCCGCTGGGTCCGGAGCCGGGGCGGCGGCAGGGTCCGCCGGAGCCCCGGCCGGGGCGGGATCGGCTGCCTCGAAGCGGATGTTGTTGAAGAACACCCAACTGCCGGTCTGCTTCGTGTAGATCAGGAAGAAGAGCTTGACCACGCGCTTCTTGTTCTGGATGGTGCTCTTGTGGCGCCACTGGGTCTCGGCGCACTTGAAGCGGTCGTTCGTGAGGTCCAGGGTCACGGGCTTCGGGTTGTTGCCGGTGGGGCTCACCAACACCGGCATGCTCTCGTAGAACCGCCAGCCGGGCGCCGTGGTGAAGGCCACGGCAAGGGTGATGCTGGTTTTGCCGAAGTTGTAGACGTCGAAGCTGAGGGCCTTCTTGTCGGTCAGGTCGAAGTCGTGCTCGAGCATCACGCAGGCCTTGTCCTGCTCGGCCCCGGCGAGGAACACGCGCACCATGCTATCGGTGGTGCCCTGGGGGGGGCCGACGTTGATCTCGACGCTGCTGCCCCAGGCCTCGGTGGCCCAGCCGGGGGTGGCCTCGAGGCCTTCCTGCTCTTTCTCTTTGGGGGCCTCCGCGGGCTGGGCAGGCTGGGCGGGCTGCTCGGGCTGGGCAGGGGTCGCCACGGGGGTCTCAGGGGCGACGGTAGGCCGCGGGCCGGGGGCCTGGGCGACGCCGGTGCTCTGGATCTTCACGTCGCCGGCCGGGGCCGCCTCGGGAGTCGGCACGGCGGCAGCAGCCTTGTTGGCCGCGGCGCGGGCCTTGGCCGCCACGTCGGCGTCGTTGGGGTGAGCCTTGAGGTAGGCGGCATAGCACTGGTGCGCGGCGGCCCAGTCGTCGCAGCGCTCGAGCTCGGCGGCCAGGGGCAGCAGCAGGTCGTCGGGCACGTCCTTGCGGGCGAATGCCTCGCGGAAGGCCGTGGCGGCCTCCTTGGGCATCTCGACCTGCGCGCACACCCGGCCGAGGTTGAAGAGGGCGCGCGGCGTGTCGGTGCCTTGCTCCTTGAGGGAGGCGAGGCGTTCGGCGAAGTCCACCTTCATCCCGGTCACCCGGGTGCGCGGGATCACGATGTCGCCGTAGGCTACGCGGACGAGGATCTCGTTGTCGCGAACTTCGAGGATTTCAATCTTCTTGCCGCTCAGCTCCATCTTGTCGGGCATGGAGACCGTGTCGGCCAGAACGGCTCCGGCAACGGCAGCCAGGGCAAGCGCGATTCGCATTGGAGCTTTCCTCCAACACGCGGGTGGGAAAGTGCACGTGCGACTGTGTCGCCATGATAGCCCCGTGGGGTCGGCAACGCAAGGGTTTTCTGGCTGCGGAGTGGTGGTTTGATGCAACGAGATGTAAAGGGTTGTCACGGGAGGGGGTGCCCGCGCAGGGCCTCGAGCACTTCGCCCACGATGTAGAAGGAGCCGGTCACGCAGATGAGGTCGTCGGGCCGCGCCCGGGCGCGGGCGAGCGCCAGCGCGTCGCCCGGCTTGTCGCAGGAGAGGGCCTCGACCTGGCTGACGGCGCGCGCGCGCCGCACCAGGTCGTCCGGGCTGGCCGCGCGGGGGTTCTGGCTGCGGGTGAATACCACCAGCGAGGCCCGCGCGAGCACCAGGCGCAGGAACGAGTCCATATCCTTGTCCGCCGCCATCCCCATCACGAAGATCAGGCGGTCGAACGCGAAGTCGCTCGCCAGCGTGGCCATGAGCGTGCGAGCAGAGTCCACGTTGTGCGCGCCGTCAATCACCACGGTGGGCCGCTGGGCGATGGTCTCGATGCGCGCCCGGATGCGCGTGGCGGCGAGGCCCTGGCGCGCGACGTCAGGCGACAGGCGCCAGGGGCTCGCCTCGGCGGCCTCCTCGGCCAGGCCGATGGCTGTGGCCGCGTTCACCCGCTGGTGTTCGCCCGCCAGCGGCACCGCGAGCTCGGGGTAACGGCGGTTCGGCGTCGAAACGTGGAAGGTCTTGCCCCCGTCGGCGAGGGCGATCTCCTGGCCCACGAGACGCAGGGGCGCGTCCAGGTGGCGCGCCCGCTGGCGGATGGCGGCCAGGGCCTCGGGCTCCTGGGGCGCGATTACGGCGGGGACGCCCGGCTTAAGGATACCGGCCTTCTCCGACGCGATGAGGGTGAGCGTGTCGCCCAACTTGTCGGTGTGGTCGTAGCCGATGCGGGTGATGCCGCATACGACGGGCGAGGCGACGTTCGTCGCGTCGAGCCGTCCGCCCAGGCCCACCTCCAGCACCGCAAAATCCACCCCCTCGGCCAGAAAGTCGGCGAAGGCCATCGCCGTGAAGATTTCGAAGAACGTCGGCGTGTACTTCTCGCTGGTCTTCAGGCTGTCCTGGAGATAGGGGTAGAAGCGGTTCAGGTGCGCCGTCACCCGCTCCTCGGCGATCCAGGCGCCGTTCACCATGATGCGCTCGCGGATGCACTCGACGTGGGGCGAGGTGTAGAGTCCCACGCGGGCGCCGGCCCGCTGGAGGATGCTCGCCGTCATCGTGGCCGTCGAGCCCTTGCCCTTCGTGCCCGCGATGTGGATGACCCGCAGCCGCTCGTGCGGATTGTCGAGGAAGGCGAGAAGCTGGTTCATCCGCGCGAGGCCGAACACCGAGGTGGCCGCGTCGCGCGGCTTGGCCATCCGCTCGTAATCGGTGAAGTGGAAGAGGTACTGCATCGCCTCTTCGTAGCTCTTGAACGGCTCGTTCACCGATCGCCTCGCTTGGCCAGACCGCAGCCCCACACACGACGCGGGCGGCATTGTACTGTGCGAGTCCACGCGAGTCAATTGAGGGGTGTGGGCCATTTCCGCAGGTAGCTTCTGCGGCGGATTCTCGTAGCGACAAGCGTCCCGCTTGTCGAACGGATGAAGAGAGCCGCAAGCGGGACGCTCGCGGCTACCGCTGCCGCGGGCCTTCCCCTGCTCGGGGGACTCTCCCATCAGAAACCACCTACGATTCCGGCCCGCACCCTTCCTCAATTGAGCCGCGCCTTGACTCCGCCGCCGGCTCTGGCTACACTGACGGCACGTGGCGGTCCCTGCAACCCTCTGAGGAGGTCGGCGATGGCTCTGGAACCAATGGCGATCGGCGTGATGCTGGGCGTGGGCGAGTCGCCCGAGGAGAGCCTCCAGAAGGTGCTGGATGTGGGCGTGCGCTGCGCGCAGATGGGCCGGCCGCCCGATGCCTGGCTCAAGCCCGCCAAGGCCGCCGAACTCAAGAAGATGATCAAGAAAGCGGGCATCACGATCACGACGGTCTTCTGCGGCTTCGACGGCGAGCGCTACGACGACATCCCCACCGTGCAGCAGACCGTGGGCTTTGTGCCCAAGGCCACCCGCGCCGCCCGCCTGAAGAAGGCCCGCCAGATCGCCGACTTCGCCAAAGTCCTCGGCGTCAAGAACGTCGCCGCCCACGTGGGCTTCGTGCCCGAAGACCACACCACCCGCGAGTACAAGGAGATCGTGCGCGCCGTCGGGAGCTTCGCCGACTACCTCAAGAAGAACGGCCAGAACCTGTGCCTCGAGACCGGCCAGGAGACGGGCGAGTGCCTCCTGCGGTTCATCCAGGATCTGAAGCGGAGCAACGTGAAGGTCAACTTCGACCCCGCGAACATGATCCTGTACGGCTCGGGTGAGCCGATCCCGGCGCTCAAGCTCGTGGGCAAGTACGTGGCCGGCGTGCACTGCAAGGACGGCACTTGGCCGACCGAGAAGGACAAACTGGGCACCGAGGTGCCGCTGGGCAAGGGCAAGGTGAACATTCCGCGCTTTGTGCAGACCCTGGCCGACCTGGGCTATCGCGGCCCGCTCACCATCGAGCGCGAGATCACCGGCGACCAGCAACGCAAGGACATCGTGAAGGCGCGCAAGCTGCTCGAGCGCGTTCGAGCCAAGGTGCTGGGGAAGGCGTGATGCATGCCGCGTCCCGCGTGCCGCGTGAAGAAGAGCCCGTGATGCGTAAGAAGCGGGCACCAGAGATGGGTGGATGAATGGATGGGTGGATGGGTGTCAGACATCATCCACTCAACCATTCATCCAACCCTCCAATCATCCCCTTCGTTTGCGGTTTCACACCGCTTTGACAGAGGGATGCCATGTTCCTCGCCTTCGGCGAAATCATGATGCGCGTCGCGCCCGAGGGGCGGCTGCGCTTGCGGCAGGCGATGCCGGGCAAGGTAGACATCACGTTCGCTGGCGGCGAGGCCAACGTGTGCGCGTCGCTTGCGCTCTTCGGGGCGGGGGTGCGCTACGTCACGGCGCTGCCGAAGCACGCCATTGCCGAGAGCCTCGTGGCCGTGCTGCGGGGCCTGGGGGTTGACACGGGTTCGATCCTGTGGCGCGATGCGGGGCGTTTGGGCATCTATTTCCTCGAAACGGGCGCCAACCAGCGCAGCTCGGTGGTCCTCTATGACCGCGACGGCAGCGCCATCGCCCTGGCCGCGCCCGACGAGTACGACTTCCCTGCCGCCCTCGACGGCGTCACGTGGGTCCACATCACCGGCATCACGCCCGCCCTGAGCGAGAATGCCTACCTGGCCACGCTGCGCCTGGTGCAACTGGCCAAGGAGCGCGGCGCGAGCGTGTCGTGCGACCTCAACTTCCGCAAGAAGCTCTGGCGCTGGCGCGCGGGCGCCACGCCCAACCAGTTGGCCAACGAGTGCATGTCCACCATCCTGCCCTGTGTGGACCTCGTGGTGGCCAACGAGGAGGACGCGGCGGATGTGTTGGGCATCCACGCCAAGGGCACGTCGGTGGAGCAGGGGCGGATCAATGCGCGGGCCTACGAGGCCGTGGCGCGCACCATCGTGGACGAGTTCCCCAACGTCTCGCGCGTCGCGATCACGCTTCGAGAGAGCCTGTCGGCCGACCACAATAACTGGGGCGGCATGCTCTTCGACGTCGAGGCCAACCGCGCCTTCTTCGCGCCGCTGGACGCCGGCGGCGGCTACCAGCCCTACGAGATCCGCGACATCGTGGACCGCGTGGGCGGGGGCGATTCGTTCGCCGCTGGGCTGCTCTACGCGCTGAACTCGAAGGAGTACGCCCAGCCTGCGATGGCCATTCGCTTCGCCGTCGCGGCCAGTTGCCTCAAGCACTCGATCCAGGGCGACTTCAACCTCGTCACCCGCGACGAGGTCGCCGCCCTCCTCGCCGGCGCCGCCTCCGGCCGTGTAAGGCGGTGAGGGCACGATCACCCCAGCGGCAGTGTGACGGTCTTCCCAGTCCGCGACGACTTGTAGATGGCCAGGATCAACTCGACTGCCTTGCGGGCCTCGGGGCCGGGGACCATGGGCTCGCGGTCCTTGAGGATCGCGTTGGCCATGTCCTGAACCTGGATCATGTGGCCCATGACGCTCAGGGCCTTGGGGTCCGAGGCGGCCGACTTGGTGGGGGCCGGCTCTTTGATCTGGAGCGGCACGTCCTGGGCGACGCCTGCCTTCTCCTTGGCGAGGGCGTACTTCACCAGCCCGCTATCGTTGAAGATCAGCGTGCCGTTCTCGCCGTGAAGCTCGGTGCGGGTGGACATGCCGGGCGTGACCGACGTGGTGCCCTCGAGGACGCCGAAGGCGCCGCTCCGGAACCTCAGAATGGCGACCGCGGTGTCCTCGACCGGGATGTCGCGCACGAGCGGCGCTGCGTGGGCGGTGACGGACTCGACCTCGCCCGCCACGTAGAGGAGTTGGTCAATGCCGTGGACGCCCTGGTTCATGAGCGCGCCGCCGCCGTCGAGTTCCCACGTGCCGCGCCAGCCGGCGCTCTTGTAGTAGGCGGGCGAGCGGTAGTATTTCATGTAGCAGTCGGCCAGCACCAGCTTGCCCAGCTTGCCCTGCTGGACGATCTTGCGGGCAACCTGCGTCATGGCAGTGGTGCGGCGCTGGAAGATGCAGCCGAGCTTCACCCGCGCCTTCGCGCACGCCTCGATCATGCGGTCCATGTGGGCCAGCGTGATGTCGAGCGGCTTCTCGCTCAGCACGTGGCGGCCCGCCTTCGCGGCGTCCACGGCGATGCGCCAGTGCAGGCCGCTGGGCACGCAGGCGCACACGCAATCAATGTCGGGCTCCCGCTTCAGCATCGTGCGATGGTCGGCGTAACAGGGCACGTTGCCGTATTCGGCGGCCAGGGCCCGGGCCTTGCCGATCTCGATGTCGCACAAGGCGATCAGCTCGCACTTGGGGGCGAGTTGAATGGCCTTGGCGTGCCACGGCCCGATGACCCCGCAGCCGACGATGGCGAATCCCACCTTGCCTTTGCGCATGTCTCGACGCTCCGAAGTGAGGCAGCGGCTGGAGAACCCACAGGATGCGGGGGATTCTACCGCGCGGGCGCGGGCGCTGTCAAAGGGCGTCGCCCGCGCCCCCGCGCCTCGAATCGGCAGGTTGACTTGCCCTCCACGTCGTGCTAGGCTTCGGGGTGAGCAGACTCGATCCCCCTTTCGGACGGAGGCGACGCGATGAAGGCGATGAACCGGCGGTCGTTTCTCCAGCGGTCCGGCCTCGCGGCGGGCGCGGGCGCCTTTGTGGCCGCCACGGGCGGGCGCGTGCTGGGCGCGAACGAGCGGGTGAACTTCGCGCTGCTGGGCTGCGGCGGGCGCGGGCGCTACGTGGCCTACGGCCTTGTGGAGGCCGGCGCCATGCTCACCACCCTGTGCGACCTGCACGAGGGGCGCCTCAAGGAAGGCTGGAACTTCCTCACCCAGGTGCAGAAGGCCGAGCCCAAGTTCACCAGGGTGATGCGCGAGATGCTCGATTCGAAGGACGTAGACGCCGTGGTGGTGGCCACGCCCGACCGCTGGCACGCGCCAGCGAGCATTCTCGCCTGCCAGGCGGGCAAGGACGTCTACGTCGAGAAGCCCCACTCGCACAACATCTGGGAGAGCGGCCAGATGGCGGCCGCGGCGGCCAAGTACCACCGTATCCTCCAGGTCGGCACCCAGAACCGCAGCGGCCCGTACACCCTCGCCGCACGCGAGTACGTCCAGAGCGGCAAGCTCGGCAAGATCGCCCTCGTGCGCGTGCTCAACATGAAGTCGGGCGGGCCGTTCAAGCTCGGCGAGCCTGGCAAGGCGCCCGAGGGGTTCAACTGGGACGCCTGGCTCGGCCCCGCGCCCGAGCGGCCCTACCACCAGCACATCTTCAACGGCGGGTGGCACCAGTTCTGGGACTTCTGCGGCGGCGACATGACGGACGATGGTATCCACCAGCTCGACCTGGCCCTGATGCTGATGGGGGATCCCGAGCCGCCGAAGAGCGTGCGCGCGCTGGGCGGGCGCTACGCCCACCGCGGCGACGACTCCGAGGTGCCCGACGTGCAGATGGTGAGCTGGGACTACGGCCGGTTCGTGATGACCTTCGAGCTGACCGGCTACCCGCGCTACATGGAGAAGACGAGCGCGACGATTCGGCGGAACGACCTGTTCCCCTACTGGACGATGAACGCGACGCGCATCGAGCTGTACGGCTCGGAACTGTTCATGACCGTGGGGCGCCACGGCGGCGGGTGGATCGTGCAGCAGTCGGGCGGCGGGATCGTGGACAAGATGTACGGCCGCCCGTGCGACGAGCCGCACTACGCGAACTTCCTGGAGTGCGTGAAGAGCCGCAAGAAACCGAACGCCGACATCTCGATCGCCCATGCCAGCAATGTGGCGGCGCACATGGGCAACATCGCGCACCGCGTGGGCAACCTGGCGCTCAGCTACGACGCCCAGGCCGTGAGGTTCGACCACGAGGCAGCGAACCGCTTCATCAAGCCGCCGTACCGCAAGGGCTACGAGATTCCCGAGCAGGTGTGAGCGGCGCGGTCAGGGCTGGGCCACCGTGTAGCCCAGGGCCTCCACGGCCTGGCGCAGCGCCGCGGCGTCCAGGCCCTGGCCCTTCACCACGGCCCTGCCGCTCTTGAGATCCACCTCGGCCGCGGCCACGCCGCGGCACTCGCGGAGCGCGCGGGTCACGGCCCCCACGCAGTGCGAGCAGGTCATCCCCTGCACGCTCAACTCGACGGTTTCGGGCGCCTGGTCCGTCATGGGCTCGGTTCCTTCCTTCTTCGGCCGCCAGAGGAGTGCGACGCCCAGCACGCCCAGCAGCGCGATGGCCGAGGCCAGCTTGGCCCCGTGCGGCAGCAACTCGTGCACGTGGTGGTGGTGCGCGGCCGTGACGGTGCTGGCATAGATGAGGTCCAGCAGCGCGCCGCAGCCTAAGGCGGCGATGGCGACGGAGGCGAGGTAGATGAGCGCTGTGCGGCGGCCCATGGTCTTCCACACGACGGCGACGGTGGCCGCATTGGTCGCCGGCCCCGTAATGAGGAAGGCGAGGGCTGCCCCGGGCGACACGCCCTTGGCGATGAGGGCCGCGGCGATCGGCACCGAGGCCGTCGCGCACACGTAGATCGGGATCCCCAGCGCCATCATCACCACCATCCCCACGAAGCCCGAGCCGTACAGTGTCGCCAAATCCTTCGGCACCACGACGGCGATCACACCCGCCAGGGCCAGCCCCACGAGCAGCGACTTGCCGATGTCGCGCGGCAGCGTGACGAAGCCGTACGAGAGGATGCGGACGAGCCAGTTCCCGCGCTCCTCGCCCGAGCCGCAGGCGTCCTGGCACGAGTCGGGGTCCATGCGGGCGCCGCGCTCGTGCTCGAGCCAGGCCACGAGGGCTCCGCCGAACACGCCCGTCGCCAGTGCCGCGATCGGCCGGAAGATGGCGAACACAGGACCCAGCAGGCTCAGCGTCACCAGGATACTGTCCACCCCCGTCTGCGGAGTCGAGAGCAGGAAGGCGGTGGTGGCCCCGCGGCTGGCGCCATGCTTGCGCAGCGAGGCCGACACGGGGATGACCCCGCACGAGCACAGCGGCAGCGGCACGCCGAACGCGGCGGCCTTGACGACGGGCCACAAACCCCGACCGCCCAGGTGCCGCTCCACCGTCTCGGGGCGGATCAGCACGGACAGCACGCCCGCCACGGCGAAGCCGAACAGCAGGTACGGCGCCATTTCGAGCAGGTTCGCCCAGAACTCGGTGGGGATACTGGCCAGTTCATCCGGCATTGCAGTGGCCTCATCATTCGGTCCCTACGTACATTCTAATGCGCGGGCCGTTCCGCAGCAATGGCGCCTTGGCCGGCCAGCAGCGGAGAGAATTGCATACTTGAACAACTATGCAATTCTTTCCGGCGAGGCGTTCACGCCCCAAGCCGCCAGAAAGGCGTCGAGGTCGGCGTCGGGGCGGATGCCGAGGCGGGTGAGGGCGAAGTCGTACCGCGCCGGGTCGTCGGGGGCAAAGGCCTTGAAGGCGTCGGTGATCTCGATGGCGGTGCGCAAGTCAGCCGAAGCGCGCCGGGTGAGGCCCAAGGCGCGACAGATGCGGTGCATGTGAACGTCGAGGGGCACGATGAGTTGCGCGGGCGACACGGCGTCCCAGCCCCCGGGGTCCACCGCGTCGCGGCGGACCATCCAGCGGAGGAAGAGGTTCAGGCGTTTGCTGGCGCTGCCGCGCTCGGGGCGAGGCAGGAGGTGGTCGTCGAGGCCGTCGGCGGCGTCGCGCAACTCAGCCACGAATCCAGTGAGAGCGGGCACGATGGTGGCGTGACCGGCTGCCAGATGCGCTGTGAAAGCTGCCTGGAGCGAGCCGTGGCGCTCGACGAGGCGCTTGACGCCCAGGAGCAGGGCAGCCAGTTCCCTGCCCGTGGCAAAACGGTGCTTGAAGTCTGCGAACGCCGCCTGAAGCGATTCGGGGGTGGACTCGGCCAGGTAGGCCCGCGGGCAGCGCAGGGGCGCGAGGACGGCGCCAACGCTCGCCAGAATGGCCTTTACGCGGCCGTAGGAGAGCGACGCGGCGACGAGGGCGACGATCTCGCGGTCCAGGGGGCTGCTGTAGTCGTAGAGCACTTCGAGCGGGTCGGGGTGGATCAGGTCGCGGCGGTTGAGGCGCGTGTAGAGTTCCTCCAGCGCTGACTTTGTGACGCGGGGTTCGGCGGTTGCGTGTGCCATCTGTCTCAGCCTCGCTGTCTCTCTATCTTTATTCTGACCCACGAAGCGCTCGAAGGCAAGTGCCGTCTGGCCGTGAGCTTCGCCCCGGCCATCGGCTCCTTTGGACTGCCCCTCGATAGGCGCGGAGTGGCAAGAGGCGCGGCTTGGTCTTCCTCGGCTGCGCGGTTGGGTAATGCCGGACCGGGGCGGCTCGCAGGGCGCAGCCGCTGAGGGCATGGGGCAGACACGCCGCGAGGGTTCAGTAGGGCAGGGGGCCAGGCAGCCGTCAGATGCGGCTGCCGGGGGGCAGCACGGCGCAACGGGGGATGACGACGATGCCGGAGCGGATCGAGTAGAGGTCGGTCTCGGCCTCGGTTACGGCGGCGGCGTTCTCGATGACCGAGCCGTCGCCGATGACGGCATTCTTGTCCACGATGGCGCGGCGGATGCGGCAGTTGGCGCCGATCTCGAAGGGCACGGCGCCCTCATCGTCGTCGTTGCCCATGAGGATGGAGTCCTCGATCACCGTGCCGTCGCCGATGCGGGCTCGGACGCCGATGATGGAACGGGCGATGTGCTGGGCGTGCAGGTGGCAGCCGTCGGCGACGAGGGAGTCGTCAATGAGCGTGCCCTCGATGCGCGAGGGGGGGAGCTGTCGGGCGTGGGTGATGATGGAGGCGCCGCGGCGGAACATGGCGGCGATGCCGCGGCCCGCGCGCCACTCCATGTTGGCCTGGTAGAAGGCCTCGATGGTGCCCACGTCCTCCCAGTAGCCGTCGAAGGGGAAACAGCTCATGAAGCGCTTCTGGGCGGTCTGGGGGATGACGGTGCGGCCGAAGTCCTCCTCCTTGTTGTCGAGGGCGTCGAGGAGCACGGGGGTGTTGAAGAGGTAGATGCCCATCGAGCACAGAAACGGGGCGCCCAGCGGCGGGCTGAGCGCGGGCAGGCCATCCACGCGGAAGTGCTCCACGTCGGCCAGGTTCCTCGGCTTTTCGTGGAAGCCGACGACGCGCAGGCTCTCGTTCACGCGCACGACGCCCAGGGCGTGCACCTGCTCGGGCGGGGTGTAGCGGGCGGCGATGGTGACGTCGGCCTGGTGGCCGATGTGCCAGGCGAGGAATTCGCGGTAGTCCATGCTGTAGATCTGGTCGGCGGAGAGGATGAGGACGTAGCGGGGGTTGTTGCGGAGCATGTGACGGAGGCCCTGGCGCACGGCGTCGGCGGTGCCCTGGAACCAGTCGCGGTTCTGCGGCGTCTGCTCGGCGGCGATGACGTTGATGTAGCTGAGGCCGGTGGCGGCGCGCGAATAGGTCTGCCAGATGTGGCGGTTGAGCGAGTAGGAGTTGAACTGGGTGAGGATGAAGATGCTGTCGAGCTTCGAGCGCAGGCAGTTGGTGAGCACGATGTCAATGAGACGATACTTGCCGCCGAAGCCCACGGCCGGCTTGGCCCGGTCGCGGGTGAGCGGGTGCAGCCGCGTGCCGCGTCCGCCCCCCAGAATCACCACCGCCACGTCGCGAGGGTCCAGCTCGCTGGACAATGGGCGCGTCAGGCTCACGGGATTCCCCCTGCATCGGCTTGCCGTCCTCCCCTGCGAGATCATACCATGTTCCGCGTCGGGCCGCATCGTGAGATTCATGTCAGGAACTGCCCAGCCGCGTGAAGAACAAACAAAGGGAAGAACATGGCTGAGCGTGAGACATTCCTGCGGCTGCTCCTCCAGCACGAGACCGAGGTGCGGGCTTTTGTGGGCTCGCTGGTGCGTGACCGCCACGTGCGCGAGGACGTGTTCCAGGAGGTCGCCCTCGCGCTCTGGGCGCAGTTCGAGCGCTACGACGTGCGCCGATCGTTCGGCGCCTGGGCGCGCGGCATCGCGGCCAACAAGATCCTCCAGCGGCGCCACCAGGACCGCCGGTTCCCCGTCACCCTTTCGGACACGGCGGTCCTCTCAGTCCTCGCGGCGTTCGACCGCACCGAGGAGGGGAATGCGTCCAGCCGCCTCGAAGCCCTGCGCGAGTGCCTCCAGAAGGTGCCCGAGCCGGCGCGCCAGCTCCTCGCCCTCCGCTACGAGCGGGGCCTCCCGTGTGCGGAGATCGCCCGGCAGACCCGCCGCACGCTGGACGCCGTGTACCAGGCTCTTTCGCGCCTGCGCTCCGCGCTCGAGGAGTGCATTCGGCGGCGCTTGGCCGCAGGAGGCGCCTGATGGCTGAGGCCGACCGCCACCACGAGCTGATCGCTCGTTACCTCGACGGCGCGGCGTCGGAAGCCGAGGTCGCCGAGCTGTCGCGCCGGGTCGAGGCCGATCCCCGGGCCGCCGAGGCCCTGGCCTGGGCCGGCCGCCTCGAGGGCTGGCTCGAGCAGCATTTCCGCCAGACGGCGAGCAATGGCAGGGCCAGAGCGGTCGTCGAGCGAATCGAGGCCGATCTGGTGCCTCCCGCCTCGGGCGCGGGGGCAGCGCCGTGGGCCAGGTGGCTCACGGCGTGGGCCGCCCTGGCCGCGGTGGCGGTGCTCGCCGTGGGCGTCCTCGCCCTATGGCTCTGGCCGCGTGGGGCGATGTGCCGCGTGTTGAGCGGGCGCGTGCTGGCCGACGGCGCTGAGACCCGCACCATCGCCCGCGGCGCGACGATCCGGGTGGCGGAGCGGGCGGCCCTCCGGCTCTCCGACGGCTCGCGCGCAACACTCGATCCAGACACCCGCGCCACCCTTCACGGCGCGACCGAGGGCCTGCGGCAGCTCGTCGCCCTGCACGAGGGCGGCGGCGTCTTCCGCGTAGAGAAGGCTCCAGGGGGCTTCCAGGTGCGAACCCCCGTGGGCAGTGTCACCGCGCTGGGGACCGAGTTCTCCGTCAGACTCCTCCCCCCAACCCCTGACGGAACAGGAGACGATGCGATGAGGCTGAGGCACGTGGCGCTGGCTGTGGCGGTGATGGCGGGAGCGGTGCAGGTGCAGACGGGCGAGCACGCCTACGTGCTCGGAATCGGCGACAGCCAGGTGTTTGCCGGCGACGGCGAGCGCGAGGCGCCCTGGGTTCCCGACGCGCCGCGCGTAGGCGAAGGCGAACGCGACGGCGCGCCCAGGCTCGCACGGGTCGCGGGCGAGATCACCGCTGTGGGCGGCGCCTCCATCATGGTCACCACCCGCGGCGACCGCGGGGAGGCCACCCTCAATATCATCATTCGCACCGAGACGAGAATCCGCATCGAGACCGGCGAGACCGAGACCGTCGTCGGCGAGGGCGGACGCGAGGTGCGCAAACCGAAGTTTGCGGAGGGGGCAATGGCCGATCTCAAGGTCGGCCAGCGGGTCAACGTGACCTGTGTGGACGGCAATAAGGCCACCGAGGTCATCATCCTGCGAGCCAGGGCGGCTCGCGAAGGCGAAGGCGAGGCCCGTGTGAAGCGTGATGGCGGCGAGGGCGAAGCACGAATCCGTCGCGAGGGTGGCGATGGTGAGGGCGAGGTCCGCGTGAAGCGCGAGGGCGGCGAAGGCGACCGCGAAGGCGAGGCCCGTGTGAAGCGTGAGGGTGGCGATGGTGAGGGGGAAGCCCGCGTGAAGGGCGAGGGGGACGGCGACCGTGAGGGGGAGGCTCGCGTGAAGCGCGAGGGCGGCGAAGGCGACCGCGCGCCCAAGACCCTGCGCGGCTCGGGCGTGCTGACGAACGTCACCCGCGACTCCATCACGATCACCCAGCGGGGCGACCGCGGCGTGCGCTCGCGGACGCTGAAGGTGAACGGCGACACCCGGGTGCGCATCGAGGGCGGCGGCGACGGCGAGGGGGCGCGGAGCGAGAAGGTCGGGCTGGACAGCCTGAGGGTCGGGCAGAACGTGACGGCGGTATGCACCGAGGAGGGGGTGGCCGTGGAGATCATCATCCGGCGGCCCGCCGCCCCGAAGCGGGAGGGGGAGGGCGAACGCCGCCGCGAAGGCGAAGGCAAGCCGCCGCGCCCCGTGGGTGAGGGGGAACGACGGCGCGAGGGATAACCAGGACGGCCTGGACGCGAGGTCGGTTGCGCAGGGGCGGCGCTGCGGCGTCGCCCCTGCTTCACTTGGCCTCCAGCGCGATGGCCAGTTTGGCCAGGTGGGCCAGGTCGGCCTTGCAGGGGGGGACGTCCACGCGGGCGGCCAGTTCGTCGGGCTTCGCGCCGCGGAGCCACGCGAAGGCCTTGAAGGCATTGAGCGCGAAGTCGGGCGGGTCCACGAAGTTCTCGCCGAAGTGCACCTGGCGCTCTTCGCCGACGAGATACCAGGTGGGGCAGAGGGTCTCGAAGGCGGTCCAGACCTTCTCGACGGCCTCGGGGGCCTTGGCTCTCACGAGGGCCGCCACCTCGGGCGTGAGGTCGTGGAAGAGCGCGATCTTGCTCTTGTGGGCGATGATCTTGAAGAACAGGCCGTTGCCTTTGCCGATGAAGTCGTCCCACTCGCGAATGTCGGCGAAGATGCGGGGGGTGATGCGTCCTGCCACGGCCTTCCACCAGGCGACGAGGGCCTCGCCCGTCTTCTCGGCCAGGGCGCTCGCCTGCCTAGCCGCCTCCGCGTCGCCCGCTTTCTCCGCGATGCGGGCGAAGGCGAGGAGCGAGGCAAGGTAGCGGCTGGCGTAGAGGTCGCCCCTCTCGGGGTCGAGCTTCCAGTTCATCCTGGCGAAGTCTTCGAAGCACGCCTTGATCTGCGGCCAGGCGGCCTTCACGCGGTCCCACTCGCCGCAGCGCTCGGCGTAGAGCCAGACGGCGTAGACGTTCCCGAAGGGATGGTGCGGCCTCGGCTGGCCGGAGGGCGTGAGCACGTCGGGAGGCACCCAGAAGGGCTCGCGTCGTTCGCCCTTGTCGAGGGGGTACCAGGCCTGCCTGGTGAAGGGGGGGAACTCCTCCCACTGCTTGGCGAGGAGGGCTTTGGCCGTTTGCCTCTCCCTGGCTTCGAGATGTGGGAAGGCCCAAGCCAGCGCCTCGAAGGTCTCGCCGCTGTCGTCGAAGGGGAACTCTCGGCCGGACAGCCCCGGCTCGACGTAGAGGGGTGCCCACGATGCGGTGCCCAAGCTGGCCGATAGGGTTGCAAGAGCATTTCGTAGTTGTTCAAGTATGAAATGCCTCTCCGGGCGCCCGGGCGGCGGCGCAACGGCTGGCGGCACGCTCGCGGCGGCAATCCCTTCGTCGTTCGCCGGCTCGCCCTTTTCGCCCGAGACGATGCAGAGCACGCGGCTGCCGGTCTGCCAGTAGATGCGGTTGCCCACGATGGCCACGCCGCTGCGGGCGGGGCCGTGCCATTCGTTGCGCGCCCAGGGCAGGTTCTTGAAGCCGCCCCAAGTGTCGCGCTTGCCCCAGATGGGGAAGAGCTGGCGCGTCTTGAGATCGAAGCCGCTCAGCGTGCCCTGGTGGATGATGATGAGCGTGTCGCGTGCGACGAGGAAGTTCTGGCTCTCGTCGGCCGTGCCCCAGAAGAGGCCCCAGGGCGGGTTGGTGCCGTGGATGTGCTGGAGCGGCTCGATGCGGTTCCTGTCGAGGTCGAGCAGGCCGAGGGCGACGAGCGGCGCCACGCCGTCGTTCCAGTTGCCGTAGACGCTACGGTAGAAGACCAGCAGGCGTCCGTCGGGCAGCACGACGGGCGGGGTGCCCACGCCCTGGCAGCCCGCGATCCAGAGCACGGGCGGCGGGGGGAGCAGCTTGCCCGTTTCGGCGTCGAGGACGAAGAAGGTCTGAGCCTCGCGGTGCTTCGCGAGGTAGTCGCAGATGGCGGCCTGCTCCTTCTCCCACAGCTCGGGCGTGCCCATCGCCTCCTTGGTCTTGATCCAGGCTGCAACCTTCTTCCAGTCGCTGTCGTCCACGCCGGCGGATTGGCACAGCAGGTGGCGGTCCTGGGCGATGAGCCGCGACATCTGGATGACGGGATTCGTGCGCACGATGACCACCGTGCGGCCACCCTTCTTCGCTATGACCGGGTAGTAATCGCGCGCGGTCTGGCCGACGAGGGGGTCGGATGTCCAGAGCGACGAGCCCAGCCTGGCATCAAAGGCCCGAAGCCGCATGTCCTCCCCCGTGACAAAGACCCGGCCGTCGGCGAAGGCGGCCGTCTGGCGGGAAGGCACAGGCATGTTCTGGCCGCTGGGTTCCGTAGCGGGGTCATAGGTGGCGTACAGCCCGGCACGTGACCAGAGGTAGGTCTTGCCCTCCACGATCAGCGGCGCGACGCTCCAGCCGCCGAAGAGCGCGGCGCGTCGGTCACGGGGCTTCCCGGTGTCTGCGTCCAGCCATTCGACGCTCCCCCTTGCCGGGGCAATCATGATCGAGCCACTTGCGTAGGCGGGCGAATGCAGGATCGGGCCCTCGGCCTGGAGGCGCCAGAGGGGCCTGCCGGAGGCGGCGTCGAGGGCGTAGAGGTTGCCGCTGTGGGTGCCGATGAAGACCTTGCCGTCGGCGATGATGGGCTCGACAGCGCTGCCGATCCGCTCGCCGACGAAGTGCCGCGCCCAGGCGAGGCGGAACGGCGGCCTGATCTCGGCGTCCACGTAGCCCGTGCGCGCCACGTTCCCGCGCAGGGTTGGCCAGTCGGCGGCGAGAAGGGAGGTGGCGCAGAGGGCGACGGCCAGGCTGAGGGGCACTCTCATGGGATTCAGCCTCCACTGGAGTGGCGATGGGACGGATAGGGCAGACAGGGCCGACAGGAGCGATAGGACGGATGGGACACAGAAACGAGGCGTAGGTGGTCCTATCGGTCCTATCGCCTTCGCGCGACCCTGGAACACTCGCAGTCTACACGATTGCCGCAGCAAGTTCCAGGGGGAAGACGGGGCCTTTGGAGGGCAAAATAGGCTTGCTCATGCCGGCCCTGAAATGGTATAATCCAAGCTCCTCATGGACGATGAGGAGAGTGCCCGCGCCCGCTGTGACTGCCGACGGACTCGGGTGACATAAGCCACTGGTAATACAATACTTACGGCAGATACACCAGAACAGCGCGCCCTATGAGCCAGCCCGGCGAACGAATCCGCGACATCGCCATCGAAGAGGATATGCGCGACGCGTATCTGCGCTACGCGATGAGCGTGATCATCAGCCGCGCGCTGCCCGACGTGCGCGACGGGCTGAAGCCTTCGCAACGCCGCATTCTCGTGGCGATGAACGACCTGAACCTCGGCCCGCGCTCGCAGCACAGAAAGTGCGCCAAGATCGCCGGCGACACCTCGGGCAACTACCACCCCCACGGCCAGGAGGTGGTCTATCCCACGCTCGTGCGCATGGGGCAGGACTTCAACTCGCGCTACCCGCTGGTGGACGGTCAGGGGAACTTCGGCTCGCTGGACGGGGATCCGCCGGCGGCGATGCGGTACACAGAGGCCCGCCTGAGCGGCCTGGCGATGGAGATGCTGGCGGACCTCCAGTACAACACGGTGGACTTCGTGCCGAACTACGACGAGACGCGCACCGAGCCGACCGTGCTGCCGGGCAAGTTCCCGAACCTGCTGTGCAACGGCTGCAACGGCATCGCCGTGGGCATGGCCACGAGCATCCCGCCGCACAACCTGGGCGAGGTGGTGGACGCGCTGGTACGGCTGGTGGACGATCCGGACGTGCCGCTGAAGGAACTGATCCAGCTCGTGCCCGGCCCCGACTTTCCGACGGGCGGGATCATCTGCGGGCGCAAGGGGATCGTGGACGGGTACCGGACCGGCCGCGGCATCATCCAGGTGCGGGCTCGCGCCTTCACCGAGGCGCTCAAGGGCGGGAAGAAGAACATCGTCGTCACCGAAATCCCCTACCAGGTCACGCGCGCCCTCATCAAGGAGAAGATCGCCGAGGCGGTGAACTCGGGCGTCATCCAGGGCGTGGCCGACATGCGCGACGAGAGCGGCGCCGCCGGCCAGCGCCTCGTCATCGAGCTCAAGCGCGACGCCGACGAGAACGTCGTCCTCAACCAGCTCTACCAGCACACGCCGCTCCAGTCGTCCATCTCGATCATCATGATCGCGCTGGTGGACAACCGGCCGCGCACGCTGAACCTCAAGCAGCTCCTCGAGTGCTTCGTCGCGCACCGCATCGAGGTGATCCGCCGTCGCACGCAGTTCCTGCTCGACCGGGCGCTGGCCCGCGCGCACATCATCGAGGGCCTGCGGATCGCGCTGGCCCACATTGACGAGATCATCGAGCTGATCAAGAAGGCGCCCGACGTGGAGACGGCCCACCGCCAACTCATGGAGCGCTTCGGCCTCTCGGACCGCCAGGCCACGGCGATCCTCGACATGCGGCTCCAGCGCCTCACCGGCCTCGAGCGCCACAAGCTGGAGGAGGAGTACCGCCACCTGCTCGAGGAGATCGCCCAGTACGAGTCGATCCTGGCCTCCGAGGCCCTCGTGCGCAACCTCATCAAGGAGGAACTGCTCGACCTCAAGCAGCGCTACGGCGACCGGCGCCTCACCGAGATCACCGACGAGGAGACGGGCTTCGACCGCGAGGACCTGATCCCCGAGGAGATGGTGGCGGTGACGCTGAGCCACGAGGGCTACATCAAGCGGCTGCCGCTCTCGACCTACCGGAGCCAGGGCCGCGGCGGCAAGGGGATCAAGGGGGCCGAGACGAAGGAGGGCGACTTCATCGAGCACCTCTTCATCGCCTCGACCCACGACTACCTGTTGTTCTTCACCAACCGGGGCAAGGTCTACTGGCAGAAGGTCTACGATCTGCCGCAGGCGCCCCGCACGTCGAAGGGCCGCGCCATCGCCAACGTGCTCTCGCTGGAGGCCGACGAGACCGTGGCCTCGTGCCTGGCCGTGCGCGAGTTCGACCAGCGCTTCGTCGTCTTCGCCACCGAGAACGGCACGGTGAAGAAGACCGAGCTCGAGGCGTTCAGCCGCCCGATGGCCCGTGGCATCATCGCCATCAACCTCGACCCCGACGACCGCCTGATCCGCGCCGGCCTCGTGAGCAGCGGCCAGCACGTCCTGCTGGCCACCCGCGACGGCATGTCGATCCGCTTTCCCGAGGCCGCGGTGCGCGCGATGGGCCGCCAGGCGGGGGGCGTGCGCGGCGTGCGCCTGCGCGAGGGCGACAAGGTGGTGGGCATGGCCGTGCTCGACGGCGAGGGCACGCTGCTCACCGTGTGCGAGAACGGCTACGGCAAGCGCACCCCCTTCTCCGAATACCGCGTCCAGGGGCGCGGCGGCTACGGCGTGATCAACATCAAGACCTCCGACCGCAATGGCAAGGTGGTGGGCCTCCTCACCGTGACGGACGAGGACGAGGTGATGATGATCACGGCCCAGGGCAAGGTCATCCGCACCGCGGTCCGCCAGATGCGCGCCATCGGCCGCGCCACGCAGGGCATGCGCGTGATCCACTGCGACGAGGGCGACCGCCTGGTGGCCATCGGCCGCGTGGCCGAGAAGGACGAGGGCGAGGAGGGCGACGCCGCCGAGGCCGCGCCCAAGGAGACCACGGCCGCCGACGACTTCGTCAGCGACGAGGAGGAGACGGCCATCGAGGAGCCCGGTCCGGAAGAGCCGGGGGACTCCGCGGATGGCTAGCCGATGGCTGGCGAGTTGAGCCCTCAGGCCCGCCAGAAGCTGCTCGAGATCGCCCGCCGCAGCGTGGAGGCGGCCGTTCGGGGCGAGCGCCCGAGCGTGCCCGCGTGCGACGACCCGGAACTTCAGGCCCAGCGCGGCTGCTTCGTCACCCTCACCACGCGCGGCCGGCTGCGCGGCTGTCTGGGCTGCTTCACCGCGCGGCAGCCGCTCTGGCGTGTGGTGGCCGACATGGCCCGCGCCTCGGCGACCGAGGACTCGCGTTTCTTCGGCCAGCCCCTCACGCGGCACGATCTGCCGGACCTTCGCATCGAGATCTCGGTGCTCTCGCCGATGACGAAGATCGCCAACCCCCTCGACATCGAGCTGGGGGTGCACGGCATCTACGTGGTGGGCAGGCACGGCGGCGCCGGCACCTTCCTGCCCCAGGTGGCCACCGAGCACCGCATGACCAAGGAGCAATTCCTCTCGTCCTGCTGCGCCCACAAGGCGGGCCTGCCGCCCGACGCCTGGCGCACAGGCGAGGCCGAGGTGTTCACCTACACGGCCGAAGTGTTCGGGGAGGAACCGAGCCACACGGACTGACACGGGCATACACGGACGGGGCCATCCGGCTTCTGTGTTCGTGTTCGTCCGCATCAGTCCACCGGCAGGGGCGTTTCGTTCTCCTCTTTCATCAGCGGCGGCAGGCGGCGGACGTTGCCCGCCTTGTCGCAGAAGTAGAGGCGCGAGTCGGACGGCTGGCGCGCGTGGCCATCGGCCCAGAATGCGTAGAAGTCGGGGTGGGCGCCGAGCGGGCGGCGGGCGTAGGTGTGATTGTAGGGGCTGCCCTTCGTCATCGGGCGGGCCATCGTCCAGGTCTTCCCCTCGTCCTGGCTCGTCCACAGGGCCATCTCGCCGCCGGGGTTGTAGGGCTGGGGGCCGGGCTCGGTGGGGCCGATGACGCGCCAGGTGCCGTCGGGCTCGACGTGGAGGCAGCCGCAGTCGTAGTTGCTCTCCGACGTGGTGACGGGGCGGAAGGCCCACTCCGTGCCTGTCCAGTGGGCGGTGGTCCAGGTGCGGGGGCCGTTGGCAGGGCCGCTCTGGTAGCCCTTGCTCGTGAGGTAGAGGATGATGGGGCGCCCCTGGGCGTCGAAGCTCAGGCTGTGGATGTAGACGAGGAGCTTCTCGGCCTCATAGTCGCGGAGGAGGGCCTCGTTCTTCACCTCGGTCAGCGGCGGGGTGATGGTCTTGCCGTCGGCGGTCTTCCAGGTCTTGCCCAGGTCGTCGGTTTCGAGGTAGTAGAGGTTCGTGCGCCAGTTGAGGCCGAGCTTGAGGGGGTGGTACATGAAGGCGGTGCCGACCTTGCCCTTGTGGGGCCAGCTCACCTGGTAGTGGCCTTCGGCGATGCCGGCCAGGCGCTGCGGCTCGCTCCAGGTGCGCCCGTCGGGGCTGGTGGACCAGTGGAGCATGCGCCCTTTGCGATAGAGCGTGTGGAGGAAGAGGAAGCCCTTGCCCTCGATCCACCAGGGCTGGGGATACGAGAAGTTGGTCTTGAGCGTGAGCTCGAACGCCTCGATGTCGTAGGGTTTCACGCTGCGGTAGATGAACGACGGGCGCGATGTGCCGTGGGATGAGCAGAAGACCCACAGGTGGCCGTCGCCGTCCATCGAGAGCACGGGGTTGTCGTGCGCGTCGTCGGTCTGCTTGTCGTGCAGGACGCGGGGGCGGGGCACGGTGCCCGTCGCGTGGTCGTAGAAGCTCACCATTTCCAGTAGGTTATGCTTGCCCTTCGACGTGCCGCCGTAGACGAAAAACGTCTTGTTCGCGGCGGGGGCGTAGAGGCAGAAGGGGATGTGGTTGGCGGGGTAGGTGCCCAGGCCGCCGCTGTACTTGTAGACGTACTCGTCCTTCGAAGGCTGGTTGAAGTACCAGATGCCGCGATAGCCGTCGTCCTTTGGGGGCGACACCAGTGTTCCCTGCATCAGCTTTTCTCCTGCCATGCCCGCGCTGGCGATGGCGAGCGCAAGTGCGGCGCGGGCGATACGTGGGGGACGTGCGAACATGCGGCCCTCCTTCCTGAGCTACTTGCCCGCGAGCCAGCTCTTCACGGGCAGCTTCACGAAGTCGCCCCGGTGCGGCGGCTCGAGGAACTCGCCCGTGGCGAACCAGAAGTCCAGCGTGTTCAGGTCGGCCACGACGGTGTGCGAGGTGATGGGGAGGCGAACCGCCCCCATGGCCTTCCGGGCGGCCTCGAAGCCGAGCTTCTCCTCGCCGCGCGTCTCGGCGTGGAGCACGCGCCGCAGCAGGGGATAGCGGTAGTCGGCGAGTGCGAAGGGCTGCTTGCGGCGCTTGCGGAAGTGGTTCGTGCAGGCGAGCATCTCCTGGGCCAACTCGGGCTCGTTCTCTGCGGGCCCGCGTACCGTGACGCCGCGGTCATTCGCGTAGTCGTTGTTGTACTCGAAAACGAGGGCGGGCGGCGTGCCATCTGTGACGGGCGCGGCGAGGAGGATCGCGTTGTCGAACATCTGCTGACGCGCCTCGAGCAGCGGCACGGCCTGCGCCGCCAGGTCGGTGGCCGAGCAGTTCTCCATCAGCCGCCGCAGCACCAGCAGGCGCGGGCTGTAGCTCCCCTCCAGCGGGCGGCGGGGCAGGAACACGTCGTGCACGGAGACGAACACGCCGGCCTCGTTGATGCCGGTGAGGCAGCCGATCATCCCCGGCGCGGTCACGGCGGCGAAGGCGCGCTTGCCCTCGTGGGCCTCGTGCACCACGAGCATCTGGTGCGAGAAGAACGCCTTGACGGGCAGAAAGTCGAAGTTGCGGCCGACCCACACGTGGCCGTCCCTCGTGCGGTGGCCCCAGGCGGCGAAGGTCGAGCAGGCCTGACGGCACCAGTCGCCCGCCGTGTTATAGGCCTTCAGGTCGTTCCGTGTGAGCGGCCGGCCGAGCCGCCGTAACACCGCGCCGTCGCCGAGGGCCTGCCTCACGCCGTCGAAGATGCCCTGTAGCTCCAGCTCGTAGTCAGGCTCGAACTCGAATCGCTCGACCAGCGGCAGGATCACCCGTTCGTAGTCCTTCTTGTGTGTCAGCAGCAGGTTCGAGCCGCACACGGCGTCCACCATGTCCAGGATGGCGGGTGCCAGGAGCCGGCCCTGGGCGAAGCCGCGCTCGTAGGGGTTGCCCCACAGCGTGAGCACACCCACGCCCTCGACCCGCACGAAGCGCCCGTGCTCGACGGCTCCCGCCTCCATCGGGTGCGGGGCCTTGACGACGGATTCCTTGAGCACGTAGCAGCCCGTGCAGAGCTGCGCCGCGAGAGCGTAGGCGGCCAGCATCGCCAAGCGGCTATGGTGTCGGATGCGCTCTGCGAACACGTTGGCTCCTGCTGCTTGCGGTCCCTCTGCTTCACCATATACAATCCGGCGGGGGGTTGGCAAGAGGGGAACCGCGATGCGCAAGGCGGATGTTCTGGACTTCGTCACGGGCCGCACCCTCGGCGGGCGGGCCGCGGCCTTCTGGTGGCGGGCCGACGAACTGGGCAGTCTGGCCATCCGCCCGCTCGCGCAGGTGCCGGTTCTCGCCCTCGAGGGCCTCCAGGCGGGCCCTGCCGCTGTTCCTCCTCCCCTCATGGTGAGTCGGGCCCCTGCCCACGAACTCCAGCACTTCTCCCTGACAGAAACACATGACCACGCACGCTAAGCACATACTCGCAACCCGCGGGAGGTTCCCGCTCCGGCGCGCGCGGAAGAGAGGAGGCCGCGGAGCGGCCAGGAAGCCCGTCCCCACGCAGAGCGTAGGGACGAGAAACAGGGAGCAGAGCGTAGGGACGAGAAATAAGGAGCAGAGCGGAGGGACGAGGAAGAAGGGCAGAGCGTAGCGACGAGGAAAGCAGTTCCTCTGGTTCTTGACGTCCCCGGCCCGTCGCCGTAAGATTGCCGAGGCCAGACCACCCTGTGTGAGAGGAGACGGCAGATGCTCCGACGGCTCAGTGTAGTGCTCGTGATTGCGGTTTCGGCGGCGAGCGTCTCCGCCGCGGACAAGCTGGAAGTCACGGTCGCCGAGAGCGGGCTGGGCCGCCTGGCCTGGTCGGGCACCAACCTCTTGAAGGACGGGAGGCCACAGGTCAAGAGGATCGTCTTCGAGCACGAGACGCTCGATGCGAAGCAGGAGAAGGCCTACTCGTTCGACAGGCTGGACGGCTCGAATCCCAAGGCGAGCTTCGACGCGGCCGCCCGGCGGCTGACCTATGGCTATCCGTGGGGCTCAGTGTCGTTCGCCTACGCGCCCGCGGCCGACCGGCTGGGCATCGCGGTCACCCTCACGAACGACTCGAAGTTCGCCATCGCCGACTTCGAGATCGAGCCCCTGGGCCTGGCCTTCCCGGCGCCGCCCGCCAAGCCCAAGCAGGGCCGCTGGATCGAGACGCTGCCCGACCGCCTCGGTGTTGTCGAGGCGACGTTCGGCGCTGCCAGGCTCCTGCTGTGCTGCGAGACCATGATTCCGCTGAACTTCGGGCTGGCCGCGGGGGGAAAGAGCGAGTCGCCGGTCGTGCTGAAGGGTGGGGTCATGATGATGGAGCCGGGCGCGGTGTTCTACCACTACCTCGGGCTGCCCCGCGTCGAACCGGGCAAGAGCCTGGCCATCGCGTTTTCGCTGCGGTTCGCCCCGGCCGAGGGCGCCGAGGGCAAGCCCCCGGCAGACCTGTGCGAGGCGTTCCGAACGCACCACCAGCCGCGCATCGCCTGGAAGGACCGCCGGCCCATCGGCACCATCTTCGTCGGCAAGGGCAAGGGGCCGGAGAACAACCCCCGCAACTGGTTCGACAAGAAGGACCTCGATGTCCGCACCCCCGAAGGCAAGGCCGAGCTGCGCAAGCTCTTCATGGAGTTCGCCGACCGCTGCATCAAGTCGCTCAAGAAGACGAACGCCCAGGGCATGATCGTGTGGGACCCGGAGGGCGCTGAGAATCCGCATCCGATCACCTATGTCGGCGATCCGCGCATGGTGAAGGTGCTGGCTCCGGAGGTCGAGGACATCTATCCTGAGTTCTTCAAGAAGTTCCTCGATGCCGGCCTGCGCACGGGCTGCTGCATCCGGCCGACCCAGGTCTACCTTGAGGCAAAGAAGGGCTGGTCGCACGGCACTGGCAGCCACGGGCCCGAACGCAATCCGCTCGGCGACGACTTCAGCGCGATCTGGCCCAAGGGCCTGCCCTGGTGGCGGTTCTACCCCCTGGTCGAGCGGATGTGCCGCAAGATCGAGTATGCCAGGAAGAACTGGGGCTGCACGATCTTCTATGTGGACACCAACGGCGTCTATCGCCAGGCTGGCGAGAAGCAGGAGTTCGGCTGGGCGCTCCTCGACAGCCACGTTTGGCGCGACGTTGCTCGGCGGCATCCCGACGTGCTGCTCATCCCGGAATTGGGCACGGGCGCGCCCGCTCAGTGGGCCTACGCCGCCCAGTACCTCCAGCCGCCCTACAGCGGCGCCCGCACGCCGCCCGAAGTGCTCGAGCTGCTGCCGGGGGCCTTCAGTGTCTGCCAGTCGGTCAATCTCTCCCCTGCGGATTGGGACAAGCGGCGCGGCGAACTCCTGGAGGGAGTCCGCCACGGCGATAGCCTGTTCTTCCGGGGCTGGTTCGACGACGGCTACAACGCCAAGATCAAGGAACTCTACGACCAGGCGTACCCGCCCGGGGCCATCGCGCCCCCAGCCGCGAGCGGCCAATAGCCGGCGTGAGACGGCGTGTCAGCCGACTCTGGCGCGGACGCGCACAGGCATTCCGCGAGGCTCTTCGGGGTTGGCGATCTTGGCTCGACTGCCCTGGTGCGGGGCGAGGGCATGCCTGCTCGTTGCGGGCCTGGCGGTTTCTCGGGAGGGCTCTGCCGAGTGGCTGGCCGGCGCCGCCTGCCCATGCTGTATCAACCCCGAGAGGGGGAAGGTGATACAGCATGGGTAGATGGGCGAGAATGGGCGATTCTCGCGGTTCCGGCCATGCTCGCTCATCTGCGGGATGAGCCAGCATGTGAGGGGGGATGGCCGGAGAGCATAAAGCATTGTTGCATATAGAGTTATGCGGTGGAACTCGCCTGGGCGGCAACGCCAGCCCCACGCTCCCCGGCGGCGGCTGCGCCAGGGTCGCTGGACCCTGATGCGCCATTCCGCTCGCTCTGCACCCTGACGCGCCGGCGTCCGAGAGGCGCATCCCTCTGCACTCGAGGCGGACCGCGCCTTGGGGGCAAGCCATTGGCATTTCGGTGCAGTTGACGGCGGGGTGTGGAAGGCGTATCCTGCGAGGCGCCCGGCATGGACTTGGCTTTGTGCGAATGCTTTGAAGGCAGACAACTCGATGGTGGTCCTGCACTTGGCGTGGTTCGACGGGGAGTTGGTGTTGTGGGGGGAGTCTCCCCGCGGGGCCGCCGGGGCGCAGCGCCCCGCACGCCGGGGCCGCAAGCGGACGGAGGAGAGTGCGGTTGCGTCCTATCCCTATGGTGCCGCGCCAGAGGCTCTTGAGGCGGCGCTGCGTGACGTCGGGATGGCGGTCGAGGCAAAGAAGGCGCGGCGGGGGACGACGGCGTGGCTGCCGACGCGAGAGAGCGTGCCGATTGCCTCAAGCCCGCTCGTGGCGGAGCCGCCGGAGTCGCAGGGGGAGGCCGGGCTCGCTCCGTGGCGCGTCGAGGCGATGGCTCTGACGCCGGGGCAGGCGGTTGACCTGCTCTGCCGGTGCGTGGAGCGGGCCACGCTGGCGCCGGGCGTGCTGGTGGGGCGCGACTTGGCTTTCTGGGCGCAGGCGCTCCGGTTCGCGGCGGCGCTTGTGGCAAGGCAGCAGTGCCTGCCCGCTATCGAGGCGCGGGATGGCGGGCATCGCGCGTGCTGGGAGCCGGTGTTCGCCGGAGCCGACGCCGAGCGTCTGGCGGCTCTGGCGAGAGCGATGCCGGCCGTTGCGAGGGCGCTGAGTGCCGCGGACACCGAGGCCGCTCCCACTACGCCGGCGGTCGAAGCCCTTCGGCAGTTCGTGGGCGCGGTGGTGGACCACCTCGTGCGCTCCACCGCGTCGGGACGCGCGGTGGGGCTATCTGCACCGAAGCGCGGCCGGCCGAGGAAGAAGCCCGCCTTCGACAGCGTCCACGATCAGTGGCTCCACGCGCTGCGGTCGCCCGACGGGGCGATGGAGGGCGACGAGGCGGAGCTGGCGCGCTTCGCCGAGCAGGTGCGCGAGTGGCGGCGGCCGCTGTCGGTGTCCGTGGCGGCGCCCTTCCGCCTGTGCTTCCGGCTCGAGGAGCCGGAGAGCGGCGTCGAGGCCGAGGCGCGGCGTCGGCGGAAGCCGCGCGATACGTGGCGGGTGCGATTCCTGCTCCAGGCGGCCGACGACCCGAGCCTGCTGGTGCCCGCGGAGGATGCCTGGGCGGCGCGGGGCCATGCGACCTCGGTGCTTCAGCGGGCGGGGTATTCGGCACAGGAACACCTGCTGTCGTCGCTCGGGCAGGCGGCGGGCATCTGCCCGCGTATCGAGGCGGCGCTGAAGACGCAGCGGCCGTCGGGCTACGAACTCGACGCCACGGGCGCACACGAGTTCCTCACGCAGCGTTCGCTGCTTCTTGAGCAGGCCGGCTTCGGAGTCCTGCTGCCCGCATGGTGGACGCGGACGGGAACGAAACTGCGCCTCACCGTCCGCGCCAGCGTGAAGAGTCCCAAGATGCAGGGAGGGTCGGGACTCTCGCTCGACGAGGTCGTGCACGTGGATTGGGAGGTGGCGCTCGGGGGCGAGCGGATGTCGCCCGAGGAACTGGAGGCGTTGGCCCTGCTCAAGGCCCCGCTTGTCCAGGTGCGTGGCCAGTGGGTGCAGGTGAGTGCGGAGGAGATTCAGGCGGTGCTCGACTTCTGGCGGAAGAGGGGGACGGAGACGCTCACCGCGCGGCAAGTCGTGCAGATGAGCCTGGGCGCGGCGGAGGCCGTGGGCGGCATGCCGCTCGCCGGCATCGAGGCCACGGGGTGGGTGGGCGACGTGCTCCGCCAGCTTGACGGGCGGGCCGGGATTGGCGAACTCCCCGTGCCGCAGGGCTTCGTGGGCGCGCTGCGTCCCTACCAGGCCCGCGGCTACGCCTGGCTCGCCTTCCTGCGGCAGTGGGGCCTCGGCGCCTGCCTCGCCGACGACATGGGCTTGGGGAAGACCATCCAGGCTCTGGCCCTGTTCCAGCGCGACTGGGAGGCGAACGGGCGGCGCCCCGTGCTCCTCATCTGCCCCACGTCGGTGGTGAGCAACTGGCAGAAGGAGGCCGAGCGGTTCACCCCCGGCCTGCCCGTGATGGTGCACCACGGCCTCGAGCGGAACCGGGGCGAGGACTTCGCAGAGGAGGCCCAGCGCCACGCCCTCGTCGTCTCCAGCTATGCACTCCTTCACCGCGACATCGAACACCTCCAGAAGGTGCCGTGGCTGGGCGTCGTCCTCGACGAGGCGCAGAACATCAAGAACCCCGAGACGAAGCAGGCCCGCGCCGCCCGCTCGCTCGGGGCCGACTACCGCGTCGCCCTCACCGGCACGCCCGTCGAGAACAACGTCGGCGACCTCTGGTCGCTCATGGAGTTCCTCAACCCCGGCTTCCTCGGCTCGCAGGCGGGGTTCAAGCGCGAGTTCTTCATTCCGATTCAGACCGACCGCGACCCCGAGGCGGCCGCGCGGCTTCGGCGCCTCACCGGCCCCTTCATCCTGCGGCGGCTGAAGACCGACAAGAGCATCATCGCCGACCTCCCCGAGAAGCAGGAGATGAAGGTCTTCTGCACCCTCACGAAGGAGCAGGCGTCGCTCTACGCCGCGGTGGTGAAGGACGCCGAGGATGCCCTCGAAGGCGCCGAGGGCATCCAGCGCAAGGGCGTCGTCCTCGCCACGCTCTCGAAGCTCAAGCAGGTGTGCAACCACCCCGCGCAGTTCCTCGGCGACAACTCGGCCCTCCCCGGCCGCTCGGGCAAGCTCGCGCGCCTGGGCGAGATGCTCGAGGAGGCCATCGAGGTGGGCGACCGCGCGCTCGTCTTCACCCAGTTCGCCGAAATGGGCGCCATCCTCAAGCGCCACCTCGAGGAGACCTTTGGCCGCGAGGCCCTCTTCCTCCACGGCGGCGTGCCCAAGGCCCAGCGCGACCGCATGGTCGAGCGGTTCCAGACCGATGGCGGCCCGCCCCTCTTCATCCTGTCGCTCAAGGCCGGCGGCACGGGGCTGAACCTCACGCGGGCGAACCACGTCTTTCACTTCGACCGCTGGTGGAACCCGGCGGTGGAGAACCAGGCGACCGACCGCGCCTTCCGCATCGGCCAGACGCGAAACGTCCAGGTCCACAAGTTCCTCTGCGCCGGCACCCTGGAGGAGAAGATAGACGAGATGATCGAGCGGAAGAAGGAGGTGGCCGCGGAGGTCGTCGGCACGGGCGAGGGCTGGCTCACGGAACTGTCGAACCAGCAGCTCAAGGAACTCTTCGCTCTGAGAGCGGAAGCGGTCGGGGAGTAGGCCCCTGTTTGCGCGCATCTCGGTCGAGGATGAATGGATGAGTGGATGGGTGGATGAATGAAGGAATGGGTCGGCGGATGTCTGGCATTCATCCATTCATCCACTATGGCTGAAGGCGATGGCTGTCCGAGGAGAATAGCATGTCGCGATGGCGCCGCTGGCGCGACTACGACGACGGCTACTACCGCCACTTCGCCCCCTCGCGCCCGCGCGAGGCCAAGGGCGGCATCAAGGCGCAGACCCGGCGCGGCGGCTTCGGCCAGAGCTGGTGGGCCAGGCGCTGGATCGCCGTGCTGGAGAGCTTCGACATCGGCGCGCGCCTCGGCCGCGGCCGCTCCTACGCCCGAAGCGGCCAGGTCACACACCTCGAGGTTGGCGAGGGCACCGTCACCGCGAAGGTCCAGGGCTCCCGCCCGGAGCCCTACGACGTCGTCATCAAGGTCGCCGCGCTCACCAAGGCCGACTGGGAGAAGCTGGCGGAGTCGCTCGGCAAGCAGGCGATCTTCGCGGCAAAGCTCCTCGCGGGCGAGATGCCGGAGAACATCGAGGGGGCCTTCAGCGCCGCCGGCCTCTCGCTCTTCCCGGGGAAGAGCAAGGACCTCGTGACCGACTGCTCGTGCCCCGACTGGTCGAACCCCTGCAAGCATGTCGCCGCCGTCTACTACCTGCTGGGCGAGGAGTTCGACCGCGACCCGTTCCTCATCTTCAAGCTTCGGGGCATGACCCGCGAGAAGCTCGTCGCGCTCCTCGGCGCCAAGGCTGCCTCACAGCCGAAGCCGGAGGCGGCGAGCGAGCCGGTGTCGCCGCCGGAGCCTTTGCCCGCCGAGCCTGGGGCCTTCTGGGGCGCTGACGACCCGAAGACGATCCCCCTGGGCGAAGTCCGCATCCCGCCCATCGCCGCGGCGTTGCCAAGGCGGCTCGGCAGCTTCCCCTTCTGGCGTGGCAGGGAGGTCTTCCTCGACGCGATGGAGGCCATCTGCGCCTCCGCCTCGCCCGCCGGCCTCGCCATCCTCCTCGGAGAGCACAGGGCGGACGAGGCCGGCACGTAACTCGCGGCAGGAAAGGATGGAGACGTGGCTCGCGGCGAACCGCTCATCCGCCAATGGAACCTTCTGAAGCTGCTCCAGTCGTACCGCTTCGGCACCAGCGCGGAGGAACTGGCTGAGCGCGTGGGCTGTAGCGTCCGCCAGGTAAAGCGGGACCTCGGTGTGCTCCAGGAGGTCGGCTTCCCCATCTTGTTTGAGCAGCGGGACTTTGGGAAGCGGTTCTGGAAGCTCTCCCGCGACTTCGTCGAGACGGGCCAGGTGCTCCTCTCGGTCACGGAGATGCTCAGCCTCTACCTGAGCCGCCAGCTTTTGGCGCCGCTCGCGGGGACGCAGTTCGGCGACGGCCTCTCCTCCGCACTCGACAAGATCAAGACGATGCTGCCGTCGAAGGCCCTGACCTACTTCCGTTCCCTCGACGAGCGGCTGTTCGTGAAGAGCATGCCCGGCCACGACTATTCGGCCCAGGACAAGGAAATCCGCACCATCAACCAGGCCGTCGCTGAGAGCCGCGTGCTCAAGGTGCGCTACAGGTCCGCCCATAGTGGCAACATCTATGAGTGGCGGCTGGAACCTTATGGCATTGTGCTGTTCGGCATGAGCCTCTACTGCGTGGCCCGCCTGCCTGACCACAACGAGATGCGGACCCTGAAGGTCGAGCGCCTGCTCGGCGTCGAGCTGACGGGAGAGACCTTCGAGCGTCCCTACGACTTCTCACTCCAGGAGTACCTGCACGGCAGCTTCGGGATCTTCACGCCCGGCGAGCGCGTGGTGGCGAAGGTGCGGTTCAGCGGCTGGGCCGCGGTGAACGTTCGCGAACTTCAGTGGCATCCGAGCCAGAAGCTCGCCGAAGACTCCTCCGACCACGTCATCGCCCAATTCGAGCTTGCCGACACGACCGAGTTCAAGCGCTGGGTGCTCGGCTTCGGCCGCCACGCCACGGTGCTCGCCCCGAAGGAACTCGCTGGCGAGGTTGCTGACGAGCTTGCCGCCGCGCAGGCCACCTACTGCTGCGAGCAGCGAGAGGCGTAGCGCAGAGACTGTCCCCACGAAGCATGCCGTTCGGTGCGCCAACTGGTCCCTACCGAAGAGGCCACCCAGTTGGACTAACGACGCGAACACGGAGAAAAAAACCATCCTCCGGCGCCCCCATCATCTGGCCCTGCCATTCCCTGTCCCTCCCCACAGGCTGGGCGTGTGACCACGCCTGTCACCCCCCGGCTCCCCGGCCGCATGGCTGGGCGAGACCATCCCTGTCACACCCTCCAGCTATGCTATTGCAGGCGAAAGCCGAGCACTCGGCGAAAGGAGGATCGGATGGGCAAGGATGAGACGGTCACAACTCTCGGGGCGTTCCTCGCGCCGCTGGCGGTCGGCGAGGCATTCGGCCACCTCAACCTGACGCTCGTCCCTCTGAGGGGCGACAGCAACGGCAAGCTGGACTACGTCCTGGGTGCTGATGCCATCGAGGCGGGGACACTGGCGATCACGGAGGTCGGCGAGTTCGGCACCGTGCCCGAACTGCTGGTGAAGAGCACAGCGGAGACAATGGTGCTGCTCCTCGACGGGGAGGAGCTGGTCGGTGCGAAGCAGAACCGCATCCTCAACACCAGCGTGCTTCTCCCACCGAAGGCGGAGACGCGGATTCCCGTCTCGTGCGTTGAGCAGGGACGCTGGCACCACGCGTCGCGGGCATTTGCTGTGGGGGGCTACTCGCCTTCGAAGCTCCGCGCCCGCAAGAGCCGCGACGTCAGCCGGAGCCTGCGGACCGAAGGCGTTGCGGCAAGCAACCAGGGGGCCGTGTGGGAAGAGGTCTCCTGCTGCCTGGGGTCCGTGGCTGCCCACTCTCCGACCATGGCCTTGCACGACGCCATCAAGCAGCGGCAGGAAACGCTCGATGGATACACTGATGCCCTGCCCTGGCCCGACAGCGCGCAGGGCGTCGTCGCCGCCATCAACGGCGAGTTCGTCGCGGTTGACCTCTTCGACAAGGCGGAGACACTCCGCCGTGTCTGGCCGCGCCTTATCACCGGCTACGTGCTCGATGCTCTCGGAAGACAGAAGGCGAGGAGCAGGCCATTCACACCGAAGGGCGCCGGTGCCCTGTTGGAGCATCTCGGCGAGGTCGCCTGCCAGCCGTGCCCATCGGTGGGTGTCGGCCAGGACTGGAGGTTCGAGTCGAAGGCTGTTGTTGGCCAGGCGCTCGTGGCCGAGGGCGTGTGCGTCCACATGAGCGTTTTCCCGAACCAAGAGGCGAGCGGTCCGCGGCGAGGGGGTGCCTCCATCGAGCCGCCGTCGGGTCGAGGCCGCCGCAAACGCAGCCCATAGCGGAGGGGGCATGGGCAATGCCCGGTCAGCGAGAGCGGGAGGGGAACCTGGTCACCCAGGCTGCTCTCGCTGGCCGGCGTGCTGGCTTGGCGGAGTGCGCCGCAGGATTCCAGCTCAAGAGAGAATCCACGGGTGAGCCCCGCGGTCGGTCATCCGCCCAGCAGGGATACGGCTGCCCGCTCCGTCTCTCGCAGAGTCCCGACAGGAGGGAGAAAGGGAGAGGATTCCGGGGGAAATGGGGGAGAAATGGGCGGCCGGCGGGGGTCGTGGCGTCCCGCGGGCGGGCCGGGGAATGGATGTGGGGGTCGTCGTAAGTGCTTGGGGGACTGTGGGTAAACGAGAACGCCCTCGCAGTGGTGTGCTGGAGGGCGTTTTCGCGGGGGAGAGTCCCCGCAGGTCAGGGGGTGGTGGAGGCGGGGGGAATCGAACCCCCGTCCCGAAGCAGCGCGCCAAGAGCTTCTACGTGCGTAGGCTACCTATTGTTTGTCGCCTCGGCGGCCTCCGGTAGTCGGGATTCCGCTCCGGCCAGCTCGAACAGAAGCTTCGCCCCGGCCCCGTCGAGCAAAGGGCAAGGACTAGCCCGCTGTTTGTCGCCCCGCAGCCCCCGCGGGCTGAGGCGGCGGGACGTGACCGCCTGATTAGGCAGCCATTGCCATCTGGTGATTGGCAGTTGTTGGTGTGCCAGGTGTTTTACGAGGCACCCTGACAACCTCGGCACGCGACCCTTGACTCATACTGCCCGGTCGATACCTGGTCGCCCCCTTTCAAAGTTGAGAGTCGAAAGTCCAAAGTCCGAAGTCGCAAGTCCAAGGCCGAGAATGTCGAAGGTCGAAGGACAGCGGTACGAGGTCAGCGGCGAGGGGAGGCGGCGCGGTCCATCTGGCGCTGGTGGTCGCGCTTCTTGATGTCCTCGCGCTTGTCGTAGAGCTTCTTGCCGCAGGCGAGGGCTATCTCGACTTTGGCGAGTCCTCTCTTGAAGTAGAGGGCAGTGGGCACGAGGGTGAAGCCGCGCTCGTTGACCTTGGTGGCGAGGCGCTTGATTTCGCGGCGGTGGAGGAGGAGGCGGCGTTTGCGCGCGGGGTCGTGGTTGCCGTAAGCGGTCTTTTCGTAAGGGCTTATGTGCAGCCCTATGAGATAGGCTTCGCCGTCCTCGATGCGGGCATAGCTGTCGCCCATCTGCACCTGGCCGTTGCGCAGGCTCTTGACCTCGGTGCCCTTGAGTTCGATGCCGGCTTCCCACTTGTCAAAGATCATGAAGTTGTGAAATGCCTTGCGGTTGCGTGCGATGGGCTTGAT
>Ga0116146_1000676_pt1 | contig 39992 bp, 36 predicted proteins | sample AD_JPNHG2_MetaG_FD_89748 | JGI IMG/M metagenome (GOLD analysis project Ga0116146, IMG submission 89748) | Active sludge microbial communities of municipal wastewater-treating anaerobic digesters from Japan - AD_JPNHG2_MetaG | ecosystem: Engineered > Bioreactor > Anaerobic > Digestate | place... | reverse complement strand
ATTGAGAAAGACCTCGGCGGCCTCCCTCAGGGCCTCGACGGCCCCCCGGGCCTCCTGGAGCTCCTCCTCGCTCCAGGCGGAGGTGTCCGTCCCCGTCAGGCGCAGGCGCCTGGTCCATGGCCGCGACGACGCGCCGCGCCGGTGTCGCCTTCCCTGCCGCTTAGCCGACGGGGCGGCCGTTTTACCGGAACCGCCCCAGGCCGTCCCGGGCGATGGAGACCCGCTGCCTCTCCGTCGTCCCGTAGGCGAGCTCGGCGAAGCGGGCGTCCCGGTAGAGGCGCTCGATATCCGTCCCCCTCAGGTAGCCGTGGCCGCCGTGGGTCTGCATGGCCAAATCGGCGATCTTGTTGACCGACTCGCCGGTGAAGACCTTCGCGCACGAGACGAGGACCGCCCCGTCCTCGGCCCCCCGATCGAGGGCCCACGCCGCCCGCAGGGTCAGCATCCGCCCCAGGTCGTTGTGGGTGAACATGACGGCCAGCTTCGCCCCCACCCCCTCGAAGTGACCGATGGGCTTCCCGAAGGCCCGCTTCTGTTTGCCCTGGCGCGTCGAGACCTCCATGCACGCCACCCCGATCCCCACGGACATGGCCGACATAGCCAGGCCGAGCCAACAAGAGACGGCGCTGAAGACGCCCATCCCCCCGCCTTCACCCCCGACGAGGGCATCGGAAGGGACGAAGCAGTCCCGCAGGGTTATCCCCGCCGTCGGGGCGCCCCTGAGTCCCATGGTCTCCACCGTCTCTCCCACCTCCAGGCCCGGCGCGCCCCTGTCCACGAGGAAAAAGGAGAGTCCTCCATCCAAACCGGACTCGCGGTTCGTCCAGGCCAAAACGAGAAAGGTATCGGCCAGGGGGGCGTTGGTCACCAGGTCCTTGGCGCCCTCGAGGACCCAGCCGCCGGGGGCGGGACGCGCCTCCGTGACGATGCCCCCCAGGTCCGAACCCCCCGTCGCCTCCGTGGCGGCCAGGGCGCCGATGACCTCTCCCTTGACAATCCCGTCCAGAAAACGGGACCGCTGGCTCTGGGTGCCGAAAACGGCCAGGGTCCGACCGAAGGCCGTCCCCGAGGACATGGCGGCCAGGAAGGTGGAGGGGCAGGCCTTGGCCACCTCCTCCCCGGCGACGCACTGGGCGACGAAATCACCCCGGACGAGGGTTTCCATGTATCCCGCCGCGGCGAGCTTCCTGAGCCGGACCGGCAGGAGGGCCCTTATCTCCTCCCCCGCGCCGTTCGCCAAGATAGGGGCGTGCGGGGCGATCTCTTCACGACACAGGGCCCGGAGGCGCTTCTGGAGTTCCTTTTCCATCTCGGTCAATTCGTAGTCGATCATCTTCCACCTCCGTCACATCAACATGTAGCGGGCCACGATCATCCTCATGATATCCGAGGTGCCGCCGCCGAGCTGGCCGAGCTTGGCGTCCCTCATGCCCCGCTCCACGGGGTACTCGTGGATGTAGCCGTAACCGCCGAAGAGGTCCACGCCGGCGGAGCACATCTCGAAGCCCCGGTCGCCTACGTACATCTTGTTCACCGACGCCAAGAGGGGATTGAGCATGACGCCGTTGTCCTTCGACGCCGCCACCCGATAGATCGCCAGCCGGGCCGCCTCGATGAAGATCCTCATGTCGGCGATCCGGTTCTGGATGGACTGGAACTCACCGATGGGCTGCCCGAAGGCCCAGCGCTGGTTGGCGTAACGGCAGCAGTTTTCGTACATGAACATGGCGTTCCCCAAGAAGGGCGACAGCAAGACGCTGCGGTCCCACTCCACGCCGCCCAGGGCGATCTCCCAGCCCTTGCCCTCCCCTCCCAGGAGGTTCTCCTCCGGGACCTCGCAGTCCTCGAAGAAGACCTCGGAGGTGGTGGAACAGCGGCAGCCCATCTTGTGCATGGGATTCCCCGTGGAGATGCCGGGGAAATCCCTCTCGACGATGAAGGCCGTTATACCCTTGTGCTTCCGCGCCCGGTCGATGGTGGCGAAGACGACGAAGACCTTGGCGAGGGGGGCGTTGGTGATGAAGGTCTTGGAACCGTTGAGGACATAGCGGTCCCCCTTCTTCACCGCCGCGGTCACCAGGGCCGCCGCGTCGGAACCGCACCCCGGCTCGGTGAGACACATGCAGCCGATATCCTCACCCGTGGCGAGACGCGGCAGGTAGCGCCGCTTCTGCGCCTCCGTGCCGTGGAGCATGATATTGGCCGCGCAGAGATAGGTGTGGGCCCCCAGGGCCAGGGTGTGTCCCCCGTCGATGCCCGCGTGGCCCATGGCCTCGCCGGCGAGGCAACAGGTCACGAAATCCGCCCCGCCGCCCCCGTACTCCTCAGGTATGGGGAGGCCCAGGAGGCCCATGGCCCCCAGCCTGCGCCAGACCTCGAAACTGAACTCCCCCTTCAGATCGGCCTCCTCGCACAGGGGGGCGATCTCCTCCCGGCAGTACCGGTAAACCGTATCGCGGAACATCCGCTGCTCGTCCGTAAAGGTGAAATCCATCACGATCCTCCTATTCCTTGCGGATACCCATGATCCGACGGGCCTCGGCGGTGGTGGCGGGCCGCCGTCCCAGGGAGGCGGCCACCTTCACCGCCCACTCCACCTGTTCCCAGTTTCCCTTGGCGAGGTCGCCGTTGGGCATCCGGGTGTTGTCCTCCAGGCCGACCCTCATGTGACCCCCCATGAGGCAGGACATGAAGTTCGCCGGAAACTGCTCGTTCCCCACGGCGCAGGTGGTGAAATTGGCCGTCTGGGGAAGGGCGTTGACCATGGCGATGAACACCTCGGGTCGGAACTTCTGTCCCCCCACGACCCCCCAGACGAAGTTGAAGTTCATCGGTTCCGTGAAGAACCCCTGTTTGCCGATGATGAGGGTGTTGTCGATGCCGCTGACGTCGTAGCACTCGATCTCGGGTTTGACGCCGTGGGACTCGAAGGCCCGGCCGAAGTCCTGGAGCATCGTGAAGGTGTTGTCGAAGAGGTAATCGAAGAGGATCTGACCCGTGTTGCGGTCGATGAGGCTGAAGTTCATGCTGTTGGTGTTGTAAGAGGCCATTTCGGGTCTGACGGCCAGGATCTGGGCGAGGCGCTGCTCCGGCGTCTTGAAGATCCCCACCGCCGAGCTGAGGCAGACGATCAAATCGGGGCAGCGGGACTTTATGGCGTCGTAGATGGCCTTGATCCGGTCGATCTCGTGGGTCGGCTCCCCGTCGTCCGTCCGCCCGTGGACGTGGACCATGGCGGCCCCCGACTGATAACACCGGTAGGCCTCCTCGGCGAATTCCGCGATGGTGTAAGGCACGCCGGGGTTGTTGTTCTTCATGGTCGTGGCGCCGCAGAGGGCGGCGGTGATGATCACTTCCTTGGATGTTCTCGCCATTGGTCTGACACCTCCTGCTCGTCTCAAAGGGGTCTGAAGTGGTCTATCTGCATCAGGGTGTTGACGGGACCGTCGGCGAAGACGGCCTGGACCTTCATGCCCGGATAGACGTCCGCCGGGTCCACGTCGCCGACGATGTGGGTCAGGGGGGTGTCGGCCCCGGCGAGCCTTATCTGCCCGAGGACGTAGGGGGCCTTCTTCGGCGTGTGCTTGTCGTTGTACCTCACGACGGTGTAGTTGACCAGTTCCCCCGTCGTCCCCACCTCGACCCAGTTGTCGGCGATCCAGGACCAGCAACGGTGGCACTGTTCCCGGGGCGGCACGTAGGTGACGCCGCACTTCTCGCAGCGCAGCCCCATGATCTTCTTCTGGTCCCGCATGGCGATGATCCACCGCGAGCCGATGCGGCCCACGAAGAACTGGTTGGGCAGGGCCATCTTCGCCTCGACGACGAAACAATCCTTTAAGTCCATATCTCGCGCTCCTTCCTTCAATCGATGATCTCAAAGTACAGGAGGTCCCGGAAGCTCCCCACGGTCTTCTCCGCCCACACGGGCCGGACCCGGGAACCGATCTTCAGGCGGGGGAGATCCTCCTTCTTGATCTCGAAGGCGAAGGCCTCCTCCGGTGACGCCCCGTCGAGCATGATCCAGGCGCAGGCGTAGGGCGTGTCACGAACGGCCCCCGTGAGGGGGTCGGGGCTGGCGTAGTAGACGAGGTCGTAGTTCGTCACGTACCCCTCCGGTCCCAGCTCGACGTACTCCCCCGCCCGGACGTGGCAGGAGGCGCAGACCTCCCGGGGATGGATCATGGTCCTCCGGCAGACGGGGCAGACGTTGGCCAGGAGCTTGCGTTCCCTCAGGCCGGCGAACCACTTCCCCATGACGGGGCCCGTGGCGAAACGCTGGTCGATGGAGGTGACCTTCTTCAGGGACAACAGCTCCTCCACCCGGGGGGCGTCGGGGGGGACGTACCGGTCGAAATATCGACCCGTGGCGGCCGCCGCCCCCATGTCGCCGTCGATCCTGACCTTGCCGGAGGTGAAGGCCGCCGTCGCGTCCATGGTGCCCGTCATGAGACCCACGAAGGTGGAGGCCTCCATGGTCATCTTCACGGCCGCGTCCTTCTCGAGTCCCTCGGTGACACGGCAGCGGCCGTCGGCGATGGCGACGGTGAACCGCCCTCCCCCCTCACCCGTCAGATCGTAGGCGAACTTCAGGCTCACGCCGGCGGCCTTGTCGGGGCGGAAGCGATCCGCCATGCCGGCGACGATGTCCCTCGCCGTGACGGGGGCCGGCCCCGGCACCCGGTAGGGCTTGAAGATCCGCGGCAGGAGGTTCATCAGCAAAGAGGCGTCCCCCGTGATCCTCAGCTTGCCCGAGGTGAGGGCGTCCAGGGCGGCGATCTTGTTGAGGGTGACGCCGATGAAGGTCTCCGCGTCGGCGGCGAAGACGGTGGCCGTGCAGGGGCCGAGGTCCCCCTCCACCTTCTCGACGGCCATGGCGCCCTCCCTGACCTTCAGGCGCCACTTGCCTCCCCCCTCGCCGCCGCACTCGTAACCGACGACTACATCCACGTCCTTCGCCTCCTGGGGCTGGAAGCGCTCCGGCATGGTGTCGAATATGTCGTCAACGGTCGTTCCGTAGTACCGGCTCATGATCATACCTCCTACCAGTTGGGTTCCTTCTCGAGGATCATCAAAACGGTCCACAGGCTGCCGCCGAATCCCGACGCCAGGGCGTGGCGGACCTCCTTCTTTATCTGATGGCCCCCGGCGTCACCCCGGATCTGGAGGGCCGCCTCGGCGATGCGGAGCATGGCCGTGGCCCCGATGGGGTTGCTGGCGATGACGCCGCCCGAGGGATTTACGGGGAGCTTTCCGTCGAGGTCGAACTCGCCGGCCTCGAGGAGACGGAGGTGTTCGTCCCCCTCGAGGAGGAGGAACTCCCCGAGCCAGTCGACGGCCCAGAAGGCGGAGGGGTCGTACATCTCGAAGACGTCGAAATACCCCAGGGGGTCCGTGATGCCGTTGCGGGCGAAAAGACGCTCGGCGCAGTCCCGGTGGGTGCTCTTGGGCTTCCGCGCGCCGTAGAGGTTCGACATGTTCTCCTCCCGGTGGGAGGTCTCGTGGTCCCTGATCCAGACGGGCGGCTTGGCCGTCCCCTCCCTCACCCGGTCTTCCGAGGTGAGGATCATGGCGCAGGCCCCGTCGGACTGGGAGCACATGTGGATCAACCGCAGCTCCCCGACGAGCTGGGGCGAGGTCTCCATGAGGGTCTCCATCTGATCGTACTCGAGGCCGAGGCGCCGATGGGCCCGGGGGTTGAGCATGGCGTGCTTGTCCATCATGATGCGGTACTTCATGGCCGCCCTCAGGACCCGTTCCTTCCCGAACTTCTGGATCAGCTCCATCGCCGTGGTGGACGTGAGGGCGCCCGTCTGGAGGTTCCGGAACCAGAGGGGGTCGGCCATGTTGGTGATGCCGCCCGTCGTGTTCCCCTCCTGGAGCTTCTCGAAGCCGATGCACAAGACGGTGTCGTAGAGGCCGGACGCCACGAGGTTGTCGGAGGCGCAGACCAACGTGGCCCCCACGGTCCCGCCGGTGGTGATGCGATACTCCTCCTTGCCGTAGGAACCGCAGCCCAGGGCGTGCCACATGTCGGGCTGGAACTGCATCTCGAAGAGCTCCATGTTGCCGTGGACGACGCAGTCGATATCGTCGATGGTCTTACCGGCGTCCTCCAGGGCGTTCCTCACCGCCTCCGCCACCATCTCCACCTGGTTCTGGTCTTCCTTGTGACTGGACAGGGCCGTCTGACCGATGCCGATGATGGCCACGTTCCTGTTCTTCCTGTGTTTCTGCATGATCGTCGGACCTCCTTAAGCCTCGAGGATGAGGACGGAATGGAACTGACCGGCCGGGCCGTTGGTGGAGTGGGCCACGGCGCACCTCGCATCGGGGACCTGGTGGTCCCCCGCCTCGCCCTTCAGCTGCAGGGCCGCCTCCACGGCGCGGTAGAGACCGGCGATGATCATGGGATTGCCGGCCAGGGCCCCGCCGGACAGGTTCACCCGGTACTTCCCGGGACCGCCCTCGTCGATGAAGCGGGCCCCTTCCCCGTCGCCGCAGAACCCCAGCCCCTCCATCCACATAGGCTGCTGGTAGGCGTAGCAGTCCATGACCTCCACGACGTCGGCGGCCCCCTTCAGATCGCGGATCCCCGCGCGTTCGCAGGCCTTGGCCGCGGCCTTCTTCAGGGCGAAGTTGGAGGTCAAGTCCCGGTCCCCGAAGAAAAAGGCGTCCATGGCGTTGGCGAAACCCGTGATCCAGACGGGCCGGTCCGTGTATTCCCTCGCCCTCTCCTCCGAGGCGAGGAGGAGCCCCACGGCGCCGTCGGAGACGGGGTAGGCGTGGAGCTGCCGGATGGGGTCGCACAACATGGGCGAGGCCTTGACCTTCCCCGGGGGCAGCGTCTCGCGGGCGTTGGCGTAGGGGTTCTTGGCCGCCCATTGGCGGCTCCGCGCGACGATCCGGGCGAGGTGGTCGTCCGTGAGGCCGCTCTTGGCCATGTAGGCCCGGGCCTGGAGACCGGCGGCGTTGAGGTAGTCGAGACCCACGGCCCGGCCGTAGAAGGGGTCGAAACCGCAGTTGGTGATGAGGTTGCGGCTCTCCCCCTGGGATTCCTTGCAGTGTCCCATGATGAGGACGACGTCCTTGTGACCCGAGAGGATAACGGCGTTGGCGTAGCCGATGGCGTTGAGCCCCTCCTGGGCCATCTTCTCCTCGGCGAGGTACTGGCCGCCGAGGACGTCCTGGACACCGTTGTTGGAGATGGTCCGGGCGTCGAAGAAGTCGTCGGACACGCTGACGATCTGCTCCACCCCCCCTTCACCGTACCGGAAACCCGTCTGTCTCTGGAGGTCTTCCAGGATCTCCAGGAGCATCCCCTGGAAGCGCGTGTGCCAGAGATCCGGGTCGTTCTTGAGCTGGGCGACGGCACAGATGGCCACCCTCTTCTTTCCGACTCCAACGGTCATAATGCCTCCTTTCCCGTTCCGATCAGGCGAAACGGATGATCCTTGGCGCCTTGGTAGGCTTTCTCTTGACCTCCCCGGCGGCGAAGCAGTTCACGAAGCGGCCCTCCTTGACGGCCCGGATGATGGCGTCCTTCTCCAGGGCCCCGTCCAGCTCCACCCAGCAGCGCCCGCATCCCGAGGGGGTGTGGGCGTCGTCGGCGGCCACCTTGGGGTACGGGATCTCGGGGATGTCGAACTCGGGGGTGTAGAAGCCGTGGCTCGTCACCTCCACGGCGTCGATGGGCTGGACGGCGGCGACCTCGGCGATGAGGCGGGCGCACTCCCGGGGTGAGACGCCGAGATCGGCGGGGTGGTTGAAGATGTGGAGCACCTCCCGTTCCCCCTCGATGCGGCTGACGTGGACGTACCCCTTGCGGCAGTGGATCGTCAGCTCGATGCCCGTGAAAATCAGCAGGGGGGAGTCCAGGGCGGCGATGGTGTCGCCGTAGGAGGGCTTGAGGAGGTGGTCGTGATCCGTGACGGCGAGGAAATGGAACCCGAGCCGCTCGTAGGCCGAGACGACCTCTTCGGGCGTCATGGTGCCGTCCGAGAAGGTCGTGTGGACGTGAAACTGACCCCTGAGCATGGCGTTCACCTAACGGATCCCGAAGTCCTTGCCCAGGATCTCCCCCGCGCAGATGACCCCGGAGGCGATGGCGCAGTCCATGGCCACGCCGTAGCCCTTGGCCGTGTCGCCGGCGAAGTACAGGCCCTCCACGTGCTCCGACTTGACGGGCACCTTCTGGGTCCCCGCCTGGGAGATGCTCTTGGCGACCCCCTCCAGCTTCCAGCAGACGAGGTCGATCTTCCAGTCTATGCTTTCCCTGAAGCCGGGGTAGATCTCCTCCATGAACTCGGGGAGACGCTTTATCAATTTGCCCACGAGGTCGCGGTTGAGGGCCTCCTTCTCCGTCAGGGGGAGATAGGCCGTGTAGAGGTACTTGCCCGCCGGCGCCACGGACGGATCCACGGCCGACTGGATGTTCCAGCAGATGTAAACGTCGTAGTCAAACCCCTCCGTCCGGGGGAGGACGCAGGTGTGCTTGATCCCCATCTTCGCCTCCTCTTCGGGCATGACGAGGCGGTTGAGGCCCATGTAGGGGACGTAGCTGCCGTAACCGTAGAGGGACTCCGTCTTCTTCGCCCACTGTTCGGGGAAGTGCCTCCGGTCGATGACCCGGAAGGTGTGCTGGGCGGGAATGTTGCTCACCACGCAGGGGGCGGCGAAGACCTCCTCCCCCGCCGTCGTCTGCGCCCGGACGCCGACGACGCGGCCGTCCTCCACGAGGATCTCCTTCACGGGGCTCTCGAAGCGGATCTCGCCGCCGAATTCCCGGAACCTCCTCACGACGGCCAGGGACCACTCCATGGTCCCCCGGCCGACGAAGCCCCCCACCCAGCCGAGGACGCCCCGGTTGAGTTTCGGGCCGAAGGCGTGTTTGAAGTAGCGGAAGATGTCGCCGATGGAGATGTCCTTGGGGTCGTTGATGGTGGAGAAGAGGGTGCTCACCGAGTGGAGGTGGTTGAAGATGACGTCGCTCTTCGTGATCCCCTTGGCCTCGGCCCACTGTTGGAAAGACACCTTCTCCAGGCGGTCGATCTCCTCCTCGGGCAGGGTGTAGGCGTCGGAGTAGAAGGACAAGAAGGGTATCTTCAACTCCTTGCCGATCTTCTTGAGCTGGGGATCGATGAAACTCCCGGCGACATCCCTGTAGAGGGTTCCCCGGTAGTAATTACCGTACATGGCCCCGTGCTTGTCCACCCCGGGGAGGCCGCCGATGAGGTCCTCGAAGTCCAGCATATAGCCGGCCCCGTTGGCGCTGATGGCGTGGTAACCCACGTCGAGGGTGAAACCGTCGAGGAGGCGCCGGTCGATGATCTCCTCCATGGGCGGCTCCGAGGAGGCGATGTAGGTGTACTGGGAGGCCAGGACCTTCCGGTACCAGTCCAGACCCTTGTCGCAGATCTCCTCCCCCCGCATGGACAGGGCCCGGCCGCCGGGGCGGTCGAGCTGTTCCAGGACGAGGACCTTTTTACCTTCCTTCGCCAGGAGGGTGGCCACAGCCAGGCCGCCCACGCCGGCGCCGACGACGATGGCGTCGTATCTTCTTGGTTCCGTCATATCCCGTCATTCCTTTCCGAAGGTCGTGTTTTTTTTCAAAGGACCATGTACTCGTGGAGCATCTCGCCCCGCACAAGATCCCTCTCGCCGTCGATCTGAATATCCAGGACGTAGTCCCCGAGGAAACGGAAGTAGAACTGATCCCACGCCGCGGCCTTGGGCAGGCGCATGGACTCCACGAGGCGGGTGGTTTCGATGGTCAGCTCCATCTTCACCCCCAGATTGTCCGTGGAGACGACGAGACGCCGGGCGTAGGGTTTCATCGTCTTGGGGTCCGTCGCGAAGTCGTCCAGGCGGGTACGCATGATATTGGTGGACAGGACGATCTCGCCGCCCCGGGCGACCATGAGGGGTGACACGACGGGGGCCTCGGGGTCGCGGGGAAGGACCCAGCCGTAGTCGACGCAGTAATCGCCGTGGTGGACCCTCCCCCAGTACCAGGACGAGCAGATCTCGTGGAGGCGCATGTTCCCCCAGTTGTGGTCATGGTAGGCGGCGCCCTTCACGGGGATCGCCACACCGTCCAGGTACAGCTCCCCCTCCGCCCGGGCGTAGGGCACGGGCACCACCCAGCCCGCCACCTTCCCCGTCTCCTCGTTCTTGTAGTTGAAGCCGCTGCCGAGCTTCCACCCGGGGACGACGTTCTCCAGGGTCAGCCTCGCCCCCGCGCCGTCGATCACCAACTCCAGGTCGTATCTACCGCCGCCCAGGTCCCTCAGGCGGCCGTCACCCATGCGGACGTCGCACCAGTCGGGGCAGGCAAACGTCTCCCTGGGTTTCCAAGCGGCGAAACGGGCCGTCTGGGCGCCGTCGGGGCCGTAGATCATGACCTGGGTGGTGGGGATGATGGGGTCGAGGAAATGGTTTCGGAAGTGGAAGGTGATGACGGCGTGATAGCCGTTGTCGAAGGAGCAGTCCACGTACCACCACTCGTAGTAATCCCCCTCCGTGTAGATGTGGCTCCCGTCGTCGCGCCGCTGGTAGTTGGCGGGGTTGCGCTCCGCCCCCGGGACGCCGTCGAAGGAGGCCAAATAGCAGCGTCTCTCTTTTTCGTCCATTCCCTTCCTCCCTAAAGAGGCTTGAAGTACAAGATATCCAGGATGTTGCCCTTTCTTTGGGGGGCGAAGACCGGCCGGACCCTCATCCCTACATGGACTCTCTCGTACTCGACCTCGTCGAGGAAATGGGCCATGCCCGTGTCGGCGCCGTCCAGGCGGATGACGGCGTAGATGAAGGGGGCGGGGCGGGGATGGACGGGTTCGGCGTAGGTGACGAGGGTGAAGGTCTCCACGGTCCCCAGGGGTCCGATCTCGACCATCTCCCTCAACTCGGAGAAGCAAAAGGTGCAGATGGACCGGGGCGGCCAGAAGACCTTCCGGCAATTCCGGCAGGGGGAACCCAGGATCCGGCGGCGGTCCCGCAGGGCCCTGTAGAACCGGCTCCCCGCCCGGCCCGCCCAGTAGTTCCCGTGGGCCGTCAGGTGCTGGTCCACCTCGAAGGGTTGGTACTGATTAAGGTCATCCATGATCCCTCTCCTCGTCTCTGATCTATGACCCGGGTCTGGACTGATCCGGCAGGGGCTCAAAGTGGACGATGTCGCTCAGATCCCCCACGCGCTCCCCCGGCGGCCGCAGGACGACCCGGCAGCGCATGCCGACCCACACCTTCCCCCTGTCGGGCTCGGCGTGGATCAGGTGGTCCAGGACGGAGTCGCAGCCGTCGAGGCGGACGGACCCGTAGACGAAGGGAGGCTCGTGGGGCTTGCCCGTCGTGGGGTCCGTCAGGGGCAGAAACATGATGGTGAAGGCCACGAGGGTACCCTCCAGGGGCAGCTCGACCCAACGGCCGTTCCTTACGTGACACTGGGCGCACACGATCCGGGGCGGCAGCTGGATCCGCCGGCACCGGGGGCACTCGACGGCGAAGATCCGGCCGTTGTCCCGCAGCTGGGTCAGGGTCTTCGTCAGGTAGCGCCCCGCGGCGAAGCGGTAGGGCACGTCCACCGTCATGGGGATGGAGATCCATTCCGTCTCTCTCGCAGTCATCTCGTCTCCTTATTCAATCGTCAAGGGCGCCGGAGAGGGCGATCATCACCGTCCAGTTCGTGCCGCCGTAGGCCGTCGTCAGGGCCCGGCGCACCTCCTTGGGGACCTGGTGCCCGCCGGCGTCGCCGCGGATCTGGAGGGCCGCCTCCCACACCCGCAGCATGGCCGAGGCGCCGATGCAGTTCGTCGACAGGACGCCCCCCGAGGGGTTCACGGGGATGGGACCGTCGATGTTCGTCTTCCCCTCCTCGATGAGGCGGAAGCCCTCGCCGGGTCCGCAGAGGCCCAGGTCCTCGTACCAGACCAGCTCCGCCCACGTGGCGGGCTCGTAGATCTCGAAGACGTCGAAATAGGTCTTGGGGTCCGAGACACCCAGCTTGCCGTAGATCCGCCCGGCGCAGACCTTGGAGAAAATGGGTCTCTTCGTCTTCACGTCCCGCCAGTCCAGCTCGAATTGCTCGTTGTGGGCCGTCTCCATGGCCCTGATCCAGACGGGCTTGCGGCAGCGGTCCTTGGCCGTTTTGTCGTCCGCCAGGATCACGGCGCAGGCCCCGTTGGAGGCCGGACACATGTCCAGCATCCGGATGGGCCAGGCCAGCATCCGGGAGTTGAGGACATCCTCAACGGTTATATCGAGTTTCAGGTGGGCGTACTTGTTCTTGCGGGCGTTCTGGCGGGCCTTGACGGCCACCATGGCCGAGTGCTCCTCTTTCGCGCCCCAGGCGGCCATGTAGGAGGATCCCATCATGGCGAAGTAGCCCACGGCCGCCCCGGCCATGGAGCGGCCCCAGAGGGGGTTGGCGACGCCGCTGAGGATGGCCCCCGTGTCGCCCTCCTCCTGCTTCTCGAAACCGATGCACAGGACCCTGTCGCAGAGACCGGAGGCCACGAGGTGGGCCCCCGCGCAGACCACCGTGGCCCCCACGGTGCCGCCCGTGGTTATCTTGAGGCCCTGGCGGCCGTAGGCCCCCGTGGCGTGGACGAGCCAGCAGTCCGTCATGTGGGTCCCCTCGAAGAACTCCATGTTCCCCAAGACCACCATGTCCATCTCGTCCATGGTCATCCCCGCGTCCTTAAGGGCGGCCCGCACCGCCTCGTTGACCATCTCCGCCTGATCGACATCGTGGCGGCGCGCCCGGTGATAGGTCTGACCGCCGCCGACGATGGCCACGTTCCTTTTCATAAAGACCTCCTGCCTATGTTCCCAGGACGACGACACACTGGTGCTGGCCGCAGAACCCGCTGTGCCCCTGCGCCACGGCCACTTGTGCCCCCTTGACCTGCCGCTCCCCCGCCTCGCCCCGCAGTTGGATGACCGCCTCGGCCACGCGGTTCAGACCCGCCACGTTGATGGGGACGCCCGAGAGGAGGCCGCCCGAGGGGTTCACGGGGATGCTTCCCCCGACGGCCGTGGCCCCGGAGGCGGTGAGGCGCGCCGCCTCGCCGCGGCCGCAGAGGCCCAGGCCCTCGATCCAGAGGAGCTCCTGGTAGGAGAACTCCTCCCCCACCTCGACGAGGTCGACGTCCCGGCGGGGGTTGCGGATCCCCGCCATGGCGTAGGCCCGGGCGGCCGCCTCCCTGAGGGCCTTGACGTCGGCTAGGTCCCGGTCGCCGAGGTAGTGGGCGTCGTAGCTGGTGCCCATCCCCAGGATCCAGACGGGCCGGTCCGTGATCGCCCGCGCCCGCTCCTCCGAGGCGAGGATCATGGCCACGGCGCCGTCCGTGTCGGGGGCCATGTCGAGGCGGTGGATCGGAGGGGCCACGGGAGGGGAGCTCAACACCTCGGAGACGGTTACCTCCCGGCCGTTCCAGGCGCAGGGGTTGAGAAGGGCGTTGCGGAGGTTCTTCACCACCACCCTCGCGAAGTCCTCCCGCTTCAGACCGTATTTGTAAAGGTAGCGCCGCGCCTGGAGGGCCGCGGCGGAGGTGTAGTCGAAACCGAGCATCCGGGTGTAGATGGGGTCGAAGGCGACGTTGTTGACGATGTTGCGGTTCGTCTGGGACATCTTCGTGTGGGCCAACAGGAGGGTGCAGGAGTACTCCCCGGAGAGGATGCCCGCGGCGCCGTAGAAGACCGCCGTCGAACCGTCCATGGCCATCTTCTCCTCCGTCCGCAGGTGGCCGCCGATGACGTCGGTGATGCCGATATCGGAGATCGTCTGGCCGTCCCAGATATCGTGGGAACAGCTGACGGCGTTGTCTATGTCGCCGGGGAGGGAAAGGCCCGTCTCTTCAAGGACTCGGGAAATCACCTCGTAGGCCAGCTCGGCGTAGTTCACCTCGGGGCGCCGGGGGGCGAAGCGGCTCTGGGCCACCCCGACGATGGCGACTCTCTCGTTCATACCTCCTCCTCTACAGCCTCTCGAAGACGGTGGCGATCCCCTGGCCGCCGCCGATGCACAGGGTGGCCAGGCCGTAGCGGCCGTTGGTCCTCTTGAGGTGTCCGAGAACGGCCAGGACGAGACGGCCGCCGCTCATGCCGTTGGGGTGGCCGAAGGCGATGGCCCCGCCGTTGGGGTTCCACTTCTCGCGGTCGACGGCGTAGCCGTTCTTCTCGAGCTCCTTCATCACCGCCAGGGTCTGGGCGGCGAAGGCCTCGTTGCATTCCACGACGTCCATGTCCTCCAGGCGCAACCCCGCCCTTTCGAGGGCCTTGGGGACGGCGTAGGCCGGGGCGATACCCATGTATTTGGGTTCGACGCCCGCCAGGGCGCAGGCGACGAAACGGCCCAGGGGTTTGAGACCCAGGGTCTCGCACCGCCGACGGGACATGACGAGGATGGCCACGGCCCCGTCGTTCAGCCCCGACGAGTTGCCCGCCGTGACGGTCCCGCCCCTCTTGAAGGCGGGCCCCAGGGCGGCGAGCTTCTCCATGGTCGTGGCGCGGGGGTGTTCGTCCCGGTCGAAAACGACCGTCTCCCCTTTCTTCCGGATGACGACGGGGACGATCTCATCCCGGAAATAGCCCCTCTCGATGGCCTCCAGGGCCCGCTCCTGGCTCCTTAAGGCGTAGGCGTCCTGCTCCTGACGGCTGACGTTCCACTCCTCGGCCAGGATCTCCGCGACGATCCCCATGGGGGCGTTCGTCTCGGGCGTGGGGCCGACTTCCCGGGTGATGAAGGCGTTGGGGGCCAGGGAGTAGGGGACCTTCTGGCGTTCCATGAGGTAGGGCTGGTTACTCCAGCTCTCGCAGCCACCGGCGATGTAGACCTCGCCGAACCCCGCCATGATGGCCATGGCGGCCGTGTTGACCGTCTGGAGGGAGGAGCCGCACTGCCTCTCCACCGTCTGGGCCGTCACGGTGGGGGGAAAACCGGCCTTGAGGACGGCCCAACGGGCGATGTTGACGGCGGCGTGGTTGGTGCAGGCGTGGCCGATGAGGACGTCGTCCACCAGGGCGGGATAGAGGCCCGTTTTCTTGATGAGGCCCTCCAGGGCCACGGCGGCCAGTTCCTCGGGACGGAGGGACGCCAGGGACCCCCCCATCCTCCCGATGGGGGTACGGACCCCCGCGACGATGTACACCTCTGTCATCTGTCCATCCTCACTTTCCCTTGAATTCCGGTTTCCGCTTCTCGAGAAAGGCCTTCATCCCCTCGATGCGGTCCTCCGACCCGAAGCAGAGGCAGAAGCAGCGCGCCTCGATGGAGAGACCCGTGCGGAGATCCGCCTGGAGACCCATGTTGACCGCCTCCTTGGCCATGGCCAAGGCGATGGGGCCCTTGGAGGCAATGCGGGCGGCCAGTTTCGCCACCGCCTCGTCCAGCTCGGCCTTGGGCACCACCATGTCGACGAGGCCGATGCGGTAGGCCTCCTGGGCGGAGATGTGCTCCCCCGTCAGGATGAGGCGCTTGGCCATCCCCGCGCCGACGATCCTCGGGAGGCGTTGGGTACCCCCGTAGCCGGGGATGATCCCCAGGTTGATCTCGGGGAGGCCCATGACGGCCGTGTCGGCGGCCACGCGGATGTCGCAGCACAGGGCCAGTTCCGTGCCCCCGCCCAGGGCGATGCCGTTGATCCGGGCGATGACGGGCTTGGGGAAATGCTCGATGTTCCAGGTGATCTGCTGGCCGGCGGGGAGGGTGTGCAGGACGTCGAGATAACCGGAGCCCTTGGCCATGATGGAGATGTCGCCGCCCGCCACGAAGGCCTTGTCACCCGCCCCCGTGAGGACCACGACCCTCACGGCGTCGTCCTTGGCTACACCGTCGAGGACGTCCTGGATCTCCACCATCGTCTCGTAGCGGATGGCGTTGAGGACGGCGGGCCTGTTGACGGCGATGGTGGCCACCGCCCCTTCCCTTGTCACGATGATGTCCTGATATTCCATGGCCTTAATCCTTCCTTCTTCGTTAATTTTTTCCGCCCCCCGGTCGGGGGCCCGCGACCGGCGAAGCCGGGGGCATCCCGCCGGGCGGCGGCGGATGGGCGTTCAGAAAATCTTGAAGGGCCGCTTCGTGCCGTCCGGCAGGTAATCGTAGAAACCCTTCCCGTTCTTCACCCCCAGGCGTCCCGCCTCGATCATCTTCCGGTAGAGGATGCAGAGGCGGTCGGATTCCTGGTGGGTGTAGTCGAAGATGGCGTCCTGGGCCATCTGGATCACGTCGAAACCGCCGAAATCGGCCAGTTCGCAGGGTCCCATGGGGTGCCCCGCCCCGAGCTTCATGGCCGTGTCGATATCCTCCGCCGTGGCCACACCGTCTAAGACCATCTGGGCCGCCGTCATGTAGAGGGGCCCCAGGAGACGGTTCACGATGAATCCCGGCGTGTCCTTCACCCGGATGGGGACCTTCCCCATGCGTCTCGTCGTCTCCATGGCGATCGCCACCGTCTCTTCCGCCACGCCGACGGGACAGACGACCTCCACGAGTCTCATGACGGCGGCGGGGTTGAAAAAGTGGGTGCCCACCACCTTGTCCTTGCGGTTCGTGGCCCCCGCCACGGCCGTGACGGACAGGACGGAGGTATTCGTCGCCAGGATCGTCTCCGCCTTGCAGTAGCCGTCGATCTCGGCAAAGATCTTCTTCTTCAGGGCCAGATCCTCCGGGGCCGCCTCGATGACGAAATCCGCCTCCCCCACGGCCTCTCTCAGGTCCGCGGACGATCTCAGGCGGCCCATGACGGCGTCCTTCTCCTCCCGGGAAAGCTTGCCCTTGGCGACGCGCTTCTCCAGGGCGCCCTCGATCCGGGCCCTTCCCCTCGCGACCAATTCCGGCGTGACGTCGTACATCACCGTCTCGAAACCGGCGGCGGCGGCCGCCTGGGCGATGCCGTGCCCCATGGTCCCCGCGCCGAGGACCCCTATCTTTTTCACCTCCATAAAGAAACCCCTCTTTCTTGAACTGTCGGTATCCCTCGCCCCTCCCTCCCGCCTGGTACCCGGAAGGGGCTGAGACCAGCCCCCTCCGGGACACAAGGAGGGTTGGCAGATTATCGTCCCGCCGCCCTCACCCCTTCGGCCGCTGATCCACGACGCGGACCGCCTTCAGGGTCTGGCCGGGGTTGAAGATCTCGGAGAAGGGCACGAATTCCACCTTGGGGGTCAGCTCCACGGCCCTCTTGACCTTCTCCTTCAGTTCCCCCTCCAAGGCCGCCCTGTCGACGCCCTCGTCCGCCCCCACCTTCAGGATGAGGACGTCCATGGAATAGGGATCGTCGGGCCGCTCCTTGGTGATGACGAACTGGTACTCGACAACCCCGGGCGTGTTCGCCACGGCGTCCCTCATGATCTCGGGGTTGATCAGGGTCCCCTTGACCTTCATCAGCTCGCTCGTCCTGGTCCCGTAGGTGCTCCCCACGGTCGTGACGATCCGCGAGTCGTTGCGACCGCAGAAGGGGCACTGTTCGTTGGTCACGGCCACGATGTCGCCCACGAGGTAACGCAGGAGGCTGGTGCCCCTCCGGTCCAGGTGGGTGATGCACAACAGCCCCGGCTCGCCGTCCGGTTTCCTCTTGCCGCTCTCGTCGACGGCCTCGATGAAGAACAGATCCGGCGTGCCCGTGTGGGCCCCGCCCAGCTCGCAGCACTCCTGGAAGGCCGTCTGGCACTCCGTGAAGCCGAAGGCGTTGCTGATGTAGACCTCACCCGCCCCCATGTTCTGGAGGCGCCGGCGCATGTCGTCCCGCATCCCCTTGGGGACCGCCTCGCCCAGGGCCTGGATCTTGTTTATCCGCGAGAAATCCCGGCCCTGCTCCTCGGCGGCGATGATGAGACGGCGGATATAGGAGCCGATCCCGGAGAGGGCGTTGACCTTCTTCCTCTCGATGTCATCGATGGCCTTCTGCATGGAGCGGTGGATCGTGCGGGGGAAGCCGGGAAGGGGCGCGCCCGTGTAACCCCAGCACATGGACATGCCGATGGCGGAGGCGAAGTGGACGGTCTTGTAGTACCCGATGTGGGGGATGAAATGGTAAGGGAAGATGTTCATGACGAAGTCGTCGGGCTCGAGGTAGCAGATCTTGCAGCCGATGTGGAAGACCCAGCTCTGCATGAACATGTCGTAGGTCGTGTTGTAGAACCGCGAGGGGAGACCCGTTGTCGTGCCCGTCGTGTAGGTGATCTCGTAGATGATGTACTCCATGATCCGGGATGGGTCGATTTCGAGCCGGAAGGACTCGCCCCGGTCCTTCATGTAGTCGGCCTTGCTCGTGGGGGGCACCTTCTCCAGGTCGTCGACGGTACGGATGGAGGCGGGATCGATCCCCCACTCCTTGAATTTCTCCCGGTAGAAGGGACTCTGTTTCGCCAGGCGCTCCATCTGCTTCACCAGATTGGCGTTCTGCATCTCCCGGATCTCCTCCCTGCTCTTGAAGGAGGGGTCCTTGTCGTGCTCGTCCCGGTAGAGGGGGATGCTGTTGATCCAATCCATCATCTCCTGCCTGTTCCTCGGAACCTTGAACGGTTTTACCATGTCGTCTACCTCCCTCTTTCTCTGGTCTCTTGATCGGTCATAACCCGGGGGGCCGCCACATCCCCCGTCATCCCCGCACCGGCGGGAACCGCCCCGGACGACGGCGGCGGCAAGTTCATACCCCCACACCGCCGCGTCTTCCCCTCGGTCCCCCCTTCCCTGCCGGCCCGCCCCTGCCCCGGGCGGCCACGGCGGCCACACGGCGTTCCCGGACGGCCCGGCAGAGGTCCTCCATGGCCGCGATGGTATCGAAGAACAGGGTCCGGCAGGCACCGACACCGGCCAGGTCGTGGGCGTCGCTGCCCCCGACGCCGGCGACGCCCAGGTCCTCCGCGGCCCTTCTCGCCAGGGCGAGACCCTCCTCGTCGTAGGACGGGTGGATCACCTCGAGGCCGTCGATCCCGTAATCGTAGACACCCATCCCGGCGCCGTAGAACCCCCCCGGGTCGGCGGCGGCCCTCTTGAACGGATGGGCGGCGATGACCACCCCCCCCACGGCGTGGACCATCTCCAGGACCGACGCCACGGCCCGGGAGGAACCGAGGCTCCGGGGGTATCCGAAGACGAGGAACTCCCCCTCGAAGACACCGCTTGGGGAGAAGCACGCCACCTCCTGGCCCGCCAGGACCAAGAGTCCCGCCTCCGCCCCGGCCTCGGCGAGGGGGCGCAGCTTCTCCTCGGGCCAGAGGATCCCGTGCTCCGTCAGAACGACGCCGTCCAGGCCCACCTCCACGGCCCGCCTGACGAGGAGGTCCGCGTCGAGGTTGCTGCATCCCGAGTACCGGTTCGTGTGGATGTGGAGATCGAACTCCATGGGGTTTTCCCCGCTCCCTCCCCGCCGTCCTCAGAGGCCCATCTGCCGGCCGATGACCTCGTTCATGATCTCGTAGGTCCCGCCCCCGATGGCGAAGAGGCGGGAGTCCCGGTAGAGGCGTTCCACGGGGTACTCCCGGCAGAAACCGTAGCCTCCGTGTATCTGCACGGCCTCGTAGACCACCTTCTCACAGGCCCGGGTGGCGAAGTTCTTCGCCATGCAGACCTCCTTCACGACGGACCGCCCGGCCTCGATCATGGCGGCGACGCTGTAGTCGAACCTCTTAGCCGCCTCGACGAGGGTGGCCATCTCGGCGAGCTTGTGCCTCGTCACCTGGAAACCCGCCAGGGTCCTCCCGAAGGCCGTCCGCTCCTTGGCGTAGCGGATCGACAGCTCCAGGGCCATCTCCGCCACGGCGTGGGCCTGGACGGCGAGGTAGAGGCGCTCCTTCTGGAAATTGACCATGATGCCCATGAAGCCGCCGTTTTCATTGCCCAGGAGGTTTTCCGCCGGGACCTCGCAGTCCTCGAAGGAGAGTTCCGCCGTGTCGGAACACCACCACCCCATCTTCTTGAGCCTCCGGGAACAGGTGAAGCCCGGCGTCCCCTTCTCGACGACGAGGAGGCTGATACCCCCCCGGCCCGAACCGCCCGTGCGGACCGCCGTGGTCACGAGATCGGCCCTGCTGCCGCTGGTGATGAAGGTCTTGGACCCGTTGACGACGTAGGACCCTCCCCTCCTCACGGCCCGCGTGGCGATGCCGGCCACGTCGGAGCCGCCCCCGGGCTCCGTTACGGCCAGGGCCGCGACCTTGTCCCCCGCCAGGACGGGCGGTATGAAGCGCCTTTTCTGCTCCTCCGTCCCCAGGGCCAGGATGGGCGGCAGGGCGATGGCACTGGACCCGAGGCCCGAGGCCAGGCCCACGGAACCGCACCGCACGATCTCCTCCGTGTAGGCCACCATGTGGAAGGTATCGGCGGGCGTGCCGCCGTATTCCTCCGGGTAGCCGAGACCGATGAAACCAGCCGCCGCCGCCTTGTGGTAGAGCTCCCGGGGGAAGATCCCCTCCTCCTCCCACTCCTCCAGGTGGGGGGCGATCTCCCGGGCGATGAAGCGCCGGACGCTCTCCCTCAGCATTTGGTGGGAGGGGCCGAAATACCCTTCATCCATCGCCGCGACCCCTTTCACGCCGCCGGCCTTCGCCCCACGAGGGCCCGGGTGGTGTAGACGACCACGTCCTCCCCCCGCTGGTTCTTGATGGCGTTGTTGGCCACGATGATCCCCGATCTCTCGTCCTTGACCTCCAGATTCTCCACCGTCACCTCGCAGTGGATGGTGTCGCCGATCTTCACGGGGGCGGTGAAACGGACCTTGTCCATGCCGTAGAAGGCGATGAACGACTTGGGTATGGCCACAAACGGCCCCAGGCGGAAGATCAGGGCGCTGCCCACGCAGAGGCTCAGCATGCCGTGGGCGATCCGTTCGCCGAAGGGTGTCTTCTTGGCGTACTCCACGTTCGTGTGGAGGGGGTGCCAGTCCCCCGTGAGCATGGAAAACATGACGATGTCCGTCTCCGTGACGGTCCGCCCCGGTGACGTGAACACCTCTCCCACCCGGTAGTCCTCGAGATAAACCTTCTCCATGGATCCTCCTTTCACAGGGACGCCTCGGGAACCCTCAGGGCCGAGTCGTCCTGAAGCTTGATGATCCGGGCCCGCCCCATCACCTGGGGGAGCAAATTCTTGAAGTAGTAGCGGACCGTCATGATCTTCCCCTCGTAGAAGGGGAGGTCCGCCGCGGCCGCCCCTCCTTCGAGCCTCTCCCGGGCCGTGAAGGCCTGCTCCAGGAGGAGATGGGCCACCGCCGTCTCGGCGACGCAGTCGAGGAAGCGGGTCGCCGTGAGGGGGATGAGATCCGTCTTCGCCGCCTTCATGGAGGCCTCGTAGAGGGAGACCACCTCGAGGAGGGCCGCCGCGGCCTCGCCGAGGAGGGACGCCTCTTCCCGGAAAAGGTCGTCCTGACGGGCCCGCGCGGCGAGGCCCTTCACTTCGCCGAGCCAGTCCTGGAAGACCTTTCCGCCCTCCATGGGGATCTTGCGGGCGATGAGGTCGAGGGCCTGGATGTAGTTCGTCCCGTCCCAGATGGAGAAGATCTTGCCGTCCCGGACGTACTGCTCGACGGGGTATTCCTTGGTGAAACCGTAGCCCCCCAGGATCTGGATACCCTCCCTCCCGAGTTCGTAGAGGCGGTCCGACCCGTAGGCCTTCACCAGGGGCGTGAGGAACCCCAGACGCGCCGCCGCCGCGGCCCTCTCCTCGGCCGTGGACGCCGCCTTGGCCAGGTCCTCCATGAGGTAGGCCTTAAACACCAAGGCCCGCAGCCCCTCCGTGACGGCCTTGATGTTCATGAGCATCCGGCGGACGTCGGCGTGTTCCACGATCCTCACGCGTCCCTGGGTCTTCCCGAAGGGGACGCCCTGGACGCGCTCCTTGGCGTAGGCCAGGACGTTGGCGTAGATGTTGGCCCCGAAGGCCACGGACTCGAGGCCGACGGCCATGCGGGCCAGGTTCACCATGTCGAACATATAGGCCAGACCCAGGCCCGGTCTCCCCACGAGGAAACCCCGGCACCTGCCGTTCTCCCCGAAGTTCAGGACGCAGGTGGCGGAGCCGTTGAGGCCCATCTTGTGCTCGATGCCGACGCACGTCACATCGTTGGGCTCCCCGAGGGACCCGTCCTCGTTGACCCAGATCTTGGGCACGGCGAAGAGGGAAACACCCTTCGCCCCCGGGGGCGCCCCCTCGATCCGGGCGATGACGAGGTGGATGATGTTCTCCGTCAGGTCGTGCTCCCCCGAGGTGATGAAGATCTTCGTCCCCTGGATGCTGTAGAGGTCATCGGCGACGGGGGAGGCCTTCGTCGCGACGAGATGGGCGTCGGAACCGACGGCCGGTTCCGTCAGACACATGGTGCCGCACCAGGTGCCGTCGTACATCTTGGGGACGAAGAGGGCCTTCAGGGCGGGGGAGCCGTATTTCTCGATCATGGCCCCGTTGCCCGGCCCCATGCCGGCGTAACACATGAAGGCGAAATTGGCGCTCATGAAGAATTCCTGGGCCGCCTCCGCCACGGTGAGGGGCAGGCCCTGGCCGCCGAAGGCGGGGTTGCAGGCGAGGGAGAACCAGCCGCCCTCCTTGAACACCTGCCAAACGCGGTGAAAGGACGGCGGCACCGTGACCTTCCCGTTCTCGAAACGGCAGCCGTCGCGGTCTCCGTCCTGAAAGGTGGGGGCCACGACGTCGGCGGCGATGCGCTGGGCCTGGTCCAGGATCAAGTCGAAATCCTCTCTGGCGAAATGACGGTAGGCCTCGAGGTTCAACAGCCCCTGCACCTTCAGGTGCTCCCAGAGGACGAACCTCAGGTCCCTGTCGTCCCGTTTGTAAAGATTCCGGCCCATTTACACCTCCTTTGGGGAGAATCCCCGTTTGAGTGCCGTCATGATCCGGTTTTTCACCTCCTCGCAGGCGAAGGCCTCCGGGAGGTACCGGCGGACGGCGGTGTCCACGGCCCCGCAGACGATGAAGGACGCCCTTGATCGGTCATGGATCCCCCCTCCGGACGCCATGACTGACCAATCAGCCCTGACCGGGGCATAGACTTTCCGCACGGCCCGTTACCTCAGGATCTGACCCGCCACGATGGTGCGCTGGATCTGGTTGGTCCCCTCGTAGATCTGGGTGATCTTGGCGTCTCTCATCATCCTCTCCACGGGGTACTCCCGGGTGTAACCGTAGCCGCCGAAGACCTGGACGGCGTCCGTGGTCACCGCCATGGCCGCGTCGGAGGCGTACCATTTGGCCATGGAGGCGATCTTGGGGATCTGTGGCGATTCCGGGTCGGCGTCGATCATGGCCGCCGCCCGGTAGACGAGGGAACGGGCCGCCTCCACCCGGAGGGCCATCTCGGCGAGCATCCACTGCATGCCCTGGAAAGAGGCCAGGGGTCGGCCGAACTGAACCCGTTCTTTGGCGTACCCGATCGCCGCCTCCAGGGCGCCCTGGGCGATGCCCAAGGCCTGGCCGCCCACGGCGGGGCGGGTGTAGTTGAAGGTCTTCATGAGGGTGAGAAAACCCGACCCCTCGGGGCCCAGGAGGCGGTCGGAGGGCACGAACACCTCCTCGAACACCAACTCCCGCGTGTCGGATCCGTGGAGGCCCATCTTGTGCTCCTTCTTGCCCGTCGTGAATCCCCGGTCCCCCTTTTCCACGATGAGCATGCTGATGCCCCGCCTGCCCTTCTCCCGGTCCGTGTAGGCCAGGACGGTGACGATCTCGGCCTCGCCGCCGTTGGTGATGAAGATCTTCGCCCCGTTGACGACGTAGCCCCCCTGAACCCGGCGGGCCGTGGTCTTCATCCCCGCCACGTCGGAGCCGGCGGCCGGTTCCGTGATGGCGCAGGCGCCGAGACAGGCGCCGGAGGCCAAACGATGGAGGTAGTTCTTCTTCTGTTCTTCCGTGCCCGCAAGGAGCAGGGGGTCGCTGGCCAGGGCCTGGGTGGTGAGGATGACGGAGGTGGAGGCACACACCCGGGCGATCTCCTCCACCGCCAGGACCAGGGACAGGGTGCCGGCCCCGGCGCCGCCGTACTCCTCCGGCACCTGGATGCCGAGGAGGCCGTTTTCCGCCAGGATCTGCACCGCTTCCCGGGGAAACTCCTCCGCCGCGTCGATCTCCCCCGCCCGGGGCAGGAAACGGCTCTCCGCGATGCGCCGCACCGTGTCCCGCAACATCTTCTGATCGTCTCTCAAGATGAAATCCATCGCCTCACCTCAGTCGTTCTCTCTTCCCGCCTCCGCGGCCTCCCCGCAGCGGTCCGGGTCGATCGCCACGAGGGCCAGGTCATCCCGGCCTTCCCTCCTCCCGTCGCCGCAGGCGATCAGCTCGTCGGGCACCTCCTCCACGGGGCAGCGTCCCAGCAGCTCCTCCAGGCAGCCCTCCAGTCCCCCATGGTCCGGCGGTTTGAGGTCGTACACGCCGTCCGTGGCCATCAGGAGCCTGTCGCCCCTTCTCCAGGTGAAGTAATCGACCTGGTAGAGGCTCCTGACCTTCCCCAGGAGCCAGAAGTTCGGTTCCGTCAGACGCCTGACCCCGCCCTTCCGGCTGTAGGAAAACAACACGGAGTCGCCGGCATGGAACAGGAGGCCCCGGGATTCGCCGTACCCCTTCAGGAGCAGAAACCCCGTGAAGGTCGTCGTCCCCTGGAAGGGAAAGGTCGCCAGCATCTCCCGTATCCTTCCTGTCAGGGTGGACCGGAGTTCGTCCCAGGGGTCGGCGCCCCGCGAACCCCGCGGCCCCTCGCCCCGGAACCGTTCCATGACGAGGCCGAACTCCCTGAGGAACCGCGCGGCCTCCCACGGCCCCCGGTCGGAACTGTCGCCGCAGGCGAACAGACCCGTCGCCGGGTCCAGGAGGACGGCGTCCCCCATGACCCGGCCTTCCTTCGACCCATCGCCGCCCCGGAGACGGGCCCCCAGGACCCCGGGGAGGCGGAGACTCACATCCCCCCCCTGGAGCACCACGCCGGAGGGTATGCTCAATAGGTGTAGAATCCCCGTCCGGTCTTCCTCCCCAACCGGTTTTCCCTGACCATCCGCTCCAACAGGGGCGACGGCCGGTAACGCTCGTCCCCCGTCATCTCATAGAGGGCCTTGAGGGCGTTGAGGACCACGTCCACCCCCGCCATGTCCATGATCTCCACGGGGCCCATGGGGTGGTTCGCCCCCAGCTTCAGCCCCAAGTCGATATCCTCCGGCGTGGCGTAACCCTTCTCGATCTGGTCCGCCGCCTCGTTGTACAGGAGGCAGAGGAAGCGGTTCACGATGAAACCGGGCACGTCCTTAGCCATGACGGGCGTCTTGCCCACGGCCCGGCAGAACTCCGTCGTGGCCTCCACGACGCGCTCCGCCGTCTTTTCCCCCCGGATGACCTCCACCAGTCTCATGAGCGGCACGGGGCTGAAGAAGTGGGTCCCGATGACCCGCTCGGGGTTCTTCGTGGCGGAGGCGATGGCGGTGATGCTCAGCGTCGAGGTGTTGGAAGAGAGGATGGTGTCTCTCCCGCCGAGGGAGTCGAGTTCGGCGAAGACCTTCTTCTTCAGGGCCAGGTCTTCGAACACCGCCTCGATGACCATGTCGGCCCCGGCCACGGCCGCGGCCAGGTCCGTCGTCCCCCGCAGACGGTCGAGGATCTCGTCGTGGCGCTCACGGTCCAGTTTCCCCTTCTCCAGCTTTTTGCCGATGAAGGTCCTGATGGTCTGAAGACCCCGCTCGACGAACCTTTCCTCCACGTCCCTGATGGTCGTCTCGATACCGCCCTCCGCGGCCACCTGGGCGATTCCCGCCCCCATCGTCCCCGCCCCGACAACGCACAACTTCTTGATCATATCCGCCTCCGTTCAGTATTGATGTCGCCTTCGCGGCTCATTTGAACAGCCCCTTCTCCTTGGCCCCCCTCATGAGCTCCTCCTGGAGATCGGGATGGGCGACGCCGATGAGGGCCTCCGCCCGCTCGTCGATGGACAGGCCGTCCAGGGGTCCGGCGATGCCGAATTCCGTCACCACGTAGTCCACGTGGACGGCCAGGGTCCCCACGAGGGCCCCCGGGGAGAGGTTGGGGACGATGCGGCTCACGAGGTTGCCCTGGGCGTCCCGCGTGGCGGCGGACATGACGATGATCATGCGTCCGAAACGGGACATGCGGCACCCCATGGCGAAATCGGACTGCCCGCCGTAGCCGGACACCATCTTGTTGCCGATGGTGAGGGACGCCACCTGGCCGGCGAGGTCGATCTCCAGGGCCCCGTTGATGCCCACCATGCGCTCTTCCGCCCCGATCACGGCCGGGTTGTTCATCACGTCCCCGGCGTAAAAGCCGATCTTTTCGTTGTCCCGCACGAAGTCATAGAGATCCTTGACGGGCCCGATGAAGCTCGCCGATATCTCCCCCGGCCGGAAGGTCTTGTACTTGCCCGTGAGGATCCCCTTCTCCAGCCAGAGGGGCGCCCCCGTGGGCAGCATCTCCGTGAAGAGGCCGATGTCCTTCAGATCCGAGTGGCTGATGAGGTCCGAGATCAACATGGGGACCGCCCCGATGCCGATCTGGATGCTGTCCTTGTCCCTCAGGAGGCTGACGACGAACTCCGCCATCTTTTTGTGCTTCTCCGTCGGGTTGGGTGGAGGGAAGGCGGGCAGGGGACTGGAGTGCTCCACGATATGGGTGAACCTGGAGATATGGAGCTTACTGTCGCCGCAGACGGGGATGTACTGGTCGTTCACCTCCCCGATCAGGACCCGGGGCCCCCCGACGAAGCCCTGGGAGGTGGCCTTGCCTTCCAAAAGGGCCCGGGAGAACATCAAATCGGGCCCGATGTTGACGAAACCGTCCTTGTCCGGCGGCGTGACCATGGCGACGATGACGTCCGGTTTCCGAAAATAGGTCCACTGCTTGATGGAAGAAAAGACCGTCGCCGGGGCGTAGGCGCCGTAGCCCATACCCTGGAACTGGGAAAGGATGAAGGGCGTGCCCGTGAAGGCCGAGGTGATCTTGAAGGCGCCGCGGTACTCGGGCTTCAGGATCTTGTAGGGTCGGATGGCCAGATTCCATCGCCACTCCACGCCTTTGAGCTCGTCCTTCCTGTCGGCGATGGCGTCGGGGATGAGGGTGCTGGGCTGACCCAGGCACAGGGGGGTCATGATGAAGTCGTCGTCACGCACGGCCCTCGCCGCCTCTTCGGCGGTGCAGAGCTTCTTCTTGTACTGATGGATCCATTCCGTCTTGAGCATCTACGATCCCTCCGATCGGACCCCCTTGGGGACTACCGCTGTTTTATGGTCTTCAAGATCAAGTCGGCGCAGAGCATCGCGCTCAGGGAGGCGCCGTTGACGGCCAGGCCGCGCCCCACGTAGGTGTCCCCGGCAAAGTAGAGATTGGGGACGCCCGGGGCCTGGAGGCCGGGTTTGAAGTTGCCCACGAGGCCGGGCTGCCTGGCCAGGCCGTCGCAGCCGTCCACGTAGTAGGGGAGCCGCCACTCGAGCTTCTCCTCGAGGCCGGGGAACATCTCCTTCAGGTCTTCCCACATGAGGGCCAGCAGGCGCTCCCGCTCGAACTTGTCCGCCGCCTGGGCGTGCTCCACGACGATATCCGTGTGGAAGAGCTGTTTCCCCTCCGGGGCGACGGCGGGGGAGAAGTTCGACACGGGGCATCCCTGGAAGGGGAACCCGGCGTGTTTCAGTTTCAGGGCGCTGTAGAAGACCCGCTTCTTCGGGTCCACGAGGTAATCCTTCGTCCCGAAGATGAAGCCGATGAGGCCCGTCCGCTCGCACTTGATGTCCTCGATCCGCTTCAGCCACCACCTGGGCAGGGGGCTCGTCCGGGGGTTGAAGTCGAGGACGTCGGGGAGCTTGTAGATGGGCAGGGCGCAAACGACGAGGTCGGCGGCGATGAACTGGGTCTCGTACATGCGGTACTCCGCCTCGTAGATGTGCCTCTTCGCCGGGATCCGCACGCCGACGGCCCGTCCCTTCTCGATGACCACCTCCTGGACGTCGCAGTTGACCTTTATCTCCCCGCCGTTCTCCCTGATGACCTCCACCAGGCCCCTCGTGATGCCCTCCATGCCGTCGATGGGGTAGCTGGCCTGGAGGACCTGGCGGACCTTGAGGAGATTGTGCTTGGCGATCCAGAGGACCTCCCCCGCCGCCATGTCGATGGCCTCGGGGATGGTGGTCATGATCATGCCCAGATCGGTGAAGAGCTCCCGGACGGCCTTCTGCGGGACGTTCTCCTCGAGCCACTCGGCGAGGGAGCGGTTGTCCCACCTCTCGATCTCCTCGTCGGACATGGCGGCGATCTTTCCCAACAGGGCGCGGAAGCTCCGCTTGTCCTCGTCGGACATGGGCACCAGCTGGGCCACGTTGATGAACTCCTTGCCGTCCCAGAAATCCACGGTCTCACTGAAGGGCCCCCACCGGACCTCCTTACCCACCCGGGCATTGAGCTCGTGGCACGTCGATTTCTCCCCCAGTTCGATGAGGTGGAGACCGATGTCCACCCGCCAGCCCTCTTTGGGGTAACCGGCGTAGCTCATGGTCCGCCCGCCGAACTTGGGGTAACGATCGAGGATCAGGACCTTCCGGCCGCCTTCCTTGGCCAGGATCGCCCCCACGCCCAGGCCGGCGATACCGGCCCCGACGATGATAACGTCATATTTCTTCGTCATAGGTCTTATCCTTTCTGCTTCGATTCCCCTTCAGATGATCATTCTGCCGACGATTTCCTTCATGACTTCCGTCGTCCCCCCGCCGATGCTCAGGACCCGGGAGTCCCGATAGAGCCGCTCCACGACGTACTCCCTGGCGAAACCGTAGCCGCCGTGGATCTGGACGGCGTCGAAGACCGCCTGGTCGCAGACCCGGCAGGAGAAGATCTTCGCCATGGACACCTCCCTGGTGACGTCCATCCCGGCGTCCATCTTCGCCGCCACCCGGCAGTTGAACTCCCGGGCGACCTCCACCTGCGTCGCCATATCGACCAGCTTGTGACGAAGGGCCTGGAACCCCGCGAGGGGGCTCCCGAAGGCCTCCCGGCTCTTGGCGTAGCGGATGGATTCCTCCAGGGCCAGCATGGCCGTGGCGTGGGCTTGAACGGCCAGGGAGAGGCGCTCGTTCTGGAAGTTGACCATGATGCCCTTGAAACCCTCGTTTTCCTTCCCCAAGAGGTTCGCCGCGGGCACCCGGCAATCGACGAAGCTCAACTCCGCCGTGTCCGAGCAGTGCCATCCCATCTTGCGGATCTTCTTGGAGACGCTGAAACCCGGCGTCGAGGTCTCCACGACGAGGAGGCTGATCCCCTTGGCCCCCGGACCCCCCGTCCTCACCGCCGTCGTGACGAAGTCGGCCCGACAGCCGCTGGTGATGAAGGTCTTGGCCCCGTTGACGACGTAGTGATCGCCGTCCCGCACGGCCCGCGTCGCGAGGTTCGCCACGTCGGACCCGGCGTTCGGCTCCGTGACGCCCAGGGAGGCGATCTTCTCTCCCGCCAGGACGGGCACGAGAAACCGCCGCTTCTGCTCCTCCGTGCCCAGGTGATTGACGTGGGGCATGGAGATGGTATGGCTGAAGAGGCCGCAGTACAGCCCCGTCGAGCCGCTCTGCCGGACGAATTCCTCGATGAGGGCCACCACCATGAGCTTGTCCGCCGGTGTCCCGCCGTACTCCTGGGGGTACTCGAGGCCCAGAAAACCGGCCTGGGCCGCCTTCTTGTAGAGGTCCCGGGGAAATTCCCCCTTGTCCTCCCACTCCTCGATGTGCGGCCTGACCTCCCGCTCCACGAAACGCCGCACGCTGTCCCTCAGGAGGCGGTGCTCCTCACCGAAGTATTCCTGGAACATCCCTTTTGTTACCTTACCTTTCCCGACGGATCTTCGTCCCCACCCGTCGTGTCTTTACCCGGGGCAAGGAGACCGCCCCGAGAGGGCGATCCCCGATGCCCCGATGCCTTTTCCTGCCGTCAATCCACCTTCGGCCGCTCGTCGACGACGCGGACGCTCTTGAGGGACTTGGTGGGATCGAAGATCTCCATGATCCCCACGAAGACCACCTCGGGCGTCATCTCCACGGCCCGTCTCCCCCTGGCGATCAGTTCCTCTTTGATCCTTTCCCGGTCCGCCCCTTCCGCCGCCGCCACACGGATCTGGAGCTTGTCGAGGGACAAGGGGTCTTTGAGGTCTTCCTTCGTGAAGACGATCTGGTATTCCTCCACGCCCTTGACCTGGGTTATCTCCGTCTTGAGGATGTCCGGGTTGATCAGGGTGCCCTTGATGTTGACCAGTTCCATGGTGCGGATGGGCTGCATGACCACGCGGACATCGTTGCGCCCGCAGTGGGGGCACGTCTCGTGGGTCAGGGTCGTGATGTCCCCGACGACGTAGCGGAGGAAGCAGGTCCCGCGCCGGTCGACATGGGTGATGGTGAGCAGACCCTTCTCCCCGTCGGGAAGCCGCTTACCCGTCTTCTCGTCCACGATCTCGAGGAAGTGGAGATCGGGGGCGCACAGGTGCATGCCGCCCCGCTCGGTACACTCCAGGGTCGTCCCCTGCATCTCCGTAAACCCCAAACCGCTGCAGATGAAGGGATCCTTGGCCCCCATGGCGATGAGGCGCTGTTTCATATCCGTCCGCATCCCCTCGGGACAGGCCTCACCGAGGACGAAGCACATCCGGACGGACGAGAAGTCTTTTTTGAGTTCCTCGGCCCTCATGATGACCCGGCGGACGAAGGAAACGATGCCCGAAAGGACCGTGGCCTTCGTCCTCACCACCATTTCCACGGCGTAATCCAGGGAGCGGTGGATCGGGAAGGGCGGGTAGGCGGCGCCGGTCATGGCGTTCACCACCTTCGCCCCGGAGGCGATGGAATAATCCACGGTCTTCCAGAAACCGATGTGGGGCACGGGCGTCAGGGGGAAGATGTTGGCCACCGTATCGTCGGGGCCGATGGTCCCTACCTCGCACATGCGGGACAGCTGCATGATATTTCCGAAGTAATCGTGGGTGTTGGAGAAGAACGGCGTCGGCACACCCGAGGTGGTCCCCGTCGTGTAGTGAACCCCCCAGAGGATCCGCTCGTGGGGCTGAACCGGCGCGTCGGGCGGAATGGCCAGGCGGAAACTCATGGGATCGGCCATGTACTCCTTCTTGTATAGGAGGGGTATCTTCTCCAAATCATCCACCGTTTTGATATCCCCCGCCTGGAGCCCCCACTCCTTGAACTTCTTGCCGTAATAGGGGCTGTACCTTTCCAGAAGCGTCATCTGGTGTCTGAGCTTTCCGTTCTGCACCGCCCGGATCTCATCCTGGGACCTGTAAAGAAACTTCCCGAACTCACTTACGACCTTCGGTTTCTTCGGATACTCCCTCATGATGTCTTTCCCCCCTTGATCGTTTATCTAAGCCGCCGGTCCCCCTGTACCGGCCGCTTGGTTTTCGCCGTGCCACCAGGACGCAGCCCGCCTATGGCAGAAGATCGAAGTATTTGATGTCCTGGATGTTTCCCTCCATCTCTTCGGGATTCTTGAAGACCGCCCGGACCCTCATGCCCACCTTGATCTTGTGCCAATCCTTCTCGTTGATGAGGTGGGAGAAGATGTTGTCCGCCCCGTCGAGGCGTATGTAACCGTAGGTGTAGGGGATGGGCCTTAGCTCCCCCGTGGCGGGATCGATGAAGGGGTAGTTCACCACGGAGAAGGCCGTGAGGACCCCCGTGTCGGACAGGGGCACCAACTCCGTCAGTTCCCGGAAGCAGGGCCCGCACACCCGCCGGGGCGGCACGTAGACGGAGCCGCAGCCGTCGCAACGGATGCCGATGAAACGCCTCTTTTCCCTGATCTCCTGGAAAAATCTGCTGCCGTACCGGCCGATGGACCACTCGTACGGCATGGGGTGCTTGAAGGTGATCTCCAGTCTCTCCACGGGCGTACCGTTTTTCTCCATGTAAAACTCCCCTTTCCTACGGCCTTACGGCGCTCAAGATGACCACGTCCGACCAGAAACAGCCGCCGAATCCCGTCGCCAGGGCCGTCTTGACGTCAGGGACCTGGCGCTTGCCTCCCTTGCCCATGATCTGGATGGCCGCCTCCGCCACCCGGAGGAGGGCCGTGGCGCCGATGCAATTCGTGGAGAGGACGCCGCCGGACGGATTGACGGGCAGCTTGCCGCCCATGTGGGTGTTGCCGTCGCCCACGAAGCGCGCCGCCTCACCGGGACCGCAGAAACCGAGGTCCTCGATCCACTTGAGACCCGCCCACGTGTAGGGCAGATAGAGCTCGGCCACGTCGATCTCCTCGACGGGGTTCTTGATCCCCGCCTGGGCGTAGGCCTCCCGGGAGGCCCGCTGGAGGGACACCAGGCCCTTGTTGTAATCCGTCGAGTCGCCGAACCAGGTGTAGGTGTGACGCACCGACACGGCCTTGAACCAGGCGGGTCTGCTCGCGATCTTCTGGGCGATGCCGTCGGCGGCGAGGATCACGGCGCAGGCGCCGTCACTCCGCGGGCAGATGTCGCCCAGCTTGATGGGGTAGGCCAGCATGGGGGAGGCCATGATGTCGGCCACTGTGAGGGGCCGCCGGAGGTGGGCGTAGGGGTTGTTCAGGGCGTGCCCCCGATCCCGCTCACCTACCATCGCCGCGTCCTCCTGGGTGGCCCCGTACTTTTCCATGTAGGCCGTGGCCTCCGTCGCCAGGCTCGGGATCGCCCCGGAATAGGAAAAGCGATCCCAGACGGGGTCGGAGCAGGTAATGATGGCCGCCGTCGTGTCGCTTTCCGAGTTCTTCTCGAAGCCGACGGCCAGCACCCGGTCGAAGAGACCCGAGGCCACGTGATAGTAAGCGGCGATGGCCACCGTCGAACCCGTCGTGCCCCCCGTGGAGACCTTCATGACGGGTTTCATGAAGGCGCCGGAACCCTCGACGCTGTACGTGTCCACATAATTGATGGACTCGAAGTGGTCCATGTTGCCGATGACGACGGCATCGATATCCTTGATGGTGAGGTCGGCGTCGGCCAGGGCCGCCACGACGGCCTCCCTGATCATCTCCCGGGACGTTACGTCGGGGCGATGGCTCTTGTGATAGGTCTGTCCCGTTCCTACGATCGCTACCCTTCTTCCCATGATTCACCTCATCCTTCGGCGCCGACGATCCACACGCAGTGGCTTTGGCCGCAGGGCCCGTTGAAACCGTGGGCGAGAGCCGTCTTCGCCCCTTTGATCTGCCTTGCCCCCGCCTCGCCCCGCACCTGGAGGACGGCCTCGACGAGGCGGGCCAAGCCGGCGACCAGGATGGGGTTGGCGGAGAGGGCGCCCCCGGAGGGGTTCACGGGTAGCCGCCCGTCCATGGTCGTGACCCCCCGCTCGACCAGAGAGGCCCCCTCCCCGGGACGGCAGACCCCGAGCCCTTCGAGCCAGAGGGGCTCCATGTAACTGAAGGGTTCGAGGACCTCCATCACGTCGATCTCGGAGAGGGGGTCTTCGATGCCGGCCATGGCGTAGGCCTTCGCCGCCGCGGCGCGCAGGGCCGCCGGGTCGGCCAGGTCCCGGTCCCCGAGGAGATAGTCCTCGCAGCAGTGAGCCACACCCTTCACCCACGCGGGCCTCCGGCCGCCCCGCTTCGCCGTCTCCTCGTCCGCGATGATGACCGCCGCGGCGCCGTCGCTGACGGGACAGCAATCCAGGAGCTTCAGGGGGTCGGCGATCTTCCGGGAGGCCATGACGTCCGCCACGGTGATCCGCAGGGGCACCTGGGCGTAGGGGTTGTTCAGGGCGTTGCCGTGGTTCTTGACGGATACGGCGGCGATCTCCTCCTCCGTGACGCCGTGCCTGTTCATGTACACGTTCGCCTGGAGGGCCGCCGACTAGACGGCGTCCATCCCCAGGAGGCGGTGGAAGAGGGGGTCGAACATGCCGTTGGTCGTGACGGGCACGCTGCCCTCGCTGCCCTTGTAGTGGGCCACGACGAGGGTGGTCCGAAAACCGGAGAGGACCCTCATGAGGCCGTAGAAGGCCCCGAAGGTCCCGTCGCCGGAGACGGTGGAGATGTTCTTGTCCTGGCCGCCGCAGGCGTCGCCCACGGCCATGCCGGAGATGGTCCGCCCGTCGAAGAAGTCGTTGGACACCGTCACGACGCTCTCGATGTCATCGATGGTCATCCCCGCGTCGGCGAGGGCCTCCCGGGTGACGTCGAATACCAGGTCCGCGAAGATCTGGTCCTTTTTCCTCCGCTCGTATTTCGTCTGGGCGACCCCGACGATTGCCGCTTTCCCCATCATAGGTCTCAGTGCTCCCCCACCGGTTCGAAGGCATCAATGTCAAGGATATGGCCGTCCCGTTTCTCCTTGAAGACCGCCCGGACCCGCCTTCCCACCCCGAGGTCCTGCAGGTCCTTCTTGACGATATGGAGAAAGGAGACGTCCGCCCCGTCGAGCTTCACCAGGACGTAGGCGAAGGGCGGCTCGGCGGGCTGGATGGGGTGGGCGTAGCGAACGATCGTGAAGGTCTCCACGACGCCCTCCGGGGGCAATTCCACCCACTGGTCCATCTCGACGAAACAGCGGCTGCAGCTCCTCCGGGCCGGCACGAACACCTTTCGGCACTCGGGGCATCTCGTCCCCAAGATCTTCCCCTCGTCCCGCAGGGCCGTAAAGAACCTGCTCGCCGTGTCGCCGGCCCACCACGTGTAGGGCACGGCGATCTGCCCCTTCAACGTCAGGGGCTCCACCTCTCGCAACCAGTCCGTCATCCCGAACCTCCTTATCCGTCCACCCGGAGCGTGAGGGCCTCCCCCTGGGAGAGGCCGCCGCAAATGGCCGCCACGCCGAGACCGCCGCCGCGGCGGCGCAGTTCGTACATCAGGGCCATGGTGATCCGGGCGCCGCTGGCGCCGACGGGATGACCGATGGCGATGGCGCCCCCGTTGACGTTCGTCCTGGCCTGCAAACGACGCCACGCCTCGTCGTCGTCCCGGGCCAGCATCTTCAGGGAGACGAGGGTGACGGCGGCGAAGGCCTCGTTGATCTCGATCAGGTCCATGTCCTCGATCGTTTTGCCCATCTTCTTCAACATCTTCTCGATGGTCTGGGCGGGGACACAGGCCATGTACTTCGGTTGACCGGCGGCCCCCTCGCAGGCGACGATCTGGGCGAGTGGTTCCAGGCCCAGGGCCTTCGCCTTGCGGCGGGACATGACCACGATCGCCGATGCCCCGGAGTTCAACCCCGGGGCGTTGCCCGCCGTCACGGTGGGACTGCCGTACACGGTCCTGAGGGCCGCCATCCTCTCCAGGCTCAGGTTCTCCCGGGGCGATTCATCCCTCTCCAGGACGATGGGCTCCCCCTTTCCCCGGGGGATCTCGAGGCGCATCAGTTCCTCCCCCACCCTGATCCGGCCCTCCCGGTGGGCCGCGAAATAACGCTCGTGGCTCATCAGGGCCCAGCGGTCCTGCATCTCCCGCGTGACCCCGTACTCCAGGGCCACGTGCCCCGCGTCGGTCGCCACGGGGGCGAAACCCGTCCGGCCGTAACCCAGCTCGAAGAGCACGTCCTCCAGGACGACGGGCCCCAGACGGGCCCCCCAGCGGGCCCTCTCGGCGGCGGCGATGAGGGGGACGTTCCCCATGTTCTCGGCGCCGGCGGCGATGACGACCTGGGCGTCCTGGGCCTTGATGGCCCGGTAGGCCAGACGGAGGGCCGTCATGGAGGAACAGCAGGCCCGGTCGATGGTCAAGGAGAGGTTCGTCTCGGGGAAGCCGGCCAGGAGGGTGATCTGGCGGGCCGGGACGTTGGTGTAGAGGGCGTATTCGGCGGGGATGCAGGTCCCGTAGTAAACCTCGTCCACCAGGCGGGGCTCGAGGTCGATGCGCCGCACCGCCTCCTTCACGGCGGCGATGGCCAAGTCGAAACTCAGCACGTTCTTAAGGACACCGTCGAAACGCCCGAAGGGCGTCCGAACGGCGCTCACGATCACCACGTCGTTGTCCTGCGCCATCCCTTGCCTCCCTTCACATCCTGACCGGAAGATAAACAAAAGGCGTGCCAGGGATCCTCTCTATCAAAAGCTCAATAATTTCAACAAGTTAATGCCATTTGACGGGGCCTGCGCCCCCCTCTGTCATTGTCAAACGTCAGTTATTGAACATGTGTTGACATTACGCCGCGAATCTGCCATGGGAGGGGGGACCATGTCCCGGAGGTGGGGGAATGAACGGCGCGGCGGGGTTGATCGATACCTTGGGTCCCGAGGAGAGGGACGTCTTCTTTTCTTTCGCCTCCTTCCCCGACTATTTCTCCGTGGATTGGCTCCCCCATCACCCCCCGTCGAGACTCATGGCCGTCGTTCAGCGCCTCGGCCGCGCGGGCTGGATCGTCCCCAAGGGCGACGAAATAGGCTTTTTCACCTGGACGGGGGATTTCCCGAAAGGGGAGGTGGCGGAGCTGATGGGCCCCGACGAGTGGGCCGCCCGTTACCGGAAGGCCGTCGACGTCCTTTCCTCCCTCTCCTCCCAGACCGCCGACACCCTCCTGACCCTCGCCCGCCTGAGCCTGAGGGCGGGCCTGCGGGCCGAGGACCTCGATTTCGTCTTGAGGGCGGCCCAAGAGGAGCAGAACAGGCACAAGATCTCCTCCGCCATCGACCTGTACGACGCCGTCCTGAACTTCATGGAAAGGAGCGCGGCGGCCTCCGACTCCGACCCCCCGCCGGCGGCCTGGCAGGCCTTCGTCACGGCCGGGGAGCGCCGCGTCGCCCTGTCCCTATTCCACCCCGACGTGAAGAGGCTCAAGGGCCAGCTCATGACGGCCATCAAGATCGCCCGGCGCCTCGGGGACGTGAAGGCCGAGGCCTTCCTGGAGCTCCTCATCGGCCAGAACCACTGGATGTACTTCCAGTACGAGGACGCCGTCTGCCATTTCCAGCGGGGCTGGGAGATCATCGAGGGCCTGGAGGACGAAGAGTTGAGGAAATGGGGTCTGAAGGTCCGGGGCCTTACGTACATCATCCAGGGGCGGTTCTTCGAGGCCATCGAGGCCTACGAGCAGTCCCTGGGGGAGCTGGAATCGGCCGACGGGGGCGATTTCTTCCACCTCGTGGGCCTCAACCTCGCCCTCTGTTACACCCAGGTCGGGATGCCCCAGCGGGGTCTGGGCATCACGGAGATCATCCAGAGCCATTGCCGGGAAAACAACAACCGGCCCCTCCTCTCCTACGCCCTCGTCACGGCGGGCATCATCCTCCTGGAGCTGAAAAAGCTCAAGAACAGCCGATCCTACTTCGAACGGGCCCTCGCCCTGGCCCGGGAGGAGAGGATCCCCATGGTGGAGGTCCTGGCGGGGATCGGCCTGGCGAGCATAGAGTGCCAGCTGGGTAATTTCGCGGCGGCGGCGGAGCACTACAAGGTCCTCTGGCGGATCCGGAAATCCAGCTGGTACCACATCCTCAACTTCTATCCCCTCCTCGACACGGGCTACATCCTCCATTCCCAGGGGGCCTCCCCCATCGACCTGCGACCGGTGTTCGATTTTCTGTGCAACCTGAAGCAGAACGAGGTCAACCCCCTCATGTACGGCATGATCCAGCGCCTCCAGCTCCGCTTCCTCAAGGACGGCCTTTCCCCCGGGGAAAAGATCGCCGTCCTGGAAGACCTGGAGCGGACCGTCGAGGAGATGGGGGCGACCTTCGAGCTGGCCAAGATCAGGGTGGAGCTGGCTAGGCTCTTCAACCAGACGAGGAACTGGGAGAAAGCGGAATTTTACGCCCGCAAGGCCTACGAGTTCTTCGAACCCATCGCCAAGGACTGCTTCCCCCCCGATCTGCATCACCTGGTCCCCTACGATCAGAGCGGCGACGGTCACGACCGCCTCTACGACCTCATCATCGAGATGGGCGAGGCCCTGACGAGTCAGGACAACATCGAGAAACTCCTCACCAACATCATCACCTCCCTCTCCCGCCTCATGGGTTCCGAGCGGATCATCCTTTTCATCAAGACCAAGGATTCCGACGAGCTGGCCGTGGCGGCCTCCCGCAATCTCCTCGTGGAGGAGATCAAGGGCCCCGCCTTCGCCGAGGCCATGGACAACATCAAGGCCGCCGCCGCCGACCCCCAGGGGCGGGTGATCTGGTACGAGGCCCGCGGCCTGACGTCGGACGACTACCGCCGCGTCATCATCACCCCCCTCAAGCTGGGCCGGCGCATCATCGGGGTCCTCTATCAGGACAGCCGGTACTTCGTCCGCGACTTCACCAAGGAAAACGTCAAGCTCTTTTCCGCCCTGGCCTCCCAGATCGCCGTCACCATCGACCGGGCCCAGGCCTATGACGAGATCGCCCGTCTCAACAAGCGCCTCATCCAGGAAAACCTCTACTACCTGGGCGAAATGGAGGAACTCCAACCCTTCGGGGAGATCATCGGGGTCAGCGAGGGCATCCGGACCGTGCGGAACCTCATCCGCAAGGTGGCCCCCACCCAGTCCTCCGTCCTCATCCACGGCGAGACGGGTGTGGGCAAGGAGCTCGTGGCCCGGGCCATCCACCGGGAGAGCCCCCGCCGGGGCGGGCCCTTCATCAGGGTCAACTGCGCCGCCTTTCCCGAGACCCTCATCGACACCGAGCTCTTCGGCCACGAGAAGGGGGCCTTCACGGGGGCCGTCAGGGCCAAGGAGGGGCGTTTCGAATTGGCCGACGGGGGGACCCTGTTCCTGGACGAGGTCTCGGAACTGCCCCTGGCCACCCAGAGCCGCCTCCTGAGGGTCCTCCAGGAAAAGGAGTTTCAGCGCGTCGGCGGCACAAAGACCCTCAAATCGGACTTCCGCCTCATCAGCGCCACCAACGTGGACCTGGAGAAGGCCGCCGCCGCGGGGAGGTTCCGTTCCGACCTCTTCTTCCGCCTGAACGTCTTCCCCATTTACGTCCCCCCCCTGAGGGAGAGGGTGGAGGACATCCCCCACCTGGCCCTCCATTTCCTCAAGATCTACTGTTCCCAGTCGAAAAGGGATTACCCGGGCATCCCGGAGTCGGAGATGGCGAAGCTCCAGGCCTACCCCTGGCCCGGCAACATCCGGGAACTCTCCAACATGATCGAACGGGCCGTCATCCTCGGCGGGGAGACGATACGGTTCCGGGACCTCGGGAACGACAAAACCACCAGGCCCCCCGCCCGCCGCCGTGTCACGCCGAACGGCGCCGCCGACGGCGACACCCTGGAGGACATAGAGAGGAGGCACATCCTGGAGGTCCTCGAAAGGTGCGGGGGCAGGCTGGGGGGGAAAAACGGCGCGGCCGAGCGCCTGGGCCTGAACCGGACCACCCTCATCTACCGCATGAAGAAACTCGGCATCGCCCTGACCCGCCGGCCCGAGATCGGGGGGCAGAACACCTGATACAACGCCAATTCGTCGCTCTGCCCGCCCCCCGGGGGCCGGCGCCGGAAAGTGGCGTCGTTTCGCCTATCTCGTCGCCGCCGGGGCGCGTCCCCCGGGCCGGGCGACGGGGGAGGGTCGAAAAGGGTTCGCCCCGGGAGACGGACCCGGGGGCTTCATGGGAAAACGTTCTATTTTGCCCGTTTTGTTACCGGCACCGGGGCGACGTTACGGGGAAACGGCCCCTTTTGCCCGCTTTTGCACCGGAGCGTGCGGTTTCTCTCTTCGCCGGGTTAGTCTTGGGGGAAAACGGCTCTTTTCGAGCGTTTCGCCCCCGGAGGCCGGGGGAGCCCAAGGGAAAAACGGCCCCTTTTGCCCGCTTTCGCCACCGCCCCCCACCATTTTTCGCCCCGTCGGGGGCGTTTTTCGAGAAACGGGCCTTTTTGGCCCATTTCTCCTTCCCGGCGGAAAAAAACGGGCCGTTTTGGCCCATTTTTTTTCGGCCCCCGAAAAACGGGGCAAAAACGGCCGTTTGGGGGGCAAATTTCGGCCTTTTTTATGAGGTTATTATCTATGCTGTATTAGAACAAAACCGGGCGACCGCGGGGGTATGTCGGCGCGCCGACGTAGGTAGACTACCTGAAATCATTGAGAAATCAGCGATCGACAAAAAATTTTCCCCCTCCAATT
>Ga0116146_1000665_pt1 | contig 40308 bp, 36 predicted proteins | sample AD_JPNHG2_MetaG_FD_89748 | JGI IMG/M metagenome (GOLD analysis project Ga0116146, IMG submission 89748) | Active sludge microbial communities of municipal wastewater-treating anaerobic digesters from Japan - AD_JPNHG2_MetaG | ecosystem: Engineered > Bioreactor > Anaerobic > Digestate | place... | reverse complement strand
TATCCGGCTTTCCGTTCGATACGTGGATCAGGATGATGAAGCGGATTCGTGGAAAGGCCGGAGGATATGAAAATAGCTGCGGGGCTCAATCCCGCAGCTATCGATTTTCATGGAGGCGGCAATGAGATTCGAACTCATGAATAACGGTTTTGCAGACCGCTGCCTTAGCCACTTGGCTATGCCGCCAAAAAAATGGAGCGGGCGAACGGATTTGAACCGTCGACGTCTACCTTGGCAAGGTAGCACTCTACCACTGAGTTACGCCCGCTCACTTAAGAACGCGGGTGAATATAACAAATCAACTCATCTTGTCAATAGAAAAAACGGCTTCTTCGACACATCTCAACCCGCCGGCAGGATTCCTTGCAGGCTCGGGATCCGGAAGTCTGAGTTCCATCATTTCAATGGCTCTCCGGCCGCCGGTAGGTTCCCTGGTAGAATTGAAACAGGTAGTCCATCCCCGAATAAACCGTGAGCAGCAAAGCCGCATAGAGGATGGCCGTCCCCACCAGATGCGCGTCCAGGCCCAAAAAGGGGTAATGGATCATGAGCGCGGTCACGGCAATGATCTGCGCAACGGTTTTTTGCTTTCCCAGGACGCTGGCCTGGATGTAAATTCCCTCGGAAGACGCGATGCTGCGAATGCCGTCCACAATCAGGTCCCGAATGATGATGATCACGACAATCCAGGCGTCAATCCGCCCGATTGGAATCATAAGAATCATGGCTGTGTTGACGATCAACTTGTCGGCCAGCGGATCCAGAAACTTGCCCATCGTGGTGATCAGGTTGTACTTGCGGGCAATATACCCGTCCAGAAAATCCGTCATGGCGGCCAGTACAAACAGAGCGGCCAGCACCAGGGACCAGAAGGGTCCGGGGGACGCCAAAAGAAAGAACAAAAACGGCACGACGCTGATGCGGGCCAGCGTAATGCTGTTGGGAAGGTTCCATATTTCTCGTCTTTTGTTCATGCCCTGTTTCGCCCGCTTCATTCATCCGAATCCGCCAAGAAGCCTCGGCGCGTCGCGGATTTTCGATCGGAGATCATTCGCCTACTTTGCCGGCACTTTTTTCCAGTCTTCCAGAAACAGCGCGATACCCTTTTCCGTCAGGGGGTGCTGCGCAAGCTGCGCGATGACTTTAAAAGGAATCGTGGCAATGTCCGCGCCCATCAGAGCGGCATCCAGAACATGCCTGGGATGACGGATGCTGGCCACGATGACTTCGGTTTCCAATTCGTAGTTGTCATAGATATCCAGAATCTGCTGAACCAGTTCCATGCCGTCGTGCGCAATATCGTCCAGACGTCCGACAAAGGGACTCACGTAGGCCGCACCGGCTTTAGCCGCCATCAGGGCCTGCAGCGGGGAGAAAATCAGGGTTTGATTGACATCGATGCCGTCCGCGGCAAACATTTTGGTCGCTTTGAGCCCTTCGGTTGTCATCGGCACCTTGATGACCACCTGATCGCCCAGCCGGGCCAGTTTTTTTCCTTCGGCGTACATCCCTTTCGCTTCCAGGCTCACCACTTCCAGGCTGACCGGCCCCTCCACGATTTCCAGAATTTCTTTGACGACCGACTCAAAGCCTCTCTTTTCTTTGGCAATCAGAGACGGATTCGTTGTCACGCCGTCCACCATTCCCAGCGACAGTCCTTCACGAATTTCCGCGATGTTCGCCGTGTCGATAAAAAATTTCATAATTCCCCCCGAATCCGTGCGTTATTTTTTCTGTGTCAGGTATTTCTCCAAGCAATCCTTGCCGCAAAAGTAACAAAGCTTCCCGTCGATTTCCTTCGCATACGCCTGACTTTTGGGAACGTAAGTTTTGCAAAACGGATCCTGTACCAGGTCCTCCCCTTTCGGCGGATCATCCACGCGGTAAGCTTTAACATCTTGCGACTTCTTTTGCTGAAACATGGAAACGATCCGGTAACCGACGTAAATCAATACCAGTACAACCAGCACTTTGATGATATTCATTTCAACCTTCTCTACTTACAAATTCGTTCAACCGTTTTGTCGTCGTCCAGCCGGTCTTTCAAACCCCGCATCGAAACGCCGAATACCGGATGTATCCAATAGGAGGCGATTTCACACATGGGTTCCAGCACGAAAAGCCTCCGGTGCATCTCCGGATGCGGCACTCTCAGATCCTTTTCCTCAACAATCTCCTGGCCATACATTAAGAGATCCAGGTCGATGATTCTGGGGCCTCCGGCAATCGTCCGGACCCTCCCCATGTCATTTTCGATGCGCCGGAGTTCCTTCCAAAGGTCTTGTGGCGAAAGGATGGTACGGATCTCGGCCGCCGCATTGACGAACCAGTCCTGCTTCTCCAACGCCCTCCGATGTTCCGGGCCGGCCGATTCCGGAACTACCGGCTCCGTTCTGTAATAGGAGGAAACCCTTTCCAGGGTAACCCCCGGAATGCGGGAAACTTTTTCCACGGCCTGCCGGCATTGAGCCAGAGGGTCTCCAAGGTTGGCGCCGATGCCGATATAGGCCAGTATCCCCTCCATCATAACGCCCGCTCAGCGGGAATCCCGCAACCCCAGAACATCCTGCATGTCATACAGACCGTTTTTCTGATGCACGATCCACTGGGCCGCGCGGATCGCACCCTTGGCAAAATTGTCCCGGCTCTGCGCCCGGTGGATGATTTCCAGCCTCTCCCCGATTCCTCCGAAGATCACCGTGTGTTCGCCCACAATGTCCCCCGCCCGGACCGTCTGAATGCCGATCTCTCTCCGCGTGCGTTCACCGATCATGCCGCGGCGCGTATAAACCGCTTCTTTTTCAAGATCGCGCCCCAGCCGGGCGGCAATCACCCGGGCCATCTGCATGGCCGTTCCGCTGGGCGCGTCCTTTTTCAGATGATGATGCGCTTCGATGATCTCGACATCGTAATCCTCATAGAGAATGCCCGCGCAGTAATCCAGCACTTTCAGCATTACATTGACGCCCACGCTCATGTTCGGAGACAGGACGCAGCGTGTTTTTTCGGCCAGCTTTTGCGCGGTCTTCATTTCATCGTTGGTAAAGCCCGTGGAGCCGATCACCATCGCGCAGTTCTTTTCGCTGGCGATTTTCAGATAATTCAGCGAAGCCTCATGGTCCGTAAAATCGATCACCACATCGGCCTGATCGATGCAGTCCGCCAGACTGTCGCTGACCAGTGCGCCGGTCCGTCCCGAACCCAGGGAATGCCCCAGCTCTCTTCCGATAATCGGGTGGCCCTTGACCTCGATGGCTCCGACGACGCGAAGATCTTCCATGGCCGAAATCATGCCGATAATCCGGCTCCCCATTTTTCCGCCGGCTCCTGTAACGATCACCTTTACCATAACGACCACTCCTTCTTGCCTCTATCTCGAAGAAAGCTGTCCTCGCCGACCTACGAAATCAGGCCGTAGGCGACCAGCACCTTTCTGAGTTTTTCATGATTCGCCGGCGCCATCGGGCAGAGCGGCAACCGGTATTCGCAGACAATCCTGCCCATCAGCGCCAGAGCGGCTTTGACGGGGATCGGGTTCACCTCAATGAACAGAACGTCAAACAAGGGGCTCATTTTTGCGTGCAGCGCCCGCGCCGCGGCAAAATCCCCGGCTTCGGCGGCATCGACCATCGCGGCCATATCGGCGGGAACGATATTGGACGCCACGGAAATGATGCCCTTCCCCCCGATGGCCATGAGAGGAAGCGTAAACCCGTCATCGCCGGATAATACGTCGAATTCCGGACCGCACAGATCCAGCACGTCGTTCATCTGCTTGAGGGATCCCGACGCCTCCTTGACCCCGACAATGTTGTCGATTTCGGCCAGACGGGCCAGCAGTTCCGGCGACATATTCACGCCGGTCCTTCCGGGAATGTTGTACGGAACGATCGGGATAGGCACGCTCTTCGCAATGAGCGAGAAATGCCGATAGATCCCTTCCTGTGTCGGTTTGTTGTAGTAGGGACAGGCAATGAGCGCTCCGTCGGCGCCCGCCTCGTAGGCATGCCGCGTCAGGCGCAGCGCTTCCGCCGTGCTGTTGGATCCTGTTCCGGCAATCACCGGCACTCTTTTTTTCGCCGCGTCGATGGTGATTTCAATCACGCGGTCGTGTTCGTCGTGGGACAGGGTCGGCGATTCTCCGGTCGTGCCGCAGGGCACCAGACCATCGATGCCGTTCGCAATCTGGAACTCAATCAGCTCCCTCAATGACGCCTCATCCACTTTTCCGTCTTTAAAAGGCGTCACCAGCGCGGTAATGGCTCCTCTGAACATAAAAAGGCCTCCTGGATTCCTTATTGAAAATCGATTTCCACGGTTTGCGATTCCCGGCAGACATCGCCTTCATCGCACAACTGCAAACGGTAGCTGTAGGTCTTCCCCTTCTCGACCGACAAATCGGAAAACCGGTATTCCCTGCCGCTTTTTCCTGCATCGTCCGCCGCCATCCGGTCGATGGGCTCGAACGTGCGCGGGCAGTCTCTGCAGACGTTCCCCCTGGTGCCCAGCGTGCTTCTCTCAACGATCATATAGCGGATCCGGCCCGAAGATGCGAGCCGCCAATGTAAAACCGCCGCGTCTTTTTCGGCCGAAACCGCCAGTGTCTGATGGGCGCCGTTCTGGACGCCTGAGGACGCCGGAGGGACGGGATCGGCTTTCAGGCCGCATCCTGCGAGCATAAAAACGCAAAGGACCAGGAGGACCGTCTTATTTCCTGCCGAACTTCTTTTCAAATTCCCGAATCCTTTCCCGCACCGCCTTTTGCGCCGTTCCGCCGAAATGACGGCGGGCGTTGACGGCGTTTTCCAGCCGTATCCTGGATAGGATCGACTCGTCAAATCCGCCGTAAAAGGACTGATATTCTTCAAGCGTCAGGTCTTTCAGCGTCCGTCGGCTCTGAATGCAGTAAGCGACAATGCCGCCCGCGATTTCGTGGGCGCTGCGGAAGGGAACGCCCTTTTCCACCAGATATTCCGCCACATCGGTGGCGGTTGAAAACCCGCCGCCGGCCGCCCTCTGCATTCGGTCGGCGTTAAATCGTGTATGCGACAGCATTTCCGATAAAACGGCCAGACAGTCACGAAGGGTATCCACCGTGTCAAACAAGGGCTCCTTATCCTCCTGAAGGTCCCGGTTGTAGGTCATGGGAAGCCCTTTGAGGAGCGTCAGAATCGCCGTCAGATCGCCGTACACTCTTGCCGTCTTGCCCCGGATCAGCTCCGCAACATCCGGATTTTTCTTCTGCGGCATAATGCTGCTGCCGGTGGTGTAGGCATCTGAAATTTCCGCAAATCCGAATTCCTCGGACGACCACAAGACCAGATCCTCGCAGAAACGGCTCAGATGAGCCATGGCAAGCGATGCGGCAAAAATGAATTCCGCAATATAGTCCCGGTCGGCCACGGTATCCATGCTGTTTCGGCTGACTTCCGGAAAGCCCAGCAGCCGGGCCGTGCGGTTTCGGTCGATGGGCAGTCCCGTCCCGGCCAGAGCCGCCGCCCCCAGCGGCAAAACATTCAGGCGTTTTCGGCAGTCTTCCAACCGCTCTCCGTCCCGGGCAAACATCTCGGCAAACGCCAGCAAATAGTGGGACAGCAGAACCGGCTGCGCCCTCTGCATGTGCGTGTAGCCGGGCATGATGGTTGAGATTTCCCTTTCGGCCATGCCGACCAGCTGTTTTTGCAGCGCGGTGAGCAGGCGGATCAAACCGTCCACTTCGTCGCGCAGATACAGGCGAACATCCAGCGCGATCTGATCGTTGCGGCTGCGCGCGGTGTGCAGTTTTGCGCCCGCGTCTCCCGCACGGCGAATCAGCTCTTTTTCAATGGCCATGTGAATGTCTTCGTCGGCCGGATCAAAAACAAAACGCCCCTTTTCCATGTCGGCCTGAATGCTTTTCAGCCCGCGGACGATCGCCTTTGCGTCCTTGCGGGTTATGATGCCCGTATCGGCCAGCATTGTTGCATGGGCAATGGAGCCTTCAATGTCATGACGATACAGGCGGCGGTCAACATGAAGGGAACTGGTGAACCTCTCCACGCTGGGAGCCGTGGCTTCCTGAAATCGTCCCGCCCAGGGTTTTTTTGCGTCGGCCATGATGCACCCTCTTTTACGATGGTTATTTCTTCATCATTTTCTTGATCCTAAGCCTGAGGCCGTTGAGTCGGATGAAGCCGATGGCGTCCTTCTGGTTATAGACTTCGTCTTTCTCAAACGTGGCAAACGCCTCGCTGTAGAGCGAATAGGGGGATTTGCGGCCGACCACGATGCAGTTGCCCTTGTAGAGCTTCATTCGGGCCGTGCCGGTGACGTTTTCCTGCGTCGCGTCGATATAGGCCTGAAGCGTCTGCATTTCCGGAGCGTACCAGAATCCGTTGTAGGCGAGCTGGGCGTATTTCGGGATGAGCGAATCGCGCATCAGCATGACCTCCCGGTCCATCGTAATGGATTCCACCGCCCGATGCGCCGCCCAAAGGACCGTTCCGCCGGGTGTTTCATACACGCCGCGGGATTTCATGCCGACAAACCGGTTTTCCACCATGTCCACCCGGCCGACGCCGTTGGCTCCGGCCAGCAGGTTGATGTGGTCCATCAGCTTCGCGGGCGACATCTTTTTGCCGTCGATCGCCACCGGGTTTCCTTTGACAAAATCAATTTCCACGTAGGTGGGCTTGTCCGGCGCGGCTTCGGGCGACCGGGTCAGCACGAAGATGTCTTCCGGCGGCTCCGCCCACGTGTCTTCCAGAATGGCGCCTTCATGGGAAATATGCAGCAGATTACGGTCGGAGCTATAGGGTTTGTCTTTGGTCAGCGGAAGCGGAATGTTGTGCTTCTCCGCGTAATCAAACATGGATTCCCGGGAATCGAACGTCCAGTGGTCGTCCTTCCAGGCCGAAATGATGTTGATTTTGGGGTTCAGCGCGATGTAGGTGAGTTCAAAACGCACCTGATCGTTGCCCTTGCCGGTCGCGCCATGGCAAACCGAGTCCGCCTTTTCCTTCTTTGCGATTTCGATCTGCCTTTTGGCGATCAAAGGACGGGCGAGCGAGGTTCCGAGCAGATAGGTCCCCTCGTAAATCGCGTTGGCGCGCAGCGCCGGAAACACGAAATCGCGCGCGAATTCTTCCCGCAGGTCTTCAATGTAGATTTTGCTGGCGCCCGTTCGGATAGCCTTCTGCCTGAGCCCCGTGAGCTCTTCCTTCTGCCCCACGTCGGCGGCAAAACAAATCACCTCACAGCCGTAGGTTTCAATCAACCATCTCACGATCACCGACGTGTCCAATCCGCCGGAATAGGCCAGCACCACTTTTTTAATTTTCTTAGCCACGATTTTTCCTCCTCAAATAACTTCCCTCATTTTCCCGTCGCCTTTCGGTTCATAAGACGTCCTGCTGCATCCGGGATTTTCCTACAGCAGAATTTCCAATACCGCTTTCTGCACATGCAGACGGTTTTCCGCTTCTTCCACCACGACGGACTGCGGCCCGTCAATGACCTCGGCGGTGATTTCCTCGCCGCGGTGAGCGGGCAGACAGTGCATCACGATGGCGTCTTTCCTGGCCGCTTTCAAAAGCTTTTGGTTGATCTGGTAGTTTGCAAAAACCTTTTTTCGCTCCTTGGATTCGGCCTCCTGGCCCATGCTGGTCCAGACGTCCGTGTAGAGCACGTCCGCGTCCGCCGCGGCTTCGAACGGATCGCGACCGAGGCGGACCCGCCCGTGTTTCCGGCTTTCCTTCATCAGGCGCTCGTCCGGATCATAGCCTTCGGGGCAGGCCAGCGCGAGCTCAAACGGCAGGTGTGCGGCTGCCTCGATCCAGCTGTTGGCTACGTTGTTACCATCGCCGATATAGGCAACCCGGATACCTTCGTACGATCCCTTTTTCTCCTGTATCGTAAACAGATCCGCCAAAATCTGGCAGGGATGCAGCAGGTCCGTGAGGCTGTTGATGACCGGAATGGTCGCATAGCGGGCCAGTTCTTCCACGCTTTCCTGGGCAAAGGTCCGGATCATGATGCCGTTGAGGTAGCAGGACATCATCCGGGCGGAATCCGCCAGTGTTTCACCGCGTCCGATCTGCGTGTCCCGGGAATTGAGAAAAAGCGCAATGCCGCCCAGCTGGTACATGCCCACTTCAAAAGAAATTCGGGTCCGCGTGGAAGACTTGTCGAAGATCATCCCCAGCGTCTTGCCCGCAAGCGATGCGTGCCTTTTGCCTTCTTTCAGCATTTTTTTGAGGCGGGCGGTTCTCTGCCAGATTTCTTCGAAATCCGGCGGCTGCATGCCGGCAAAACTCAGCAAATCTTTGTTCATTTCCCCTCCATGACGTCATCGAGTATGGAAATTGCGGCATCGATATCCTTCTCCTCCACAATCAGCGGCGGAACAAAACGCAGCGTATTGCCGCCGGTGCAGTTGATGAGCAGCCCCTTTTCCTGGCAGGCCCGGACGATGCCCGCCCCTTCGATAGTCAACGAGCAGGCCAGCATGAGCCCCCTGCCCCGGACGTCGGAAATCAGCGAGTGCCTGGCCTTTAGGGCCTGAAGTTTGGCCAGGAAATAGCTCCCCATTTTTTGGCAATGCTCGAGTACGCCGTCCTTGATCAGGGTCTGCAGCGTGGCTTTGGCCGCCGCCATGGCCAGCAGATTGCCGCCGAACGTTGACGCGTGATTGCCGGGCGAGAAGGCCCGGGCCACCTCGTCGGTCGCCAGCATGGCACCCACCGGGAAACCGTTGCCCAGGGCCTTGGCCAGCGTCATGATGTCCGGTTTGACGCCGGAATACTCATAGGCAAACAGCTTGCCCGTCCGGCCGATACCGGTCTGTACCTCATCGACAATCATCAAAATTTTATGGCGGTTGCAGATGTCCCGCACTTTCGCCAGGTAGCCGTCGTCGGGAATAATCACGCCGCCTTCCCCCTGAACCGGCTCGAGCATGATCCCGCAGGTCCGTGGAGAAATGGCCGCTTCCAGCGCATCGGGATTGTTGAACGGAACGTATTGGAAGCCTTCCAGCAGCGGGGTAAACCCGAACTGAAACTTCTCCTGACCCGTGGCGGTGATGGTCGCCATGGTCCGGCCATGAAAGGAATCCTTCATGGTGATCAGTTCGAATTGATCGGCGCCCAGATTTTCATGGGCGTATTTTCGCGCCAGCTTGATGGCCGCCTCGTTGGCTTCCGCTCCGCTGTTGCAGAAAAAAACCTTGTCGGCAAAGGAATGCTTCGTCAGAAGCGCCGCGACTTCCGCCTGGGGCTTCGTATAATACAGGTTGGAGACGTGCATCAGCTCCCTGGCCTGTTTTTTGATCGCCTTGACGACTTTGGGATGGGAATGCCCCAGATTGCACACGGCGATCCCCGCGACAAAATCCAGATACTCTTTGCCGCCGGCGTCCCAGAGTTTTGCGCCTTCGCCTTTGACCAGCGCAACCGGCACCCGCCGGTAGGTGTTCATGATGTGCCGATCGGCCAGCGCCACGATCTTTTTTTCATTCATCCGTTTTTCCCTTTCGAGGCGTTATATGACGATCTCCGTTCCGATTCCCTGATCCGTAAAGACTTCCAGCAGGATGGCGTGCTTGAGCCGCCCGTCCACGATGTGCGCCTTCTTCACGCCGCCGCGCAGCGCTTTGAGACAGCACTTGACTTTGGGAAACATACCGCCTTCCACGATTCCTTTATCGATCAGATGAAGCGCCTCCTGATCCGTCATGGTGTTGATCAGCTTCTTTTCCGCGTCCAGTACGCCCGCCACATCAGTCAGCAAAAGAAGTTTCTCCGCCTTCAGGGCGGCTGCCACTTCGCCGGCGACGATGTCGGCGTTGATATTGTAGGTTTCGCCGTTTTCACCCATCCCGGTGGGCGCGATGACGGGAATGAAGCCGTTTTGGGCCAGGGAAACGATCAGGCCCGCGTTGACCGTCTTGACCTTTCCGACCAGACCGATGTCGATAATCTCGGAAGGCGTATTTTTCGCCTTTTCGTCATTCAGATAATATTTTTCCGCTTCCACCAGATTGCCGTCCTTGCCGCTCAGGCCTACGGCTTTTCCGCCGTGCCGGTTGATCAGGCCGACAATTTCCTTGTTGACCGTGCCGACCAGAACCATTTCGACGATGTTCATGGTTTCTTCATCCGTCACGCGCATGCCCTGTACAAACCTGGACTCCTTGCCCAACTTTTTGAGAAAGCCGCCGATTTGCGGCCCGCCGCCGTGCACGACGACCGGATTGATGCCGATATACTTCATCATGACCACATCCCGGGCGAACTTGTCCTTCAGGTCCTCGTCGACCATGGCGTGACCGCCGTATTTGATGACGATGGTTTTGTTGTAGAACCGCCGGATGTAGGGCAGCGCCTCCAGCAGAATGTCCGCCCGCTCCATCGAACTTTGAATGTTTTCCATTCGCCTCTCCGTTTATAAAATGTACCGGCTCAAATCTTCGTCTTCCACGATGTTGTCCAGCTTTTCTTCCACATACTTCGCGTCGATGACGATTTTCTTTTCCTTGAGATCCGGCGCGTCGAAGGAAATATCTTCCAAAAGCGTCTCCATGATCGTGTACAGTCTCCGCGCGCCGATGTTTTCGGTTCGTTCATTGACGACCGTGGCCACTTCGGCAATCTGCTCCACCGCGTCGGGGGTAAAGGAGAGCCGAATGCCCTCCGTCGCCATCATTTCCGTGTACTGCTTGACCAGCGCGTTGTTGGGCTCCGTCAGAATTCTTACAAACTCCTCCTTGCCCAGCGAATCCAGCTCCACGCGGATCGGAAATCGCCCCTGCAGCTCCGGAATCAGATCGGACGGTTTGGTTCCGGAAAACGCACCCGCCGCGATAAACAGGATGTGGTCGGTTTTGACCATGCCGTAGCGGGTGTTGACGTTCGACCCTTCGACGATCGGCAGCAGGTCCCGCTGGACGCCCTCACGAGAAACATCGGGCCCGTGCTGCGAATCCCCGCCGACAATCTTGTCGATTTCATCCAGAAAAATGATGCCCGACTGCTCTACGCGGTCCAGCGCGGTTTTGGTGACCTTGTCCATGTCAATGAGCTTCTGCGCCTCTTCGGACGCGATGATCTCCAGCGCCTCCGGCACCTTGACGTTTCTTTTTTTCTTCTTCTGCGGCATCATGCTGCCCAGCATGTCTTTCAGATTGAGCCCCATGTCTTCCATGCCCGCGGCGGAAAAAATCTCAATCATGGGGCCGCTCCTGGGCTCGGCGATTTCCAGTTCCACCATGCGCTCGTCGAGCTTCCCGTCGTGGAGCAGTTTGCGAAGCTTTTCGCGTGTCGCATCCGGCCTGCGCGCCGCATCTCCGTTCAAGGGCAGCCGCGCCTGCTCCGGTTCGGCGTCGGTCAGCATGTCCCCTACGTTCTTTTCCGCGGGACGGGAAGGCAGCAGCAGATCCAAAAGCCGGTCTTCCGCGATTTCCGCCGCTTTGGCCCGGACGTGATCCTGCTCCTCGGCCTTCAGCATGTTGATGGAAAGCTCCACCAGGTCGCGCACCATGGATTCCACATCACGCCCGACGTAGCCGACTTCCGTAAATTTGGACGCCTCCACTTTCAGAAACGGGGAATTGTCCAGCTTGGCCAGCCGGCGCGCGATTTCCGTTTTGCCGACCCCCGTGGGGCCGATCATGATGATGTTCTTCGGCGATATTTCATCCGCCAGATCTTCCGGAACATTCTGCCGGCGCCAACGGTTGCGAAGCGCAATGGCTACGGCGCGTTTGGCGTCGGCCTGGCCGATGATATGCCGGTCCAGCCGTTCCACAATCTCGCGGGGGGTTAACCCGGAATTATTCATAACGGTTCGGATACTCCTTTACTTTTTACTCTTCCTGGCCTCTTTGGGCCTTTCCTCGCTGAGGTCGATTTCCTCGATCGTGACGTGATCGTTGGTATAGATACAGATTTCAGAGGCGATTCTCATCGCTTCCCGGGCGATTTCCGTGGCGGTAAGTTCGCTGTGTTTCACCAGCGCACGCGCCGCCGCCTGCGCAAAAGCGCCCCCGGATCCGATGGCCATCACGTCGTCATCCGATTCAATGACATCGCCGTTTCCGGAAATGATCAGCGAATAATCGCGGCTGACGGCAATCATCAAAGCTTCCAGATGACGCAACACCCTATCGGTCCGCCAGTCCTTGGTCAGCTCCACGGCGGCGCGCAGCAGGTTGCCGTTGTACTGCTCCAACTTCTGGTCAAATCGGTCAAACAGCGTAAAAGCGTCGGCCGTCGCGCCCGCGAATCCGACAATCACCTCGTTGTTGTAAAGCCGTCGCACCTTGCGCGCTCCGTGCTTGAGAATCGTCGTGTCCAGCGTGACCTGTCCGTCGCCGGCCACCGTGATTTTATCGCCCTTCCGGATCGCCAGAATGGTTGTGCCTCGTATTTTCATGTGGTCTTCCATGCTTCGCAGCTTATGGCTGATGGTTTGTTTCTCTTCACTCTTCACTCGTCGCTCGTTGCTCATCGCTCGTCACTCATCGTTTCGCCCTGGGATGAGCTTTGTCGTAAACTTCCATCAGGCGGTTGATGTTGACTGCCGTGTATTTCTGCGTCGTCGAGAGGCTTGCATGCCCCAGCATTTCCTGGATCGAACGCAAATCGGCCCCGGCCGCCAGCAAATGCGTGGCAAAGCTGTGACGGAGCGCGTGCGGACTGATCTTTCGGCCGATGCCGCTCTTGATGGTCGCCGCATCCACGATGCGGGCAACGCTCCGGGTCGTGATCCGCCCTCCCCGTTCATTCAAAAAAAGCGCGCCGCCTTTCCCCTGCCGGGAAAGCTCCCTCCTTACATCCTCCGTCGCGGACAAATATCGCCGCAGCGCCTCCAGCGCTTTTTCGCCCACCGGAACCATTCTCTCTTTTTTCCCCTTGCCGCGCACCTTGACCAGCGCGGCGCTGAAATTCACGTTCTCTTCGTCCAGACCGGCCAGTTCCGCCAGCCTGAGCCCTGAAGAATAGAAGAGCTCCAGCATCGCGGTGTTGCGAAGGCCGGACGGAGACGGGTCTGATCCGGATGATTCCAGAAGATCAAAAGCTTCATCAACCGACAAAAACGTCGGCATGTATTTTTCCGTCTTCGGCGTCTGAACCCCCTGAGCCGGATCGGTTCTCAGGGTCCCTTCCCGCACCAGAAATCTGTAAAATGCCCGCAGGGAGGATATTTTTCGGTTGATGGAAGACTTTTTCAGCTTCCGGCCGTGCAGATAGGCCATGTACGACCGGACGGCGTCCGTCCCGGCATCCGTCAAGGTTGTTTGAGCGGATGCGTTTTTCAGGAACTCTTCATATTCCTCGATATCCGTCAGGTAGGCCTTGCGGGTATGCTCCGACACATTACGCCGGACGTCCAGAAATGTCCGAAAAGCGGCAAGCAGTTCTTTCATTTCTTTTCACATTTTATATTTTCCGAAATCTTCCGCGGATAAGTTTTCCAAAAACTCCCTTACCTTGTCTTCCTTGAATTTATCGATGTCGGTCAGCTTGATCCCGAAATCGATGTTGCGGGATTTCTCCAGAACGCTCTCCTCGACGAAGATCGAAGCGTTGGCTCTCAACGCCAGCGCGATGGCATCGCTGGGACGCGCGTCAATCCGGTATGTCTGCCCGTCCCGGACCAGATACACGGTCGCGAAAAAAGTGTTGTTGCGGATATCGACGATTTCAATCCGGCTGACTGCCACATCCAGAGCCTTGAGGAATTCGTACATCAGGTCATGGGTCATCGGCCTGGAGAATACCACATGCTCCAGTTCCGTGGCGATGGCGCTGGCTTCGAATAAACCGATCCAGATCGGGATCGCTTTGCTTTCCTGCAGGTCTTTCAGGATGACGATCGGTGTGTTGGTGATCGGATCGATGGTCAACCCGGACACCTTCATCTCCAGCAGCATTCGCAACCTCCTTACAGCGTGATCCGTTTCCCCCTGAGTGAGTGCAGATACCCCCGCGATATTCTCACCGGGACGGTCCGGCCGATCAGCTCCGAACCTCCTTCAAAATTAACGATTTTCCAGGAGCGTGTCCGCCCCGTCACATCCTGCCGGGAGTTCCGGCTTTGCCCTTCCACCAGCACTTCCTGAATGCTGCCCTCCAGCGACGTGTTTTTTTCCTGCGTGTGCCGGTCCTGGAGCGCCTGCAATTCCCTGAGTCTCAACCTTTTTTCCGCTTCCGGCACCTTGCCGGTCAGCGCCTGGGCGGCGGTTCCCTTACGTTCAGAATACTTGAACGAAAAAACTGAATCAAACCTGATTTTTTCCATCATGTCAATGGTTTCTTGATAATCTTTTTGGGTTTCTCCCGGAAAACCGACAATGATGTCGGATGTGATGCTGATTTCCGGACACACCTGTCTCAACCGCGCCACTTTTTCGAGATAACCTTCGGCGGTGTATCCGCGATTCATCCGCCTTAAAATCCGGTTGGAGCCGGACTGCACCGGCAAATGGATATGAGAACAGAGCTTACGCAGGCTTCCGAAGCAGGAGATCAGTTCATCCGAAAGATCTTTAGGATGGGACGTGGTGAAGCGAATTCTTTCAATCCCTTCAATCTCATTGATTTTTTTCAGCAATGCCGCAAAATTGCCCTCCCTGCCGGACTTCTTTCCGTAGGAATTGACATTCTGTCCCAGAAGCGTCACCTCCCGAACGCCGCAACGGGCCAATTTTTCAATTTCCCCGACAATGTCCTGGGCTTCCCGGCTCATTTCCGGCCCCCGCAGATACGGAACGACGCAATAGGCGCAGTAATTATCGCACCCCTGCATGATGGACACAAAGGCGCTGATCGTTCCGTTGGGGGGAGGAGCGAAAATGCCCAGGGAATGAAGAGACGAGGAAAATCCGATTTCCGTGATGGATTTGCGCTCCTTTTGCACACGGGCAATCATTTCCGGAAGTCTGTGAATGTTGTGCGTACCGAACACCAGGTCCACATTTTTCACGCGCCTGTGAACCCGCTCGCCCAGATGCTGGGCCAGACAGCCTGCGAAACCGATGATCAAATCCGGATTTTTTTCCTTGAGTTTCATCAGCCGGCCCAGTTCGCTCATCGCCTTTTGTTCGGCTTTCTCGCGAATCGAGCAGGTGTTGATGAGAATGCAGTCCGCCTTCGCGGAATCTCCCGTTTGTTCGTATCCGAGATCCCGAAGCACAACGGCCATCTGCTCGGAGTCGTGGACGTTCATCTGACATCCGAAGGTCTCAATATAGAGATGTTTTTTTTTCATGCTTTTTCCGCGTCAAACCGGACTGCGCACAGGATTAATCCTTCACCGGCCGTTCGTCAATTGATTTTTCAGGGCGTTGCTCAGCTTCGCGAACTCTTCAACGGAAAGGGTTTCGCCCCTTCGTTTGCCGTCGATGCTGGCCTCAGCGATCGTGGATTGAATTTCCGCAGGGGACATTTTCTCCAGAACGTCTGCATGTTTCAAATTGTTGAAAAGCATTTTCCTGCGCTGGGCGAAAGCCGCCTTCACAATCCTGCCGAAAAACGCTTCGTCGGTGAGCTCAAAGAGCGGCTTGTCGCGAAACGTTCCGCAAATGACGGAAGACTCAACTTTCGGCTTTGGATAGAAGCAGTCGGCCGACACATCAAAAAGTCTTTCCACCTCCGCATACATCTGAAGCAAAACGGAAGGCACGCCGTACGACTTATGGCCCGGCGGGGAAACAAGTCGTTCAACCACTTCTTTTTGCAGCATCAAGGTAAAGTCCCGGATGACCGACCGTTGCGCCAGCAGATGAAAAACGACGGGGCTGGATATGCTGTACGGAACATTACCGATGACTTTAAGTTTTGCTTTACATTCTTTTGATTTACAAGAGAAATCGAATTTTAATACATCCTCGCGGCAAATCTCTATCTGCTTAAATTCCGCAAGCTCCTTTTTGAGGATTTCCACAAGCCGGACATCAATTTCAACGGCGATTAACCGGCCTGAATGCGGTGCAATCTGTTTGGTCAGAACACCGAAGCCTGCGCCGATTTCCACGACAATGTCTTCCGGCTTTACCTTTGCGGCTTGGGCGATTTTACGCACCGTATTCGAATCCGTCAAAAAAGACTGGCCGCGTCTTTTATCGGGTCGAATCCCGTACCGGCGAAGAATTTCCCCGGGTCTGGTCATAGCATTCTCATTCCTGCCCGTTTTCCTTCGGGACCTGGGGAACCAGAGGCCAGCGCGACACGGCATTGAGATCCAGGGAATCGCACCGTCCGTTTTCCAGCATGACCTCTCCCAGCGCCGCGACCATCGCCGCATTGTCCGTGCACAGCATCATCGGAGGGAAAAACAGTTCCATGCCTTCCTGAACCGCCGCCTGAGAAAACTTTTCGCGCAACCGGGAGTTGGCGGCCACGCCGCCGCAGACAACGATCTGAGAAAGGCCATTCTCCCGGGCCGCCCTGACCGTCTTCTCCACCAGAACGTCCACGATCGCCTCCTGGTAGCCGGCGACGACATCCGGAAGTTCGCTTTCAGAAAAGACCTTCCCCCGCTTCTTCAGCAGAATCAGAAGGGATGTCTTCAGTCCGCTGAAGCTGAAATCCGGTGAATCTTTCATGGCTCTGGGAAAACTGTACGCCTGCGGATTTCCGGTTTTGGCCATCCGGTCGATCACAACACCGCCCGGGTAGCCCAGATCGAGCAATTTGGCCGCCTTGTCCAGCGCCTCCCCCGCCGCGTCGTCCCGAGTCTGGCCGAGGAGCGCAAACCGATGGTAATTTCTCACTGAATACACATTGGTGTGGCCCCCGGAAACAACCAGCGCGGCAAACGGAAACCGTGGTCTTTTCTCCCCCAGCAGGGACGCCATGATGTGCGCTTCCAAATGATTGACGCCGACAAACGGAATGCCCAGCGCGTAGGCCAGCGCCTTGGCGGCCGAGAGACCGACCAGCAGGGAGCCGATCAGGCCCGGTCCGCGGGTGACGGCAATCCCCTCGAGGTCCCGGAAGGAAGCATCCGCTTCGTTCAGCGCCTGCTCCACCACGGGAACGATCGCTTCGATATGTTTTCGCGAGGCGAGCTCCGGCACCACGCCCCCGTATGCGCTGTGATCCTTGATCTGCGACGCGACCACGCCGGACAGCAGCTTTCCGTCCCGGACCACCGCGGCCGCCGTCTCGTCGCAGGATGACTCCATGCCTAAAACAAACAAGGAAACTCCTTTTTCACAATTTTCTTTACAAACCGCGAAAAAGGCTTATATAAAAGCCCCCGGAATTTGTAAACAAACTTTTACCGGCGGGAAGATCGGGCTCTTCATGGAAATAAAATCGGACTTTCTCATCATCGGCAGCGGGATCGCGGGATTGAGCCTGGCGATTAAAGTAGCACAGCTCGGGTCGGTCGCCATCGTCACCAAAAAGGAAAAATCGGAATCCAACACCAACTACGCCCAGGGCGGCATCGCGGCGGTCACGGACAAGACCGACAGCTTTGAAGAGCACATCAACGACACGCTGGAATGCGGCGCGGGCCTCTGCCACCGGGACGTGGTTGAATTTGTCGTGAGGGAAGCGCCCCCGCGCATTCAGGAACTGGTTGAATGGGGCGTCAATTTCACGAAATCGGAAGAACCTCCCCACCTTTACGATCTGGGCCAGGAGGGAGGCCATCACCGCCGGCGCGTGCTGCACGCCAAAGACCTTACCGGCCAGGAAATCGAGCGGGCGCTGCACGAAAAAGTCGAGGCGCTGAAAAACGTTCAGATCTATGAAAACCACATCAGCATCGATCTGATCCTGCAAAAAGACCCGCAGGGCCGGACCGTCAACTGTCTGGGCGCCTACGTGCTCGACATCAACAAAGAAGAAGTCCTCACCTTCCGCGCCAAATATACGGTTTTATCCACGGGCGGCGCGGGCAAAGTCTACCTGATCACCACCAATCCGGACATTGCCACGGGCGACGGCATTGCCATGGCCTACCGGGCCGGCGCAAAAATCGCCAACATGGAATTCATCCAGTTCCACCCCACCTGCCTGTTCCATCCGGAAGCCAAGGCGTTTTTGATCAGCGAGGCCGTCCGCGGCGAAGGCGGCATCCTGAAGCTGAAAAACGGCGCCACCTTCATGGAAAAATATCACCCCATGAAAAGCCTTGCGCCGCGCGATGTGGTGGCTAAAGCCATCGACAATGAAATCAAGCAGTCCGGCGACGAATACGTCCTTCTGGACATCTCGCACCACAGCCGCGAATTTCTCCTGAACCGGTTTCCCAACATCTACAACAAATGCCTGGAGTACGGCATCGACATGGCCCGGGAGCCCATTCCCGTCGCTCCGGCGGCCCATTACATCTGCGGAGGCGTCGCGGTGGACCACTACGGCAAAACCTCCATCGACCAGTTGTTCGCCTGCGGGGAAGTTTCCTGCACCGGTCTGCACGGCGCCAACCGCCTGGCCAGCAATTCGCTTCTGGAAGCCCTGGTGTACTCACACCGGGTGTACTCCAAAATCGCCAAATCTTTCCGGCAGACTCCAATGAGCACCGTGCCCATCCGCCCCTGGGACCCCGGCGACACGTCGGAAAGCGACGACAGCATCGTGATCACCAACAACTGGGATGAAATCCGCCGGTGCATGTGGAACTACGCGGGCATCGTCCGTTCGGACAAGCGTCTGGAGCGGGCCGAACGCCGCATCGACATGGTTCAGAGAGAAATTCACGAATACTACTGGAACTACAGGGTCACCAAAGACCTGATCGAGCTTCGCAACATCACCACCGTGGCCAAGCTGATTGTGCGAAGCGCCCTTGCCCGCAAGGAAAGCCGCGGCCTGCATTTCACCATGGATTATCCGGAACCGAAGGATTCCTTCCTTCAGGACACCGTCCTGGCCAGAGAATAACGGTCTTCGCCTACTCGCCGAAAACGCGCCGGAAGATATAATCCAGATGCTTCAGAAAATGGTTGACGTCGAAAATGGCGTCCAGCTCGGCGGTGCTGAGCAGCTTCCGGACCTCTTCATCCCGTTCGAGGAGGCTGCGAAATTCGATGCCCTCCTGCCAGGATTTCATCGCGTTTTTCTGAACGACGGCATAGGCGTCCTCACGCACCGCTCCCTTTTCAACGAGCGAAAGCAAAACCATCTGTGAAAAAATCACACCGTGCGTTATATGGAGATTGGCGAGCATCCGGTCCGGATAGACCACCAACTTGTCCATCAAACCGGTAAACCGCCCCAGCATGAAATCCAGAACGATGGCGGCATCCGGTGCGATCACCCGCTCCACCGAGGAGTGGCTGATGTCCCGCTCGTGCCATAAGGCAACGTCTTCCAGAGCGGCAAGCGCATAGGAGCGCACCAGCCGCGAGAGCCCGGAGAGGTTTTCCGAGAGTACGGGATTGCGTTTGTGGGGCATCGCCGAAGACCCTTTCTGCCCCGGTGAAAAATACTCCTCCGCCTCGCGCACTTCCGTTCTCTGGAGCAGTCGGATTTCCTGCGCAAACTTGTCGATCGAAGAGGCGATGATCGCCAGCGTGGAGAAAAATTCCGCGTGCCGGTCCCGCTGGACGATCTGGGACGAAACCGGCGCGGGACTTAGACCGAGCTTTTCGCAGACATACTCTTCCACAAACGGGTCCACAAAAGAAAACGTGCCCACGGCGCCCGAGATCTTTCCGCAGGAAACGGCCTTGCGCGCGCTCTCCAGTCGCGCGCGGTTGCGACGCATTTCCGAATACCACAGAGACAGCTTCAGCCCGAAGGTGATCGGCTCGGCGTGAATACCGTGTGACCGGCCGATCATCAGGGTGTTTTTATGCTCCAGGGCTCGTCTTTTCAGAACCGTCAGCAGTTGATCCAGGTCTTCCAGAAGAAGGTCCGACGCCTCTTTGAGCTGAACGGCCAGCGCCGTGTCGAGGACGTCCGAAGAGGTGAGCCCCATATGAATGAACCGGCCGTCTTCGCCGATGACCTCGGTGAGCGACGAAACAAACGCGATCACATCGTGCCGGGTGATCGCCTCAATTTCATCGATCCGGGCCGTGTTGATGACCGCCCGGGCTTTGATGTTTTCCAGCGCCTCAGCCGGAACCTTGCCCAGCTTCACCATGGCTTCGCACGCCGCCACTTCCACATCCAGCCATTTGGCGTATCGGTTTTCCGGACTCCAAATGGCCGCCATTTTTTCTCTTGAATATCGCGGAATCACCTTTTTCTCCTGTTCGGGGCAGTTTTATTTTACGGCTTTCTGCAGCGCCTTCACCATGTCCGTTTTTTCCCAGCAGTAGTCGTCCATGAAGAAGGTGCGGGGAATTCTGCGATAGATGCCGCCGTCGAGCAGCTTGAAGTTTTCGATCATTCCCTCCGGCGTCAGATCGAACAGATCCCCGATAATCTTTTCCAGCCGATCATCCGGGATTTTGCCCGTGCCGAACGTGTTGACATAAATGGAGAAAGGATCGGCAATCCCGATCGCGTACGCCAGCTGAACCGAGCACTTGGTAGCCAGACCCGCCGCCACGATATTCTTGGCCACATGGCGCGCGCCGAATGCCGCGGAGCAGTCGACCTTTTCGGGTGTCTTGTTGACCACCGCTCCGCCGCCGAGCTGCGCTCCCGGATACCCGCCGTAAAACTGGACCACCAGCTTGCGGCCCGTCACGCCGGAATCCGCTGCGCTGCAGGAATTGATGGCGTTCCATTCCCCGGTGGGATTGAAAAGAAATTCCGTCTTTTTGTCCACACAGTCCTTCAGGGCCTCAAAAGCGATCTTCTTGGCCCGGTCCCGGATTTTGAGGCGGTCGCCCTTGACAAAGCGGTAATCGATCGAGTTGGACATCAGGACCTTGGCGACTCGGCGCGGCTTGCCGGTTTTGACATCGTAATCGACGGATACCTGCCCCTTTCCATCCGGAGCGAAAATCGGATCCTGACAATATTCAAAAGCGCGCATGAGTTTGTTGACCAGAACATACGGCAGCGGAAGCATTTCCGGCGTTTCGTCGCAGGCGTATCCGTACATGATGCCCTGGTCTCCCGCGCCGATTTCCCGGTTTTTGTTCAAAAGACAGCTCGTTCCCTGGTTGATGTCCGGCGACTGGGGAATAATGGCGTTGAGCACGCCCATCAGATGGCCGTTGAGGCCCACCGCCGCGTGGTTGTAGCCCAGTTCGATCACGGAGTCCCGGGCGATCTTGTCGATGTCCACGTAAACCCTCGACCTGACTTCGCCGCCCACCATGCATATCCCCTTGCCCAGAAATACTTCAATGCCGCAGTGCGGCATATTGGCCAGTGTCAACTTCAGTTTCTTTTCCTCATCCAAAATGGCCGCAATCACATTCGCCGCAATGATGTCCGCCACCAGGTCCGGATGACCTACTTTAACGCTTTCCGATGAAATCTGCATAAAACATCTTCTCCTTACAGTTTTTTAGTGCGGGTTCGATTCAGCATAAAAAAACCCGCGCCAAAGCACGGGTTCAACAGACTGCATTGATTTTCAGTGCTTTAGCACATTTATAGAGCGGAGCAATTTACTTTTAAATCACCGCTTGCAGGGGGTTATTAACACATCAGCCAATAAAAGCAAGTAAAATTTCCTGTATAAAAAACCTTCGGTCTTCAGTCTGCCGCCTAATCCCTTTCCGTCAGACATCCATCTGCTGTGGAGCGAGCTCGCTTGCGGCATAATCCAGGTAAATTTTTTCCCGGATGAACAGGTCGTAGAGGTTGGCGTCGATATGCTGATCCTTGACCATCATCTCCATGATTTTGAGGGCTTCGCCCAGCGTTTTTCCCTTCTTGTAAGGCCGGTCCTTGGCGGTCAGCGCCTCAAAAATATCGGCCAGCGCAATGATTCTCGACTGAAGGGAAAGCTCGTCGCCTTTGAGTCCCAGAGGATAGCCGCTGCCGTCCAGTTTTTCATGATGTGCGCCGGCATATTCGGAGATTCTTCTCAGCTTCTTGGGAAAAGGAAGCTTCGAGAGCATCTTATGAGTTAAGGCAGCGTGATTATTAATAATTTCCCTTTCCTCATCATTCAGGGTTCCGCGCCGGATGCTCAAGTTGTACACTTCGTCTTGGGTCAGCAGCGGCCGGCTTTCTCCGTCGCTCATCCATTGTCTTTGGGCAATCTGCCGAATGCGTTCGATCATCTGATCCTTCGTGAATTCGCCCCCGATGTTCATCTGCAGCAGGAATCGGCGTTCGTCGTCCAGTTCCTGGAGTTCCCGTTCCGTTTCTGCCGAATACGGACCGGGCGGTTTTTCCCGTCCGCCGCACGCCTCGAGCAGGCGGTCCCTTTTGAGCACTTCGAACCGGGTTGTGATTTCACCGATCCGGTCGTACACCTTCTCCAGTTTTGTGGCCTTGTCGACAACATGGTCCGGCGTGGTGATTTTTCCGACATCGTGCAGCCAGGCCGCCATCCTGAGCTCCCTCATTTCGTCCTCGGACAGGCAGGTGTTTGCATAATACCCGTCGCGAGCGTTATTGACGGCTTCAGCAATTTTCATGGTGAGGCCGGCCACGCGCCGGACATGGCCGCCGGTGTAAGGAGATTTTTCGTCGATCGCCAGCGCGATGGTTTGAATGAAAGCTTCCAAAAGGGTTTGCAATTCAAGAATCAGCAGGTTGTTGGTGAGCGCCACCGCCGCCTGCGAGGCCAGAGACCAGGCCAGATCGCGGGCTCTTTCGGAAAACGGGATCACCCGGCCCGAATTTTTTTCCCGGGCGTTGATCATCTGCAAAACGCCGATGATTTCATTCTCGTGATTGAGCATCGGGACGACCAGCATGGATTTTGTGCGGTAGCCCGTCTTCTGGTCGAACGCGCGGGGGCCGTCAAAATTGAATCCGGACGCGTCATAAACATCCTCGATGTTCACCGCCTGCCGGGTAATCGCCACGTGTGCGGAGACGTTTGCGTGATTGGGCAGTCCGTCGGCGCCGGTCATGGGCACGGGCGGCCAGGTGATTTTCTCTCCCGTCCCCCCCATGGTCACGCCCATGGATTCGTTCTGGATGAAGGCAAACTGAAGCTCCTGTTCGTTTTCCGACATGAGGTAGAGCGTTCCGCCGTCCGCGGAGGTGATGGTGCGGGCTTCCGTGAGAATCTTTTCCAGAAGGCGGTCGATATTTTTTTCTGCGGAAAGCGCCACGCCGATTTGCGTCAGCCGACGAACGTGGTCCGCGTCCATCGAATTCTGGTCCATGTATTTTTCCTGCATCAAGGCACCGCCCGCTCTGATCAATGATTTTTTTGTAATATCCCTGAAACCTCCTTGACTGTCAACTGTGAAGTTGCGAAGTCCTGTCGAAAAAGCACGTTTCGGCATCTTTCAAGTTGCAATTCATTCGGGGACGGTTTAAGAAAAGACACATTCTCTCGAAGGATCGACGATGTTGAAAATTGACCCGATCAAAGTATCAAAAATCAAAGGATTTCTGGATGAGGCGGAAGCCGAGCGTCTCTACGAACTGGCCCTGGAAGCCTCCCGATCGGCTCCCTGCCTGGAAATCGGCAGCTATTGCGGAAAATCCGCCGTCTATCTGGGATGCGCCTGCCGGGAAAACGGCGCCGTATTCTTTTCAGTGGACCATCATACCGGCTCGGAGGAGCAACAGCCGGGCCAGGAGTACTTCGATCCCGATCTGCTGGACAGGGAAACCGGAAAAATCGACACGTTCCGGCTGTTTCGCAAAACGATTGAAGAATTCGACCTGCAGGACACCGTCATCCCTATTATCGGCCGATCGGACATCATCGGACGCGCCTGGAAAACACCGCTTGGACTCGTCTTTGTGGACGGAAGCCACGCTTACGAATCCGTTCTTGCGGACTATCAAATTTGGGCGGATCACGTCCGGCCCGGCGGCTATCTGGTGTTTCACGACATTTTCCCAAATCCCGCCGACGGCGGCCAGGCACCCTACCGGGTGTACCGTCAGGCGGTTGACTCCGGCCTTTTCGATCCGGCGCCGCTTTTCAAATCGCTCGGGGTTTTGAAAAAAAGGCTGAAGGCTGAAGGCTGAAGGCTTTTTATGTCCAGTGCCAGACACAGCCCCGGTCGCTGAAATCGGCCCTAAGATAGCCTTTGGCGATGAAGTCCCGAAGAGTGGCTTCAACCACCGCGGGATCGCCGGAAATGGACTCCTTCATTCGTTCGATGAGCAGGATTGCCGCCGCTTCCTTGCTTCCGCCGCCAGTCTGGGATGAATCGATGACGCCGAGGCGTTCCACAAGATCTTCCTTGAGAATGGCATAGGTGATTTTCGTCCGGTTCTGCCCTTCAACCCGTAAATCGTCGTAGGGGGTGTTTCTCCCCGTCTTGTAATTATCCACAACCTTCTGCCAGTCTCCGTTCAACTCTTCTTCATACCGTGCGACAAAATCCCGAATATCCTGAGGCATAAGCTCCGATGTTTTTACGATCGCGTCGTTTGCGTCGTATTTGGACCAGTCGCGGGTCAGGATTTGCAGATCGTAGCGCTCCACTTTCTCGCACAGGGTCGTGCCCGGAAAAGGCGCCAGGTAATGATAGCCGTACATGATGTCCAGACTCCGGGCAAAGTCATCCGTCCGCTGGAGCGTTTCCTTCGTTTCGCCCGGCAGCCCGACCATAAAGGAGGCGTGCGCCAGCATCCCGGCCTGCTTGCACATCCGGACGGCCTCGGCCGCCTGTGCCAGCGTAATGCCCTTGCGCACCCGTTTGAGCATTTCCGGACACCCGGACTCCACCCCGAAGCTGACGCTGTCGCAGCCCACGGACGCCATTTCATCAAACATTTCCTGCGTGACGGTGTCTACGCGCGCAAAGGCGCTCCAAGTGAATTTCAGACCGCGCTCCCGAATCCCCCGGCAGATTTCCCGAACGCGGTTTGTGTCCGAGGCGAACAGGTCGTCGGCGATGTTCATCCGGTCAAAGCCCATGCCGACGATCTGCTCGATCTCGTCTACTACCAGGGCCGGATTGCGGCGGCGGACTTTCGCGCCGACCATCTTTCTTCCCAGACAAAAAATGCAGCCGTGCGGACAGCCGCGGCCGGTGATCATGCTGACGGGATACCCCAACGCCCGGTAACGGGATATGGGCAGCAGACGGCGGGCGGGCAGCGGAATTCGGTCCACCTCGGTGATGAAGTCCCTGCGGCCGGTATGAACGATGCCGTCGCCGTCGCGATAGGCAAGCCCCCTCACCTGAGCCCATTTATCTTTTCGTTCTATCAGCGGCGCGAACTCGATAATGGTGTCGTCCGCCTCGCCGATAAACACCACGTCGATTTCCGGGTAGGTCCGCAGCGTCTCTTCCACGGTAAAGGACACATGAGGCCCGCCCATCATCGTGAGGATGTCGGGATCGATACTTTTGACGTCGCGCAAAATCCGCTGTCCATCGTAAAAATTCATCGTGACCGAACCGGCGCCCACGGCATCCGGTTGAAAATCGGCCAGTTGGGCGGCCAGTTTTTCCCGCGAATAGGCGGAGATGATATAGTCGAAAATCCGCACCTCGCAGCCCGCCGCTTCAAAGGCCGCGGCGACATAGGAAATGCCCAGGGGCGGCGAGGGGAATTCTTCCAGCGGGTAAGGAGCGGCAATCACGGCAACGCGCATGAGTTCAGTCCCCCTTTCGCGGAAATAGAATCGACCGGAACCAGCCTATCATCGTGTTGCCTTTCATCATGTCGCGATCGATCTCTTCAAATTCACGGGCCAGTTTGGCGGGATTGGCCAGCCATTCCATGCGCGTCCGGATGGGCTTGCCCGGATCCAGATATTTGATCACGGCCGCAGGGTTCCCGGCGGCAATCGCGTTGGCCGGAATATCCTTGACCACGATCGAGCCGGCGCCGATCACGGCGTTGTCCCCGATCGTTACTCCCTTGCAGATCACGGCGTTTTCGCCGAGCCAGACATTGCTGCCGATGCGGACCGGCTCCGTGATGCCCACGGGCTGAGCGCGGTCGTATAAATCATGCCAGTCGGAATCGCTGATGCTGACATGCTGGGCCGTCATGCAGCCGTCGCCCATCGTAACCGAGGTGGCCGCCATGATTCTCGTGCCCGGACAGATCAGGCAGCACCGGCCGATTTCGATCTTTCCGGAGCTTTTCCAGGCCGGCCAGACGGTAAACCTCACTTTTTTGTCCGGCGTGGCGATGACGTTCGAATAATCCCCAATGGAGACGGGACCGCCGAAGATTTCCACGTGCCACGGCTTCATGAACACCAGTCCGCGGCCGAAATATTCAAACTGCGGCGCCAGAAAATATTGAGCGTACATTTTCTGGAACCGGTTGTAGAAGCGCTTGAGGTAATAGGGGCGGTGATCCTTCAGCAATGCTTTCCTCTTTTCAAAATACGGCGACGGACAATGGACATTGCCAATCCCGCCGCCGGGAGCCTTCGATGCCGTTTTCGGAAATGGATGGGGTTTACTCCGGCCAAGAGCTGTGGGCGAATATTTTCGAGGCCGGCGTCATGCCGTTGAGCGCGTCCCAGGCCAGAAGGACCGCCGCGGCCGTCCAGCCGGTTTTTTCCTCCGGCCAGATCACGGTGTCGGGAAACGTCACGCCCATCCAGTAGGAACCGTCGGAATAGCGCTTGTCGCAAAGCCAGCTGAAGATGGCCCGCGCCCGCGTGTGGTCTTCCATGGCTGCGAGCGTCAAAATAAACTCCGATGTTTCGGCCATCGTCACCCAGGGACGGTCGCTGACGCAGCGCACACCCCAGTCGGGTACGACAAACTTGTCCCACAAATGATCGATCCGGGCTTTTGCCTCGTTTCCCCGCACGGCCCCGCACAGGATGGGATAGTACCAGTCCATCGAAAAACGCGATTTGATCATATTGAACAGATCCGGGCGGTTGCGGATGGTCTCTCCCAGCCGTTCTTTGGCCTTCTGCCACGCCGGCTTTTTGATGCCGAGCAGGTCCGCAATGGCCAGCGCGCACTTGAGGCTCATGTAAATCGAACTGCATCCGGTGAGGAGCGCCATCCGGTCGATTGCGCCCTCGCGGTTTCTGGCCCAGTAGATTTCGCCTTCCGGCGCCTGGAGACCCAGCGCGTACTGAATGCCGCGCGACAGAACCGGCCACATGGCCCTGAGGAAACTTTCGTTTCGGGTAATCAGATAGTGATGATAAACCCCCACGGCGATATAGGCGGCAAAATGGGTTTCTTTCGTTGAATTGGTGACCACGCCGTCGCGGATTTCCGACCACCAGCTTCCGTCCGGCAGCTGGGTGGAAACCAGCCAGGCATAGGCGCGCTCCGCCTCGGCGGTCCATCCGGCGACGCTCAGGCCCATCGCGCTTTCAATGTGGTCCCAGGGGTCCGTCTTTCCGCCCTGCGACCAGGGAATTTCACCGTTTTCCTTTTGCAGGGAGGCGATGAACTCGGCTACTTTTTCCACATCAATGGGTTTAAGCTCTTCGCTCAGGGATATATTCAATTCCATACGGTCAGCCTTTTTTCAGATAAAATACGATGCTCTTTCCGATGACCGGATTCAACGCTTCCTCCAGAACCCGCACCGCCTTTGGCTTGCAGAACATATCCCAAACCAGAAACCGATGATAAAGCTTTACAAAATAATTGTTGTCGTTCTTGATGCCGACCAGACACTTGAGCCACCAGTAGGGCGCGTGAAGCGCGTGTTTGTAATTGATCTTCCAGCACTTCATCCCCTGTCGGGCAAGCATCTTTTGCAGATCTTTCTTTTTATAAATGCGGATGTGTCCGCCTTCGTCGCTCGAGTACGCGGGAGATATCATCCAGCAGATGCGCTCCGAAAAATAGCGCGGAACGCTGACGACCAGAGTCCCCCGGGGCTTCAACACACGGACCAGTTCCTTCAGGGCCGCTTCATGCTCCGGAATGTGCTCCAGCACTTCGGAACAAATCACGCAATCGAAAGTTTTATCCGCAAAGGGCATCTTCGTGATGTCGGCGGTTTTCACGCAAACGTCACGGGAAAGGGCGTCCGTCATCTCCGAGAGCGCCCGCCCGGCTTCGGCCACGTCGGCGGGATTGCGATCGATCCCGAAGATGTTCAGGCCCGGCAGTCTCGCCAGTGCTCGCAAATGCCTGCCCGTACCGCATCCGGCGTCCAGCACCGAGAATCCCGGCTTCAGATGGAGTTCCTGCAAATCAACCGTAACCATAGATCGCCTCGCGATAGACATCGGCCACTTCCCGGGCGGCCTTTTCCCAGCTGAACACGGAATGAACCCGCTCCAGCCCCGCCCGCGCGTATTTTTGTCTTTCTTGTGGGGAATCCAGCAAATGCTCGATCGCCCGCGCCAGCGCCCTTGCATCGGCGGGCGGAACGATGATGCCCGCTTCCCCCACCACTTCCGGAAGCGCTCCGCCGGCGGCGGAAATCAGCGGCACGCCGCAGGCCATGGCCTCGGCGGCGGGAATGCCGAAACCTTCGTACAGAGACGGCACCACGGCGATGGTCGATTTGGCGTAGTAATCGGCGAATTCCTCATTGGCGATCCGCCCGGTAAAATGCACGGTATCGGAGAGATTCAGCCGCGTCACCAGGTTTTCAATGATGCCGTCTTTTTTGGGCTGGCCGATCACCGTCAGCCGGATCGGCCGTTTTCGGCGGATCTCATCCACCGCCTCCAGAAGGTACCTGAGCCCCTTCAGCGGCGTATCGGCGCTGTTGGTCACAATCAGGGAATTTTCCGGTCTTGGACCGTTTTGTTTGGGATAAAAGTATTCGTTGTTGACGCCGTTGTGCACCACCCGGAATTTATTTTCATCCAGGGAGAATTCCTTGGCGATATCCTTACGGGTGAAGGCCGATACGGTAATAATATGGGAAAAGCTTTTGGCCACCTTAAGCTGCATGTTGATGAACGAGTACCAGCGGAACACCCGGAATTTCTGCCGCAGCGTCCTGGCCGCCTTGTACTCTTCCTGCCGGTCCACGGTGATCGGATGGTGAATCGTGGGGATCGTCGGCATGACTTTTTGCGCCAGCCGACCGATGCCCCAGGACAGGCACTGATTGTCATGAACGATGTCGTATTCGCCGCGGTGCTTTTGCAGGTACTCATAGACCCGCTCGCCGAACGCAAAGGGCTCGGGAAATCCGCCCATGCAAACGCTTGCAAACTCATACAGATTCAACGGCCGGGCCAGATCCCGGAAGCGCTCCGGCCTGAACAGATGGTCCGGATTGTAGAGATCCAGTCCGGGCATTTTGATCAGGCGGACGCGGTCGTCCAGATGCGGATAGGGAGGTCCGGAGATGACATCCACCCGGTGGCCTTCATCGGCCAGCGCCTTGCTCAAATGCTTGATGTACACTCCCTGCCCGCCGCAGGTGGGATTGCCACGATACGTAAGCAGACAAATCTTCAACGGCCCTCGATTCGATTTCTTTTTCACGTACGGGCCCTTTGAACAATCTTTTCGGAATTCTTGAACATGATGACGATTTCTTTTCCGGATAAGCCGGCGCCGCGGGCGATGTTTTCAGCCATGGAGCGGCTCACCAAATCGCCCGGTGCGTGAGCGTCGTTGTTGAGCACGAGCTGCGCCCCGCACTGCCTGGCCATAGCCGCCACGTGGCCGTTGGTGTAACTGTGCCCCCGGCGGGTCGTAATTTCCAGATAAACGCCTTTCTTCGCGGCGAGCTTCGCTTCCCCGCGCGTTATCAATCCGGGGTGGGCCAGGATGTCCGCTCCCGCGCGAATGGCGGCCAGATTCGTTCCGGGGGGAACCGGCTCCGTTAAGGTTTCTCCGTGGACCACTACAATTTTCGCTCCCAGTTTCCGGGCTTCGGCCGCAAGCGGGGCGATGCCGGAGGGATCGACATGCGTCAGTTCCACCCCCGGGATCACGAAAATGTCGCCCTTTTCCGAAAGTTTGCCGCATACCTTGACTATTCGTGGAATCACGAAATCGATATTGGAATCATCGACATGGTCCGTAAGCGCGATCGCCTTGTATCCCGCGGCAAAGGACCTTCGGGCCGTCTCCGCCGGGATCAGCGCACCGTCGCTGAAAAGGGTATGTGTATGCAGATCTATCACGTGCAGCCGTCCATGAGCTTTCGAGCTTTTGCAAAAACTAGTGGTCACTTAGCAAATTTGAAAGCGCCCGTCAATAAAGATCGTGATATCACTGAAAATTAAATCAACGGTTTTGATTGTGTTTTGCGGAAAAATGGCTTAAGGAGTCGGGCAAATCATGCGGAGGGCATTTTCCGATGAGCTCCCAGGCCGGAGAATGAATCCCCGCGATAAAAGGATAAAAGGAGATCATTACATGCACACGTTTACACTGGATAAGCCTGACAACCTGATTGACTGGTGGCAGGAAAGCGAAGCGAAATTTGCCGATCGAAGACTTTTCGGCACCAAGAACAAAAGCGGCGATTATGAATGGGTCACTTACGGGGACGTGGGAACCCGCATCCGCAATCTCAGGGCGGGACTGGCCGGACTGGACATCAACCGGGGAGATGTCGTCGGCATTATCGCCAACAACCGCGTGGAATGGCCCATCGTGGCTTTCGCTTCCTGGGGGCGCGTCGCCCGTTTCGTTCCCATGTACGAAGCGGAACTGGTTCAGATCTGGAAATACATCATTGCCGACAGCCAGATTAAAGTCCTGTTTGTTTCCAAGCCGGAGATTTATGAGAAAATCAAGGACTTTCCGAAGGATATTCCTACGCTGAAGCATATTTTCATCATTGACGCCGCAGGCGAAAATTCCATGGCCGCACTGGAAAAGAAAGGCGCAGCCAAGCTCGTTGACGCTCAGATTCCCGGACCGGATGACATCGCCGAACTCATCTATACGTCGGGCACCACGGGCAACCCCAAAGGCGTCCTTCTGTCCCACGGCAACTTTACCAGCAATTCCCTGGCCGGACTGAAAATGTATCCTGAACTGGCGAAAAACGAAGGAAAAGACGTGGTGACTCTGGCGATCCTGCCCTGGGCCCATTCCTTCGGCCAGACCGGAGAACTGTACGCGGTCATCCGCCTGGGCGGCTCTCTGGGCCTTGCGGAAAGCCCCGCCACGATCGTCGATGACATCGTCAAAGTGAAACCTACCTTTCTCGTCGCCGTGCCCCGCGTTTTCAACCGGATCTACGACGGCCTCTGGGCCAGAATGAACAAGGAGGGGGGGCTGCCCAAAGCGCTGTTCGTTATGGGCGTGGAAGCCGGGAAGAAAAGACGGGAACTGGCCGCCCGGGGCCAATCCGATTTCATGACCAACCTCAAATTCAAGCTCGCGGACAAAATCGTCTTTTCGAAAATCCGGGAAAAGCTGGGCGGCCGGGTGATGGGCGCCATGACCGGAAGCGCCGCGATGAATCCGGAAATCGGTCATTTCTTCTTCGACATCGGCCTTCCCGTTTACGACTGCTACGGGCTCACGGAAACGTCGCCGGCCGCAACCATGAACGCATCCTATGCCTATCGCCTGGGAAGCGTCGGCCGGGCCATCGATAAGGTCAGAATCGTGATTGACTCATCGGTCGTGGAGGAAGGCGCCACGGACGGCGAAATCATCGTTTACGGCCCCAACGTCATGAAGGGATACCACAACCGCCCGGAGGACACGGCCGCCTCAATGACGCCCGACGGCGGTTTCCGCACGGGCGACCGCGGCCGCCTGGACAAGGACGGTTACCTCTTCATTACGGGGCGCATCAAGGAGCAGTACAAGCTGGAAAATGGAAAGTTCTGCTTCCCCGTGTCTCTTGAAGAGGAAATCTGCCTGTTGCCCCTGGTCCAGCAGGCGGTCATCTACGGCCTCAACCGCCCCTACAATATCTGCATCGTGGTTCCCGACTTTGAAGTTCTGAAAAGCTACGCAAAAGAAAAAGGACTGCCCACGGATATTAAAGAGCTCGTAGAAAGGCAGGACGTGGTGGAAATGTACGGCGCCGCAATCACGGCGCACCTCAAAAACAAGTTCGGCGGCTACGAGATCCCCAAAAAGTTTTTGCTGATCGACGAACCGTTCACCCTGGAAAACGGCACGCTGACCCAGACCATGAAGCTCAAGCGTAAAGTCGTTCTGGACAAATTTCAGGATCGGATCGAAGCGCTGTACCGCTGACCGGATCGGCGATTCAGCGCAAAGAAAAAGCCGGCTTGCAACATCGCGAGCCGGCTTTTTTTCAAATGATGACAAATGTAATTTATTTGACCGCGTCCTTCAAACCCTTTCCGGCCTTGAATACCGGAACCTTCTTGGCGGCGATCTTGATGGCTTCGCCGGTCTGGGGGTTTCTGCCTTTGCGGGCCTTTCTCTTGCTGACAGAGAAGGTGCCGAATCCCACCAGCGTAACGCTGTCGCCCTTCTTGAGCGCCTTCTGAATTGCCGCCAACGCAGCGCTGATCGCCACGTCAGCCTCTTTCTTCGTGCACGTCACTTTTGCCACTTCTTCGACCAATTCTGCTCTGTTCATTGCTCACCCCTCTAAATTTTATTTTGTAAAACGATGGAGTTTCATTAACCCTATTTCAAAAAAAAATCTACTGTTTTTTGTAAATTTCAACCGATTATTTTCGTGTATGGTAAGGCTCGAAGCGCTTTGAGGCTTTTTTCCGCCCGGAGCATATCCCTCTTCAAATTTGCCGGGTTTTGCTGTAAAGGGAAAACCGACCTGAAGGGAAGGAACCCATAAATGCGCACCAGGGCCGTCTTGCTTTTCGTCTTTTTGTTGGCAGCCATGCCGGCATGGCTCTACGCGGAAAAAATGACCGGCAACTGGCAATTGACCGGCTACACGAAATACCGCGACGCCGTCTTCGTGGATCGCGGCCGGATTTCACAACCCGCCCCGGACCGGACGGCGGCCTGGATCAAGATCGCCCCATCCGGGAAAAGCCGATACCGGGACGTTGTCGCCCAGTACCTTCAAAGCGTCAACAAATGGAATCCTCGATGGAAATCCGTGGAAATCCGTTGCGAAATCAACTGTTCCGGAAACCTCATCCGTTATACGGAATTTGTCTATCTGGATGACGACCAAAACATGCTTCACGAAGCCCGCGATGTGCAGGCTTCCTGGTTCCGGATCAATCCCGGAAGCACCTGGCATTGGGTGCAGCGGGAAGTTTGCGGCAGACCATAAAACCTAAGGAGAAAAAAATAATGAGCACTCAACCGGTAAAGATCCCCACAACCTTAAGCACGTCCGAATTCCTTCTGAAGATCCTTGAGATCGCGCCGCGGCTTCCGTCGATGATCTTCAACCTGATCAAAGGATTGAAAAGCATCGGCAGCAACACCAACAACTCCTGGGGCCTGGAGCTGGAAAGAACCGCCGCCCGGTACCCGGACAATCCGGCGGTCAAGTCCCCCGACGGCACCCTCACCTACCGGGAACTGAACGAAAGGGCCAACCGTTTTGCCCATTATCTGATCTCCAAAGGCGTTTCCCGCGGCGACGTGGTGACGCTTTGCTTTGAAAACCGGCCCGAACTGCTGGCCGCCTACTGCGGCTGTTCAAAAGTCGGGGCCATCGCCTCGCTGATCAACACCAATCAGAGGGGAGACTCCCTGGTGCACAGCTTCAACCTCAACCGGGGCAAAGTTGTCCTCCTTGGCGAGGAATGCTGCGAGTTTTTTACCGAGGCTCGCGCCGGCATCGACCTTTCTCAATCGGTGCTGGGCATGGTCAGGGACAAGGGGCAATGCAAGACGAAAGACGTGCCCGACATTACCGGCGAGCTGGCGCGGCAAAACGGTGCGAATCCCTCCACAACCAAAAGCGTCACCCTGAAAGACACCATGGCGTATGTTTACACCTCCGGAACCACCGGGGGGCTCCCCAAGGCGGCCGTCATCATCAACAAGCGGACCATGTCGGCCATGTTCTGGTTCGGGAAATTCGTCATGCCCGTCAAACCCACCGATACGATTTATATTCCGCTTCCCTTTTTCCACACCAACGCCATCACCGTCGGATGGCCTCCGGCGCTTCATAACGGAGCGGCCGTGGCCCTGCGCAGAAAATTCAGCGCCAGCAAGTTCCTGGACGACGTCCGGCAGTTTCAGGCGACCCACTTCATTTACGTGGGGGAAGTCTGCCGCTACCTGATGGCGACGCCCGCAAAGCCCGACGATCATCAGACGACGCTGAAATATATCTGCGGCAACGGGCTCAGGCCGGATATCTGGATGCCCTTCAAGAAGCGGTTCGGCATTGAAAAAATATACGAGTTTTACGGCGCGGCCGAAGGGGTGGGCGTCTTCACGAACTTCCTGAACATCAACTACAGCGTGGGCACCAGCGTGACGCCGTTCGCCATCGTGGCCTATGACACCGAAAACGACCGGCCCGTGAAAGACGAGAAAGGATTCCTGAAAAAAGTCGGCAAGGGCGAAACCGGGCTCCTGATCATGGAAATCTCCGAAAAAACCCCCTTCGCCGGGTACTCGGACAAGAAAAAGACGGAAGAAAAAATATTCCGTGACGTTTTCCGCAAAGGCGATCTGTGGTTCAACACCGGCGACATGCTGCGCGACATGGGTTTCCGCCACGCGCAGTTCGCCGACCGGCTGGGCGACACCTTCCGCTGGAAAGGCGAGAATGTGGCCACGCAGGAAGTCGAAAAAGCGATCGACACCTTCCCCGGCGTCAAGCAATCGGCGGTTTACGGCATCTCCATGCCCGGCAGCGACGGAAAGGCCGGAATGGCCGCCGTCATCCGGGATGAAAACGAGCCTCTCGATCTGGCCCGGCTGGTGGCCCACCTGAAGGCCAGCCTTCCCAAATACGCCGTGCCGATCTTTATCCGTTTCGTTCCGGATTTTGAATGGACCGCCACGCACAAAATCAAGAAAACCAATCTTAAAAATGAAGGCTATGATCCGGCGCAGGTCCGGGAAGAACTGTATGTGCTCCTGCCGGGGAGCGAAACCTACGTGCCCGTCAATGATGAAATCTATCGGAACGTGACGGCCGGAACGTATAAATTTTAACGCTTGACGCCGTCTTGGGCGAAGGCAACGGCAAGGCGCCAGGGCGTGCCGTGCAATTCAACGGTGCGCCATTCCACCGTTTTGGCCATCGGCTCTTCACCGACTTTTCGGTAAAAACGGTAAACGCCCGATCCTTCGCGGACATCGGCCATCCTGCGGCAAAGTTTAATCAGCTCCGGAAACCGCTGGTATAATGGATCGGTGAAGATGTTGAGGCCGATCTGTTTCGAATCTACATCATAGATAAAAAGACCATCGGTCTGCATCAGGAAAATGGAAACGGGGATGTTGGCGGCGATCGGTCCAATAATGCTTGAAAGCAGGTATTCCGGCGCAAACAGGGCCGAAACCGATCCCGAAAATCCTCGATCCGCAGAGAATACCGGATGATGAATGACAACGGACCGGGGACCTTCCACGGACACGAACGAGCCGCTCAACACCGGCTTGCGGGTTTTAAACAGCTTGATCATGTGCGCCTGCCCGCTGATGTCGGCGCCTTCGGACGAACGGTGCGCCGGCGGCTCCACTGCCACCATGATTCCTGAATCGCTCACCGTTTCGCAGTCGATGATATAGGGGTTTGCCCTGTAAAGCCCCTGAAGAATGCCGCGCGCAAAATCACCGCGCAGGTCTTTGCCGGCCAGCACCTTGGCGCTGTGCAGCAGATCATTGTCCAGTTTGTTCAACGTCGTCTGAATCTCGGTTTGCAGACGGGCCAAAAGGTCCCGCAATTCCTGTCGGGACATCAGCGTCCTGTGTCCGCTCGCGTCGGGAACCGTCAGCGCTCCCGACACTATTTTTGCCCCGAGCGCCTGAACCTGCTGATAGATGCTTTCGGGAATCAGTTTTCTGTTTTGGTCGTTATAAACAAATCCGACGCCCTGTTCCTTCAGCCCCAGCGTTTTGAGGCCTCCCGAAAAGTTTCCGCGAGCGCAGGCTTGAACAACCTCGAACACCGCCCCGTCGATATTTTTTAGCATACTCGTCAGGACGCGGCCGGGAGCCTGCGCGCTCTGATCGACATCCACGCCGATCGCCAGACGATTCATCTTTCTCGCTGCCTGGAAGAGGCCCGCTCCCGTTTCTCCTGCGGCATGATAAATGACATCCGCCCCTTTTTTGTACATACGCACCGTCATCCGGTAACCTTTCTGTGGATCCCTGAAGGCCTGTCCGGTGATGCCGGCATATTGTGAATAGATGCGGATCGCCGGCCGGACTGCTTTTGCGCCCCCCTCATATCCTGCCTGAAATTTGCGGATGATCGGGCTGTCCATTCCGCCGATAAATCCGATTTTCCCCGTCCGGCTTTTCAGAGCAGCGATCGCCCCGACCAGAAAGGACCCTTCCTCTTCCTTAAACATCAGTCCCGACAGATTGGACGGCGGCGCGATAAGGTTTCCGCTCTCATCGTACTTTGCGCTGTAGTCCACCACGGCAAATTTTTTATCCGGATGCCGGGCGGCCAGATGATCGAACTTCTCCGAAAAGGCAAAACCGACGCCGATGATTATTTCCGCATCGGAAGCCGCGGCCTCGTTTAAGGCATGATCCAGATCCAGGTTTCGTTTATGCTCGATATAGACGGCCTTCACGCCCAGCTCCGCAACCGCTTTTTCCATTCCGTTGTACGCGGAATCGTTAAACCCGCCGTCTCCCCGGCCGCCCATGTCAAAGATCAGGACTGCCTTCAGCGGCGGCGGGCTTTGCGCCTTCAAATCCTGAACAACCGCCAGAGAGCCCAACAGCATCAGACAGCAAAAAGAAAGCGCCCATGCCTTTTTCAATCTTCCATCTCCTTTTCTGTTTGCTACAGGGACTCCAGACTGGTTTTCCGGAAGTCTGCCGCAGGTTAATGCGCATGTCAGAAACGGCCATGAAAGCTGCCCGCCTCTTTTGGCCACGTTTGAGGAGCAGCGGTTTTTATCCCCTTTTACTTTCTCGTCTTCACCACCGTTTTGACTTCGGAAAACTCAGCCGACTGCTCGGTGTTTCCGTTGGCGACTTCCTTGACCTTGACGCCCCTGGTCTTGATGCCGATATCTTTGGCTTTTGTTTTAACCGTATAGACGCCGCCTTCTTCTTTCAAATTCAGATCGCCCAGCTCCGAGACGCTGGCATAGACGATGATGTTTTCCTCTCCGAAGGGAGGATTCACTTCCAGTTCAAACTGATCCTTGCCGGAGGGGATTTCGTAAATCACGCCGCCCTGAAAATAGTTGTCCTGCCGGTAGGGATTGGGCAGCAACTGCAGATGGTTTCTGGCCGCATCCCGATAAATCAGCCTTGCGAAGAAAGGCTTGTTCCCTTTGAGATAAATCCTGATTTTCTCGCCGGTGGAATAAGAGGTTTTATCCGTCCACACCTTCACCGTCAGAGGCAGAGACGGATCATCCAGCGCGGCATCCGAAGCCTTTGCCCCGGCCTTTTTCATGGCCTTTTCATCCGGAATCACTTCGGCCTTGAGCTTGATTTTGTAGCAGTCCCCCTGCGCCGGGTCTTTATACCAGCTCTTTTCCAGCGTCTCGAGCACTTCGACCGTGGCGTTGGCGTAAGCGGACACCAGGTCTTTCTGCAGCTCGAAGTCTTTCACTTCCGTGGCGGACGACACATAGGTTTTGACCGACTCGACGGCGTTTCGCTTGGCCTCGGTTAGCGCCGCCGTTTCCGTCTGCTTGCGCGATTTGTCATCTCCCATGCAGGCGGAGCCTTCGGCAATCTTGATCGTCGATTGCGCGGCATAAACCGGCGCAGCCGTCAAAATCAGCAAAGCCAGAACAAATAATATCCTACGCATAAAAACCTCCTTTAAATGTGCTCAACGGAATTGCCACCCAGTATAACATTGTTTGATGTTATCAGGCAGGAAGAACATCTACCCCAAAGGTTGATTCGGGTTTCCTGATTTCTTATCTTTCGTAGAATACAACGCCGACGAGCCGGATATGATCGAGCACCTCCTGGTCGCGGATTTCCTTCAGAATGGAAAGGTCAAAACTGTAAAGATTATAATTTTTTCCACAAGAAACAAAAGCGTTGCATCTTTTCTTATGTTGAAATGTCAAGGTTAAAGATTTGACCCCATCTTTCCCATCTTTCCCATCTTTCCCCCTTCCCGCAATCGGGAACGCCTGGCCGTTGATGGAAACGACCGGATGCCGGGCATGCTTAAAAATCTTCTCCGTGAGCGTGGGCATTTCACTGCGCACATAGCGCGTAAGATCGGTCGTCTTGATAAGCCCGGTCTTTTCTGCATCCGCCCTGCCCTTCAATCCTTCCGTCACGAGATAGGCAAACAGGCTGTGCCCCTGATAGCCTTCCAGCGCTTCGGGAAGGGGTGCGTACGACGCCAGAACGGTTGATCCGAGCGTCCTGCCCATAATCTTCAGGGCTGTCTCTTCGCTCATGCCCCGCATTTGGAAAGGCGTTTTCCCATCCACACCCGGGTCGCGGGGATTGCAGGCGTCGATCAGAATCAGTTTTTTGGTTGCCGGAATATTGCCGACAGCCTCCATCAGCTTTCGAAGGGGAATGGCGTCCGTTTTCAGTTTTTCCGCCTTCAAAGAATCCACATTGGCCGCAATCAGGAAATATTCCCCATCCTCAACGACCGCGTGGGCGGCAATGTACAGGACAAAAAGATCCTCCGCGCGCAGCGTCTGGAACGCGCGAATCTCGCGAAGAATCGCCTCGGCCGTTGTTGCTTCCGGCAGGGTCAGGGTCTTGACGGACGGCTTTTCATAGATTCCTTCCGATGCGCTCGCAAGCGCGCCGGCAACAAGTTCCGCGCCTGCCGCCGCATAGGGAAGCTTGAGCCCGGGATCTTTGCATTCACCGACGCCGACGGCCAGGGCGGCAAGCGAAGGCCCGGCCGCTTTATAGTCGGCCGTCACCTCCCATGTCGCCTCGTTGCTCTGCATTCGGTTGTCGCCGTTCATGGCCACGGCTTTGATGATGTTTTTTCCGCCGACCATTTTCAAAGGATAGGCCTTGAAAATCGCCCTGTCCGTCTTCTCCTGCGTGTCGGCAGAACGACTGTCCATCAACACTGCGGTCCCGTTCAGATAAAGACGTATGTCGCCGATGCCGCCGCCCTGCTCGTCAAGGCTCAGGCGGACTTGAATCTCTTCCGCTTTGACGAAAGCCGGGGTATCCACAATTCTCACTTTCGGCGGCTCTTTGACGTCCGTCAGTTTCGGCAAATTTCTCAGGGAATCTCCCGCCAGCGCACTTTTGACCAATTCGGGGCGATAAAAAGATTCCCGGTAATTTTCGATGCCGTAAACCGAGTTTCCGACGCGAACGTTAAGGTAGCGGTCTCCCCTGGACGAGGCGTTGTAATATCCTTCGGGCGTCACGACAACCCATCCGCCGTCGGTGAAACTGATGAGTTGAACAATCTCTTTACCCGCGGGAAGATCGTATTCGCTGATGGAGATCCCGTGCCGAAGGATGGCCCTGCGTCGGTCTGAGGTCATGGAAACGCTGAGGACCTCTTGTTCCACTCCGATGGACGTGTTTTTCCTGCCGGAAGTCAAATCCCACACCGTCAGTTCGTTCCGGTCTCTGTCCACCGCAACCATCATTTTTTTGTCCAGCGAAACGTCAAACGGGCCGGGCGGCACAAAATCGGCAAACTTCCTCACCAGGCGGTCGGTCGCCGCATCGACCGTGTAAAATCCGCCTTCGAGATCGGCGGACAGGATGAACCGTCCGTCCGCAGAATACAAGGATTTCGCCGCATTCTTCACACAATCCAGAATCTTCTCCGGACGTCCGGAGGACGCATCCCAGATCATATTTCGGGAAAGCAGGAAACGGCCGTCGGGCGAAAAAGCCACCCAGGGATAGGGAACGTTGGGCTGAACAAACGTCAGTGTGTTTTTTCCCGTCTCAACTTCCCAGATGCCCGATCCGCAGGCAATGCGGCGGCTGTCGGGTGAGAAAGCCAGAACCCCGTTTCCGTAATCGACGAAATCCCCGGCGGCAAGTTCGTCCGCATAAATAGGCTTGTAATCCGTTTTCAATTCGGACACTTTCTGCCCGTCGCTCAGATTCCAGACCCGGATGACGCCGGAACGCGAAAGCGCCGCCGCAAAGCGGCGATCGGAAGAAACCGCCGTCGCCACAATCACTTCCTTCTGCGCAGCCGGCAGACTTTTTTTCAGAGTGCCCGCGCCGATGTCCCAAAGTTGAACCTCACCGGCAACATCTCCCGTTACGGCGACGCTTCCGTCCGGAGACAAAGCCAGCGAACTGACCTGCATCGATGCTCTGCCGGTAAAAGGCGAGAGCGGCAGGCCGCTCGCTCTGTCAAAGGCCTGCAGGGTATTGCCGGACGGAGCGATGATTTT
>Ga0116146_1000662_pt1 | contig 40414 bp, 26 predicted proteins | sample AD_JPNHG2_MetaG_FD_89748 | JGI IMG/M metagenome (GOLD analysis project Ga0116146, IMG submission 89748) | Active sludge microbial communities of municipal wastewater-treating anaerobic digesters from Japan - AD_JPNHG2_MetaG | ecosystem: Engineered > Bioreactor > Anaerobic > Digestate | place... | reverse complement strand
TGATCGAATCGTGCCCTCTGTTGCTCAAGACAAGCCCGCCTTTTGGGAGCTCATGTGTGAAAGGCTCGGCGGCGAACCGGCAGTCGTCGAACGGTCGGTTACTTCGACTTCGACGGCCCCGTCGCTGACCAAGGCTGAATCCTTGCCCGGTCCGCCTCGTTGAAGCAGTACCGGATCAGCGAAGGCGTCGGTGAGCTGATGTCTGCCGCACCGTCAACAACGACCAACCTCCGAGTCGATTGTTCTTACGTTCCACTCAGTTGGCCGCGCAGGCGGGGGTTATGAGGTCGATGCGGCACCAGTCGTTGCTGTGCACGAGGCTTCCGTAGCCGCCGACGAAGACGGTGGCCCATCCATCGGAGCCGGTTGTCCTGGTGAATGTCAGGGACTTGCTCCCCCATTCGAGCCGCGGAGCGCTTGTCGAGAGGTCGTAGATGTTCGGGTCTGTGCCGCCGTTGTAGTCCACGCGGATCAGGCCGTTGACGCGGCTGGTATCGTTCATCCGGAAGTAAGCCCGGATTGTGTACGGTACGCCCACTTTCAGCCAGACCTGCTGATAGATCACCGACATCTTGGCGCCGGCGGAGGTCCATTTGATCTCCTGTGAATACGAGCCGGAGTAGGCGTCGGTACTGGCGGAGTAGGAGGCGCTGCTTCCGGCGCTGGTCCAACCGGCGGCGACGCCCGAGATGAAGGTCTCGAGGTCGTTGTTGGTGAAGCAGCCTTCAGACGGAGAGACGGAGGTGACTTTGAGCGTTGCGGCGTTGGACGTTGCGCTGCCGTGGGCATTGGTAACGACACAGCGGTAGTCGGCTGCGTCGTTGCCGTCGGCGTTGGTGATGGACAAGGTGCTGGTATTCGCGCCGGAGTAGTGCCCGCCATTGTTGAGGTTGACCAGGTCTTTTTGCCACTGGTAGCTCAGCGGGGCGCTACCAGCCGCCTGCACGGTGAAGACGACAGACTCGCCGGCCGCAATGGACTGGCTGATCGGGTGTAGCGTGATGGCGGGCGGGAAGGGGCCTGCGCATTGCCGGTCCCCCGGAACACCGGCGCCGCTGACACAGCGGGTGAAAAGGGACACGTCGTCCGCGTCCACGTCGTCGTCGTCGTCCAGTTTGGCGCCCCGGCAGGCGGGTTCGGTTTGCGGCACGCTGGAGCCGCTGATGCAGACCTGGAAGAGGCCGAAGTCGGCTTGATCCACGTCTCCGTCCCCGTCCATATCCGCCGGGATGCCCGGGTCGGTCACGTTGACCAGCACGGTATCGGCGGCCTGCACGCTCATTGCGTCGGTGACGGTCAGGGTGTAAGTAGTGGTGACGGCGGGCGAGGCGGTGGGCTGGAGCGCCTCGGGATTGTCCAGTCCCTCTGCCGGTGACCATTCGATGAAGTACGGGGGGGTTCCACCGCTTACCATGCCTTCCAGGATAGCCCGGCCGCCGAGGTTGATTTCCTTGTCCGGTCCGGCGTTGACAACAAGAACCGGCGGGGCGCACGGATTGGAGTCACAGCTCGTGCCGTCGCCTTGATAGCTGCCGCCGGCGGTTGCACAACTGACCGACAGTATTTCACTGCACGTCTGATCCGGCAGGCAACAGGCCCCGGTTTGCGTCGGATCGAGAATGAGGCCGTTGCGCACCGAGATGTTGTCCACGAAGCTGTAACGGGCGGCATCGCTCAGGGGGTTGCCCATGGTCAGGCTGACGCGGTTGAATCCGCCGGTGTAGACGCGGGGGACGGTATGGGGGCCCCGCACGGTCGGGGTGTCGTCGGGGTTGGTAAGCTGAATGGTGACCGTGTGGGAGCGGATGATCATTTTGAAGGTCGTCAGTCCGCCAAAGGAGCTTTTCCACAAGCTGACGGGGTTGCCGTCAAGGTCGTACATCTGCTTGCTGTAGTGCCATCGGAGGCCGTCGAAGTAGCAGGCCGCGCCCATGGTGCCGGCGCTCAAGGCGGCAACCGGATCGCGGTTGACGGCCGTAAAAGAGCCTATCGCCAGGACGTTGTGAACCCGGTCCGCCCGCCAGGGGCCCTGGTCTCCGTTTCCCAGATCCGGATCCTCAGAGGTCATGCCTTGGCGAGGGGCCTGTTCGGCATCGAGCGAGAGTTCAACGTAGAAATTTGAACGGCTGCCGTACGTTTCACCGCGAAAGTCCACCGTGAATTCGAGCGTCAAAGGCTTGTCGTCGGTGCCGAAGAGAACTTTGCCCGTGCCGATACCCACGTTACCCTCTCCATAGGTGCCGGACATGTTCGGTTCGAGATTGGCCGTCATGCGGTACGACGTTTTTGTCGTGTTCATTGCGCCGCCGCCCGGTTCGAGGCCCGTGTTCGTCGCGAACGTTCCGCCGGTTGAGCCGGCGTAGGTATAGGTCAGGGGCCAACGGGCTTGCATTGACGACAGGTTCCAGGAGCCGATCTTCTTGTCGCCGGTCAACATGCCGTCGAAACGCTCGTCGAGTCGGCGGCCGCCAAGGGGGTCGGGATCGCACAGATCGCCGATGGTATCCTCGTCGTCGTCGGCCTGATCCGGGTTGTGCACGGTTGGGCAGTTGTCGCACAAATCGCCCACGCCGTCGCCGTCTGAATCGAGCTGGTCGGGATCATATACGCTGGGACACTTGTCACAGCGGTTGCCCCGGCCGTCGCCGTCTGAGTCGAGCTGGTCGGGGTTGTTCACGTCCGGGCAGTTGTCGCAGGCATTGCCGATGCCGTCGCCGTCTGAGTCAAGTTGGCTGAGATTGTGAACATACGGGCAGTTGTCCTGAGCGTTGAGGATGCCGTCGCCGTCGATATCCGCGTCGCAGGCATCGCCCAGACTATCACCGTCCGTGTTGGCCTGATCAGGATTGTGAACGTTGGGGCAGTTGTCACAGGAGTCGCCCACACCGTCACCGTCCGAGTCGGGCGGGACCGGCATGACAAGCAGCAGGGCCTGGCCTTGGACGATTGCCTCGGCCAACTGTTGCCGGTAGCCGTAGAGGACTGCCGGGTCACGGGTGTAGGCCGAGGTTGACAGGCCTGCAACCACCTCGGCGGGCACGGCGAGCAGTGCCCGGGCCGACTGCACGTAGGCATCGACCTCGGGTGTTGACGGGCAGCGTCCCAGCTTGCCGGCGATGTCCTTGAGCAAGACCAGGTACTCGTAATCCTCGAGACCATCGCGGATGTTTTGGGAACGGATGGACGGCAGCGGCCCGACATTCACCGGTCCGGGGTAGTAAAGACATCCGTCGGCGTCGGTGAAACCGTTGTACTTCTCGCTGTAGAGAGTACGGGCATCCCAATTGGTGTAGGGTCCGCTTTCGATCAGTCCGTTCTTGCTCATGAGCCCGGCAGCGTACAGACCGTGGCCGTAGTTGGTCACCGCATAGTAGAGGAAACCGCCGGGGTTGTACTTGAAAGTCATCGCCCCCATCAGCAGACGGGCCTCGATGAAGGGGTATTCGAGCAGCCAGTTGGCCCCCGTCGGGTGACGCGGATATTCGGCGACATACCACCACATGTCCTTGCCTTCGGCCCGCAACGCCTGTGCCGCCGTGCGGTTGTAGGTGACGGTGCCGGGAACCCAGATGTCCACGACGTCTCTCAGGAAAGAGGTGGTCGGAGAGGTGCCGAAACTGGAATCATAGGCTGTGGTCATCGTGCGGAGACCGGGGTAATCAGAGTGGATACCGGAAAAGGTTGTGTACATCTCCTGGAACTTGTCCGACGGCGCTTCGTCGTAGCCGTAGACGTATGTCTCGTTCAGTCGTCCCAGACTGATGAAGTAGTTGTACAGGGTCGCCAGACCGCTCGCGCTTTGCGTGGGTACCTTGCTGAGGCAGAAGGCATTGTTCAGGTTGAGCCAGGGCGTGAACCAGCCGGGGGACTTCGGCGCGGCATTGTAGATCTCCGTCACGCTCATTCGATGGGCTTGTTGCATCTGGTAATACTGGTTCTGAATCGTGCCTGACCAACTGCCCCCGTAGATCCAGCTTGCCTGCCAGAGGCTGTCCATGGAGAAGGCCGTCGGCAGTGAGGACCGGGCCGGAAGGGTGAAATTCCAGACCCGCACGTTGAGCGACAGGGTTACGGGCGTCTGGCCGGCGGCGGAGACGGTAACTGTGGCCGTGTAGTCGCCTGGCGGCGTGGTGTTGGTGGTGGCGACGTTGACCCAAAACGCCACGCGGTCGCCGGCATTGATGTTGCACGTGTTTTTGAAAGTCAGTAGGGGGTCGGGCCACCAGCCGCCGCTGTCGGTGAGGTTGTAGTTGACCAGGTAGGGAGGGTACTCGATATAGAGGTCAGACCGGGGTTGGGCGGCACCCTTCACGTGGCCGACGAGCCAGACGCTCACCTGCCCATTGAAGGCGCCTTGGCCGCTGGTTGGCTGGAGCGACGATACGGTGACGCTCGCATTGGTGACGTTCTGGTCGGGGATGACGACGACCTGGAAGGCCTCATGTTCCGCTCGGGCCAGCGCCAGGCTGTAGGTGCTGGCGAACGTTCCCTCATAAGGCTCGAAGGGCCAGCCCTTGTGTTGGCCTGCGATCATCACCTTGTGCATGGGGGAAGAGACCCCGACGGTCAAAGCGGCTTGGCTGATCGGCGCGATGCACAGGATCCCTGACATCGCTGCCACAACAAATCGATGCGTTTGCATAACCCCCCCAACCGATCAATCAGTTATCTGGTTGGTATGGAATCCGCAACACGGCCACATGGCCCCGCGTATCCGGGAATCCCCCCGGACCGCCTTGGCCGGCAACGGTTCCGGACGGCGTTTCCCCATTTTATGGCGTTGCCCCCTCTCGCGCCCACCCGTTTTTCCTGCGAACCGCAGGGGGGCCATGTTGGCTTGGCCGGAGGGTACGCCGGACAGGTACGGTCGCGGTTCCGAAAGTGAAGAGCCGCCTCAAGTGCCACGGGCCGCGCGTGCGGTCCGGTCGAAGGGGGCTATTGACAGGAAGAAAACTATAAGGAGGATACCCCATATTCCGATAATAGGACTTTCGGCCGGGCGCGATCCGCTCTGCCGAGGTCGTTCGAGGAAAGGGGACTGCTGTGAAGTGGCGTCGCATGTTGTTGGCAGGCGCACTGGTGGGAGTGACCGTTTGGTGTCTGGGTCAGGTTCAGCAGGTTCACAGCGAGCAAGTGGGCCTCAGTCGCCCCGAGCCGCGGATTCAGGCCGCTGAGACGTCTGAAGGCTCCGTTGTTGAAGCGCTGCAGTCGGCATCGTCCCGTCGAGGCACGCCGCGATGACCTCTCTGCGGCGAACTGCCTGGGGCTGCCTGCATAACAAAGGGTAAGCCCGAGCTCCGTCATATCATGGTTCTGGGACCCAGAGGTACATGAATTGTGGCTCGGGTCGGACCCATGTCGGGGGCACGGTCACGTTGATCAGATTGACCTGAGGCTGGGCCGGAGGCGACTCGGCGTAAATGTTGGGTTTCCAGTTGAGCGGCCGGTGGTAGGTAACCACCTTCACCTTCTTGAGTCCAACCTGTTCCTTCACGCCGGCAACGGCGTCGCGAAGCGTTCCGATCTCGTCGATCAGTCCGAGCTCAAGAGCCTGCTGCGCGGACCAGACCCGCCCGTCGGCGATCGTTCGCACTTGCTCTTCGGTCAACTTGGGCCGGCCGTCGGCGACGACCTTGACGAAGCGGTCGTAGAACTGATCGACCAGGGACTGAAACACCTCGCGTTCTTCCGGCCTCATCTCGCGGAGCGGCGAACCCGCATCCTTCATTTTTCCAGACGTGATCGCGTCAGCTTTCACACCGATCTTGCTCATCGTGCCGGCGAAGTTGATCATCTGCATGATGACGCCGATGCTTCCGGTTACGGTGGTCGGGTGGGCAACGATGCGGTCGGCGCCGCAGGCGACATAGTAACCTCCGCTTGCGGCGACGTCGGAAAGTACCGCGACCACGGGACGCTTGCCCTTGGTTTCCTTCTTGAATCGCAGCACTTCGGAGTACATGATGTCGCTGGCGGTCACGCTGCCGCCGGGGCTGTTGATTCGCAGGATGAGCGCTTTAACGGACTTATCCTTGGCCGCCTTGTCGAGTTTCTCGATCAGCAGCGAGACGGGATGCTCGCCGTCGCTGAAAAGGCCGCTCTGCTGGCGGTTCATGATGATCCCGTCGACGTCGATGAGGGCGATCTTGGGAGTCAACAAACCGCCCTCGTCCAATACCACGGACTCTTCCAGCGTCCGGTCGGCCGGAACGGGAGTGATCTTGAACGACTGTGGGCCGCAGCCGGTCATGGCGGCGAGGGACAGCGTGAAGAGCGTCAGGACAACAGCTCGGACGTTGTGATTGTGGTTCATTACGGGCTATACTCCTCCATGAAATCGGCGGTGGAGAACGTCGGTTCTGCCGGTCGATATTGTAGAGCCTGCGCGGTTGGCGAGCCAGTATCCCGGAGGGAGGCTGTCTGTGCGGATGAGCGATGACGAATTCGAGCTGGTGGTCGACGAGGCGATCCAATCGATTCCGGAAGGGTTTCACCGCTATCTTCAGGACATCGCGGTAGATATCGAGGAGATGCCCGATGAGGATACCTGCCGCGAGATGGGCATTGGGGATCCCCGTTCGCTGCTCGGCTTGTATCGGGGGACACCGCTGACGGAGCGGCATGTGGAGGATCCCTATCGCTATCCCGAGCGAATCGTCATCTACAAACAAAACATCGAGCGGATGTGCAAGGATCGCAGGCGTATGATCCGTCAGATCCGCAAGACCGTTCTGCACGAGGTCGGTCATCACTTCGGTCTGGATGAGCGCCAGCTTCGCGAACTGGGGTACGATTGACGTCGATTGGGGTGCCGCCCCATGCCGGTGTGCCGGTCGCGACTTCGGGTATTGCTCTCAGGGCGGGTCCGACGATCCTGTCCGGCCGTCGCTTGCGAGAATGGATCTGCCACAAAGCTCAATCGCCTTGCCCTGTACGTCATGGCCGGCTGGTACGTCTCCCCCGGATGCTCCTCGATCCGATTCGTCGGCGTCTGGTACGTCAAGGTTGCCCGGGCGGGCGGCGGACGGAGAGCGTCGGCGACCACCATGTAGTTGATCATGAGCATCTCATACAGGTGGTCGTATCGGGATCGGGCGGCGGCGCGCCGGAATGGCTGCCTGTCCCCGCCTTCGCACGGTGAGCTCGCCTCAACTGTCGGGGGGGAACGCCCACTCGGTTTCGGTCCAGGAGCAGAGTAGGATGGGAAGAGATGTGCTTTCGCTCTGTCGCCGGCTCATTGCCCGTGTGAGAGCGATCGGTCTTCAGTCGTGACCCGACTGGCAGGGGATCACAGGCGCGTTGATGCACGCAAAAGGACGACGGCTTGCGCCGGTGCTCGTTTTCGCCATGTTGGCAGGCGCAAGCGGCTACATCTGGTGGCTGACCAGCCCGCGCGAGTTCCGAGGCAAGTTGCTGCACGGACCGGGCATGGCCGGAATTCCGGAGGACCCGCCCCCTCTGGCCTACTTGGTCATGGCGGATGGAAGCCACGAGTTGGACATACCTCGACACATGGCGGATCGGGATTTCCGTCGGCGGTTGATGGAAATGGACGGCAAGCAAGTGATCGTGCGGGGAAAACGGGCGATTCGCCGTACCATGTTAAGGAGACACCGGGCCATCCGCGTTCTGGATTTGAGATTGTGCGAATAGACCGGAATCGTTCAGTGATCAACGAAAGGAGACCGGCTGGTGGACGTTCTGGGGATGACGTTTGACGAGGTTCGGTCGGCGGTTGGTGCCCGGGTGCACGAGATCAAGGCGCTGCGGGCCGAGTACCGCGCGGCGCTGGCGGGCCATGGGGGTGATCGGATGCGGGCCGACCTGCTGCCGGTAGTCCGACAAACCGAGGACGGCGATTTAATCAAGTTCGTGCAACGCACGCACGACGGCTTGGAGACCGAGAGCGTCATGGTTCCCATGCGGCGGCACGGGAGGGAATGGAAGTCGCTGTGCGTCTCATCGCAAATCGGTTGCGCCCGCGGTTGCGTGTTCTGCGAGACGGGCCAGATGGGTCTGGTGCGTAATCTGTCGGTGTCCGAGATTGTCGGGCAGGTGGTCGCGGTGAGAACCCACTTCGGGCAGAAGGTCCGCAACATCGTCTTCATGGGCATGGGCGAGCCATTTGACAACTTCGACAATGTGGTCCGGGCCGTTGCAGTGCTGAACGATCCGGCAGGGCTGTCGATTTCCTGTGAGCGGATCGCGATCTCCACCGTCGGGCGAACCGAGGGGATCAGACGATTGGCTGCAATGGGCCGGCGTCGGATCAATCTGGCGATTTCGCTCAATGCTCCGAACGATGAAATCCGCTCGCGAATCATGCCGGTGAACCGACTCGAACCCATGGACAAGCTTCGCGAGGTCCTGTTGGCCTACCCGTTGCGTAGGTGCCAGTTTCTCATGATCGAGTATGTATTGATCCCTGGCGTCAACGATCAGCGCGAACATGCTCTTCAACTGGCGGAGTACCTTCGACCGCTCAAGTGCGTCGTCAACGTCATTCCGTACAACCCGCGGCACGAGTCGCCCTGGCCGGCACCTGATGAGCAGATCGTCAGGCAGTTCATTGTCTGGCTCAAGGAAGAAGGGCAGGTCGTGAAACGGCGCCTCACCAAGGGCCGCGAACACATGGCTGCGTGCGGACAGCTCGGGAACCGCGAAATGGTCCGTGGCCGGCGCGGCTAGCGCCCTCATCATGCCGGCCGGGGTCCCCCTCGATGGCCGATAATCCATCAACGGACTGGCCCGGGACAGGTACAGCGCTGCAGCAAGGCGATCATAAAACCTTTAAGGAGAATAACTAATGTCGTTATCGGCCCAGCGACCCCAAAAGCTAGGTTTTTTTCGGAATGCCCCTTGCAAAACGGGGAGGGCTGCCATACCATGAAGCACTGGAAAAGCTACGGCGGAGTCGTCGTAGCGTGGGGAATTGCAGGGGTAAAGCATAGGAGCGTGGAAAATGCACACGTCTACGAGTCGACTCGGTTTTGTATCTGCGCTTGTTGTTTTGGTTTGTGGCGTGCCCATGGCCTCGGGTGCGTTTTTGCCGGTCGGCGGGACCCTGTACCCGGCACCGCTGGAACTGGACCCACTGCCGGGCCTTGTCCTGTTCACCACTGGTCCGCTGCCGTTTGTAGGCGGTGCATTCAGCGGCGCGCTTGAGTCGGTGGTGATTGCCGGTGATCCCACGAATCCGTGGGGCGGGCTCACCTTTGCCTACATGGTGAGCAACAATGCGGGCAGCACAAACGACATCGGTCGTCTTACCGTCATTGATTACACGGGTTGGCAGACCGATGCGAGTTATCAGGCGCCAGGAACGTCAATGCCCCCACTGCCTTTGGGCGGCGCGGTACCTCCGGCGTATATCAATCGTTCGACGCCGGATGTGGTCGGTTTCAGTTTCGCGGGCTTCCCGCTCGGCCCGGGTGTACTGAGACCGGGCATGAGCAGCACGTGGCTCGTCGTCCAGACGGACGCCCCGAGATGGGTCCATACTACGGCGTACGTCATTGATGGTTCGATCGCCAGCGTTCCCAGCGTTGGACCGATCCCCGAACCCGCCGCGCTGGCCCTTCTGGGGCTCGGCACGGCTTTCGTGCTCCGTCGGCGCAGGCACGCCTGATTTTTGCCGACATTCGTAAAGGTTATTCAGCCGCCGCCCCCAGGGGTGGCGGCTTTTTTTTCGATGTACGGCTTCGTCGAGGAAAAAGGAGTGAACGGTTCATACGGAAAAAGGCCCAACCCGGTGAAGGTGTACCCTGCCCAGGGCGAGAGTGGCGGGTGGCGCCCGCTACAGGTCGCGCGGCTTCTTCCAGACGCCCCAAACGGTCTCGACGCGGCCTGGGGGGTGAGGTATCATACCAGGGTGCAGCGTAGGGCTCTCTAAGGCGGAGGGACGGGTTCATCGTTTGGTCGGCAAGATGCCTGTCCCGCGCGACGATTGCCTCTACGCTGCCGTTTAGCGTTCAGTCATCCTGACGAGGAGACCCCGGGACCATCTACCGGGCAGGAGGGAAAGATCATGAAGAAGCCATCCCTGTTTGCAGCCGCATCAGCCATCATCGTGGTCACGATTCTTGCCGTTCCGGCGCCCATGCTCGCGGCACCCTTGCTACCGGGCGGGATGCTGTATCCTGTCCCGGGCGAGCCGGACCCTGTCGGCGGTGAGGTCATTGCCGGCGCGGTCGCGGTGCCTCTTGTAGCGGCCACCTTCAGCGGCAGCGCGACCACGATGGTCATTGCCGGAGACGCTTCAAATCCTCTCGGCGGGCTCACATTTACTTACCAGGTGACCAACCATCCCGGCAGCGCCAACGTGATCACTCAGTTGGGGCTGGTTGGCTTTGCCGGATTGATGGTGGACGCGAGCTACCAGGTACCCGGCGAGGGCAGACCGCCGGCGAGTATCAGCTTGTCCAGCACCGGGGACGGAATCTTCTTTACATTCCTGGCCGGAATTGGTCCTGGGGCACTCGACCCGGGGAGCAGCAGCGCCGTGCTCGTGTTGCAGACGAATGCGTCGAATTACTGCAGGACGAAGCTCTCGGCCATCGACGGTTCCGTGGGCGAGGCGGCGAGTTACGCCCCTGCCGTGGCGGCGGACTTCGATCACAGTGGCTTGGTGGATTCGACCGATTTCGAAATCTTTGATGCGTGTGCGACCGGTCCCGGCGTGCCATATCGTCCGGGGCATCTTCCGCCGGACTGCATCCTCACGCCGGACGCCCAGGACAAGATTGCGGCCGATTTCGACGCCGACGGGGATGTCGACCAATCCGACTTCGGTCTGTTCCAGCAATACCTGAATGCCCCTCAAGCGCCGGAACCGTCGGATCGCCCAGAGTAAGGAATCGAGCCGCCGATCTTCCGGGCGGCGGCGGAGCCGTGCCGGATGCCGACAAGTCGAGCGGCAGGTCCGAGTCGCGGGCTGCGCGGCGAAGGTACGGCGTCTTACCGCGTCCGTGTTCGCCCGATGCGAGGGGCGTTTCCGGTCGGTCAGTTGTGCGCCGGCGGGCAGCCTTCCCGTGGGACGCCGCAGCTTCGGCTGCAACGGCCGAAAGCCGCCGAAGGCAGCCACCGAATTGGCAAGAGTCGGCAACCCGAAAAGGACGCTGGAAAGCCTCGATTCCCCGGCGCCTAGGCCTCTTCGATCTGAGTCTCGGCAGCGGGTATAGCCCTATGCCGTTCGACGTGAGCCGGCTGGTCTACGTTCGGACCAGTTCGTCTTGGTGATGAGCCTTGGCGACGGCGTCGGCCAGCTTATCGAGCTGCGCAAAAGTCTCCGCCGTCGGCATTCCTTTGTGCAATACCGTTCCGAGCACCTCGACCTTCAGGTTTGGAATAAGGCCGGTGATCTGTTCGATCGCCTTGCTGCTCCAGCCGTAGGAGCCGATGATTGCGGCATACTTGAGCTTGGGGCGAAGCAGATCGGTCAGATGCGCGGCGTAGTGGACGGCGGGGTGTGGGCCGACGTGCACGGTCGGCGTGCCCACGATCAACGTAGCCGCATCCACCAGGGCGATTGCCAACTTGCCAATGTCGGCGACTGCCAGATCGAAAACATGGACAGTGACGCCGCGATCTGCCAGGGCGGCGACGAGGTGTTTGGCCATTGCTGCCGTACTTCCGTGCATGCTGACATAGGGCAGGACAACCTCGTTCTTCATTGTCGGTGACACCCAATCCTGATAGGCCTCGATAATGAACTCGGGCTTGTCATAGACCGGGCCGTGGCTCGGGGCGATCTTGCGAAAATCGAGGGCACGGATCTTCTCCAGGTTCCGGGTGATCACTTTGCGGAAGGGCATCATGATTTCCGCGTAGTAGCGTTTGGCGGCCTCGTAGACGCGTGCCTGGTCGGTGACATACAGGTCGGTAGTCGCCAGGTGCGAGCCGAAAAAGTCGCAGGAGAACAGGCATTTATCCTCGGGAATGTAGGTGCAGATCGTTTCGGGCCAATGGACCCAGGGTGTCTCGACGAATTGCAGCGTTTTTCCGCCCAGGTCGATGGTCTGGCCGTCGGTGACCGTCCGGATATGTTCGTCTGGCACGTGCAGATGGGTGGTCAGGAGATCTCGCGCCTTGGTGCTGCAGACCAGTGTGGCGTTGGGAAATCGCTTGAGCACGACGGGTATGGCGCCCGAATGGTCCTGCTCGGAATGCTGCGAGATCACGTAATCGAGGTGCCCCAGGCCTTCGAGCTCTCTCATCAGCTCTTCCTGGAGGGCCGGGTCGGCGCTGTCGATCAACGCGGTCGCGCTGTTGCCCCGTACCAGATAAGCGTTGTAGCTGGTGCCGTCAGGCAGGGGAATCAATGAGTCGAACAGCCGCCGCTCCCAGTGAACCATCGCGATGCAATGGATGCCGTTGCCGATTTCTCGCGCGTGCATGTTTTCTGTCCCTTTTCGGTTCGCTTGCGTCTCCAATATGGCCTGCCTGTTGTCGACTCATGCCGCCCGCGGCCGGGCCGTACGAGAAACGCCGGGGGCAGGAGGCGATCGCGGCAAGCCCGTTTTTCGGCTGTTCGTCGGCCTACTTATGATAGACCCCATTTGGGCCGTTGGTCACAATGGTTTTCATGCTGCCGGCCGTTGGGCAGCGTTAGCCCGCGCCCCCACCGGTTTTCGACCGAAGGGGAGTATACTGAAATCCGTGTCTTTCGGACAGGAAGGCATACCAGAAGAGCGGCCGGCGGGGGGGCGCGGTTCGCGAGGTTGCCGATTCCCGGGTATCTATTAGCATAGGGTGCGGAAGTCCATCTGCGCTTGTTCAACAAGGAGACACGACCATGCGCGTATCAACTGCGACACGGCTGCTCATTATTGGGTCAACCCTGTCAGGAGCTGTCTTCGGGGCGGAGGTCAAGCGGGTGGCACCGGAGGACTTCGCCATCCTGCCCTGGGGCGGCACGAAGCCCGACCCGGCGGTGCTGAAAGAGATTGCCGACTGCGGATTCAACTTGGCCGGGTTCGTGCCCCCCGAGGGGCTCGATGCGGTCCAGGCGGCGGGGCTCAAGTGCATTGTCTCCGGGCACAACACGCACGTGGGCGATGCCGAGGCCAAACTGGATGAAGACGAGATTGCCAGACGCGTCGAACCGCTGGTCAAGCAGGTGGGCAAGCATCCGGCCCTGTTCGGGTATTACCTGCGCGATGAGCCGACGGCCCATGCGTTTCCCGGTTTGGCCAATTGGGTGGCCGTTTATCGCAAGGTCGATCCGGACGCTCGTTGTTACATCAACCTTTTTCCAAACGTTGCCTCGATCCCCCAGTTGGGGGTCAATACCTACGACGAGTACGTGGAATCGTTCGTCACCATCGTCAAGCCCGGTTTTATCAGCTATGACCACTACGCGCTGATGGACGACGGTTCGTTGAAGGACGGCTATTTTCAGAACCTTGAGTCGGTGCGAAGGATCGCCCAGAAGTACAACCTGCCGTTCTGGAACATCGTTCTCTCGAACGCGCACTTCCACTACGCCGAGCCGAGCGAAAACGGCCTGCGGTTTCAGGCTTACACGACGCTTGCCTACGGCGCCCGAGGCATCAGCTATTTCACCTACTTCGCCCCGCCCACGGGCAACTACCGTCTTGCGCCGATCGATCAGTTTGGGCATAAGACGGCGACGTGGGACATGCTGCGGAACGTCAATCTGCAGATTCATCAGCTTGCCCCAACGTACATCAAGCTGAAGAGCGTCAATGTCTTTCATCATCCCGACGTGCCGAAGGGGTGCCAGGACCTCACAAGCAGCAAGTTCATTCAGGAAGTGAGCGGCGGGAGATTCGTGGTGGGCGAGTTTGAGGGCCCGGGTGGCCGGTCGTTCGTGATGGTGGTCAACAAGGACCTTCACAAATCGACCAGTTTCACGATCAGGTTCAAGCAGGCCGGTCGGATCATGCAGGTCAATTCCTACTCCGGCGGGCTGCACCCCTGGGCCGGTGAAAACAACTGGCTGGCACCCGGTCAGGGCATGTTGTTGAGCCTGGAGCAATAGAACCTTACGGCCGGAAACCTGTGTGGGTTGCGCGCGTGTTTCCGGATCGCAGTGCGCTTGGATTGCGGCCCGCAAAATGGCGGTTCGCCTCAGGGTCTGAGGTTGATGCATCGCGGCGTTGGTTCATCGTGAGCGGAGAACTGGTCGTTGAGATACTCCACGAAAGGTTTGGCGGCGATTTGTGCGTTTGCAGCGGCGGGTTGTGTGGACAAGGTGCCCGTGGCGAACGTTCCCCCCGGTGTCCGACCGTCGGTCCCGGATCCCGCGGCGTCCCGGCCGTCGGTGCTGCTGGAGGCCGCGCCGGGTGAATGGGTCAGCCTTTTCGACGGCAAGACGCTGAGTGGGTGGCGTGTTCTGACCGAGAAGGCGTTTGTGGGCCACAAGGAAGTTCGCGTGGATAACGGTACGATCGTGATGGAACGCGGCCAGTTGCAGACGGGTATCGGCTGGGATGGTGCCTTTCCGAGCGAGAACTACGAGGTTTGGTTGGAGGCCATGCGAACCGACGGGCACGATTTCTTCTGCGGGATGACTTTTCCGGTCGGTCAGGAGCCGTGCACGCTGATTATCGGGGGCTGGGGTGGTTCGGTGGTAGGGTTGTCGAACGTCGACCACATGCCCGCGGCCGAGAACATGACCACCAACAGCATGTCGTTTGAGAGCAACCGATGGTATGTCATCCACTTGCGGGTCACGACGAAGAAGATCGACGTTTGGATCGACGATCAGCACATGATCAGCCTGGAGCGGGAAGGTCGCAGCTTCAGCGTTTGGTGGGAGCAAGAGGCGGCCCGGCCCTTCGGGATTGCCAATTGGGATACTGGAAGCGCCCTCCGGCACATACGCTTCCGGCGGCTGGCAAATTGAAAGCCCGTCACCCAGATTGTGCGGCCTTTTCGGTGTCATCCGTGCCGTGTTATCGGACGCGCGGACAAGCCATACGGGTGTCCTGGGGGTCAGCTTTCGAAGATGTGGTAAATACCCCCCATGTTCTGGCCGAATCTTGAAGTACCGTCAGCGTTGCTTTCGCCGTTGTCGTCCTGTCTGAGGGCGACTGGCAGGCGGTGGTCTCCGGTTACCGATGAGCAGGCCGAGCCGCTGGGTTGATGGCAAGCGTCGATTTCCGCCGGGGGGCGCGACCCACGCTCTTATTCTTTGAGGGCCCCCCGCAGCCAGGGGTTGAAGGACTGAAAAAGACGCGGAGGCGGGTTATCAGGAAGTTGACCGTTCATTCAGGCGTCTTCGGCGGCCGGCCGATTTGCCTTGAGATCGCTTTTCAGGCGTGGGGCTGACTTGCGGCCCTTGAGCGAGGTCGTGGGCTCAACGAAGCGCGTAAGTTGTTCCGATCATAGCAAAGGTTCAGGACTGCAAGCGAGATCCTATTGGCCCGGGCCATGGATGAGACTCAGATACAGACGACCGTGGATGCGCGGGATGCCGAGATCCTGGAGATGCTCCTGGAGGTGGATGAACAGGCGAGCCGCGAGGACTCCCGCTGGGCTGAGAAGAGGGCCCATGTGCGCAAGACGGCGCGCATCCCGTGCGAAGTCAGGTTTATCGGCCCCGACGGCGAGTCGGTGCTCTACACCGTGGGAAGAACGCGTGAGGTTGCCGCGGGTGGCTTGAGCTTCTTGAGCCGTCAGCATTTTGCCCGGCGTTGCGGTATTCTGGTCAGCCTTTCGCTCAGCGGCGGCAAGATCCGTTCTCTTTCAGCAAAAGTGGTCTATTCGCGCTGGCTGCGGGAAGGATGGTACCTGACCGGCGTTCAGTTTGGTGCTGCAGAAGACCCGCGGCTTGATCCTCGGAACTACAACCAGGTCGTTGTCCAGGAAGCTCGCTACGGCGATGAAAAGGACTCGGTCGAGGACGACGACAAGGTCCCGTCGCGTCAACGAGTGCTGCAGTTTCTGGCGATGGTTTCGGCCGCTCACCGGCGAACGAAGAGTATGGTCGCCAAGGTCGTCATGGCCTCGATGTCTTCGGATCACGTTGTTCGTCGCGCGTGCATTCCCGTTTTGCAGAGCATGGCCGGCAGGGAAGGTTTGACTTGTCTTGTCTCCATGCTGCGGGATAGTAACCCAGAGATTCAGGGCGAGGCGGCCGAGGCGCTGGGGATGATGGGGCATCCGGAGGCCCTGGAACCGCTGCAACAGCTTCTGCATCATCAGGACGACGCCGTTGCCGTCCGCGCCGCCGAAGCCCTGGCCCGGTTGGGTAGCTGGAGCTGCAAGCACGTGATCTTGCGCCTGCTGATTCTGGAAGGGCCGGTCAGTCGTCGCGCAGCCCGGGCGCTGGGCCTGTTGGTGGGACGCGATTTCCGTCCCAACGCGGAAGGCGTTGAGCAGGCACGCAAGTATGCCCAGGAGCACGATCTCTGATCGCCTCGCCTCGTTCATAGGCGGATCAAGGGTTTCCTTACCTTGGAACCTTACGGCCAGACATCTGTGCGGCTTGCGCGCATGTCTCTGGATCGCAGATCGCTTGGGTTACGGCCCGCGAAAAGGCGGTCCGCCTCAGGTGTTCATTTCTGCCACCCGCTTGCTGTTTGAGAGAGGTTCGAGTATCTGTCTCACATCCATCGTGTGATAGCGGTCTCGCGTCCGGCGGGTGACGGCCCGGCGTGAGCTTCTCGGCACGACTGTACCGCTGCAACGAGCGCTGTCGGCGCACCGATGGTCGGCAAGGAGGCACCGATGATGAAGGTTGGCCTGATGGGCCTTGGGAGGGGCGGGCAGATCGTGGCCGAGGCGCTTTTGTCAAGCTCCTGGTGTCAACTGGCCGCGGTGGCAAGCAGGAAATCGCATCGGATTGACCGGTTCGTCGAAAGGCACCCGGAGATCACGGCCTACGACGACTTCCGGTCGCTCATTGTCGAGAATCCGCTGGATGCGCTTTTCGTGGCAGTTCCTCCCTTTCTTCGCGGGAAGTATCTGACGCTGGCGGCTGAGCATCGCTGCCCGGTCTGGATGCTTTCACCGGCGGCGCGGCGGTTCGACGAGTCGGTCGAGATCATGGAACGGTTCGAAAAGGCGAGGTGTCCGATCGTGGTGTCGCGGAGTTGGGGGATGGAGCCGTCGCTGCAGCCGGACGCGGTCGGCCTGGATCGGCTGGGACGCTTCTTCCTCGCGGTGGGCGGGGTGTATCTCTGCACTGGTGAGGACCTTGACTGGCGGGGAGACTCGGTCCGGGCTGGCGGCGGTGTGCTGCTGGACCGCGGTTACGAGCTGTTGGACACCGTGGTGAAAGTAATGGGGTTACCAGCGACGGTGTATGCGGCCGCCAAGGGCGTATCGCGGCCTGGAACCCGGTTTCCCTATGACACCGAGGATACGGCGGCGCTGATCTGTCAGTTCTCCGGCGGAGCGGTGGCGGCGGTGACCGCTTGCTGGACCTCCGGACCCGAGCGGTGTGAAATCGAGTTTTTCGGGACCGGCGGGACGCTTCGTATCGATTCGCGGTGCGTGCTGTGTCGCGACCGGGCTGGGGAGAGAACGCTGGCAGAGCTGCCGCGGGCCGCCAATCCGTTGCTCGCCTCGGTCGAAGATTTTTTGTCCTCTCTCAAGAGCAAGTCGGAGCACTTCCGGTCTTCGATTCGCGACCACCTGGCGACCATGGCCGTGATCCAGGCGGCGTACTTGTCCGCGAGGACGGGCCAGCCCGAAAGCCCGGGTGCCATTCTCAGAATGCATGACGTTAACCCCCGCATTGTCCACCGCGACGCCGGGGAATGAAGAACGGCGAACGCGTAATTGAGGATGGGGCTTGTTCCGTCGCGATCGGCGAAATGCGCCGGCACACGGCTTGGTCCGCGAGCGCGACCCTTGGATGCTTGCACAACTGAGGGGTTATTTCTCCCACACCGCGATAGCGGCGCAGGTTACGCCGTTGCCTGCCTGGGGACTGGCGGCCTGATGATAGGTCAGCAGTTCAGGTCGGGCGCCGCGCAGGGCGGTCATCATGGCGTAGATGCAGCCCGCGCTGCACACGCGGGTGTCGTTCTCACGGGACTTGAGCACGCTGACGAAGGCCTCGCATCCCTGGTTGATCAAGGCGTCGAGTGCCTCCCGGTCTTTTTGCTCGACCTCTTGGAGGAAGGCGGCGTCGAGATCCCGCTCGTCTCCGAACTGCCCGCCAACGTGGCTGAGGTCCGCCCCGGCCACGATCAGGGTAGGCGTGCGATCCGCCCGGATCAACTCGCCGATAGCCTCACCCAGATCGCGGAGGTCTACTCCCTTGCCGTCGTACGGGGCCGTGCCGGTCGGTCCGCAGACGTCCGGGCAGAGTACCGGAACAATCTCGAACTGCTCGGGGCGGAGCAGGTGTTGGAGGATCAGCAACTGCAACTCGACGGAGTGCTCTCTCTGATGGTCGAACTCGTGCTCGCAGAGGCTGGTCCCGAGTTTGTTTTCGAGAGCTTCGATGAACGCGCGGTCTGTCCCGGTGGTTCCGAGCGGGGTCTGAAAATCCTTTCGTGTGGCCACGGCTGATGAGGCTTGGCCGAAATGGTTGGTTCCCAGGATGATTACCCGTCGGGGCGGCTGTGTGGCGGCCAGCATCCGGTATGCCCTGGAATAGGCCGGCGCCCCCCGCGGGTAGTCCAGGTGAGGTGCGACCAGACCGAGCAGCCTGCGGTTGGACCTGGCCGGCATATCCTGGCCGTCGAACAGCATCTTCTGGATGACGGTCCCCATCTGGCCCGGTGGGGCCCCGAAGGACTCCTCGCTGCCCGAGATGCGTGCCGGGGCGGCTCGATAGGCTTCGACCAAGGAGTTGAAATAAGCCTCGAAGGCGGGGCTGTCGAGGAAATGGGCCTCATCGAGTTGTCGGACCATGTCTTCAAGCTGCTGCCGGGGCAGGATCTGGAGGGTGTGGCGGGCAAAGATCTCCTGGATGTCCAGCAGGCCGTGTTCGCCGTCCATGAGCGACAGTATGAACATGGCGACCGGGGACAGGGTAATCAGGCCTGGTGCCAAGCCGCAGGGGTCGCGGATGACATAGAGCGGGCCGCGAGCGTCGTCGCTCACAGGAAAGGCTTCGACGCGCCTGAGCTTGGGTTTATCGGGCAGCGTTGTCATTGGCATGGTTCCCCCTATGTGTGCGGCCGGGTGGGCGAGTTGCCCCCAAGGGCCAGTGCTCCCAGGATACCACAAAGCTGCCAGATGCCCCAGACAGGGGCAGGGAAGCAAGCCGCGGGGCCCCCGCCTCCCTGTTTCAGTCGCCGGCCAGGTTGATGCCCTTGGCCCGGCCGCGGTATCATACGCAATCTTATGCAGGGAACGGACGAGTCCCAATCCGATGTATCTGCGCTGAGGCCGGCTTGGCTGGTTGCTCTCGTGCTGGTGGCTGGCACGCTTTCAACGCGTGCGTGGGCCATGCCGATCGAGAACGACTCCGCGAAAACCGGTTCGTCCCGGTCTGATTCCACGACCAGGTCCAGCGACTCCCGACCGGAATCGGAGAACCGCCAAAGGTTTGAAATCGCGCCGCAGGCGGACGTCTGGCACGGCGTCGCGGCACGCCCGCCGGTGGAGCGGCCGATCGGCGCTTCCGGGCATCTTTCCACGGTTGACTTCTGCCAAGCCCCGTGCCGTCGCGGAGCGACGATCCTGTGGATCGAGCCGGCACCGGGGGGTTCGCCGAGACAGCGCTGTCGACTTATCTGTCGTGAATCCCATGCACCTCCTTTCATGGGGTAGATGACGCTTGGTGAGGGCAAGTCATCGCCCGTGGAATCATCTTCCCGTGTACTTGCAGCCGCCTCGCCGTGGTTCGGAATGACTGGACTTATCACAAAGAAATGCCGTTAGTGGACAGGTGAATGAGACGAGGACATCCGGCGACGGATGCCATTGCGATTCTGAGGTAATTGTCATGGGCGAGAAGAATCTGTGGTCGAAAGTCGGCCTGATCGTGATTTTTGCCGGCCTGTCGTTGTGGCAGACCTACCCTTTTACGACGGAACAGCTCAAGCCGGGCATCGACCTGGGCGGCGGGCACAGTCTGCTGTTTGAGATCGATGACACAGGGGACAGCAGTTACGACCTTGCCAAGCGGGTGATGAACGTGCTCAAGAACCGCGTGGACCCGCAAGGGAACCGGAACCTCATCTGGCGGCCGATCGGGCGCAACCGCCTTGAAATCCAAATCCCGAGGGCGCCTGAGCATCAGCGGCGAAACCGCGAGAAGTACAACCATGCCCGGCAGGCCCTGATCGACACGTACATCAGCGAGCCACAGATCCGACAGGCCCTCAGATTGCCTCCGGCCCAGCGCGATGAGGCGATCAATCGGCTGGTGGGCAAGTATGAGAGCCGAAGACCGCTGTTCGAGGAGCTGGTCAGGGTGGACGAGCAGTATAGGGAGCTGAGCAGTCGCTTCGAGAAGGAGGGTGCAACGACGCAGCCGGCACAGACTCAGCCTTCGGCTGAGACGTCGCTGGCGCAACAAGTGGACGATGCGTTCAAGAAGCGGAACGAGTTGATCAAGCAACTGGTTGCCAAGAACCTCGAAATCCGGGTTCTGGAGGACCTGCTGGCTCTGGGCAGAAAGAGCGCCACTCGCGTTGAGGGAATCGAGCGGCTCAAGAGCGAACACAGTGACCTCGCTGAGCTGATCGACAACATGATCCGCACGTACGATGCGTGCGCCCGATATCGGGGTTCGCTCGATGATCCGGCGGACCTGATGCGTCTCCTGAAGGGGGCCGGTGTTCTGGAGTTTCGCATCCTGGCGACGCGCTCACCGGGCAACCTGGCGATGACCGACGCGAAGAATCCGGAGTACCAGGTGGAGATCTCAACCTATGAGAATAACTTGTCGCGGTTCGGGCCGCGCGTCCAGACCGGTGACAAGTTCATGTGGATCAAGATCGCCAAGCCGGATCCGGGCGACTGGTCTGAACGGTACTACATCATTCGTGAGTACGCGGGTTCGCAGTATGTTCTGGCCCACGCGACGCCGGACATGGGATTGTTGAGAAACACGGGGTGGACGCTGGCCGGGGCATATCCCGGCCGCGACCGGTTGGGTCGCCTGGCCATTGACTTCCAACTGGGCGGGAACGGTCCAGCGCAGTTCTGGGAATTGACCAACAACAACATCGGGCGGCCCTTGTGCATCGTCCTGGACGACGAGGCCATCTCCTCGGCGAACATCCACAGCGCCATCTCGGACAGGGGCCAGATCACCGGCCGGTTCACGCCGCAGCGAGTCGACTACATCGTTCGCACGTTGGAGGCGGGTTCTCTGCCGGCCAAGCTCAAGGAAGTCCCGCTGCAACAGAACAGCGTGGGCCCCTCGCTGGGTGAAACCAACCGCCGGATGGGTTTCCGGGCCTCGGTCATGGCGTTCGTTGTGGTGGCGGTGTTCATGGCCGTCTACTACTTCTATAACGGCGCGATCGCCGATATCGCCCTCTTGCTGAACATGGTCATCACGCTGGGCATTATGAGCTTTCTGCAGGCCACGTTTACGCTGCCGGGCATCGCCGGTCTGGTGCTGACATTGGGCATGGCGGTGGACGCGAACGTGCTGATTTATGAGCGCATGCGCGAGGAGTTGCAGCGAGGCATTTCGGTCAGGATGGCCGCGAAGCTGGGTTACGAGAAGGCGTTCAGCGCCATTCTCGACTCGAACGTGACCACGATTATCACGGCCGTGATCCTGGGAGTCATCGGCAGCGAAGAGATCAGAGGTTTCGGCCTGACGCTGGGCATCGGCTTGTGCACAAGCATGTTTACAGCCTTGTTCGTGACCCGCCAGTATTTCCACATCATGGTGCCCAATACCTTGAACCGAGAGGAAACGAACAAGGCCTGGCTGGGCACGGGCATTCTGGTGGTAGCGGCAGGGGTATTGATGGGAACAGGGTACCTGGCGAACAATCCCGACACTCTTCAGGATTCGCGTCTTTACGGGCTTGGTGTCTTCGTGGCCTGGCTGGCGGGAACTGCGGTAGTGTTGATGGCCGGCTTGTGGTTGTTCCGTTTCCTGTATGGGGCAACCGGCCACCGGCAAGCCAACCGTCTGCCGATGTTCAAACTGCTGAGCGCACCGAACATCAACTGGATGGCCAAGTATCGCATCTTCTGGGCCTGCTCCGCGGCGGTGATCGGCATCGGCCTGCTCGGCATGTTCATGGTGAAGCCTGCCGATTACATGGACATCGAGTTCATCGGAGGAACCAGTGTCCAGATAGAGATCAAGGCCGACAGTCAGAAGCAGCTCAACGATGAGAAGATTCAGCAGCTTGTCGCCAACGACGCGGCCAACTGGCTCAGGCAGGCCGCAACGTGGCTGGCCGGCGCGACGGTCACCGAGGTGGGCGAAAACCGTTTCCGGGTCACGACGCCGGGCGATCTGACGGCGTCTCAAATCACGTCGTTATTGATGCCCACCCTTGAGGAGGATGATGCGGTCGCTCGTAACGGCGTCACGCCGACCGAGGACGGTAAGGGCGTGATCGTCCAGGTCAAGGTTCCCACGAGAACCTCCGAAGAGGAAGCCCCCAAGCCGTTGGACCTGGCCGGCGTTCAGGAAGAGGTGAGGAAAGCGGCCGAATACGCTTCAAACGCCTGGCGCAATCTGATGTCGGCCCGCGTGCAGACGATCGAGCTGGCCTCGGAGGGTGAGAAGCGAGAGGCATACGAGGTCATCGTCACCGAGCCGCGCAAGACGCTGGTGGCCGAGGCGATGTTGGCGACCATGGGGGAGATCCTTGAGGTGACGCCCGCGGTCGACGCCCGGCTGGAAACCGACCCCGACAGAGCCCCTGAAGGGATCTATCCAATCAAGAGCGACGCCGTGGTGTTGGCGGACGTCATCGGCGGACACTCTCAGGCCCAGATCGTCCAGAGGGTTCGACGGGGCGAAGCCATGGAATCGGACACGATCGATTTCCATGGTGGACTGGTCATGGTCTTTGATGGTTTGAACCCCGCGCAAAGTGCCGCCCAGTTGGAAGCGAGAATCAAGCGGATGCGGCTGCAGCCGGGCTTCGAGGATCAGGGGTCGCGCCCCACGAGAGTGATCGGCCTTGAGGCCGCGGGAGGAGGCGATCCGGCCGTGGATCCGTGCACGCGCGTGGCCATCATGGTCAAGGACCCGGTCTTCAGCTACCTCGATGAAGAGGACAACACCAAGTGGCTTGGCGACGTGGCCAGGAAGGAGGTTAACCTGGTGAAGGAGGCGCTGGCGACCAGCCTGTCGCTGCAGCGAGTGACGCAGTTCTCTCCCCAGGTAGCCAGCGAGGCGATCACCAAGGCGATTATCGCCGTGGTGCTGTCTCTTATCGCCATCGCCGCCTATCTGTGGATCCGGTTCGGGTCGCTGACCTTCGGCCTGGCGGGCATTCTCGCCCTTTATCACGACGTGGCCATTGCCCTGGCGGGCATTTTCATCGCCCACCACGTCTGGCACACACGGGTGGGCGAGGTGCTCATGCTTCGCGATTTTCGGATCGACCTGAACATCGTCGCCGCCCTTCTGACCATCGTGGGCTTCTCGATCAACGACACGATCGTGATTTTTGACCGCATTCGTGAGAACCGCGGCCGTATTGCGACGATCTCAGCCCGGCTGATCAACGACTCATTGAACCAGACCTTGTCGCGGACCATCCTGACGACGTTGACCGTGTTGATGACGCTGTTCGTCATGTATTTCTTCGGCGGCGAGGGCATTCACGGTTTCGCTTTCGCGATGATCGTCGGTTCGCTCAGCGGTACGTACAGTACGTTGGCTATCGCCACGCCGTTGATCCACCATCCGCGGATCCTTTGGGTGGTGACGGTAGTGCTTGCCGGTCTGACGCTTGCCGGTCTGGCATGGATGATCCCCGGCCGCATGGTGTCGAGGGTGTTGCCGCTGGTGATTCTGGGGCTGTCGGTTGTCGTGCTGGTCGTTTTGGCCCGGAGCTTCGCCCGAGAGGACCGAGCAGCTTCGCCCGCCTGATTTGCGGCCGGATTCGGCCTTTTGAAAAACGAACGGGCCTCGGTTCGCCTGAATACCGGGCGGACCGAGGCCTGTTGCGCTAAAGCGTCATGTCCGGCGGGTGATGCCGGTTCTCACGTCCCCTCCATGACCGTGAAGTAGACGCTGACGGCGTAATCAAGCGTTTCTTCGTCGAGGTGGACGGGGATCTTGTTGTACTCGCAGTAGTTCTTGGAAAGCATGACCAGGTCGCGCGGCTGGCAACAGCGGAAGGGACGACCCGTTTGTGCATAGTGTTTGTCGATCAGCTTCGTGACCAGTGCGTCGTCGTACTTGATCCCGAGGAAGTCGCACATCATTTGCATCAGCTTGCGGTATTCTTCCTCAGACGGGTTGTCGACGTGGATCTTGTAGGGGATACGCCTCAGGAAGGCGTCGTCGACGAGGTCCTTCGGCTCGAGGTTGGTCGAGAAGATCAGGAGCTGATCGAACGGCACCTGGATTTTCACGCCGTTGGCGAGGGCCAGAAAGTCGAAGCGCTTTTCCAGCGGCACGATCCAGCGGTTGAGCAGTTCGAAGGGGTTCATGCGCTGCCGGCCGAAGTCATCGATCACCAGCGTGCCGCAGTTGCTTTTGAGCTGCATCGAGGCTTCGCTGACCCGGGTCGTGGGATTCCAGCGGATTTCGAGCTGATCCATGGTCAATTCGCCGCCGACCACGACGGTGGGGCGTTTGATTCGCACCCATCGCTCGTCGACGGCGGCGGTCTTGAAGATCGACGACTTGGGTAACGGAATCCGCTCATGAATCTCGGGGTCGAAGAGCTTGACGATGAAGCCGTCGATGTGGATGGCATAGGGAATGTAGATCTCGCTTCCGAAACAGCGGGTGATCCGCTCGGCAATACTGGTTTTTCCGTTTCCGGGAGGGCCATAGAGGAACAGGCCGCGTCCGGAATTGATCGCCGGTCCGAGGGTCGAGAACATCCTTTCGTTGATGAGCAGGTCGGAAAAGGCGTTTCTGAGCTGATCAGGGCCGGGCTTCTCATTGGTGATCGATTGAGCGGCGACTGCCTTGCAGTAGGCGTCGAGCGGAACGGGGGCGGCGCCGAAATACATGCTCTCTTCCATGAACTGCCGGGCTCGCCCGCGGCCGGCCTCGGTCAACGTGTAGGTGAAGTCGCCCATGTTGGCGTTGCCCACGTAGCCGAGGAGTTGTTGCTTCTTGAGATCCGTCAGCCGTTCGACGACCAGCGGGTGAGGCAACGCCAGCGTGGAGGCGATTTTGGCGCCCGGTGCCGAACCGACGTTCATGAGGTACTTGAAGATCAGGGCGTCGACCATCTCGTTGGTCAGACCGGCCTGCTCGAGGGACTCGGGGGGAACGGGTTGGTAGATATTCGTCGTTGCGGAGGACGCCGTTTGAGCCGGCGGTTCCGCGACCGCAGCGTTGCTGAGTGGCATCCTGACCTCCTTCAGAGCGATAAAAACTATCCTCTTGCCATTTGAACGCTTGTTGACAGGCGCGCTGTCATCCAGAGGCTGCCTGGTGGGTCATCGGTGATCCGAAGGCGGGCCTTGAAGTCGGATGGAGACCCGATAACTAACAGGCGCGAAGCGGGCGGGTTATAATCGGTTCCCGTCTCGCGGATTTCTGCGCGGCTGATATGCGTGCGGCTGGGATGACGCCCAACGGCGGACGTCCTTCCCCGGTGGTGGCGGTTATGAAAGTACGGATGACGGGGGTGAGGCCGAGATGGTGATCAGGCTGCGGAGCGTGCTCGTTGCGATGGTGGTTGCCTGGCCGGCGCTTCTTGTGCCGCCGGTCTTGCGTGCCGGGGACATGCCTGTCGGCGGGGTTCATGTGAAGATTCTGCCCCCGCTGCCCGTGTGGCCCTCGGACTACGAGACGATCACCGAGCGCCGGCCGACATTTCACATCTGCGGCCTGTCTTCCGCCACGAAGTACCGCGTGGAACTGGCTCGCGACGCCGCTTTTGCCGACGGCTTCACCCTGACTGAATTCGAGATCACGGACACCTCGGGCATCTCGCCCGTGGTGTTGGTGGCTTACCAGGGTGAGCCTCTGCCCGACGGGCAGTACTACTGGCGGGCCTTTTGCGGCGACGACGAGGGGTTTTGGACGCCGCCGGCCAACTATCGGACCTTCTTCGTTTCCCAGACCGATCGGGATGCCGTGGTCGTGCCCCCGGATCTGGCTCATCCCTACCTTCTGGTCGACGCCTCGGAGATTGCGGCTCTTCGCGAAAGGATCGGCCAATCCGAAAGGCTTCGTCGCGGTTGGCAGTACCAGGTCAACGCCGCGCACAGCGCCCTCGAGCTCGAACCGGTCACCGAGCAGTATGCAAAGGGCGGTGTCGGCCAGCACGGAAACTACAGCGTTTCAAGTGGTTGGTACCATCGGCATCTGGAGAACGTGGCGTTTGTCGCCGCTGTGACCGGCGACAAGACCCTGGCGGCCAAGGGCGTCGAAATGCTCATGACCGCCTGTTCGTACGAGCGTTGGCTGGGCCCGTTGTTTGACGATCCGAAGCACTTTGATCCGCCGTGGCGATCAGCGTTGGAGACGGCCATGATGGTCGAGGCGGTGGCCGTCGGCTATGACCTGCTTTATCCGCACCTGACCGATGCGCAACGGCAGACCGTTCGACAGGCCTTGGCAGACAAGGGTATTCGCATGCTGGTCCGCGAATGGGCCGATCCGATAGGCTCATCACAGATTCCCCGTCACCAGACCCCCACCGGAAACTGGGTGATGGTATGCTCGGCCTCGGCCGGGCTGGGGGCCTTGGCCATTCTTGGCGCGCAACCCGAAGCCCCGCATTGGACTCGACTGGTGCGCAACCGCGTTCGCGCCTGGCTCCACGATCGCGGCGGCGACTGGTACGTCGACAACCCCTGGCCGGTGAATCGTCCGAAGCCGATTCCGGTGATCGGCCCGTCCGAACCGAACTTCGGCCGCGACGGCGGCTACAAGGAGAGCATCAGCTACATGAACTACGGCACACGCTACGTCTGCGACTTCGCCAATGCCTTGCGTCGGGTCACCGGCGAGAATCTGTTTACGCATGTGCCGGAAAACCTGCTCGACCACATGGCGTGGAGCATCATCGCCTGGGAAGAAAGCGGTGCCGTCAAGTCTGCGGTGGTCGATTTCGGCGACGAGGGGGGCACCACTTCATGGTATGGAGACCTGCTGACTTGTCTGATGAAGAATCGCAACGACGGCCTGGCCGCGTGGCTATATCGCCGTACGACGCCGGTACCCGGCACACCGCGCATCCTGCTATGGGACGACCCCGGACTGCGCGAAAAGGAACCGCAGGCCGGCGCATGTATCCGAGCCTTTCAGGATATCGGGCAGGTGGTGATGCGTTGTGGCTGGGGCCCGTATGACCCCATGGCGGCGATCAAGTTTCACCAGAATCGCGGACATCATGACATCGGCACGTTTTATCTGTTCGGCGGCGGTCGGCCGACAATCATCGACTCGGGCTCAGCCAATTACAACAGTCCCATTTACGGCAGTTGCCTTTCCAGGACCGTCGCTCACAACGTGGTCATGGTGGATAATGAGAATCAGGTACGCGCGGACGGCGAGCTCCTTGCGGCCGTCGGGACTTCGCTCATCGGTGCGGCATCGGGACAGCTCAAGGCTGCATATCCGGACAAGCTGGAATCGTGGACGCGGGACCTGGTTTTCACACGGCATGGCCTCGTCGTGATTTGTGACCGGCTTGAGGGCAAAGGCGAACATCAATTCGACCTGATTCTGCATCCCGAGAATCCCTTTGGGATGAGCGGTCCGAACGATCTGGAAATCGGTCGCGGGCCACACAAGTGCCTCTTGCAGGTGCTGGCGGATATGCCGCTTCAGGCGATTCTCCAGGATGGCTACCATCGGACCTTGCCGAGGAAATACGTCCGCTTCCGCGCAGAGAAGCCGGCTTCTCACGTGTCTTTTGTCACGGTGTGTCGCTGGCCGACACAGGTCGGCTCCGGGTTTGTGGTCCCGCACTGTGTCGTGCGTTCGCTTGGACCCGGCTCGTATCAAACCGTGGATGAGGAGGGCGAAGAATCGCAGGCTTTCTGGTTAAGCGTCACGGGCGCGGACTCGGGCAACAAGGAGCGGCTCCGGTCGGATGCTCGTGTAGCTGCTGCCATGCCCACAGGCATCAGGCCATCCGGCCGAGAGGAGGTTCAGGATGGGGCCGTCGTTTTCCTCAACGGGACATACGTCAATCTGCGAGGCGCGGAGGTGCTCAGGGCCAACCATCGTCTTTCCGGGGCTGTCGAGTGGCCGCACCTGAAAGACGCCCCCCAGATGATCGCCCAATTCTGGGCTGAACGGCCGACGTCGGTCACCCTCGCTGTGGATCGTGGAGCGCAGGTGAAGTGGGTCCGGCTTGGTGGCCGGCCGGTGGATTTCAAGCAGCATGAGAACCTGGTGTCGATCGCTCTTCCGGAAGGGCGGAGTGAATTGACCATCGGTTCATACCCGCGGCTGTCCCCTGCCCGGACAGGTATCGAAGATGCGCGGTATGGAACCGACTTGCTTCACGTCAGGGCGGATGTCAACGTACCGGCCTATCAGGAAGGCGTCCGCACGCGGGCCAGTAGTTCGTGGACGGACGGGGTTGATGCTCTCGACGGCGATGTCAACACGAGCTGGGTGTCGTTGCCGGGGCTGCCCATGCCGCAGTGGTTGGAGGTGCGTTTGCCGCAGCCGACGGGGATGACGGAGATGGAGATTCGCACACCCTTGCCGACGGCCGGACGCGTGGAAAGCTGGGATATGGGGGCTAATGAATGGAGATTGCTTGGCCCCTTCGAGACCACCGCCGATCAACCGGCGGCAACGGTTGTCTTCAGCCGGATCCTGACTGATCGTTTCCGAGCGGTCGTGGAACGTATCGATCCGGCCAACCAGTCGGCAATCATTGCCGAATGGCGGTGGTCAGCGGCGGTGTCTCGGAGATGATTCATCGACGGCCCGAAACCTCGCGGCCGGCTTACATTCTCATGATCACATCAAGAGCCGCGCTGGTGCGGGCCAGGGTGCCCGGATCCCAGGGCATCATTTCGGCCACGAGGGTTGCGTTGTAGCCCACGCCGCGAAGGGCATCCATCACTTCGGCCCAGGGAACCTGCCCGGCACCTAGGTCGCAGAATGAGTACGCGCCGAGCCAACCGAAGTTCAGATTGTAGTCTTTGATGTGCACGCGCTTGATCCGCTTGCCGAGCAGCTCGATCCAGTGCGGCGGATGCTGATGGTAACCCATGCCGTTGCCGACGTCGAAATAAACCCCCAGACGCTTGCTACCGAATGAGTCGATGAACTGGATGAACTCCAGCGGCGAGTAGAACATGCCGTTCCAGACGTTTTCGACGCACAGATCGACGCCGACTTTCTCGGCCACGTCCAGCAGCTTCTTGACACCCTCGCGGGCCCGCTCGACGGCGATGTCGTAACGCACGACGTCCGGGCAGATGGGGCTCTTGACCACGCCGGGCACGTAGAGCATGGCCCTGCAACCCAGCCAAGCCGCCCGCTGCAGAGCGTCGGAGTGGAGCTCGATCGATTTCTGCCGCACGGCCGGGTCATCGCTCGTCGGATTGAAGCCCCAGCACATCCCGCTGGCGAGCGTCTCGACGATCACCCCCGAAGCGTCGATCTTCTTGCGGATGGCCTCGCAATCGGCCTGCGAGGTCGAAGTCGTCAGCACGCCGTCGGTGCCGATGCACAACTCCAACCCCGCAAACCCGGCCTCCCTGGTCACCCTGAGCGCCTCCTCGATCGTCGTCTTGCCGGCCAAGCCGTCTTTCGTGGACCAGTAGCTGATGCATTTGATCATTTTCATGCCCTCACTTCGTGGTGGAGTTGTTGCTGCCTTTTTCCGGCGACACCCTATCGCCATGGCTTCGAGGCGTCAACAGAATACGCCGTATCGGGTCAACCGCCGTGGCTCATCGCGTTCGTCTGACCATTTCCTCCAAGCCGTCGGCGCACAGGCTGGACCAGGTTTCCATGTCGTCGCGGATCTCATGCAGCTCGGCCGGCGTCATGAAGGACATCTGAGTGATCATCTGCTCGCGTTTGGTGACCTTGGGCGCGTCTAGGACCCATAGGTGGACGATCCCGAGGTGGACCTGGCCGACTTCGTTGCGGTCGTCGTTGAGCAGGGCCACGATATGGTCGGTGTGGCCGGCCTCGACGGATACTTCCTCGGCCACCTCACGTTCCACGGCCGTCCGGTAAGCGTCGCGGAAATCGGAGCTGAACAGGGGCATGTCGTCGCCGGGGTTGATGTGGCCGCCAATCCCGATGGACCGCAGCCCGATCAGCCGCGCCTCGCCCGCCCTGCGCCCGCGGACGTAGCTCAGGTACTTGCCGTCGTGAGTCATGATGACATACGGGATGAGCTGCTTATACGCGGGGTCCTTCTCGGCCTGTGACCGAAGCATGAACCGCGGAACGTCCTTTGCAAAAAGCTTGTCGAGATAACGTTCCACGTCAAACTGCAGGCCGTGGAACATGCCCACCTCTTCCACCACCCTCCGCTCGACCACCAGCACCTGTTCATTCTGGGCCATGAAGTCACTCCAGGCGCGCGGTTGCGGGTGCCACGGCCACAGCTCTTTCAGATGAGCCGTTTTGGCCGTAGGCCCCGAGCGCCTGGCGGAATGGTAATGGATTCGCCCAGCATGCAAAAGCGCTCCGGGCAGATCATGCCAAGGGGCTACGGGGTGTCGTGAGGTGGTGTCCTTACAAGTGAAGCCGGTCACGTTGGACCTTGACTTGAGACAAGAACGCTTCCGCAGCAGCAGGGATTTGTTAAATCCCCCAGATGCAGGCCCTTCTCGTACTCGTGACTTCTGTCACTCCGCTGGCAGGCCGGGGACTATCCAGCCGGGCGGGCGTTGCGGGTGCCACGGCGAGGGTAAATCCTCGTTTAGGGGCGGAACCAGTTTCTGGGGTACCATACGTTCGACATGCGTGTCCAGAAAACAGACGTTCACTCGCCTGTTGTGGCGAGGGTCGACCCATTCGTACTTCTCTCTTCCCGGCTTGCCGTCGCCCCGGCGTTTGCCGTCGTAGGCTGAAATGACGCCAAACCGGCTTTCGACCACCGCCGCCCAATCGGTGTAGTCGAGGTACAGGATGTTGTACGGTTTCGCGCCCGGGATGGCGGCCGACAGGTTCATTCCGTAGCTGCCCCACAGGGTGGGCAACTGGTAACGCGGCGTCGTGCTGAAGTACTCGGCAAGCAACTTGCCCTTGTAATCAAACATACTCAGCGCGCGGCCCGTCCCCGCCTTCACGGCGTAGACTTCGGCGATCTTGCCGTCGCCCAAGGGCTTGGTGTAAACATAGGCATCGTCGAAATCCGCATCGCCTGCACCGCTGCCCAACTGCTCCATCGCCTCCGTTTCCATGTCCGCCCGATAGAAGCCTTGGCCGTCCGGATTCGGATTTCGGCGGAAATATGGGCTGTCTGTCGAGAGGGCCGGATAGGTAAAGCCTGTCCGGTATTGTCTGATCAGGACCGGGGCGATGGGCACCAGTGTTTCCGTGGACGGGCATTTGAACATGTCGGCCTGCCCTTTCATAACCCTCAGGACGTGAGTTGCCCATCCCCGGTGCGCCGGGACCATGTTCTTGTTGCCCTCGGTCATCCAAATGGTGCCGGCCTGAGCCAACTGCCTTTGTTGGTGTCCGCAGACGGTAGCCCTGGCGTTTTCCCTCGCCGCCTTGAGCGAGGGCAAGAGGATGGCAATCAACAGTGCGATGATCGCCACGACGACTAGGACTTCGATCAACGTGAAGGCCGTCTGCCGGCGGTTGCTCGAACCAGCCTCAATAACCTTTCCGCTCCCTGAACGATGACATGTGGAAGTGATCATGTTGCACCTCCTGGCATCCCTGAGCAACCAAGCCCATCCCTGAACATAGTCTTCTATGATGACCGTTTACTATTATACCTCATAGACGTCCGTCTTGGCCAAACAAACCCTCGCGGCCCCATGCCTGCGGCTAAAGCTTTTCCGCTACGCGGCTCGGCGTCGGCCGGCAAGTCGGGTCGATCGGACACACCGGCGTTCGCAAGACCACGGGCCGTGGCCGCCGCGATGCCCTTATCGTGGGGCCGCCTTAAAGCTTCGAAACCAATTGCTGATCCTGGCATTAGTACGCATTGCCAGTACACGAACGCTCGCGTGCCGGAATCATCGCCGCTGCGCGGTGGCGCCCCCCGATCATAATGGATCGTCACACGCCGGGTTGGCCGATATGCCGGCTCCCGAGGCACAGGCCTCGAAGGCGTCGTACTCTGTCTGATCGATATCGTTGTCGCCGTCGGATTCCATGCAGCGGCAGTCGGCGCTCATCGTTGCCCAGTCGGTCATGAAGCAGGCCTGGAAGACGGCAAAATCCGCCTGGTCCACGTCGCCGTCATCGTCGATGTCGAATGCCGGGTCGTGCGTGCAGCAGACCGGATTGTTCACACAATCCGAGTCGGCGCAGTCGGTGTAACCGTCACAGTCGTCGTCGATGCCGTTTGTGCAGACTTCGGCCCTCCAGCCAAGGCAGTCCGGATCGGCACAGTCGGCCAGGGTGTCACCGTCATCATCCACACCGTTATCGCAGATCTCCAGCCACGTGCCGAGCCTCGTGCCGTCCGGAGCCCACGCGCCGCCCGCGCCGGTCATCTTTACGTAGTCGATGTATCCCTCGCTCATGAACCGGCGGTTGTTGTCGTTGAAGCCGATGTACGGGTCGAAGGTCGTCTGGCGGCTCGTGCGCACCCAGCTCGCGACCTCCGTGCCGTCCAGCCAAAGCTTGTGCTGCACCTCGTTGTCAGCGAGCACCCACGCCGCCCCGTGCAGCACATGCCATTCGTTGGTGATATCGCCCGAAACCCATCCCGTACCTCCGGCATCGTCTCTGACCGAAATGCCGGTCCGTGTCGTCTCGTTCGTATGCTGCACGGTAATACCGAAATGAGCGTTCGCGCCCGTCGCCCCCTGCAGATCGCTGACAAAACGCAGGAACTTCTGCGACTGGGTCGGTGAACCCAGCTCGTTCCGCATGTGCCGCGTTAACTTGAACCGGCACGTCCAGGCGAGGCCTTGCGACATGTTCTGCGGCGTGCAGGTTTCTTTCTTGTAGGCCGCCGAATCGACCTTGTTGAAGGTGTCATGATCCCAGAAGTAATAAGCGGCGAGATTGGCGTCGTCGAACAGGTGGAGGATCGCGTTGGCTGAATCCGCCGGATCCGTCTCGACTTGCCAGAAGCAAGAATTATCCTCGCTCATTTTGCTGGGACGCTCTTTCCACGGAGCCTTGTCCTCAGTGGTAAACGTGCCGTCCATGGCCACGCCTTCGTTCTCCCAGAACCACGGCACAAAGAGCGGCGCGCCGGTGTTGCCGGGAGTCCCGGCCAGCGGTTCCGGCGCGATCCACAGTTCGTCGATCTGGCCGTCAAAGGTCTGGTTGACCGAGTTGGCGTTGCCCATGATGTGGCCGCCAATCACCAGCGGTCCGTTATTGGGTACGTTGGTCGGAGACAAGCCGGTCACCCGCTCCGGCGGCAGATTATCTACAACAAAGATGACTTCTTTCTTAACCGCGTTGTATGACACCGTTACATGATGCCACAACGCACCGCCCGAGGCGGCCGGATCGTAGACCTGCAGTCGGCTTACCACCCTGTCGGTTCCCGATCCGTCAGCTCTGCCAAACAGGACCACGATTTCCTTTCCGGTCAGGCCCGCATAATTCGGCCAATCGGGCTCCGGATTGATCCATGTCGCGTTGTTCACATAGTCGGCACCGTTGACCAGCACCGCGTAGTCCGTGAAGTTGTCGCTGGTCATGAAGGCTTTCTTATGAATCAGCCATTGGCGCGTCGTGCTGTTCCCGATGTCGCCGGCCGTCTCGAGCTTGACCCAGGCCTCGACCGTCCAGCTCTTGTCGGCGCCCCTGTCCAGAGTCTCGCTATCTGCGACGGTAATGTAAGCTCCCATATCCCGCTCGAAATCCGCCGAGGTGGCATTGCGGGGGGCGCCGTGCGCCGGCCAGTTTGGAGCGGGAGCGTCGTTCGGTGCCGCGGGAGGCGTCGGAGTGGTGGCTCCCGGGTATGGAATCGTCGGCCAAGCGACTGGCGGAATCAAGGCTGAATAAGCAACGTTGGTGGCGGTGCCATTGTTGCCATTGGCCGTCTGGTCAAGAACGGTCGGCCCGCCGCCGTCGTTGTCAAACCGCCAGAAAGCCAGACCGGGCCGGTCGAAGGTCTCAACATATGGGGTGAACGAGAACCAGTTGATCTTGACGCCTTCAGATGCGCTGCCCGCGACCATTTCGAATCGCAGCACATGCTGTCCGGCCGGTAAGCTCACGGTCCAGGCCATTTCGTCCCAGCGGTTCCAGGCTCCACCGCTGAGGAGAGTCGTCACCGGTGTGATCGCGTTGCCGTCGAGCTTGAACTGCACCTGCGTGCCGCTGGTGTTCACCGCACAGCGCATGACCAGTTTGTAAGTACCGGCACTGGCCACCTCGACTGTGTACTCCATCCACTCGGTCGACGCGACGTTATAGACGACGGTACCTTCCACGTCGCTACCGCCGGAGGCTATCTGGATGTCCACGTCGTCGGCGCGATACGTGCTTCCTGAGTTGCCCGCCGTGGTGTCGAAGTAGGACACGTTGGCGCCGTCTGCGTCGTAGTTCTCCGCCTCGATCACACCCGGGATGGGATGCGATGCCGGGCCGGGATACGGGGTTCCTGCAAGCAGATTCTGGCCAAAGACACCGAGGGCAGCCACCATGACCCCTACGGTCCAGAACGTACTTTTGATCATGTTTCGTTTCACGATTCCTTCCTCCTCACAAGAGACTCTGCGTGCCTGAATGGAGAGTTGCGCGCGTTGCATATACGACGCTTAATCGATTCACCCGAGAGCCGCATCCGCCTCTCCTTCCCGGTCGAAACGCCTTCAAAAAACATCATCCAACAACCACATCCCTGAACTGCTGAAAATCGCTGTCAGTTCCCTGTGGTGCTATCGGCACTCCAGGGAAACAACCACAAGTTAACAGAATCCTTTCAGTAAATCAAGCGGGTTTAGCAGCCGAGGAGCCAAAAAAACGCCAAGGATCGCCGGTCACTTGAAGATAAGTAGCCATGTATTAGCACGACCTATACTGAAATTTTAGCTTGTCCTGGCGAAGTGGGTGAAATGGTTCCGACCGAGGTGTTTTTGAAATGCCAGATTGGCCAGGTGGGTGCGGCGATCGCAGGTTTCGGTCGCCTGATCATCTTAGCTAAGACAACAAAACGCATCGGAACAGACGTAAGTATTTTTATATCAACCCTTTGTGTCGCCAAGGAGGAGAGGCAAGCGGCTCTTTTCGAACATGGCGCATGGACAGCCCGGCGGTGAAATTGGTTGGCGTTGCTCGCTCAAGGGTTGTGAATTCCTGTGCAGATATTGGCTGATGCGCCGATGCAGACAAGCCGATTCGGAGGACATTATTGGCGGAGCATCGTTCCGGGCTGAAGATCTGGTGAGATGGAAATCTGAAGAGAGTTGCATTTCGGGCTTGAATCGTTTAAGATGCTCATGGTGTCATCTTTCGAAGGTCAACACCGATGGTTTAGCTATGTTTTTTTTTCGCGCGACGGGCCGTATTTGTAGGAGGTGCAGGAATGGGACGTCGCTCGCTTTCAGTTTCAGGGGATTCAAGAGGGCGCAGGGCGGACCTTGGTTTCACCTTGATCGAAGTGCTGGTCGTGCTGGCCATTATCGGCCTGCTGGTGGCGATTCTGCTGCCATCGTTAAGCAAAGCCCGGGCTATTGCTCGCGCGACTGTATGCCTCAGTAATCTCAAGCAGTTTGGCAGTGCCGAGATGGCATATGGTGCTGAAAACAACGGTTACATGGCCCGCGGCGGCGACGCAAATGCCCAGCACTGGATCAAGCTACTTCCGCGGCAGTTCGGGGATCGCCGCATCTACAAGAACGTCAACGAGGTGCCAGTGGAGGAATTCGAGATCTTCCGTTGCCCTGAGCGGTCGCTGACGTCGCCGACGCCGTTCGTCGACTATGTGGTCAATGCCGTGAGGGCCGAGATCGGTCCGGGCATGTGGGACCGGCCGTACGCAGAAATCGAGGCTCAAGGCCCTACGCCGCTGAACGATTGGAAATGCCCGGCCCGTGTGATTGTCATCGGCGACGCGGCCCTTGAGAAGGGAAAAGGCGATCAGCCGGACGCGACCACGGCTGATCACTTGACCGAAGCGCGAGTCAAGCACGGTGAGGTCATGCGCAAGCTTCGGCCGGCTTCGGAAGGCAAGTTGGATCTGCTCGACGTCTTCAAACCGAGGTACATGCAGCGAAGCTCTGAACGCCGCGCCGGTACGCGAATCCACCTCAAGAGCTTCTGCAACTGGTTGCACGGCGACGGCCACGCCGAACGGATCCTTTGGCTCAGCGACAAGCGAACCGGTGACCAATGGATGAGAATGTACGGCGTGAGAGATCCAAAGGTGACTTCCGACGTCCCGTGATCTGCGAACGGGCGGGTGCGAGCGAGCGAAGTTGTGCGATGCCGCCGCTTCCTCCGCGGGCGGCATTCCCATTATGGCTGGAGCCGCGGGCCGTCTTTGCACAAGCGAGTGAACCAGTCGGGGGAGATGAGGCATCTCAGTCCTGCAAGCAATCCGAGGGAGGATCGATCTGCGGGCCGTTCATGCAGGCCCGCAGCACGTTTACATCCGCCTGGTCGATACGCCCATTGAGGTCGAGATCGGCGATTTCGCAACCCGGGGAGGGGACGTGAGGGGACTGCGTGAGACAGCCCTGAAGGCGACCAAAATCGGCCTGATCCACATCGTTGTCCCGGTCGAAGTCACCGGTGGCCACCAGCGAACCGGGCACCGCCGTGACCAGGTAGACCCAGTCCTGGCTGTCCGGAGGACTGATCGACAACGCAATCGGGGCCTCGTGGTGGGGCAGTGATAGGTAAGCACCTGTTCGCGGGTCAAATCGCTCGACCGCGTACAGCACGCGAGGAGCCCCCTGCAGCGAGAGGCTGATCGGGCCGCCGGCTTGCCTCACGTACACGAGGTGCGCGTCAAGGCCGTTGGCCAGACAGTAGTGAATGCCTGGCCCGCTCACACGGGCGTCAGCCGGTTCCAACTCCCACCAGGGCACAGACGTGAACAACTCACGAATGTGCTGAACGTCCTCCTCCCAGTCATCGTTGCGCGGATCGTCGGGATTGAAAGGACCGGGGGCGCGGAAACCATTCCAGTAAGTCGTGCCCCATGCGGTGACAAAGTAGCCGCCGGCCATCGCGATGTCCCAGGTCGCATGTCGGATCTGTTCAAGCGTCGCGCTGTTAGGCTTGTCCACGATGCCGTCGCCGTCCATGTCCCGGAGGTAGTAAGCATATTCTGCATTGATCACGGGCTTATCGTACACGCGAGCGCTGAGGATCCCCTGATGAAGATCCGTGTATCTCTGCTGGAAGTCGCCGAATGACATCTACGGTGCCGTTGCGAACTGCGGCTCAACGGTTCCCGGATCGGGTGTGCAGTGAATGGCGATCGGCCGATCATGCGGGTCGTCGGCTGCCATCTGGCTGCCAACGGCCCCATAAAGCGGGGCATAAGGGCCTGACTCTTGCCACTCACCGACCACGACAAAAAGGACGTTGAAAGCGCTGTAACGTGCGACGATATATCGCGCGCAGCGAAGCCGGGCGGCGTCGGAGGCAAAGGATTTCCACGAGGGCGGTGCCGGATCGCTGTTGTTCCATGCCAGGAAGAGGCTGGCGGTAATCCCGGCGGCATTCAGATCGCCGACCCGCCCGTCCACTTCCTGCCAGTGGGCGGGATTGATGGTCTCGTTCATGTAACTGGCGAGCGGATTGCCTCCGGTGTTCGCTGACCACCCGCCGTGGTTCATCAATTCGGCATGGGTGAGATTGAAGCCCTGCGATGCCCGGAGGCTGATGTAGGATTGGATCGTCGATCGCTCCGAGTTTTCAGCCGAGTTGTCGGCCATCATGCCGAAGTTGGTGTCCCGGAAGAGCCAAAAAACAGCGGCGTCCTGATACTCGAGGTGGTGCGGCGTCGCCGCCCGCCGCCGGATCCCGCCCTTCAGGGTGCTCCCAACCACCGAGAACTGCCCGTACTGTCCGTTGAGGCCACTGTCGGCGGAGGACGCAAACCAGGTCCATGTTCCGAGAGCATCGGGCGAGAACCTGAGCTTCCAGGTCGCCCCGCCCTCCCCAAACAGGGGAACGGTTAGAGTCCCGCCACCCGGCCGGCTGAAGAAGCCCGTGGCGGAAGCCTCGGTGTAAGGGTTTGCGTAGCTGCCGGATGCTGTAAAGGATTGCTCGAAGACGCCGAATTGTGGGACGTTGGTTGCCGCCACCGCGGACGCAGCTGCGCAAAGCGGCAGTAACAACCTGAAGCCGACGAGAACGACGCACGTATGCTTGGAGCCGTTCAATCTTGTCGCCTTGTCCGCCGATGTGTCACAAGCCATTGTCTGCGTGGACCACGGAAATTCATACCGCCAGGCACGAGCCTCGACCCTCAGGAGAAAGCAATCTGATATGCATGAGGTATTGACCTTCTTTTCGGCATTGGCTGCCCTCACGCGGACCGATTTTCTCCTCGAGTGAGAGGATCCCAAAGGGCCCCTGGCAATCAGAGAGCCCGACCCAGCCGTGCACTCCACAGGTACTCATGCCGGCGGCGGGCCGGTCGACTGCCGCACCACCAGCGTCGGCCGAAGGGCCACATCGACGGTCGGCTGCTCGTCTCCGCGATCCGCCCGACCCAGAAGTGACACGAGTTCCCGAATCGCCATCTCTCCTAACTGCCGGACCGGGAAGGCGGCGGTTGTGAGAGGAATCTCGCAATAACGAGCTAGCTCGATGTCATCGAAACCGGTGACGGAGACGTCGTCAGGCACCCGAATCCCTCGTTCGCGAAACATTCGCAGACCGCCGACGGCCATGTAATCGTTGGGGTACATGGCGGCGGTAAACCGCACGCCGCTATCGAGCAGCCGGCCTGTCTGCCGATAAGCTTCCCCCGGGCTCAGCCCAGTCTCGACCATCAGTTCGGGATGGTAGGGAATACCAGCTTCACGAAGAGCATCGTGGTAGGCCGTATGCCGCCCATATTTCTGGATGCGCTGGAACGGCTGCGAGAAATACGCGATGTCGCGATGCCCCAAACTGATCAGGTGATCCGCCAGTATCCGCGTACCCTGGTAGACCGCGGTTGTGATTCGGCCGGTCTCCAATTCGTTAATGCCGTCAACGATGGAAATGATCGGAATTTGGCGTCGCTGGAACAGCTTGAGCAGTTCTAGGTTTGGATAAGCACCTTCCGGGCTCCGCGCCACCGGGACGATCACCAGCCCGTCAACATGGTGCTCCAAGAGCATCTGGAGGTGGCGGGCCTCGTCGGCCGGGTCATCCTCCGTCACGCACAGCATGAGACGATAGTTGAGGGAGGCGGCCGCACTTTCCAGGCCGGCGGTGATGTCAGCGAAAAACGGGTTCCTGATGTCGGGGATCAAAGAACCAAGGATCAAGCTTCTTTGCGCCCGCAGGCCGGAGGCCTGGCGGTTGGGCACGTAACCCAGTTCGTCAGCGATCTTCAAGATTCTGCGCCGGGTAGCCGCCGATACCCCTTTCGTGCCCGCCAGAGCGTAGGAAACTGTGGCGGTGCTGACACCTGCCGCCCGGGCGATGTCCTCAAGACGCATAAATGGCCTGCTGGTGCCGCTATCTCGTTTGGCCATCTGCTTAATCCTTTCAGTTGCCTATTTCATTGTAGCTTCAGACCGCGGAAATTCAAGACGCCGAGTCACTAGTTGAGCAGCTGATTCGCGGCAAAGAAGGCGAGCGCGCCTGTCCGAGAGCGAGCGTTCTTGGGGAGCAGGACCAAAACACTGCGACCTGATTGCCAAACACGCATGCAAGAAGCTTATCAGTGAGGATTAAAGTCATGACCCAAGGTGGCCTTCGGCCTCAACCCAAGAGCCGTGCTCGGCCCGCAATCCTTTCCGGGCCACCTCCTCACTCGCTTGGCCCGGAATCCTTTCCGGGCCGCATCCCCTGCGGAATCCTTTCCGCATTCGGCATTCATGACGATGTCAATCCTCCACCGAGCAGGTAGGGCAGGTCCGCCGGGTGCCATGCCCACGGCTTTGCGTGGGCATGCGCCTCCAAATGAATCCTGAAGCAGGTAGGGCAGGTCAGAGCCCTGCGGAGTCGTCGCGACGAAGCAGGGCGCCGACCTGCCGCCACCTTGACCGCTCCACCGCGCCACACAAACCCAACATCAAGCGCAACCGCAATTCGCCGCCGCTCCGCTCTACGCGCCCGTTGCGGAGCACCCCCTATGTTCTCTCCCTTGTCTGACTGACGACTGAG